>Ga0066706_10000309_pt1 | contig 14335 bp, 12 predicted proteins | sample GraSoiAngelo_155_FD_67274 | JGI IMG/M metagenome (GOLD analysis project Ga0066706, IMG submission 67274) | Grasslands soil microbial communities from the Angelo Coastal Reserve, California, USA - 14_1009_13_30cm | ecosystem: Environmental > Terrestrial > Soil > Grasslands | place: USA...
CCCGTCAACTATCTGATCATCGAGTCGCTGCAAAAATTCCATCACTACCTCGGCGACGGCTATACGGTGGAATGCCCGACCGGGTCCGGCCGGATGATGACGTTGTGGGAAGTCGCGGGAGAATTGTCCCGGCGGCTGTCGAGTATTTTTGCCCGGGGTCTCCGAGGAGAACGGCCGGTCTACGGCCCGACGGAGCGGTTTCAGGACGATCCGCACTGGCGCGACCTCGTCCTATTCTATGAATACTTCAACGGCGACAACGGGACCGGGATCGGTGCAAGCCATCAGACCGGGTGGACGGGCCTGGTTGCCAAGCTGATCCAACAAAGCGGCGCGTGATCCGTCGTTCCCCGCCGACCGTCGATTGTTGCCGGCACACTTCTTGTACGAATGAAACCGCCATGAATGATGCGAAGGCTCTCTTTCCCAGCCACCAAAGCTCGTTCGAGATCCGTTACACTCCGATGCTCGTCCTGCTTCTCAGCGGCATTCCCGCTGCAACGATCAACAGAATCGCGACCAGACATGATGTGAGCATCATCCGTCTTTTCATTTCACCTCCTTGACCCCACTCGTGTGACACGTCAGCCCGCCAGGTAGCTGGGGTCACGAGATAGAAGTTTCCAAACTTTCATTTGCGGAGTGGTGCGCCCGGAGAGAGTCGAACTCCCAACCCTCAGATCCGTAGTCTGATGCTCTATCCATTGAGCTACGGGCGCAGGATGTGAATGAGGCAAGAGGAAGTATCGGACTTTATACAGGTCTTTCAAGAAGTCCGTCAAGTCGGTCGTTGAATCTATAAAATGGAGCCTCGCCTGTCTATTCCTGTCTTAACTTTACCTGTTGTTTCCTATCCTGAGTGGAAGGAAAGCTTGATTCCCTCCCTGATTTCTTATTAATCTTTAGAGTTACGTAAGCTTCCTAGCTGTCCAGGAGTGTCATTGGACGTGTTGCTCTGTGGCGACTTTTTACACAACGATGTATTTGGCTGACGTCTTTTATAGTCCTGCCGTCTCTCTCCCTCTCACAATAATCCTCCTCCTCGTTGTTGCAGTCCTAACCAAAAACGGCAAAGGTCACCGCGTCCTTTTAGGGCTCTGCCTCTTTTTGTGCGTTAGATACATAGTATGGCGTGGACTCTACACACTGAATACCGCGGATCTCGCGAGCAATGTATTGAGTTGGACGGTCTATCTGGCGGAAGTGTACGGGCTTATCCAGTTTTGTTTCTTTACCTTTCAGGTCTGGTCACCCTCCAAAAAGCTTTCGGTCGAGCTCAGGCGATTCCCAACGGTAGATATGTTCGTCACGGTGGTGGATGAACCACTTGATGTTCTGAAACGCACCGTCGTGGGATGTTTGGCGCAGGATTATCCCAAAGATAAATTCAGAGTCTATGTTCTGGATGATGGGAACAAAGAAGAAACCAGAGCCTTGGCGTCCGCCTTGAAGTGCGGCTATCTCCGTCGTTCCGATCGCCGCTATGCAAAGGCAGGAAATGTCAATCACGCACTGGGATTGACGTCCGGTGAGTTTGTGGCCGTCTTTGATGTGGACCATGTGCCTGTCCGGACCTTCTTAAAGGAGACCCTCGGTTTTTTCAAAGACGAGCAGATGGCATTTGTTCAGACGCCGCATCACTTTTACAACCCCGATGTCTTTCAGAAAAATCTTCGTTTGGAACGAGAGCTCAAGAATGAGCAGGCGCTGTTCTTTCGTTTAATCCAGCCGGGACGGGATACGCATAATAGTGCCTTTTTTGCCGGCAGCTGCGGAGTGTTCCGCCGGCGTCATCTGGAAGAGGTCGGAGGGATGCAGACGGACACAATCACCGAAGACTTGCACACGAGCCTGGTCTTGCATGCCAGAGGCTATAAGTCCTGTTACCTGAATAAAGTGTTATCGGCGGGACTTATGCCCGAGACCTTTCGAGGCCATTTAAAGCAACGAAGTCGGTGGGCGATCGGTACAGTCCAGATGCTCTTCCATGACAATCCCTTGACGCAGCGAAGACTGACATGGTCCCAACGGATTGATTATATGGGATCGATCTTTTATTTCTTCCTTGGCCTGCCCCGGGTCGTGTGTTTGGTGGCGCCCTTGGGGGGGTTATTTTTCGGTCTGTCGCCCGTGCGCGCGGACCCGCTCGTGCTCGTCCATTTCTTCTTCGCCTATTACCTGGCCTCGGTGATGTTGATGCGGACGGTCAGCCAGGGCACCCGCAATGCCTTCTGGTCCGACATCTACGAGGTCGCCACCTGTTTTGCGCTGAGTCGGGCTGTCTTGAAGACCCTGATGAATCCCAGAAAAAGTCGTCCCTTCGAGATCACTCCTAAAGGCGTGCAAGCCGAAGAAAGCGAACTCCAGCGGACTCTGTTTGTGCTGCCGCATCTCATGCTTTTAGGGTTGACGGCGGCCGCCATTAGCACAGGAATTCTGACCTGGATAGGACCGACAGAAACCAGAGGTCTCGCCATCAATCTGTTCTGGGCCAGCGTCAATGTGCTTCTTTTAATCGTGGCGATCCGTTCGGCTATGGAGCATCCACAGCTTCGCCAAACCGTCCGTCTTGACCGCCGATTCCAGTGCCAGATTTTTGCCGGTGTCACGACCATGAAAGCGACCACGCATGACCTGAACGAGGGCGGCATGTCGGTCTATTTGAATGAACCGATGTTCTCCATCGACGACATGGCGACGATCACGTTGGAAGCTCACAGCGGCGAGCGATTTCGTTTAAAAGGGCGCATCGCCCGTCAGGAGCGTAAACCCTCAGGACTCGTCGAGGTGGGCATGCAGTTTGTGGACCTCGATGAAGCGGCCGCAGAAAATCTGATTGTACAGTTGTTTGCGCAGCCAGATAGTTGGCGGGAATCCTCGACCACAATGCCGGGAATGGTCCAAAGTTTCCGTGCCCTCTCGAGCGTCTTTAAGCGGACTCGGGCCCAAGCGACTCCTTTCCGACGTCGATCTCCCCGGGTACTGCTTCAGAAAGCCTGCCGCCTGACTTGGGAAGAAGGGAAGCTGATCGGGATAACCTTCGATGTTTCCTATACGGGACTTTCAGTGTTCTTTTCGGAAGCTCCCAAACTTGCCGCCAACGCGGTGTGCCTGATGCATTTTGACGGCATCACTCCCGTCACGCTCCGGGTTCAAGCCATGTCAACCGCCCAACGAGCCGGTAAAACGCTGATTCGCTTTCGTGTCTGCGATGTTGTTGAAGGCGAAGCAAACTGGCGTGCGTTGATTCTTCGGGCCTGGGAGCACACCTGAGTGGGCTCAACGAGGTCTGACTCGCTAACACGCGGAGCTATCATGTCACATCGCCTCGTATACGTCCTATCGCTCCTTGTGTTTCTCACTCTCTGGCCGAGCGCGGGCATGACTCGCGACGCCTTCACCGGCTTTGAACTGGACGATAGGGGCCAGTATTATGGGTTCCTGGGACTCCAAACCCCGCTCACGAGCATACAGAAGGATCTGGACCTGTTTGCTCAGCTCTATGCCGCCACATTACGCTATTCCTTCAGGTCGGACGGAAATCTGTTGAATGCGCGTGTGGATTCGATCACTCCGTCGGTGGGATTGCGACAACGGTTCGATCCATGGAATGTGTCGGTCTTGGCCGGACCCCAGTTCCGAGAGAAGCATGAAGATGTCGTAAACGGAGGGAGAACGACGAGCGATGAGGTCGGAGCATTTCTTCAAGGCGAAACTTTTTATTGGCATGAGCGAGGCAGTTTTCACGGCATCATCTCCTACAGCACTCTCGATGACTTTTTCTGGGGTCGCCTGCGAGGAAAGGTATCAGCGTTCAAGACCAACGGCGGCCATCGTATCTACGCCGGGTGGGATGTGATCGGCATGGGAAACAAGGATTTCAACGCATTCCACACAGGACCGCTTGTTGAAGTCCCTATCGGTAAAGTCTTTTTTCTAATTAAAGGTGGGTACAAATATACCTCTGCGTTCCACAACGGAGCGTACACCGGTCTTGAGATTTATCTGCCGTTCTAGAAGCAGCGGGAAGAACGTCCCTGTCCACGAACCCGACCTATCGTGAACTAGTCAGCCTTGTGTCCCGACGCAAGAAGCAATGCTAAAGGCATTGAGGCATTGAATCCATTGCGGTATGTGCTGACTGAGCCCAACGTGTCCCCGCGACGGGCTCAACGGCCGGGATAGTGAAATAGAATGTTGAGCCTTTGCCTAGTTCGGACTCAACCCAAATGCGACCGCCGTGGCTTTCAATGATCTGTTTGCAAATTGCCAGACCGATGCCGCTGCCGACACACGCCGTTCGCGCGGGCAATCGTTCAAATACTCTAAAGATGTGGTCATGGAAGTCCGGATCTATGCCGATCCCGTTGTCGACGACCGAGAACAACCAGTCTGTTTCTTGTCGTTCGATTGAAACATGTATATTGGGCGGTTCGGAGCCGGTAAATTTCAAGGCGTTACTAATCAGATTCTGGAACACGTGCCTAATCTGATTTCGGTCTCCCATGACGACAGGCAATGGGCAGTGCGTAATGGTTGCTCTCGTAGCTTGAATAGAAGAGTTGAGCTGGGTGATCACATTTTTCACAAGCGGCTCGCAATTGACCGATTCCAGCCGTCTTTCGCCGCGTGATACGGATGAATATGTGAGCAAGTCACGCATAAGCTGACCGCGTAAGTTTCGTTGTGCCAATTCCAACTGTGCCTGCGTCGGAATCGCAAGCGCCTTCGGAAGCAATGGCCATAGAATTATGGCGGTGACTACCGATAATGCGGCTGTGACGGCCTTCATTCCTTCTTCCAACCAATAATCCGGGTTCCACATCGTCCAGATACCGATGGCCTGCATGGTGCCGACGGCCAGAAATAGTGCCCCACATAACAGGGCCAACCATTGTAACGACATGTCGCGTCTTTTGTAGACAAAATACAGGAGCGTCAGAACGATGGAACAGAACGAGAGGGCAATGAGCGAATTAGAGGCGACATGTAACGATACGAGTGTGTGATCGCACAAAAAGCATTGGTCATGAGGCAGATCAGAAAGTCTCATCATCGTAATGTCCTAGTAGAAAATGCAACCGGCACATGGTATAAGACACTAATTGAATATTTCAAATCGCCTTTCGTATACTTTCGCGATCCATTAGTATCGTCATCAGCTAAGGCAAATTCGCCAAATGCGTGTGCCCCTCAGAAGGGTTATAAAGGAAAGCACACTAGTTCAATACCCTTCTTGGTGATACACTCCAAGTATGCAATACGTCCGAACGCTCATCCTGTTTCAATTGATCGGACCGGTGTGCGCTACCATTTCTGATGGTGATTCCATTAATCGGATCGTCAAGAATCTACTCGACCAGGGATGCTCGGTGAAACTTGATTTTCACGGAGTGAAACTAGTGACGCCTTCCTTCTATGCGGCAGTCGTTTCCGATTTGCACGGCGTCTTTCCTGAAAATGTCCTGAACACGCGCTTCGCGCTGACGGGTATGCCCGACTCGCATTCGTTGTCCTGAGTCCGCCGCACAGCGAGACCGCTTGCAGGTGGTCTGTCGAGAGTAAGTTACCCTCCTTTTGTAGTTTTCCCATGCCTCCTAAGATAAGCGTGAAAATGTTGACGCCGCTCTGTTCACTCAGGTAACGCTGTTTCTCATGATGCCAGTCCCGGTCAACATGCCAGCGAGGTGATGTGACGCCTATGCGAAATAAGATTCCATGTACGGCACAAAAGCTTAGCCAACTTCACCCCGACATGATTCAATCCGTGGTCGGCGCCCAGGTCTTTAAACTGGGCCATGAATACTATACGGCCAATTGCGTGCGGCTCGTGGACTCTGACGACGCGGAAATTACCTCAGAAGTGAATGGACCGTTTGGTCTCTACGAACAATCGATCGCCTTGAAGGGCGGGAATCTACTCACCAAGTGCTCCTGCACCTCGACCGAGCAGCCGTTCTGCCGTCATTGCGTGGCGGTGTTGCTCGGCTATCATTCTCCGGGCACGGCGCGTGATGCCGTCCGCACGCAGGAATCTTCAGTGTGGGAGGAATCGGTTACACCAGTCACACCCATTGCGCCAGCCGCCTCTTCGGCGACGTCCCTCAGCGCAAAACTCCGTGAGATCACGATTTTCCTCGATTGGCTGCCGCAGGCAGTCAAATGTTTGCAGCTGGATCAAGACTTGCCGGAAGCGCCGCCGATGGATGCTGGAGATGTGCGCGGCTTCGTTCAATCAGTTCAACGTCTCATGACCCGTTGGCGTTTGAGTGAGGAACGGCGCATCGTGCTGGAGGCGGAGCTCAGCAGCCGGGACAGCCATCTCAATCGTCTCATGAAGCAGATGGAAGACTTTGCGCAGGAGGCGGATCAAGCACAGGCGGCATGTGAAGGCATGCAGCTTGCGCTGACGAATTGCAAAGGCATGCAGAGCCGATTGTCCGAAATCGGGCGCGAACGCGAACGTCTTGAGGACCAGCTGAAAGTCGTGATGGAGGAGCTGATCAGAAAAGGCTTGGCGTTAAACCACTTCGCCTCGTCCTTCAAGGAGGTGTCGAGCACGTTCCATGAGGTGGCCACGCCGTCGCTCCAGAATTCCGACACCACGCACTCCCACGCGGTCTGAAGCTCGCCGGACAAAATGCGATCAGCGGGTCAGGGAGTCCTCGATATCAGGGGGGACGGCCTTGATGCGGTCGCCCAGAAACGGATAGCGGGCGCACAAGGCCTGCTGCATCAACCAGGCAACTTTTCGGTAGGAAAAATGTCCCTTCACGCCTGAGCGCAGGCGGGCGATATATTCCGCCTCCGCGTAGTCCATTTTAAACAGGCAGCGAGTGCGAAACCCAAACGGCGTCAGATAAGCGGCGGCCTCCGGATGCGAGAGCGCCAGGCTCTCCACCCGCTCTCGTACCAACTCCATCGTCGCCCGGTATTGCGGCTCAACGCCGGCCTTTTTTAGAACATCTGGCGTGTCATAGCCATGCGCCGTGGTGAACTCCTGGCGGATTTGCTGGCAGCGCCGGTGCCGATGCAGGTCGCGCCAGCCCCCAACGTCCATCAGGATGTCGAACACGAAGCCATAGCCGCAGTGGAACTCCTTGAGCAGCTCGTCATAGGGCCCTCGTCGCCGGAGCGCCACGTCGATCAGCTCCTCCTTCTCCTTCTCCGCCCACTCCCGGACACGAGCGAGGATTTGCCGGTAGGGATAGGCAGTGACCCGGTAGAGCAGTGTGGTCGTCAGCTCGTCGAGCGGTTCATGACGCTCAAGCAGTTCCACGTAGTCGCTGCTCTGCACCTCGCCGAGGCGCAGCCGCTCGGTCGCGGCTTGCGTGAGCTCGGGATAGGTTTTGATCACATACTCGCTGGGGCGGGCGTACCGCGCCAGCGTGGGAGCCAACGGCTCGTTGAGTCCCGCGGTGTGACCCGATAACTCTCCCCAGACGTTCACGGGGGGCGTCGCGCAGGCCGTCTTCAGATCCTCCCCGATCGCCTGAAGTTCGGCAAATGGCAGCGACAGCAGCCGGCCGATCTGTTTCTCCAGCGTCCGGATGCTCACGACCTGTCCGATGTTCGTCTGAGACGCCAGCGTGAGCAGATATCGCGTGATATCAAACGTGCGAGCGTCCATCGTGCGATCATAGGTGGCCGGCTTCATGTCATCGGGCTTCGGCGTCTGCTGCGTGAGAGAGGCTTTGATCGGCGCATGGAGTGATTCGTAGGTCGCATGTAGTTTTGTCGCGATGCCGCGATAGGTCGTTTCGACGGGCGTTCCAACAATCGCCTCCGGCACGAACACGCCGCCAGGGCCGAAGTTCTGATAGCGGGAGGACTTCGCCTGGCCGTCCCACAAGACTTCATCTTCGAGGTGCACTGCCGCCAATTCCGAGATCCCTTCGAAGCAGATGATCACGTGCCCGAGGTCCGCGATCGAGGCATGGCCGTAGTCGAAGTAGAACTGCTCCCAAAACTTCTCCGAGGAATGGCCGTGCACCCAGCGCAGGCTGTCTTCGATCGAATCGGGGGAGCGGCTGTAACGGGCGAGCGCGTAAGCCGACTTCTCAGGCGGCATGGGCGCCAATGCCAGGACCCGGCGGCGAGGGGTGTTCATGGCGGCGGAGTCGGAGGCATTGTCCGCATGATAGGGAGGGATTGTCCCATCGTCAAGAGAGATGCTAGGCTCCGCCCGGCAACAGCCGCGACAAGGGCGAACAGCGTGGAAGAGATATTTTTTACTCCGGAAGAGCTGCATCTCATCGCAGATGAGAAGTTCTTCAAGGCCAAGGCCCGCATTATGGCGAAGGTGCGGGCGCAGTTGGATTACCTCTACATGGGTCTCAAAGAGGAGCCGGCCATCGCGAGTCTTCTTACGCCGAAACAGTTCGATCCCGCTGCGCACCAATTTGTGAAGGGTGAGCATCTCGACGACTTTCCATACCAGTATCTCGACTATCCCAAGTACTTCAGCGGTGACGTCAAATTTACATACCGGTCTCTCTTCTGGTGGGGGCACCACTTCGTCTTCGCGCTGATCCTGGAAGGCGGGGAGCTGAACCGCTACAAGAAGAATCTCGTCAATCGGTACGAGGCGGTGGCGGACAAAGGACTGTCGCTGTGCCTAGGCGGTTCTCCCTGGGAATGGAACCGGGGCGAAGGCTATACGATGGACCTGAGCTGGGAGCGCAAGGTGGATCTGGTCGCACTGTTGTCGAATCGGTCCTTCGTCAAGGTGGCGCACTTCGTGCCGTGTGACGACCCCGCGGTCGGCTCTGGTCGGATTCATGAAATCGGCCGCGGCACGCTTCGCGACCTTCTGCCGATCATCACGCCATAAACTTATCGGCGATAGTTCTTCACGATCTCTCGAACATGCGCCAGATCGATTGCTTCCGCCTTGTGGCCGTCCCGGCCGATGACCGTCGTCGCCATCGTGAGGGCGTTGAGGATGGCTTCCTGCGTCGCTTCGACAGCCGCCGCGAAGATCGGATTGAGGTGTGTATCTGCGAAGACCGTCATGGGAAAGGTCCATTCTTTGGGATAATGGGGAATCACATTACCGGTCGAGAAGGCCACAATGAAATCGCCGCTGCCGTGCCGCGCAATGGAGCCGGTCCGGGCGAGGCCAAGTGCCGCTCGCTTCGCCACCCGCTTGAGTTGGCGCGCATCGAGCGGCGCATTCGTCGCGATGATGATAATGACCGAACCCTCTGCCCCATTCGCCGCCTCTTCGCCATAGAGCCTGCCGACCGGAATGCCGCCCATCATCAGCTCCGACCGGCGCCCGTGATTCGCGTTCACCAGGACGCCGATGGTGTAGCCTTCCGCGGAGGGGATGACCCGAGACGCGGTGCCGATCCCGCCCTTGAAGCCGTACGACATCATGCCGGTGCCCGCGCCGACGGTGCCTTCTTGCACCATCCCGCCGGCCGCTGAGTCGAGCGCTTTCTGCACGTCGGCTTCCGACACATGCCGTCCTTGAATATCATTGAGGCGGCTATCGTCGCATTCCGCGACGACCGGCGTGAGGGTATCGTCCGTGATGCCGATGCCGGGATAGCGGGAGACCATCCAGCTCATCACGCCGTTGGACACGCGAGGCAGATTCAACGTGTTCGTCAGGGCAATGGGGTACTCGAGGAAACCGGATTCCTCGATCCATGCCAGCCCGGTCATCTCTCCGGTCCCATTCAGGACAAAGGCCCCGGCCGGGACCTTTTTGTGCCAGACATCGTCCCGTGGGATGATCACGGTCACGCCGGTTCGCACCGGTCCTTGCCCAGGCATCAAGCGTCCCTCTCCACGGATCAACGTAGTGTGTCCGACCCGCACTCCCGGCACGTCGGTGATGGCGTTATGTTTGCCGGTCGGATATTCGCCGAGGGCCAGACCGAGCATGCGCGCACGGACGCGCTGTTCCTGCGTCTTCGTGGTGGAGGACGAGGACTGGGTAAGGGCCTCCATCGAGGTGGAGGCCCAGAGCATGAGGACGAGCAGCAGAGGCAGGATCAACGGCGTCCGCCGGCAACGGGATACCGTGCTTGCTGCCACGCGTTCATGCTGCCCCGGATGTTATAGACATTCTTGTATCCCAGGTCCGTCAGCGTGTCTGCGGCGACGTTGCTGCGTTTTCCAGACTGGCAGTAGACGACGATGTGATCGTCCAACGACGCGCCGATTTCGCGATGCCGCTGGGCGATCTCTCTGTACTCAATGTTCAAATCGGTGCCGGGAATGGCGCCCGTGTCATGCTCTTCGGGCGTTCGGACATCGACGAGGATAAAGCCCTTTTCGCGCAGGCTCGGCGCTTTATCGAGCGCGGCTTTGACTTCCTGCACGGTGAGCTGCCGCGTGTGAGAGGCCGAGACATCGAGAGGCATCGAGGCGGTGACAAGGATGGCCACGATGCCCATGAGATGGGACAGGCGAAGATAGCGTGTCATGGTGCGCCCCCTTGGTGAAACGAACAATGCTGCGGATATGCTACCGACCGGCCTTTGGCTTGGTCAAGAGCGGGAGGCGGGAGGAGAAGGGTCCGGTTCGCAGAACATCGCGATGCTCGCGGTAAAGCTGTGCAGAAAGTTGTCGCCGCCGACGGGACCGATTTCCCCCATCGCAAAGAATCCTCCCACGGGCAGCACCCCCATCTGCTCGCGGATGGCGGTGGCATCGTGATGGGGCGTGCGAAAGAATCGTTGACCGCGGCCATTGCAACTGAAGACGAGGGCGCCGACAGGGACGCCACCGCCGGCACCCGCGCCACCGCCCGTTAGGAGCGCGCGAAGGTCCTCGCTCGCCGAGGTCGCGTCGCGAAGCTGAAACTGCGCGGTTTGGCCCTCCTTCACGACATCGCCCACGGCGAAACTTCCGGTTTGTTGATCCGCGCCTACGAGATTTCGGATCAGGAAGTCCCCCCGTTCGAACCGATTCTTATGCTCGTCAATGACGATGCCGAGATGAAGGGCGCGTTCGGCTTGTCGTTGTTCCGTCGGGGACAGCAGCGCGAATACTTCTCTCAGGCGATCGAGCGCGGGCTTGCCGCTCAGCTCGTGCACAATATTCTCCTCGGCCTGTGTGATCATGAACCGCTCGCCGATCGGCCGGCATCCTTGTGAGACGACCGTTCGGATACGGACGGCGCCGGCGAGGGCGACTCCGACAACCCCGTCTTGGATACGGGCCTCATTGAAGACGAGCCGATTTTGTCCCGGTTGATGCGCGGCGCTGGCCATCCCGCCGATGGCCGGCGCACCGGGATAGCGGGTACGGATGTCTTGCAGCAATGCGTCCACGGGCGTGGTGAACGGTTCACCGAGAACGAGAAAGGACGGATGGGCTTCGGCAGCCGGCATGTCGGTCGGCCATCCCGTGACCTCAAAGCCATCGCCGGCTTGTTCGAAACTCAAGTGGAACGGTGTCACGATGGTTCCCGGCAAGTGAGCCGCCCACAGACAGAGCGCCGGCTGTCCCTCGATTTCCTGCTTGCCTTCGATGATGCTTTCCGCGGAACAGCCGAGCAGCACTTTCGGCCGCAGTTGGTCCTGTACGATGTTAATCAGCGCGGACAGGGACGGGACATGGTCAGGCGAGAAGAAGACGAATGCGAGGTCCACGCCGTGATCACCGATTGCGATGGCGACTTCCCGGCAGACGGAGGACGCCGCTTCCGCCGTGTCTGCTGAACGTGAGAGGGCGGAATGGATCTTCATAGTTCGAGTGGAGAACTTTTCAGTATTCCGATCCACACCGGGCAGGGTTGGGGTGGAGTGGCGAGGGATGGCATGGCGGGGGTCAACAATTGAGAGCGTTTGATCGCAGCCACGCCGCTTTCACACGGCGTCCACATTCCAAGGGGCATGAAAACCATTGGGTGAAACCTGGCCAATTGCGGTCGCGTCGAGCCATGCTTTCGATCTATTTATACCGAAGTCGGTCGAACCCGGTATTCTCCATATACAGGACCTCATTTCCGTTGAGGCCATCCGCGTCCATGTCCCGCCAGAGCGCGTGATTGTACCAATAGAAGACGGGAAATCGTTCAATGTCATACACCCCATGACCGTAGTCGTTGACCCGCCAATTCAGTACCTTCCGTCCGGTGACGTAGTCGACGACGCCGTCGCGCTTGAGCGAGTAGGTGAAGATCACCAACCCGGCCTCATTGTCGTAAATTTCCTCGATCGCCAGTTCTTGGGGAGGTTCAGGGGGGAGCGGCTTTTGCGAACCGGCATGCGTGACCCCGAGGACCGACAGAACAAGGACCACAACGAAGGTGCGAGCGATGTGCGTCATCTCTCCTGTTCCTCCTAAGTGCCTTTAGACTGTCTCCCTTTTGACTACTGTCTAGCATACCGTGGGCACGGTGTAAATTGCCCATTTTATTTTCGCATCCTGCCACCATACGAACGGACGAGTGTGTAAGCAAAATATGCGCAATGCGCTCTAGTACCTCGATGGCCGGTTATGGCATACTTGCGAACGGCATGATTCCTGATTTAGTGCTCTACCATGCGAACTGTCCGGACGGCTTTGCAGCCGCCTGGGCCATCTGGAAAAAATTCCCCTCAGCGGTGTTCGTTCCGGCCGAGCATGGTCAGCCACCACCGGTGGACTGTGTGGGGCGTCATATCGTGATTGTGGACTTCAGCTACCCGCGGGCTCTTCTCGAAGAGATGGTCAAGAGCGCCGCCTCTCTCCAGGTCTTGGACCATCACATTACTGCGCAGGCAGCCCTGCAAGGCCTACCGTACGTTCATTTCGATTTGAAGAAGAGTGGGGCAGTCCTGGCATGGGAATGGGCGCACAATTCTCCGCCACCCTGGCTTTTGCAATACGTCCAGGACAAAGACCTGTTCACGTGGCGGCTGCCCGCGAGCCGGGAAGTCACCGCGGCGTTGAGCTCATACCCTTATGACTTTAAGGTCTGGGACAGTCTCGAACAAACGACTCTCGAGAAAGAAGGCCGCGCCATCCTGCGGTACGAGCGCAAGACGATCGAGCAGATCCTTCAGGAGAAAGTATTGGTGCGGTTTGAAGGTGAAACGGTGCCGTGCGTCCACAGCGCCGTCATGACAAGTCAGATCGGAGAGCAGCTTTCTTCCACCTGTCCGTTCTGCCTGATCTGGCACGACCGCAACGGACGCCGGTATTTCAGTCTTCGATCAAAGGAGGGCGGCACCGACGTTTCAAAGATTGCGGTGAAGTACGGAGGCGGCGGTCACACGCACGCGGCCGGGTTTTCCGTGTCTTTGGGCGATATCGGCGCGCCGCCGGCCAATGGATCCACCCCGGGGCTTCCGATCTTCCCGGCAACCGAAACAAAGTAATGCGGCTCGCTAACCGCTATATCTGGTTTCAAACACGGTTGCTCCCGCTACGCATTTCACATTGTGGTCAGGGTTCGCCGCGAGATGCTGGAGAATCTTGAAGACCGATTCGGTCTCCTCGCCGGCCCCCATGCCTTCGGCCACCTGCTCCGCCGTAAAGGACTTTCCCGTGTTGGACGACAGGAATCCGAGAATTCGGTGTTGGAGCGCGATCACCGCCGCCGCCGCTTTTTTCCCCGCCTCCACGCCCGGCTGGTGGTACGCATTGATATGAATCAGACTTGCGTAGAGGCCCACTGCGCGTTCGAACAATGCGATGAGTTTGCCGATCGTCGCTGGTCCCATTTCCTCTAGCGTAATGGTGATGGATTCGCGGCCGTTCTCGTGCAGGGCACGCCGGGTGCCTTGCAGAAAACCGCTGAGGTAGTCGCCGCTGGTGACCCCCGGATCCACTTCTAAGGAAGACCCTGAACGATCCTTCAGAACCTCGATAAAGACCACGAAAAAGTTATTCACACCTTCCCGGAGCTGCTGCACATATGCATGCTGGTCGGTCGATCCTTTATTGCCATACACCGCGATTCCTTGGTGCACGATCTTGCCGTCCAAATCTTTTTCCTTCCCCAAGGATTCCATCACCAACTGCTGCAGATACCGACTGAAGAACTCAAGACGATCCTTGTAGGGCAGGATCACCATATCCTTGCTGCCTCTTCCTTGACCGGCGTGGTACCACATCAATGCCAGGAGCGCCGCGGGATTCTGTCGGGCGTTAGAATTTCTTGTTACGTCGTCCATGTCCCGCGCGCCTGATAACATGCCGGTAATGTCAAAGCCCTGTAAGGCGGCGGGAAGAAGGCCGACGGCGGACAATTCCGAGGTACGCCCTCCGACCCAGTCCCACATCGGAAAGCGCGCAAGCCAGGTCTGAGCGGTCCGGTCCAGTTCGCTGCCTTCTCCGGTGACGGCGACGGCATGCCGCTCGAAGGTCAGTCCGGCGCATCGGTACGCTT
>Ga0066706_10000313_pt1 | contig 14267 bp, 15 predicted proteins | sample GraSoiAngelo_155_FD_67274 | JGI IMG/M metagenome (GOLD analysis project Ga0066706, IMG submission 67274) | Grasslands soil microbial communities from the Angelo Coastal Reserve, California, USA - 14_1009_13_30cm | ecosystem: Environmental > Terrestrial > Soil > Grasslands | place: USA...
CTACGACGAGGGCCTCTTCAACGGCGAGTCCGCCGAGAACCTGGCCCCCTCGCTCACCGTCGCCATCGGCCTGGCGCTTCGATAGGGGGATCCATGATTCGCATCAACCTACTGCCCCGGGACGAACGCCAAGCACGGCGCTCCTTCGCGCTGCCGAAGATGGGCTCGCTGATGCCGGTCCTGGTACTGCTTCTGGTGATCGCGCTCTTCGGGACGATCTCGGTGTTCCAGGCGCTCCAGATCGGCCGGTTGAACGCGGACATCGCGCGCGCGGATCAGGAGTCGGCGAAGCTCGCGCCGCAGATCCGGACCATCCAGGAGCTGACGGTGAAGCGCGAGGAGCTCCAGCGCCGGCTGAACGTGATCCAGGACCTGGACAAGACCCGGCTCCAGCGCGTGATGCTGGTGGACGAGCTGAGCCGCTGCGTTCCGGAGCACCTCTGGCTGACGAGCTATGACGAGACGGGAAACAAGGTCCTGATCGAGGGCGTGACCTTCTCGAACCTGATCGTGGCCGACTTCATGACCCGCCTCGAGGCGAGCCCGCTCTACGGTACGGTGGATCTGATCCTGGCCGAGAAGGGCGTGATCGACAATCGCAACGTGGTGAAGTTCAAGGTCACCGCGTTGATGACGCTGTAGGCGGAGGCGCGCGAGGGAGGACGATGGACCTCAAGGATCCGAAAACCCAGAAGATCATCCTCGCGGTAGCCGGGATCGCCATCCTCGTCTACTTCTACGTGATCGCGGACTACGTGCCCTTCAACTATCCGGCGCGGGCCAAGCAGATCGGCACGCTGAAGACGACGTACACCCAGAAGATGAGCGAGCTCACGAAGGCGCAGCAGCTCGTGAACCGGCTGCCCGAGCTCAAGAAGGAATTCGAGCTCCTGAACCAGCGCTGGACGGTGGCTCAGGAGCTTCTCCCCTCGCAGAAGGAGGTCGCGAGCCTCCTGCGGAAGGTGACGATCGCGGGGCAGGAATCGGGCGTGCACTTCCTGCTCTTCCGGCCCGGCGATCCGAAGCCTTCCCAGTACTTCACGGAGAATCCGGTCCAGGTCTCGGTGACCGGCGGGTTTCACCGCGCCGGAGCCTTTCTGGGCGAGATCTCCGATCTGAGCCGGTTGGTGAACGTTTCGGAGCTCAAGTTGAAGGGATTTGACAAGGGCGACCTCGACGAAACCGTGCAGGCCGATTTCGTCGCGACCGCGTACACGCTGGCCGAGGGGACACCCCATGAATCTGCCAAGCAGTCTGGCGCTGTCACAAAGTAAGTTCTTCCAGAGCCGTCTCGGCATTCTTCTCATCGCTCTGGTCGGGCTCGCGATTGCGGCCGGAATTCTGCTGCTCCGGCAGAGGGGGGAGCCCAAAGCCCCGACGCTTCCGACTCCGGCGACTTCGCCGGCGGCGCAGTCGATGGCGCGTCCGGTTCCCAAGCCCGTGATGTACGGACCGCCCGCACCGGCGTGGGCGCGCACGGACCTCAAGTACGGTCCTCCGTGCCCTCCGGAATTCCTGGCCAGCGCGCAGGCGGCCGGCGGCGCGACGTCCCCGTCGGCGCCGACGATCCTGGCGCCCGGCGAGACCGCCGCACCGTCCTCCTCGGCCGCTCCGGCCACCGGAGCCGCGTCCATCCCGGGCTCGGCGGCCGCGGTTTCCGGCGCTCCGGGCGCATCGGTTCCGATTGGAATGCTCACCGGCGAGACGCCGAAGTCGGTCGACGCCAGCGTGCTCTTCGCGCGCGTGCGCTACGAGTACATTGGCGGCGGACGGCGCGATCCGTTCCAGTCTCTGATCGATGGGAAGTTCCAGAACCAGACGGGAGACGGGTCCCTGGTGGACGTGGGGGACATCCATCTGGTCGGGATCATGTGGGGCTCCTCGGACAAATTCGCGCTGGTGGAAGACAGCCGGGGACATGGCTACGTGCTTCGGGTCGGAGACCCGGTCTTGAACGGGTACATCTCCGGAATCAGCAAGAGCGAGCTGCAGGTGGTGCAGAACGCGTTCGGAGAGTCCCAATCGATGTCGATCCGCCTGCAAACCAAAGAGGGTGACAAGAATGCGACTCGAAACTAGCTTCTCGCGCGCGTGCCGCTCCGGCGGACGCATCGCGGCGCTGACGACGGCGCTTCTCTGGATCGCGTCCACGGCGACCGCGGCAACGGTCAAGAGCGTCTCGATGAAGGACGCGGGTACCGCGACGCAGGTGGTCATCGAGGGAGACGCTCCGCTCAACTACCACGACTTCACGCTCGAGTCGCCGGACCGCATCGTCGTGGACTGCCCGGGAACGCAGCTCAGCTTCAGCGAGCGCGCCTGGTCGGGGCGCGAGGGCACGTCCATCAAGGCCGTGCGCGCGACCGAGACGGGCTGGGGCAAGGACGCCGGGACGCGGATCGTCGTGGATCTGACGCGGCCCTCTTCCTACGCCCTGAGCAGCGTCGGGAACAGCCTCGTCCTCGCGGTCGAGGCGCCCGTCCCGCAGAACTCCAAGGAGCAGGAGCCTCCCGAGTACGACCGCATGCAGCCCTCGGACAGCCGGCGGATGTCGCTCGACGTCCAGGGCGCCGACATCCAGACGGTGCTGCGGAGCCTCGCGGAGTTCAGCGGCAAGAACATCGTGGCGAGCAAGGAGGTCAAGGGGGAAGTGACCCTGAGGCTCCGCAACGTGCCCTGGCGGCACGCGCTCGACATCGTCCTCAAGTCGCAGGGTCTCGGCATGATCGAGACCGGCCAGACCATCCTCATCTCGAACCTCGAGACCCTCCGCAAGGAGGAGATGGAGAAGCGCTCGGCCGAGCGCGCGCAGGAAGAGCTCCTGCCGCTCGAGACCCGCATCCTTCCGATCAATTACGCGGCCGCCAAGGAAATGTCGAGGTCGGTCGAGAAGACGATGACCAAGCGCGGACACATCGAGGTGGACGAGCGGTCCAACACGCTGATCGTGACCGACATCGCCGACAAGCTCGACCAGGTCGACGCCATGATCCGGAACCTCGACACGCGGACGCCGCAGGTGGAGATCGTCGCGCGCCTCGTGGACGTGGACGTCTCGGCGACGCGGGACCTCGGCATCAAGTGGGGCGTCCATAACCTGGATCTCTTCGACGCGGGCGTCACGGAGCACGTGGACGTGAACGCGAACGACGTGACCGGGCCCGCCGGGATCGTGACGGTCGGGACCATCAAGTCGTTCGGATCGATCGACGCGACGCTCCAGGCGCTCGAGACCGCGAACAAGGCGAACATCATCTCCAATCCGCGCATCACGACCGTGAACAACCGCGAAGCCTCGGTGGTGGTCGGGAAGCAGATTCCCCTCATCGTCCAGGACTTCGCCGGAAACGCGGTGACGCAGCTCACGACCATCGGGATCAAGCTGAACGTGACGCCCCACATCAACACGGGGAACCGGATCACGATGGACGTCCATCCGGAGGTCTCCGACCTCGCGTCGCAGGCCACCGTGCAGGGAGGGATCATCATCAACACCACGATGGCGGACACGCGCGTGATGGTGAACGACGGCGAGACCGCGGTGATCGGCGGCCTCATCCGGAGCAACGAGAGCACGCTGAAGCGCGGGATTCCGGTCCTCATGGACATCCCGCTCCTCGGAAACCTCTTCCGCTCGAGCAGCGCGACGAAGCAGAAGCGGGAGCTCCTGATCTTCGTCACGCCCAAGATCCTCGGAGAGACGGCCTCCCGGGAATAGGGGCGGCGCGCCGCTTTCGCGCGCGGCGAACAACGGTTATACTGCGGGGTCCTTCATGGAAGGGCCCCGTTTCTTTTTTGGTCGCCGAGGAGCGTTCGGATCACGCGCGTCGCCCTGATCGGTTTGCCGGGGTCGGGTAAGAGCACCGTGGCGCCTCTTCTGGCGCACCGCCTCCGTTGCCCGAGCCTGGACCTGGATCTCACGATCGAGCAAGGCGCCGGCCGCTCGGTGGCCGCCCTCTTCGAGGAGGGGGAGGCCCTCTTTCGCGAGCTGGAGTCCAGGGCGCTGGAGGAGGCTCTGGGCCGCGCCGGATCGCTCGTCCTGGCGTGCGGAGGAGGGATCCTCGAGCGGAAGGAGAATCGCGAGCTCCTGGTCGCGCGGGCGCGGATCGTGTGGCTCGCGGTCGATCCGGAGCGCGCGGCCTCGAGGCTCACGGGTCCCGGCGCCAAGACGCGCCCGCTCCTGCAAGGAACGGTTCCCGTGGCGGAGCGGCTCCGCGCGCTCCTTCGAGAGCGCCGCGCGGGGTACGCCGCCGCGGCGGACACGATCGTGGATACGTCGCAGCTCACTCCCGAGGAGGTCGCGGATCGGATCGCGGAGCGGCTCGCCGTCGCATAACGCCTTGGGATCGATCCGGATCGTGGGCGGCGAGCTGCGGGGTAGGCGCATTCGCGTTCCGGACCGCGGCGTGCGTCCGACCTCGGACCGCACCCGCGAGGCGGTCTTCGACGTTCTGGGAACCTCCCCGGTCGTGAACGCCCGTGTGCTGGACCTCTACGCCGGCACCGGGGCGCTCGGGATCGAGGCGCTGAGCCGCGGAGCGCTCGAGGCCCATTTCCTCGAGGGATCGAAGGCCGTGGCGCGCGCGCTGCGGGAGAATCTGATGCAGCTCGGTCTCTCGGGCCGCGGGACGGTCCACGAGGCGGATCTGTCCCGGATCGACCTTCCGCCCGGGGCGGCGCCGCCCTTCGATCTCGTGTTTCTCGATCCGCCGTACGCCGGGAACGCGGGCGCGCTCTGGCTGGAGCGCCTGGGCGGGCTCCCCTGGTCCCCACGGGGAGGGGTCGTGGTGTACGAGCGGCGGAAGGGGACCGAGGCCGTGCCGCCCTCGGGATTCGGGATCTTGACCGAGCGCACCTATTCGGATACGACGGTCACGTTCTATCGCGCCCTCACGGCCTGAGGCCGTGAGGCGGGGAGGGTGGGAATGAAACGCGCGGTGTTCGCGGGGACGTTCGACCCGGTGACGAACGGGCACCTGGACCTGATGCAGCGCGCGCTCCGCATGTTCGACCACCTGACGGTGGCGGTCGCGGAACGCGCGGAGAAGGGCGTGGTGTTCACCCAGGCGGAGCGCGTCGCGATGATCCGCGAGGCGGCCTCCTCGCTGACGCGCATCACGGTGGAGCCCTTCCAGGGGCTCCTCGTGGATTTCGCGCGCGAGCGGAAGATCCCGGTGCTCGTCCGGGGGCTCCGATTCATCTCGGACTTCGAGTACGAGTTTCAGATGGCGCTCATGAACCGGCGCCTCTTCGATGAGATCGAGACGGTGTTCCTGATGCCCAGCGAAACCTACACCTACGTGAACGCGACCCTCGTGAAGGAGATCGCGCGCTACGGAGGGGAGATCCAGGGTCTCGTGCCTCCCAACGTCGCGGCGATCCTGAGATCGCGTCTCCAGTCGCACGCGAAGCCATGAAGAGCTCGCGGGTCTCCGCGCGCGTTCGCGCGCTCAAGCCTTCCGAGACGCTGGCGCTGGGAGCCCGCGCGCGCGAGCTCCGGGCGCAGGGGCACTCCGTCATCTCCTTCGCGGCGGGAGAGCCCGACTTCGATACGCCCGAGGACGTGCGGGAGGCGGGCGTCCAGGCGATCCGAGCCGGGCATACTCGGTACACCGCGGTGGGCGGCATTCCGGAGCTCCGCGCCGCGATCGCCGAGAGCCTGAAGCGCGAGAACGGACTTCAGTACGCCCCCAGCCAGGTCGTGGTGAGCAACGGGGCGAAACACTCGATCTGGAACGCCTTCCTCACGCTGGTCGAGCCCGGGGACGAAGTGCTCTGCCCGGTCCCCTACTGGGTCACGTTTCCGGAGCTGGTGCGGCTCGTGGGGGGCGAGCCGGTCTTCGTGCACCCGAAGCGGGGAGGCGTCAAGATCGGGCCCGAGGAGCTGGAGCGCGCGATCACCAAGCGCTCGAAGCTCCTGGTCCTGAACAGTCCCAACAATCCCTCGGGCGCCGTCTACACGAAGGAGGAGCTCGAGAAGCTCGGAGAGGTGATCCGGAAGCACGATCTCTACGTTCTCTCCGACGAGATCTACGAGCAGCTGGTGTTCGGGAACGCGCGGCACGTGAGCATCGCCTCCCTCCATCCCGAGATTCAGGAGCGCACCATCCTCATCGGCGGCGTCTCCAAGACGTGGGCGATGACCGGGTGGCGGATCGGATTCGCCGCCGCTCCGGCGGATCTGGCCGAGGGCATGGAGCGTCTCCAGGGACAATCGACCTCGAACCCTGCCTCGGTCTCGCAGTTCGCCGCGCTGCGCGCCTTCACGGGCCCTCGCGACTCGGTGAAGTCCATGCGGGCGTGCTTCGCGCAGAGGCGCGAGCTGATCGTGCGGAGGCTCTGCGCGATGCCGGGCATCCGTCTCGTTCCGCCGGAGGGCGCCTTCTACGCGTTCCCCGACGTGAGCGAGCGGATCCGTGCCGCGCGGAACGGCGTGACCGACTCGGCGAGCCTCAGCGATTTCCTGATCGACGAGGCCCGGATCGTTTGCGTTCCCGGATCCGCGTTCGGAATGGAGGGGCATCTCCGCCTCTCCTACGCGATCGGGGACAAGGACATCGAAGAAGGGTTGAACCGTCTCGAAGCCGCGCTGGATCGAATGTGAGAGGGGCTCACTGATGCCGACATACGAATACGAATGCGAGAAATGCGGTCACCGCTTCGAGGTGTTCCAGTCGATGACCGAGCCGCCTCGCAAGCGCTGTCCGAAATGCCGCGGCAAGGTTCGCCGCCTCATCGGCGGAGGGGCCGGGGTGGTCTTCAAGGGAACCGGTTTCTACACGACCGACTACCGGTCCCACGCCTATAAAGAACAGAAACGCAAGGAGTCCGGAGAGCCGGCGAAACCAAAAGGTGAAGGCGGCGAGCGCGGCAAGAAGAAGGAGCGCGACTCCGGGTCCTAACGCTTTTTATTTGACTCACTTCCCCCTCTCTTGGTAGCGTCCCGAGGCTCGTGCGGCGCTTCCCCCACCACTCCCGAATCCTATTCTGACGTCCTCGACCGGAAGCACGCAGCAAGCATGAATTCATCGAGTTACGAGAAAACGATAAACTGAAATTGAAAGGGGCGGGATGGCGTATCGTGTCACGCTGATTCCGGGCGACGGGACCGGGCCCGAAATCACCGAGGCGACGCGGCGCGTCCTCGAGAACACGGGCGTCCGGTTCGAGTGGGACGTTCAGGAAGCGGGCGTCGACGTGTTCCGGAAAGAGGGAACGCCGCTTCCGGCGCGGGTGCTCGACTCGCTCCGCCTGACGAAGGTCGGTCTCAAGGGTCCGATCACGACGCCGGTCGGGACGGGCTTCCGCAGCGTGAACGTCGCCCTTCGCAAGGAGCTGGATCTCTACGCGTGCATCCGTCCGTGCAAGACCTACCCCGGCGTCCGGTCCCGCTACCAGAACATCGACCTCGTGATCGTGCGCGAGAACACGGAGGACCTCTACGCCGGGATCGAATTCGAGCGCGGAAGCCAGGGGGCGGAAGCGCTGCGGGAATTGATCCGCGCCGAATCGAAGCGCGACATTCCCGAGGACGCGGGGATCTCGGTCAAGCCGATCAGCGTGTCGGCCTCGGAGCGCATCGTGCGTCATGCCTTCGAATACGCGAAGCGGGAGAAGCGCCGGAAGGTCACGGCCGTGCACAAGGCGAACATCATGAAATTCTCCGACGGGCTCTTCCTCGAGACCGCGCGCCGGACCGCGAAGGGATTTCCCGGGTTCGAGTTCGAGGACCGCATCGTGGACAACATGTGCATGCAGCTCGTCCAGACGCCTGAGAACTACGACGTGCTCGTGCTTCCCAATCTCTACGGCGACATCGTCTCGGATCTCTGCGCGGGATTGATCGGCGGGCTTGGGGTCGCGCCGGGCGCGAACATCGGAAACGACGCCGCGCTCTTCGAGCCGACGCACGGGAGCGCGCCGCAGTACGCGGGACAGAACAAGGTGAATCCGTTCGCGATGATCCTGAGCGGCATGCTCATGCTCCGGCATCTGGGGGAGCGCGAGACCGCCGACCGGCTGGAGCGCGCGGTGGCGGGCGTGATCCGCGAGGGCAAGAACGTCACCTACGACATGAAGACGAGGCGCGATGATCCCAGCGCGGTCGGCACGAAGGAAGCCGCGGACGCCGTGATCGCAGCGCTGGATTAGAGCCATGCTCGCCGATCGGGCGTCGATCGACGTCCTGGGAGGCCGGGGCGGCTCCGGTTCGGTGAGCTTTCGCCGCGAGAAATACGTCCCCAAAGGGGGGCCCGACGGCGGGGACGGGGGCGCGGGCGGAAGCGTGATCCTCGTCGTGAACGAGCACCTGCGCACGCTTCTCGATTTTCAGTTTCGCGCGCGCTTCCAGGCGCAGTCGGGAGCGCACGGCTCGGGCAACAAGAAGTACGGCCGGTCCGGAGAGGATCTGATCGTTCCGGTCCCGCCGGGAACGCTGGTGCTGGACGCGGAGTCGGGTGCCACGCTTACGGATCTGGTGGAGCCGGGCGCGCGCTTCGTCGCCGCGCAGGGAGGCCGCGGCGGGCGGGGCAACGCGCACTTCGCGACGCCGACCCGGCAGGCGCCGCGGAAGGCGGAGCCGGGGCGTCCCGGCGAGGAGCGGCGGCTCCTCCTCGAGCTCCGGCTCATCGCGGACGTGGGCATCGTGGGATTTCCGAACGTCGGAAAGTCCACGCTGCTCTCGCGGGTGAGCGCGGCGCGCCCGAAGATCGCGGAGTATCCGTTCACGACGCTGGAGCCGCACCTGGGGCTCGTGCGCGTGCGGGAAGAACAGAGTTTCGTGATGGCCGACCTCCCCGGCTTGATCGAGGGCGCGCATCAGGGCAAAGGGCTGGGCCACGAGTTTCTGCGCCACATCCAGCGGACGCAGACGCTCCTCATGCTGATCGACAGCGCTTCGGAGGATCCCGCTGGAGACAGGGAGAAGCTGAACCGGGAACTCCGGGAGTACAGCGAGGATTTAACGAGAAAGCCCACCGTCATCGCGATGAGCCGCTCCGATCTCAAGAGCGGCGAAGCGCACGGCGGGCCGCCGTTCCAACTCGAGGGCGCCCATTGGGGGGGCTGGATCTCGGGGGCAACGGGGGCGGGAGTGGACCACCTTCTGGCAACCGTCTGGGACGTGTTGACCGGGACCGGCGGCATCGCGCCGGACAAGAGTCGGGGCGGCGACCGCGATGTCGCCCGAGCCAAGGAGCGATAGCCATGGTAGCGAAGGACGTTGCACGGCTCTGGGAAGAGCTGAGGCACAGGGATCCGGAGGAGAAGCTCGGCTGGATCACGCAGCTCGCCCAGAATCCGAGCGAGGATTCGATCGAAGTGCTCCTCGACGTCTTGCAGCAAGAGAGCTGGTTCCTGAGGGACCAGGCCGCCCGCGTGCTCGCCACGATGGGGGAGCCGGTGCTGGGACCGCTCGTCGAGTATCTCGGCTCGGGTCTCTGGTACACCCGCGCCTCCGCCGTGACCGCGCTCGGCCGGATGGGGAACCCGCGCGCGGCGGCGCCGCTGGTCGGGATGCTCAACGATCCCAATCGCACGGTGCGCGACGCGGTGTGGGACGCGCTGCTCGCGCTGTGCCGGAATGAGCTCGCCACGCGCGAGCTGGCCCAGGCCTTCGACGCGCTCCCCGAGCGCGCGCGACGGTTCGCGCTCGACGGTCTGCTCGAGCGGGACGCCGAAGCGGCCGGGCAGGTCGTGCTGTACATGGAGGAGCCGGCCCAAGCCCAGGAGATTCCTGCGCCAGAGCCGCGCGAAGGCGACCTCTCGTGGAAGGACGTGGTCGGGGGAGAGGGAGAGGCGAAGCAGGCGGCACGCTGATCGCGCCGCGGCTCGGGGGTGCCGTGGAGGGGAGGAGGGAAGACGGGCCGGATGCCGGCCGAAGGAAGCTTGGGGTCGCGGATCCGGAGTATCCGGGGCGTCTCCGGGAGCTTTCGAGTCCCCCCGATCCATTGTTCCTCACCGGACGCTGGGATCATCCCGGCTCCCACGTCGCGATCGTCGGATCGCGGCATCCGACCGAGGATGGATGTGACGTGGCGCGCGAGCTCGCGGGCGCTCTCTGTGAGCGAGGGGCCGCGATCGTGAGCGGTCTGGCGCAAGGAATCGACGCCGCAGCTCACGGAGGTGCGCTCGATGCGGGCGGCCTGACGGGTGCCGTCCTCGGGACCCCACTCCAAGAGATCTATCCTCGCGAGCACGTCGAGTTACAAGGGCGCGTGGCTCGCTCGCTCGGCATCATGACCGAGATCCCTCCTGACGGATTCGCCACTCGGAACACCTTCGCGGCGCGGAACCGCATGGTGGCCGCCATGGGTGACGTGGTCGTCGTGGTCCAGGGTGCCCTGAATAGCGGTGCCCTGATCACGGCAGAAGAAGCCGCGAGGCTTGGGCGGCCCGTGGCGGCGTTGCCTTGGGACTCGCGGGAACCGCTCGGCGAAGCACCCCATGCGTTGATCCGCTCGGGAAGGGCAACGCTCGTGCGGAATGCCGATGATGTGCTGGAGCTCATTGGGAGGAAAGCGCCGGAAAGCGGTGTTTCCCTCGGAAATGGTGAAGATAAATTTCCCACGGGAAACACCGCTTCCCGGCGCCTTGCCCCGAACGTTGCCATCCCGCTCCACCTCACTCCAATCGAGGCAGCGCTCTACTGCGCACTTCGCGAACGGCCCCTTCCCTTGGACCACCTCGCGTCGGCCGCCTCGCTCACGGCGTCCGACCTCTCGATCGCGCTGCTCGCGCTCGAGCTCCGTGGTCTCGCCCGGCGCATGCCAGGCGGACTGGCACGCAGGACCTCCAGCGCCCGCCTTGCCCGCGACGCCGGCACCGGGCGCTGACGTGGGGCACACGCCACTTCGTCCGCTCCGGCAGAGGCTCGAGGTCCTTCTTCTCCACGCGCTCGGACTGCTCGCCCGGGCGCTCCCGTTCGAAGCCACGAGTGCCTTCGGAGCCGTGCTGGGCCTGCTCGCATTCCATCTTCTCGGCCGCAGGCGCCGCATCGCCGTGGAGAACATCACGCGCGCGCTCGGGCCCGAGGTGGATGGAATGCCCGCGCGGGAGCTCGCGCGCCGGAGCTTCATCCAGATCGGCCGGTCGTTCATGGAATTCCTCGCCATGCCGCGGCTCGGCCCGCGAGGGATCCTCGATCGCGTGGAGCTCATCGGCTACGAGCCGATGCTGGCACGGGCTCATGAAGGGAAGGGCGCGGTGATGGTCACGGCGCACTATGGGAACTGGGAGCTCCTCGGTGCCGCGGTGCGCGCCAGGGGCGGCCCCGTGCGCTACGTGCTCCCGCCGCAATCGAACGAAGGGAGCGACGCCTACTTCGACCGGATCCGGGAGCAGATCGGTATCGAGGCGGTGAAGATCGGGTTCGGGATGCGAGGCGCGCTGAAGGCGCTTCGCTCGGGAGCGTTTCTGGGAATGCTCCCGGATCAGGACGCGCGGAAGGTGGGAATACACGTGCCCTTCTTCGGCCGGCCGGCCTCCACCCATACCGGGCCGGCGCGGCTCGCCTACCGCGCGCGCGTTCCGATCGGGATCGGATTGATGGAGCGCGAGCCCGGTGCGCGGTTTCGGTCCCGGCTCGTGGCGGTGCTCGAGCCCGATCCCGGGGCCGAGGAATCGCGCGAGGTGGAGCGGCTCACCCGCGCCATCAACGAGAACATCGAAGCGGGCGTGAGGCGCCGGCCGGATCACTGGTACTGGCTGCACCGCCGCTGGAAGACGCCGCCCGTAGCGTCCCCGGCCGAGCCCGGCGAAGCGCGCGCGGTGAGCGTCCGCCCACCCGCTATGACGTGAAGCCGATGTCCTTCGCGGGCATGTCGAAGGATTTGATCTTTCCGAATTGCTCCTCGTACTTCTTGATGTTCGTCTCGAGCGCGGTCAGCAGGGAGCGCACGTTGGGCGGCGTCATGACCACGCGCGCGAACACTTTGCTCTTCGGATTTCCGGGGAGAATGCGCGCGAAGTCGAGCACGAACTCCGAGAGCGAGTGGCTGATCACCACGAAGTTCGAGTAGATCCCTTCCGCTTCCTTCTCGCCCAATTCCATATTGATGGAAGTGGGCTGGCCCTGCGGCTCGGCCTTCATCCGTAATCCTCCTTGTCCCAGAGATTTACGCAAGCAATGGCGCTAAAGATATCGCCTAACCTGCCGTAAATCAACCTGATAGGGCCGACCTCAATCAAGGGCAGCTGGCCTCAATCCCAGGAGGGGACCCGGTGGGTGAGAAGCGGGCGCCGGAATCGGCGCGGGTCGAAGAGCAGATCGTGGTCGCCTGGAAACACTACGCCGAGCGGAAGGCCCAGGGTCTTCAGCGGATCGCCGAAGGCGCGTGCTATCTGGATCCGCGCCCCTGCCCCTTCGAGCCGCGTCCCGATTTCGAAGGCCGGTTCGTTCAGGAGTGCATCCATTGTGCCCGGATGCAGGGGCAGGTCGAGGAAGTTCAGCCGCAGCAGGAGGGCGCCACGGGGGTGATCCCCACCCTGGCCCTTCTCTTCCACCTCCTCCAAGAGGAGGCAAGGTCGGTCCGCCGCGAGCACGAGGACGGGCTCGAGGACGAGGCCGAACGGTACCGGAGCGCCGGCTTTCTCTTCCGCTCCATTCCGCTCATGCACGTGGCGCTCACGCACGAGCGGATTGCCCGGCTCCTCCTCACCGCGATCGGCGGAGCGTTCGCGGTGGAGGTGGACACGCAGCTTCTGTTCCGGATCGTGTCGGAAGGGGAAGCCCTCGAGCTGATGGACTGCTTCCGCCGCGCCGACCGGCGCGACCCGGATGCCGAGATGCGGACTCCCGTGGACCTCGACGCGTTCGAGTCGGCGGGCGGCTTCGACGGCGACGTCTTCGCCCCGCTGCGCGAGGAGCGGCTGCCGCTCGATCCCGACCGCGATCTTCTCGCGGACGCGGTATTCGACGGGCGCGCGTCGATGGTCCCCAACGCACAGCGGGAGATCCGTCTGCCGGAGCGGCTCGCCGAAGTGCTTCCGGAGGGCCCGGTCGCCATCCTGCCCGTCTTCGGGCGTGAGAAAGTGCGTGGCATCCTGGTGGTCTCGCAGACCTCCGCCTACTCCGGATGGACGGCGGATCAGATGGAGCTTCTGGGCGCGATCGCGGCCCAGGCCGGGATCGCCTTCGAGGGGAACACGGTGCTCGACACGGTGCGGCGGCGCGGCGCCGCGGTCCGGTCCGCGATCGAGTTCAGCCGCAGCGCGGCCCAGCCTTCGCGCCCCGACACCCGGGCGGAGCAGGCGCTGAAGGCGCTCCTCCAGGCGAGCCAGGCCACGGGGGGCATCGCGTGGGTTCGCGCCGACGACGGCTCGCTCGACCTGGCCCACGTGCACGCGGTGGATCCCGGATCCACGCAGGACCTCGGAACGCTGGGGACCTGGCTCCTCCAGTGGTTCGAGGCGGACGGCAAGCCGATGACCGCGGACAACGTCGCGGAGGACCCCCGCTTCGCGGGGTTCCTGCCCGAGGATTGGCGATGTCTCCTGGCGGCGCCCATCGTGAGCGGGAACCGCGTCGCGGGAGCGCTTCTCGTCTTCAACAAGGCGGGCGGCACCCAGGACGATCCGCTCTCCTTCGACGCCGAGGACGCGCGCGTCGCCGAGCTCGTCGCCTCGATCGCGTCGCTCGCCGACAGCCGCTCCTCGCAGGAGGAGACGCTGCGGGTGAAGGACCGGCGTCTCCATGAGGTGGAAGCGCAGCTCCGCCATGCTGAGAAGCTCGCCGTCGTGGGCGAGCGCGGAGTGCAGGTCGCGCAGGACGTGCGCAATCCGGTCGCGGCCATCACCGGCTTCGCGAAGCGGGTGCTGAAGTCGCTCTCCGCCAAGGACCCGAACCGCGAGTATCTCGAGATCATCCTGCGCGAGACCGAGCGCCTGGAGCGGGTCCTGAGCGAGCAGGTGGCGCTGGCGCAGATGACCCGGCCCCGTCTCAAGCTCGAGAACCTGAACGCGCTGGTGCAGGACGTGCTGCAATCGCAGGCGGAGGACCTGGTGCGCCGGCGGGTGCGCTTGCTGAAACGCCTCAGTCCCGACGTGCCCACGCTGCTTCTGGACAACGAGAAGATGCGGCAGGTGCTCGTGAACGTGCTGAGCTATGCGCTCCATTCCGTCCCGAGCGGCGGGCGCGTGCGGGTGGAGACGCGTGCGGCGCAGGGCGCGGTGCAGGCCGAGATCGCGCACGACGGACCCAAGGTGGCGGGCGAAGTGCTGGACCGTCTCTTCGTTCCGTTCTCGACCTCCAGGCGCTATGGCGCGGGGGT
>Ga0066706_10000317_pt1 | contig 14221 bp, 14 predicted proteins | sample GraSoiAngelo_155_FD_67274 | JGI IMG/M metagenome (GOLD analysis project Ga0066706, IMG submission 67274) | Grasslands soil microbial communities from the Angelo Coastal Reserve, California, USA - 14_1009_13_30cm | ecosystem: Environmental > Terrestrial > Soil > Grasslands | place: USA...
CGCGGCGACGTCGGACGCGAGCTCACGCGCCTCGCCGGTCTGGGCGAGCGCTTCGAGATCGTGTTCCTCGATCCGCCGTACGCCGAGGACGGCGTCGAGCAGACGCTGGCGGCGCTGGGCGCCGGTGACCTCCTGGTGCCCGGCGGGCTCGTCGTCGCCCAGCACTTCACCAAACGAAAGCCGGGCGAAGAATACGGCGCCCTGCGAGCCTTTCGGGAGCGGCGTTTCGGGGAGACGACCTTGACTTTCTTTCAAGCCGGAGGGTAGCTTACGGGTCGTGGCAAAGCGCGCCGTCTATCCCGGCATGTTCGATCCGATCCACAACGGGCACGTGGACGTGATCCAGCGTAGTCTCCAGATCTTCGACGAGCTGATCGTGGCGGTCGTCGCCAACCCGTCCAAGGCGCCGCTCTTCACGGTGAAGGAGCGGCTGGAGATGATCGACGAAGCGACGTCGGATCTGAGCAATTTCCGGATTGTCGCGTTCGACGGCCTCCTGATCGACCTGGTGGCCCGCGAGCGCGCCACCTGCATCGTGCGTGGCATCCGCGCCGTGTCGGATTTCGAGTACGAATTCCAGATGGCGCTCATGAATCGCAAGCTCCGGTCCACCGTCGAGACGGTGTTCCTGATGCCGCACGAGAAGTACACGTATATCGCGTCGCGCCTGATCAAGGAAGTCGCCAGCTTCGGAACGTCGGTGGCCGGCATGGTGCCGCCGATCGTCGAGAAGCGACTGGCCGAGAAGTACCCCCCCAAGTAACCCGGCGGGCCACCGCCGAAGGAGCCACGCCGTGCTGGCCGATCGCCTGAAGACGCTTGCCCCATCGTCGACGCTCGCCGTGCAGGCGAAGGCGAAGGAGCTCAAGCGACAGGGCGTCGACGTGATCTCGTTCGGCGCCGGCGAGCCCGACTTCGACACGCCCGAGCGGATCAAAGAGGCCGCGATCCAGGCGATGCGGCGCGGCCACACGAAATACACCGAGGTCGGCGGCGTGCCCGAGCTGCGGGCGGCGGTGTGCGCCAAGTTCAAGCGCGACAACGGCCTGACCTACGAGCCGGCCGACGTGCTGGTCTCGTGCGGCGCCAAGCACACGCTCTTCAACCTGGCCGTCGCGATGCTCAACCCCGGCGACGAGATGCTGGTGCCGAGCCCGTTCTGGGTCTCGTACCCGGAGCAGGCGCGGCTCATCGGCGCCGTGCCGGTGGCGGTGCCGACGCGAGAGGCGACCGGGTTCGACCTCGACCCCGAGACGCTTCGCGCCGCGGTCACGCCGCGCACGAAGGTGATCGTCCTCAACAGCCCGAACAATCCCACCGGCGCCGTGTTCTCGCCGGCGGCGATCGCGGCGGTGGCGAAGCTCGCGGTCGAGGCGAACCTGTTCGTCGTCTCCGACGAGTGCTACGAGGCGCTGACCTTCGAGGGGCGTCACGTGTCGATCGCCGGCCTCGGCCCGGAGATCAAGGCGCGGACCCTCACGATCAACACGTGCTCGAAGGCCTACGCGATGACCGGCTGGCGGATCGGCTTCGCGGCCGGGCCGCGCGAGCTCATCCGCGCGATGACCGACATCCAGAGCCAGGTGACGTCGAACCCCTCGTCGATCGCCCAGTGGGCCGCGATCGAGGCGCTCGTCGGTCCCCAAGATGAGGTCGCGAAGATGGCGGGCGAGTTCGACCGGCGCCGGCGCCTCATCGTGCGGGGGCTCAACGAGCTGCCCGGGGTGTCGTGCATCATGCCGAAGGGCGCGTTCTACGTGTTTCCCAACGTGTCGCGCCTGTTCGGGCGCACGTGGAGGTCCGCCGACGGACCGGCGACCATCAAGGGATCGGTCGGCGTCGCCGCCTTCTTGCTCGAGCAGGCCAAGGTGGCGGTGGTGCCGGGCGTCGATTTCGGCTCCGACGATCACGTGCGCCTGTCGTACGCCACCAGCGAGCCGCTGATCGTCGAGGGACTGGCGCGCATGGCGGCGGCGCTGCGAGGGCTCTCTACCAAGGAGACTCACGGATGAAGCTCGAAGGCTCCTACGACGTGCGGGCGCCGCGGTCCAAGGTGTGGGCCGCCTTCCTCGATCCCCAGATACTTCGCCAGGCGATTCCCGGCTGCGAGAAGCTCGAGCTGGTCGGCGGCGACGAGTACAAGGCCACGCTCAAGATCGGCGTCGCGGCGGTGAAGGGGACCTTCGAGGGCAAGGTGCGACTGTTGGACAAGAAGGCGCCCGACTCCTACCGCCTCGCCGCCGAGGGCAGCGGCGGCCCGGGATTCGTACGCGCGGACACGCTGATCACGCTGAGCGACGCCGAGGGCGGCACGCGTGTCTCGTACAGCGCCGACGTGCAGATCGGCGGGCTCATCGCCGGTGTGGGCCAGCGGATGCTGGGCGGCGTGTCGAAGATGATGGCCGACCAGTTCTTCAACCGGATGACCGAGCTGCTCACGTCCTGAACGAATGACTGCGCGCGCTGCGTCTTTTCGTAGGCGCGCCTCGGCCGGCGGCGCCCCAGCCCCGCGACGGCCTGCCGCACGCACCGCGCTCGAGCCGCGGCTGGAGCGCGCGTCCCGCGCCGAGTTGACGCGGCTGCAGGCCCGGCGCCTGCGCGAGCAGGTGAGTCACGCGGCGGCGCACAGCCCCTTCTACCGGCGCAAGCTCAACGCAGCGGGCGTCAAGCCGGGGGCGATCCGGACACTCGCCGATCTCGACAAGCTTCCGTTCACGACCAAGGACGAGCTGAAGGAAAACCAGGCGGCGGCGCCGCCGTGGGGCGACCTGCTGGCCGTCCCGATGGACGACGTGCTTCGCATCCACATGACCTCGGCCACGACGGGTCGTCCGCTCGCGTTCCTCGACACGAAGGACGACTGGTACGGCTTCTATCATTCCTACGCCCGCGCGCTGCACGCGTTCGGTGTTCGCCGGTCCGACATGGTCATGGCCGCCTTCTCGTACGGCCCGTGGATCGGCTACTGGTCCGGCTTTTACGCGGCGCAGGACCTCGGGTGTCTGGTGTTCCCGGTCGGCGGCCTCTCCACCGACCAGCGGATCGACGCGCTGCTGACCTACCCGATCACGGTGCTCGGCTGCACGCCGTCGTACGCGCTCTTCCTCGCCGAGGCGGCGGCCCGCAAGGGGATCGACCTCGCGAAGGACACGAAGGTCCGGATCACCTGGCACACCGGGGAGCCCGGCGCGTCGATCCCGGCGACCCGGGCGAAGATCGAGGCGGCGTTCGGCGCCCAGGCGTACGACCTGCCGGGGCTCACCGAGATCGCCGCCTGGGGATTCGAGTGCGGCGCGCGGGCCGGACTGACCCACGTCAACGAGGACTACTGCTACCCCGAGGTGCTCGACGAGCGAGACCAGCCGGTGCGGCCCGGCGAGCGCGGCGAGCTGGTCTTCACGAGTCTCTACCGGAAGGCGATGCCGCTCATCCGCTACCGCACCCGCGACCTCGTCCAGCTGGCCGATCGCCCCTGCCCGTGCGGCCGCACGCTCGTGGCGTTCGAGGGCGGCGTGCTCGCGCGGCTCGACGACATGAAGAAGATCCGTGGCGTGATCGTCTACCCGCGTCGCGTGGAAGAGCTGGTGCGTCCCCACGCCGACGTCGACGAGTTCCAGATCGTCTTCCGCCGTCACGATGGTCTCGACGACATCCTGATCCGCATCGATCCGTCGCCCTCGCTCTCGCTCATCGAGCGCGACGGCCTGCGCACCCGGCTCGCCGCCGACCTCCGCACCGGGCTCGGCATCCGGGCCACCGTCGAGATCGGCGAGCCCGGATCGCTCCCGCGGTGGGACCACAAGGCCCGGCGCGTCCGGGACGAGCGGACGGAGGTGCCGTTTTGAAGGCCGCGTTTTTCAAGGAGCACGGCGGCAGCGAGAAGATCCTCTACGACGAGTACCGCGACCCGACGCTCGGACCGGCCGACGTGCTGGTGCGCGTGAAGGCGTGCGCGCTCAACCAGGTCGACATGCTCCTGCTCGACGGGCGCTTCCCGCCGCCGGAGGGGCTGCCCCACGTCAACGGGTGCGAGGTGACCGGCACGATCGAGGCCCTCGGCGCCGGCGTGAAGGGCTGGGAGCGCGGCCAGCGCGTGATCATCTTTCCCGGCTTCGCGTGCGGCAGCTGCGAGTACTGCCTGCGCGGCGAGCGGACCGTGTGCGTCCGCTACGGCTATCTCGGCGCCCACAAGGACGGCGGCTACGCCGAGCTCGTGCGGGCGCCGGCCGCGAACCTCCTGCCGCTCCCCGCGGCGATCGCCTTCGAGGCGGGCGCCGCGGTGCCGCTGGCCATGCTCACCTCGTGGCACGCGCTGGTGGCCCAGGCCGAGGTGAGGCCGGGCCAGACCGTCCTCGTTCAGGCCGCGGGCAGCGGCGTCGGAAGCGCGGCGATCCAGATCGCGCGGCTCTGCGGCGCCCGCGTCATCACCACGGTCGGCGCCGACGACAAGATCGAGTTCGCCCGTTCGCTCGGCGCCGAGCACGTCGTGAACTACCGGACGCAGGACTTCGTCGAGGAGACGAAGAAGTGGTCGGGCAAGCGCGGCGTCGACGTCGTCATCGAGCACATCGGCGGCGACACCTTCGAGCGCTCGGCCTACGCCCTCACGCGGCTCGGCAAGCTCGTCACCATCGGCTCGCACGACACCCACTGGGGCCGCCTCGATCTCCGGCACGTGTACTCGAAGAACCTCCGGGTCCTCGGCACCAACCTCGGATCGATTCTCGAGCTGCAGACGGTGCTCGACCACGTCGTGCAGGGACGGCTCAAACCGGTCGTCGACCGCGCGTTTCCGTTGAAGGACGCGCGCGCGGCGGTGCAGCACGTGCTCGACCGGAAGAACAAGGGAAAGGTCCTCCTGGTGAATCCCTCATGAGCGAGTTTCTCAGGGTCGAGCGGGCCGGGGCGGTGGCGACGATCTGGATCGACCGCCAGCCCAAGATGAACACGATGACCGTCGCGATGCGCAACGAGTTCCCCGGGATCTTCGCGGGGCTCGAGGCCGACGAGTCGGTGCGGGTCGTCGTGGTGCGCGGGGCCGGCGGCAAGGCGTTCAGCGCGGGCGGAGACGTCGCCGAATTCCTGACGCTGGCGCCGGCCGATCTCGAGCTGTGGGGCGACACGCTCACCGCCGCCGAGCGCTGCCGGAAGCCCGTCGTCGCGGCGATCGACGGGTATACGATGGGGGCCGGTCTCGAGCTGGCGGTCGCGTGCGACTTCCGGATCGCCACGCTCCGGTCCGAGTTCGCCTTCCCCGAGGTGAGGTTGGGCATGATCCCCGGCAGCGGCGGAACCCAGCGCGCCTTGCGGCTCATGGGCATGACGCGCGGCAAGCTCTTCATGATGACGGGCCAGCGCATCGGCGCCGAGCGCGCCGAAGCGTGGGGGCTCGTCACGCAGGCGGTCCCCAACGACAAGCTCGACGAGGCGGTGGCGGCGCTCACCGGTGAGCTGGCGGCGCGCGCGCCGCTGGCGCTCCGCACGCTCAAGATGGTGCTCAATCGGGGGGCCGAGGCGCCGCTCGAGACGGCGCTCGAGCTGGAGCGCAAGGCGTACGCGTGGCTGCGCTCCACGCACGACTACGCCGAGGGCGTGACGTCGTTCCTCGAGAAGCGGCCGCCGAACTACACCGGGAGGTAGCCGGGCCATGGCAAAGCCGTCGTTCGGGCTCATCCTCGCCAATCGCGCCGTCGTGCTCGGCGCCGTCAAGGCGTCCGACCTCGTGGAGCTCACCGTGGAGGCGGAGCGCTCCGGGATCTTCGACGCCGCGTGGGCGGGCGACAGCCTGCTGGCGAAGCCGCGCCTGGAGTCGGTGACGCTGCTGTCCGCGCTGGCCGGGGTCACGTCGCGGCTGCGTCTGGCCGTCGGGTGCATGGCGACCTTCGTCCATCGCCACCCGGTCATGCTCGCGCATCAGTGGGCGAGCCTCGACGTCCTCTCGGGCGGTCGCACGTGGCTCGCGGTGTGTCTCGGTGGGCCCAGCGAGGCGAACGCGGCGCAGGCCGCGGAGCACCAGGTCATGAGCATCCCGTCCGCCGAGCGGGTCGGCCGCCTCGAGGAAGGGATCGTGATCTTGCGAAAGCTCTTCGCGGAGAAGAACGTCTCGCACCACGGGCGGTTCTACTCGTTCGACCGCGTCACGCTCGAACCGCCGCCGGTGCAGCAACCGTGTCCGGTGTGGATCGCGTCCAACCCGACCGGCCTCACGTGGAAGGGCGGCGCGTCCGCCTCGGAGGCGGTGATCGAGCGCTCGTTCCGGCGAATCGCGCGCTACGCCGACGGCTGGATGACCAACAAGCTCTCGCCCGAGGAGTTCCGCCAGCAGTGGGGGCGCATCGCGACGATGGCGCGCGAGGAGGGCCGCGACCCGGCGAAGCTCGGGAGCGCGCTCTACCACAACATCAACATCAACGAGGACCGCCAGACGGCGCTCGAGGAGACGAAGGCGTTCCTCGACACCTACTACACCGCCAAGTTCAGCCCGAGCTTCGTCGAGCAGTGGACCGTGGCCGGCGATCCGAAGCGGTGCGCGGAGGAGCTGGGCGCGTACTTCGAGGCCGGCGTGGGCCACATGGCGCTCCGCCTGGGCTCGTGGGACCAGCGGGGGCAGTTCAAGCGCTTCCTGACCGAGGTGGCGCCGGCGGTCACGCGGCGATGAGCTTCGCGGACATGCGGCAGTGGATCGGCCGGCTCGAGAAGGAAGGCGAGCTCCGGCGGATCACGGCCGAGGTCCACTGGGACCGCGAGCTCGGCGCCATCACGCGCCGCGTGCTCGAGAAGAAGGGCCCGGCCCTGCTGTTCGAGAACATCACGGGATACAAGAGCGGGCGCTGCACCCGGCTCCTGGCCAGCGGGCTCGGCAACCGCAATCGTCTCGCCCTGGCGCTCGGGTTCCCGCGCGACGTCTCCAACAGCGACCTGGTCCAGCACGTCATGAAGAAGAACCGCGAGACGATTCCTCCGCGGCTCGTCACCGAGGGATCGGTGAAGGACGTGATCATCAGCGGCCGCGATATCGACCAGACGGAGTTCCCGGTCCCGCGGTGGCACTACCTCGAGGGCGGGCGGTACATCCACACGTTCTCCGGGGTCGTCACCCGCGACCCGGAGACGCGCGTGATGAACGTCGGGATCTACCGCGGGATGATCGGCCAGAAGAACACGACGCCGTTCCTCTTGATCAAGGGCGGCCAGCACTGGGGCCAGCACTTCCTGAAATATTCGGCGCGCAAGGAGCCGATGCCGGTGGCCTGCGTGATCGGCTGGGACCCGATCATGCCGTTCCTGGCCGGCTCGCCGATCCCGCCGGGCGTCTGCGAATGGGACGTGATGGGCGCCTATCGCGGCGAGCCCGCGGAGCTGATCCGCTGCGAGACCGTCGACCTCGAGGTCCCGGCCAGCGCCGAGATCGTGATCGAGGGGTTCATCAGCGACGACCCGGCGACGTACGAGACCGAGGGACCGTTCGGCGAGTTCACCGGCTACGTCTCCGACATCCCGACGCCGCGCCCGTCGATGCGGATCACCTGCATCACGCACCGGCGCGAGCCGATCTTCCGCGGCTGCCTCGAGGGCACGCTGCCCGGCTCCTACAGCGAGAACAGCGTGATGTCCTCGGTGCAGCGCGCCGCGATCGCCTGGAATATCCTGACGGCGGCGGGAATTCCGGGCGTGCGCGACGTCTTCGTGCCACCCATCACCAACGGTGTCAATATCGTCGTGCAGATCAAGAAGGCCTACCAGGGCCAGCCCAAGCAGATCGCGGCGGCGCTGTGGGGCGCCAGCGCCGCCCAGTTCCGCTACAAGAACGTCATCGTGGTCGAGGAGGATATCGATCCGTCCTCCTACGAGCAGGTCGACTGGGCGTTCGCCCACCGGGTGAACGCGGGCCACGAGGGCATCGTGGTCTTTCCCGGGATCTTCGGCTCGCCGATCGATCCGAGCACGCCGCTCGAGGAGCGGGACGTCGCGCAGCTCGGGACCGGCCTCTGGAACCGGGTGCTGATCGACGCCACGCGCTCGTGGAAGTTCGAGCGCCGCGAGGCATGGGGCGGCGAGCGCTTCCCGCCGACCGTGCGTCCCGCGCCCGAGGACGAGGCGCGGGTGCGCGAGCGCTGGGAGGAGCTGGGGCTCGGCGACCTCTGAGGTGAAGATCACCGAGGTCCGCGCGATCCCGCTCGCCATCCCGCTGCGCCCCACCACGCCGCCCTCGACCTGGGCGGCGGGCGCCGGCAAGCAGATCCTCGTGCGCGTGACCACCGACGACGGCCTTACCGGGTGGGGCGAGAGCTTCGCCTACGGCGCCACGCTCGCCGTGTGCGACGTGATCGACGACGCGCTCGCGCCGATCGTCCTCGGCCAGGACCCGTCGCAGATCGAGAACCTGGTCGATCGCATGCATCGCGCGCTGATGATCTGGGGACGGCGCGGCCTGGCGATGATGGCGGTGAGCGGGGTCGAGCTGGCGCTCTGGGACCTGGCCGGCAAGGCGCGGAGCGTGCCGGTCTACCAGCTGCTCGGAGGGCTCTGCCAGTCGCGGGCCCGCGTGTATTCGAGCCTGCTGCGCTACGAGACCCCGACCCAGGTCCGGCAGGCCGTGTCGGCCGCGCTCGTGCTCGGCTTCACGGCGATCAAGCTCCATCAGGTCGACGTCGAGTCGGTGGCGAGCGCTCGGGAAGTGGCCGGCGCCGGCGTGGAGCTGATGCTCGACACGAACTGCCCGTGGTCCGTGGAGGACGCGATCCGCATGGGCCGTCAGCTCGAGCGATTCGATCTGCGCTGGCTCGAGGAGCCCGTGTGGCCGCCCGAGGACTACGCGGGGCTCGCCCGCGTTCGCGCGGCGCTCCGGATTCCGATCGCCGCCGGCGAGAACGACGCGACCGTGTTCGGATTTCGCGACCTGATCGCCCACGGCGCGGCCGACATCGTCCAGCCGAGCATCACGAAGGTGGGAGGAATCCTCGAAGCCAAGAAGATCGCCGCGCTGGCGGCCGCGGCCAACGTGACCTTGGTCCCGCACTCGTTCTACTACGGCCCTGGCCTGGCCGCGACGGTCCACGTCGTCGCCTCGACCCCCGGCGTGCCCTACGTCGAGTTCCCCTCGGTCGACCTCGCGGCGCCGCTCCTGGCCGAGCCGATCCGCCGGAGCGGAGGCGCGATCAGCGTGCCCGAGGGCCCGGGCCTGGGCGCCGATCCCGATCCCGACGTCCTCGCGCGATATCCGTACCGGCGCGAAGCGGCCAGGCCCTTCTACCTGACCTGACGCTCGTGACGATCGTCCACGCCGCGACGCCCACCGACCTGGAGCAAGCGCGCCGGCTCTTCCGCGAATACGAAACTTCGCTGGGCGTCGATCTCTGCTTCCAGGGATTCGAACAGGAGCTGGCGGAGCTGCCCGGGAAGTACTCGCCGCCGAGCGGACGGCTGCTGCTCGCCGTCGACGACGCGACGCCAACCGGCTGCGTGGCGCTCCGACCGCGGGGCGACTCGATCTGCGAGATGAAGCGTCTCTATGTGCGGCCAGCGGCGCGCGGCACCAGGCTCGGCCGGCTGCTCGCCGGGACGGTGATCCGAGAAGCGCGCGCGATCGGCTATGCGCGCATGCGACTCGACACGATGCCCTTCATGCGGGAGGCGATCCGCCTCTACCGGTCGCTCGAGTTCGTGGACATTGCGCCGTACTGCGAGAACCCGGTCGCCGGCGCGCTGTTCATGGAGCGAGCGCTGTAGGGCGGGGGGCATATCCAGGCAAAGACTGCGTCAAGGATGAAGGAAAGTGCGGCTGGCTCGGTCCACATCAGGCCTGCGCGGGCTCCGCGACCGAAGCCCGCAGCGCAAGGCACAGCGGGATCGTGGTCAGCACGATGGCCGCGACGATCACGAGCGTGAACGGGACGCCGGCGAGGTCGCCCAGGATCCCGTAGAGCGAGGGCGCCAGGGCCGAGGCCGCGATGGTGGTCGTGTAGTAGAGCCCGTACGCGCGTGAGCGCCGGTCGGCGTTCACGAGATCGGCGACCGTGCCGTAGAGGACGGACGAGGTTCCGTTCAGCGCGACGCCGATCAGCGGCAGGATCGCGAGCGCCAGCGGCAGCGGCGCCGCGATGATCGCCAGGATGCCGAGCGCGGTCGCGCCCTCGGTGAGCACGACCGTCCGGATCACGCCGAGCCGCTCGGCGACGAGGCCGCAGGCGAACTTGCCGGCGGCGCCGCCCGCGAAGAGCAGCGCCATCGCCGTCCCGACCCCGGCGACCGAGGAGCCCTTCGCCATCAGCGCGAACGGCAGGAACGTGAGGAAGCCGGTGCGCGTCGCGTTGTCGATCATGCCGATCGCGGTCAGTGCCTGGAAGCCGCGCAGGTCGCGGATGCCCCATCCCGAGCTGGTGGCGCCGGGCGCCGCGGAGCCGTCGTCCACGTCGGGCATTCCCGTGCCGAGCCGCGCCAGCACCAAGACGATTGCGATCGCCGCCGCGATCCCGAGGACGCCGTACGCCGCGCCGGCCCAGCGCCAGCCGACGGCGCTCGCCCCGAACGCGACGACTAAGGGGACCGCGACTTTGCCGAGGTCCCCCGCGAAATTGTAGGTACCCAGCGCCGCGCGCCGCGGTCCCGTCTCGTACGCCTTCGCGACGATAGACGACGACAACGGGTGCTGCACGCCCGAGCCGAGCCCGGCGATCAGCAGCACGGTCAGCAGCGACAGAAAGCCACCGGTCGCGCCGGCCACGATGAAGCCGCACGCGGTCACCGCGGTGCCGAACGCGAGGAGCCACCGTTCGCCGAGGCGCTCGGCGAGCAAGCCGGCCGGGATCTGAAACGCCGACATCCCGCCGCTGTAGGCGGTGCGGATCATTCCGACCTGCGCGAAGCTCAGCCCGAACTCGCTCGCCCACAGCGGAAGCAGCACGTAGAGGATGTCGGAGAATCCGTCGTGGACGAAGTGGATACTACTAGCGGCCGCGAGCACCGCACGCGCGCGGGATCTCACGCCACGATCATCCCCGAGCCTCCCACTCCGTTCAAGTAGAATACCGGCGATGGCAGTGCGAGCCGAGCCGGTTCGACCGGCGAGGCGAGCCCTTCGATGATCCAGGAGGTCTCGATGACCATCAGCATCACGCGCGTGTACACGCGAACCGGCGACAAGGGCGAGACCGCCCTGGTCGGCGGCAAGCGCGTCCCCAAGGACTCGCCGCGGATCGTCGCCTACGGGACCGTCGACGAGCTGAACGCGGCGGTCGGCCTGGCGCGGGTCTTCAACGCCGAGCGCCTCGCCGAGGGCGAGCGGCACCGGTGGCTCGACGAGGTGCTGAGGAAGATCCAGAACCAGCTCTTCGACCTCGGCAGCGAGCTGGCGACGCCCCCCGACGCCGCGTACGAGGGGATGTTCCGGATGAGCGAGGGCGAGGTGAAGGAGCTCGAGGATCTGATGGACCGGTGCCAGAAAGATCTGCCGCCGCTCAAGTCCTTCATCCTGCCGGGCGGCGGCCGGATCCACGGATTCCTCCATCAGGCGCGCACCGTGTGCCGTCGCGCCGAGCGCGAGCTGCTGGCGCTCTCACGCGTCGAGCCCGTCGGCGAGTGGCCGCTCCGCTATCTGAACCGTCTGAGCGACGCGTTCTTCGTGCTCGGCCGCTGGGTCGGCAAGCACCTGGGCGAGCAGGAATACCTCTGGGAGCGCGGGCTGTCGAGCCACGCCCGCGCGAGGAAGCCACGCTCATGAAATTCGGCCTCTTCTACGAGCTGTCGGTGCCGCGTCCGTGGACCCGCGAGTCGGAGCGCACCGTGTACGAGAACGCCCTCGAGCAGGTGAAGCTCGCGGACGAGCTGGGGTTCGACCAGGTGTGGGCCGTCGAGCACCACTTCCTCGAGGAATATTCCCACTGTCCGGCGCCCGAGCTGTTCCTGACCGCGTGCGCGATGGTGACCACGCGGATCCGCGTCGGGTTCGGCATCGTGGTGTGCGTGCCGCAGTTCAACCATCCGATCAAGATCGCGGAGCGGACGGCGGTGCTCGACATCCTCTCCGGCGGCCGCGTCGAGGTCGGGACCGGCCGCTCGGCCACGTGGACGGAGCTGGCCGGGTTCAACGCGGACCCGGACGACACCAAGAAGAGCTGGGACGAGTTCGTACGCTGCCTGCCGAAGATGTGGACGTCGGACACGTACGAGTTCGAGGGCGAGTTCTGGTCGATGCCGCGCCGGACCATCCTGCCCAAGGTGTACCAGCGCCCGCACCCGCCGATGTGGGTGGCGGTGACCAGCCCGGGCACCGAGCTCGACGCCGCCGACCGCGGCCTCGGCAGCCTCGGGCTCACGTTCGGCCAGTTCGCCGAGCAGGAGAAGCGCATCGCCGAGTACCGGCGGCGGATCCAGCTCTGCGAGCCGGTCGGCGAGTTCGTGAACGATCAGGTCTCGACCGTCAACTTCCTCTACTGCCACGAGGACGAAGCCACCGGCCTCAAGACCGGCCGGCGCATGGCCGACTACTTCAACTATCTGGCCACGCAGCTCATCTCGGTGCGCGAGACCTATCCGTCGAAGTCGTACCCGTCGCTCGGGCTCCTGCCGCAGCTGCGCCGGCAGGCGACCGGCCCCGACAGCGGGGAGCAGGCCGGCGAGGGCCTGTGCCTCGGCGGCCCCGAGCGCGTCACGCGCGCGCTGAAGCGGTGGGAATCCGTCGGGGTGGACCGCGTGAACTTCCTCGTCAACACCGCGGAGATGATCCCGCAGACCGAGGTGCTGGCGAGCCTCCGGCTCTTCGGGCGCGAGGTCATGCCCGCGTTCAACGGACGGAAGGACTGATGCCGCTCTTCGGTGAGCTCGAGCTCGACGCGGTCGCGCCGGCGCTGCCGCGACTCCGCGACCTCGACACCGAGGCGTGGGAGATCCCGAAGGCCGAGATCGTCCAGGTGGCCTACGAAGTCGCCGACGGCACCCGTACGCTCCTGCCGCGCGCGCTGCATCCGGCGATTCCCGAGTACGTGACCTTCGTGGTGACGCGGTATCCCGAGAGCCCGGTCGGGCCCTTCGACCTGGCGCAGCTGCGGCTGATGGCGCGGGCCGGGGTGCACCCGCGCGGTTACGTGCTGGGCGCGGTCGCGTCGACCGACGCGGCGGTGGCCGCGCTGCGCGAGCGCTGGGGCTACCCGGTAGTCCGGGGTGAGATCGCGTTCCGGCGCTATCACGACCGGGTGGCGTCGACCGTGCGCCGCGGCGGCGAGACGATCCTCGACATCGCGGTGGTCGATCCAGAGGTGATCGCGGGCGGCGATCTTCAGTACATCCACGCCGTCACGCTGGCGCGCGTGGACGGCGCCGCACAGCTCGTCCAGGTGGATCCGCACTACACGGTGCACCGCGCTGCGCGCGGCCGGGCTCAGGTGGGACGGTTCGACGCCGCCGCGTGGAACGCCGCGGCCGTCAGGCTGACGACGCCGATCTCGGCGAGCGCGTCGACGTGCGACACGGATCTCCCGCGCATCCGCTTCGTGATGGACCCGCAGATCCCCGTGGTGAGCGGAACGAAGAAGGTCCGCTGAGTCAGGCGCGGGGGGCCGGCGCGTCCAGCGCCTGCCGCAGGCCCTTCAGGAGCCCGTCGGGCGTGAACGGCTTCGGCAGCAGGATGATGCCCGGATCCAGGACGCCGTGGTGGCCCAGCGCGTCGTCCGTGTATCCCGACATGTAGACGACCTTGATGCCGGGGCGGATCTCCTCGACCTGGCGCGCCAGGTCCGGCCCGCTCATCTGCGGCATCACGACGTCAGTGAGGAGCAGGCAGATCTCGTCGCGATGCTGGACGCACAGGCGGAGCGCGTCGGCCCCGGTCGGGGCCTCCAGCACCGTGTAGCCGGCCATCTCGAGGATCTCCCGCGCCAGCTCGCGCACGTCGGCCTCGTCCTCGACCAGCAGGACCGTCTCGGAGCCCCGCGTCGAGCTACTACGTTGCTCGACCTCCGGCCCGGCCTCTACCGCGGCCTCGTCCACGTGCGGCAGGTAGATGTCGAACGTCGTACCCTTACCCTGGACGCTCCGCACCCCGATGCATCCGTTGTGCTGCTTGACGATGCCGTAGACCATCGCGAGCCCGAGGCCGGTGCCGCGGCCCTTTTCCTTGGTGGTGAAGAACGGCTCGAAGATGCGCGCGACGACCTCAGGGCTCATGCCGACGCCGTCGTCGGCGACCGAGAGCCGCACGTGGGGACCGACGCTGGCGTCCGGGTGC
>Ga0066706_10000333_pt1 | contig 14073 bp, 11 predicted proteins | sample GraSoiAngelo_155_FD_67274 | JGI IMG/M metagenome (GOLD analysis project Ga0066706, IMG submission 67274) | Grasslands soil microbial communities from the Angelo Coastal Reserve, California, USA - 14_1009_13_30cm | ecosystem: Environmental > Terrestrial > Soil > Grasslands | place: USA...
AAAGCGAAGGCTCGTGCGGCGGCTCGGTTCGGCGATTGAGTTCGCCGGACACTTTGCTTACTACCGGCTACTAGCGGGCTGATTTATACGCGCCCGTCAGCCCTTCCCCTCTTAAGATGACCTACGTAGCGTGACCTGCGTAACGATGGTGGAGGCGGGGGGAGTCGGAATATTTAGGCTTGTTGAAAACACGCAACTTATTGATTTTTCGAGACGCCAAAAACGCAGAAAGCGGCAAAATTGCGGCTAACTGGAACGTATCTGGAACGCGGGATTTTCAGTTCTCCCGCCAATTTTGTGAAGGTTTTCTAGAACGAAAAAGATCTCAAACCGGCGAATAGTTTTGAACCACCAAACTCGCCATGCGGACGCCGGGCCATTTCATTTGTCCGCAGCTTTAATCAGGAGTCAGATAAGTTGTCAGCACAGGTCGTGGCACCGCACCCTATTAGAATGTAATCTCCTAGTTGCAATGATGCAGTATTTCAACAAGTTGCTATCCAAATTGAAAACGGGCCGACGTGCCCGTTCACGTTCAGGATCGCTGGCAGTTTCCCCTGCATCTCCTTCCGGCTCGTAAAGGATCGCAACCGATTGAAAGCCAGGCACAATCTCATAGCGAAGCTTCCGCAGCCGGTAACCCTGCCCCGTTTCTACCACTCCGACGTCTTCAAATTTGGGAGGAGAATTGACCCATTCGTCAGGCCAGCCGTGAAACACCACATCCTGGAGCAAATGTTGGCGAAGGCGCTTCGCCTGCTCGGCCCATTGCGGCGCATTCGTCGCCGCGGGCGGCGGAGCAACGCGGCTGAGAATGTAGGACTTGACCTGATGCACAGCGACACTGGGTGTTAGAATCTCTTCGTCTAGGACTTGGCTAATATCATTCGGCTCGCCTTGGCCAAAGACATAGCCATGAGCAAACATGAAGGTGAGGAGTGGAAGACACAATAGATAGAAGCGGCGAAACGAAAACATCAGGACCTCCTGACTCGAGCTGTGCCCCCTCGTAGTCGCACTGACCGTACTGCATACCACAAAATTAGCAGAGAACCGATAGCGCGCGTTTGTATTACGATGGCAGGCGCGCCGGCCCTTGGAAAGGTAGGGATCCCGTGAGCAATCCACTAACGCGAAGAAAGTTTCTAGGTAACACCGGAGCAGCGGCCGTCATCCCGGCCTGGTGGGATTGGCTTCGAGGAACGTCCTGCAACGCGTCTTCATTGGGCGATGAGGCGGCGGCTTCTCCCGGAACAGCAGATCGCATCGTCGACATGCACGTGCATTTCGATGAGAAGAATCCGAATTTCATCAGCGACTTCCTGAAAGTATCGGAGCGGTTGAATCTAACTGCGTGTTTGCTTACTCCTTTTGCCGACAGAAAAGTCGTCTCTGATGCAGCGAAGCAGCATCCCGCGCAAATCATTCCGTTTGGCTTCGTGGATCTGGACGCCGCGGACGTGGTCAACCAAGTTGAGGAACTGCACGCGATGGGCTACCGCGGCCTGGGCGAGCTGGAGTTCGTGAAGAAGCCGTACAACGATCCGTCGTATCTTCCGGTGTACGAATTGGCGAATCGCTACGGTTGGATCGTTCTTTTCCACACCGGAATCGTGCTGCGGAGAAAATTTGACGAACCGGAAGACGTGGCTTCCGGGCGGATGCGGCCCATTTATCTGGAAGAAATTGCCCGGCGTTTTCCGAAAATCACGGTGCTAGGCGCGCACTGCGGCAATCCCGAATACGAATGGGCGGCGGAAATTGCTCGGTGGAACCCCAATGTGTTTTTCGATTTGAGCGGTTCCACGCTCGCGAAAATGCAGGGGCGGCTTGCGGATTTCCAGAAAATCTTCTGGTGGTCGAACACGGAATGGCAAAGTCCGGAGTGGAAGGCAAAAAAGCCGGACAGCGACCCGAGCGCGTTTGTCAAGATTGTCTTCGGGTCGGACAACGGTCTGGACGGGATCGAGTCAGTGGTGAATCAATATCATGCCCTGTTCGATGCCTGCGGCCTCGCAGCGCACACCCGCAAGATGATCATGGGGGAAACGCTTTCCAACATGCTGGGGCTGCCCGATGGTCATTAAGGTATACGGGGACAAGACCTCTTTAGGCAAGGCTGCGGCGGAGCAGGCCACAATTTCTTTGCGCGAGGCAGTTCAGAACAACGGCAGGGCGAGAATCGTTGCGGCGACGGGCGCCTCGCAAAATTCGAATTTCTGGATGCGCTAACGGCGATGCCGGGCATCGAGTGGGCGAAGGTGGAGATGTTTCACCTCGACGAATGCATCGGCCTGCCGCCCACTCACTCGGCCAGCTTTCGCACATACCTTCTCGAACGCTTGATTCACAAGACGGGAATCACCAAGTACCACTTTCTTGATGGCGACGCTGATGTTCTGGAAATTGTTCGCAAGGTTGCTGCAGACTTGAAGGCCGCTCCGATCGACATCGCCTTCGTAGGTATCGGCGAAAATGGCCACCTCGCATTCAACGAGCCGCCCGCGGATTTCCAAACCGAGGAGCCCTACATCATCGTTGACCTGGATGAGCCCTGCCGCCGTCAGCAGGTGGGAGAGGGCTGGTTCGCCTCTTTTTCGGGGAGGTTCCCACGCGGGCGATTTTCATGACCGTCCAGCAGATATTGAAAGCGAAAGAAATTCTTGTCGTTGTCCCTGACGCGCGAAAAGCGCAGGCCGTAAACCTGCTTCCATTCTGCGCATCCATACGAACACGATCATCTTCCTGGACAAACTTTCCTCCGCTCTGCTGAGCCCGTAAAGCAAAGGGAACATCGCTTAAATTCAAAAAAATGCGCATGGCCACAATCGGTCAAAACATCTCGACGCGAAGCCGGCCCATTCCGCATCTGCGCTGGTGGATTTGTGGGGTGTTGTTCGCGTCCACGGTCATTAACTATATCGAGTGCCAGACTCTTTCCTGGCTCGACCGTATCTCAAACAGGACTACCACTGGACCAACACCGATTACGCCAACCTCGTTATCGGATTCCGCGTGGCCTACGCGATTGGCCAGTTCGTTTGGGGACGGTTGATGGACCGCGTCGGGACCAGACGCGGGTTGACTCTCTCCGTTCTGTGGTACTCACTTGTTTCGATATTTACCCCGCTGGCCAGAGGCTTTTACGATTTCGCGGCATTCCGCTTTCTGCTGGGAACTGGAGAATCCGGCAACTGGCCCGGCGCGACGAAAGCGGTTTCCGAATAGTTCCCCAAGCGCGAAAGCGGTTTGGCAACCGCTCTTTTCGACAGCGGCTCGTCCATTGGCGGGGCGATTGCCCCCTACCTCGTTGTGTCTATCTACCTTCGGTGGGGGCGGGGGCCAGCCTTTATTATTCCAGGGTTGCTCGGCTTCTCTGGCTCATGGTACGGCGCAGTTATCGCACGCCGCAAGAGTATCCCCGCATCAGCGAATCAGAACGGCAAATGATTCTTGCCGACTCTCGGGATCTTTATCCCGAAGCTGGCAAGCCGCGGACACCTTGTGTCAGCCTTCTTAGGCTGCCTCAGACTTGGGGAACGATTGTCGCCAAGGGTTTGACCGACCCGGTATGGTTCTGTGTCACCGACTGGTTCCCTATCTATCTGGTGGCCAAGGCATTCCGTTGAAGAGTAGCCTGGTTGTGGTCTGGGTTCCCTTTATCGCCAGCGATTTGGGAAATTTCTTCGGGGGACCGCCTCCGGTTATCTGGTCAAGCGCGGCTGGTCGCTTGGCGCGGGGCGAAAGGCGCTGGTTGTATTCGGCGGCTTCGGTGTGCTGGTCCTCATTCCTACCGTTTTCACATTCAAGCTGTGCGATTATTGCCCTTTTTGCGGTGGCCACGTTTTCCTATGCGGCGTTTTCCACCATTGCCAATGTGCTGCCCTCGGACTTGTTTAAGATCGAATCGGTTGCCTCCGTGAGCGGCATGAGTGGAACAGGCGCAGGCATCGGTACGATCATCGCTTTCAAACTGATTGGATACTTCTCCGATGCGCACCAGACGGCAGGCACCCATTCTTTTGACCCAATCGTGATCGTCGCGGGCATGATTCCTTTCCTCGCGATGGTTCTCGTCTTATTTCTCGTCCGCAATCCGGAGCCACGGAAAAGGGGCTGGTTCGGCAGATTTGACCGCGTTTTTTCCAGTTCCCTTTAGCCCCTGCCGGTCAAAATGGTGATACGCTCTCGACCGAAAAGTCGAAGTGTGCCTGACCCACAGGCCGCTAACTCGCCCACAGCCCTGAGGTTCCCTAGGGAGCAAGGATGGCTACAGCAACCCAGGAGACTCATTCGGCCCCAGTCAAGGTGAAACGTGTACCGTCTGAAACGGCCGCGGAACCGAAGCGCTATGTGTCGCTCGATGCCTATCGCGGTTTCATCATGCTGATCCTCGCTTCGGAAGGTTTTGGTTTCCCCGCACTGCGAGGCGATCCCACTTGGAGCGGCATTGCGCATTGGTTTCGTCACGTTCCCTGGGAGGGCGGTGTCTTCTGGGACATGATTCAGCCGGCCTTTATGTGCATAGTGGGTTTGGCTATGCCGTTCGCGCTAGCGCGGCGTAAGGAGTTGACCGCGACTGAAGGCGATAACTTCCGCCACGTTCTTGTGCGTTCCCTGCACCTCATTATCCTGAGCCAAATTATTATTTGGGTTGAGTCAGGCGCTATCAAGCTACAGCTGATTAATGTGCTGTCACAGATCGCGTTCACTTATACACTGACGTATTTTCTTCTGAAATTTAGGGGGAGCGGTCGATATATAATTCCTCCGTTGAAAATGAGGATGCTGAATTCCTTTGGGCAAATGTTTTGTGCGAACTCTGTTCGCTATGAACAGAGGCTCGCGTGCGTTTTTGCTTCACTATTGCTCGTAGCCCTGCCGGGACGGACACAGAATCAACCTGTACGCGTCATCGCTTTCGGCGCGCATCCCGATGATTGCGACCTCGGTGCAGGTGGCGTGGCGGCCAAGTTTGCGGCGCTCGGCAACAAGGTGAAGTTCGTATCGCTAACCAACGGCGACGCGGGGCACCAGTCGATGGGTGGAGAAGCACTCGCCAAGCGCCGGCGCGCCGAGGCACAAGAAGCCGGGCGACGCATCGGCATCGAATACGAAGTGCTCAATAATCACGACGGCAAGCTCCTGCCTACCCTTGAAGTCCGCGAGCAGGTTATTCGCGAAATCCGCAAGTGGAATGCGGACATCGTCATCGCACCGCGCCCCAATGACTATCATCCGGATCACCGGTATACGGGAGTGTTAGTGCAGGACGCGTCCTACATGGTGATCGTGCCGGATTTGGTAACGGATACGCCGCCCCTGAAGCGGAATCCGGTTTTCCTCTACTACAGCGACCGGTTCACGCGGCCGCAACCGTTTCGGGCGGACATTGTCGTCTCGATTGACGATGTGTTCGAAAAGAAGGTTAATATGCTGGACGCCCACGTATCCCAATTCTATGAGTGGCTGCCGTGGACGCAGGGACAGTTCGAGCAAGTGCCGAAGGATCCCGCGGAGCGAAAGAAATGGCTCGAGGTGGGGCCTTTGGCGTCGAGAAAACTCCAATCCGAATGGCGAGAGGCGTTGCAGAAGCGGTATGGTGCGCAAGCAGACCGTGTTCAGCACGCAGAGGCCTTTGAAATCACAGAATACGGGTATCAGCCCAGCGAGGAAGAGATTCGTAAGCTTTTCCCCTTTTTCCCCGACCGGTGACAAGCCCTTGTCTCTGAGCCACCCTCCTGATTCCGCTAGACAAGTTCTGCTGCTTGCTAACGTGGAGAAAAAGTGATGCAAAAAGCGCTATGCTCTATCTTCTTCCAGGCCCTTGCCTTCGCTTCCTCCAGTTTCGGGGCTCAAAGCTCTCCCGCTGTTCCCGAGTTGCCTCGCCTCAGTCTTGACAATTTTTCTCCCGGCATCCAGGAGCAGATTAGAGAGGCTTACTCCCACGCTCGCAGCCATCCACGGGACGCCAACGCGAGCGGACGGCTAGGTATGGTTCTTCAGACTTATGGGTTGTTCCAGGAGGCAGCCGCGTGTTACCGGCGTGCCGGACAGCTCGAACCTACAATTTTTCAGTGGGCTTATTATCTGGGAGTCGTCGAAGCGGATCAGGGCAAGTGCGACGCGGCCACTTCTACTCTTCGCTTGGCGTTGCGCGTCGATCCCGACTATCTCCCCGCAAAGCTACGGCTCGCCAACTGCCTGCTTGCCTCCGCGGAGTGGGACGCGAGCGGAATGCTCTATGCCGAGATCGTGGAGCAACACCCCAATAACGCTGACGCTTACTACGGTCTGGGGCGAGTCCGCGCGGCCCGGCGCGAGCTTGCGGGCGCGGCTATGGCTTACGGCAAGGCGACCGAATTGTTTCCGGAGTTTGGAGCCGCGCATTATGCACTGGCGCTGACGTATCGCGCGCTCGGCGAGGCCGGCCAAGCTGACGAACAGCTCCGCTTCTATGAGAAGAACAAGACCGGTGTCCCTCCGGCGGGGGACACGCTGCTGACCGAGGTTCGCGCTCTCAATCGGAGCGCGACTTACCAGGTGCAGTACGGCGCGGAGTTGGAAAAACAAGGAAAGTTAGCGGAATCCGCCGCCGCACACGAGAAGGCGCTCGAAGTCGATCCGCAATTGGTCCAGGCGCACATCAACTTGATCGAGTTGTACGGGCGGCTGGGTCAATTCGAGATAGCGGAGGAGCACTATCGTGCAGCCATCCGTCTGAATCCGGATTCGGCTGAGAGCTACTATAATTACGGGGTGCTTCTCTTGAGCGCCGAAAAATTTCAGTCAGCTGAAGAGGCTTTCCGGAAAACTATCGAAATCAATCCCTATTACTCAGGCGCCCACAACAACCTCGGGTACCTCCTGGAGCGACAGGGTAGTTTGGCAGAAGCAACGGTCGAATACCGGAAAGCTGTCGAAAACAAACCGAGTGACCGCCAGGCGCATTTTAATTTGGGCCGCTTATTGGTGAACCAGAAAAAATATCCGGAGGGAATTCAGGAGCTGGAAAAGACAATTGAGCCTGAGGATGAAAACACGCCGCGATATGTCTACGCGCTGGGCGCGGCTTTCGCGCGCTCCGGAGACCGGCAAAACGCCCTGCACTATATTCGACAGGCACGTGAAGGCGCAGCGGCTCGCGGCCAATCCGCTCTTCTCACCAGTATCGAGCGCGATCTGCGCGCCCTAGAAGCATCGGGACCGCCGCAGTGAAAATGCGGAAGCGGGATTCAAATCCATTCCCAGGTGCACGTCGACGATACAACTTTGGACGGCGGGATTTTCTGCGGCTACTACTCTCGGGGTTAGCTGGTAGGGCAAGCGGACTCGCCAGTCCCGTTTTCGGCTTCCCTTCGCAAGTTCCACTCTTCCGCGAAGTCGCCGAGAAAGTCGGGCTGAAGTTCCATCATTTTACAGGCGCTACAGGCGAATACTACATGCCGGAAATCATGGGCGCCGGTGTAGCACTCTTCGATTACGACAACGACGGCGACCTGGATGTGTATGTGATTCAGGGAACGGTATTCGATCCTTCTCAAGACGCGCGGCGCGCGAAGTTTCCCCCTGCGCCGGGATGGACGCCCGGCAACCGCCTCTTCCGCAATCTTTTGAGCGAGACGGGGAAGCTGCAGTTTGTGGACGTCACGGAAAAAGCCGGAGTCGGGCACGTCGGCTACGGCATGGGAGTTGCGGTGGGCGACTACGATAACGACGGCTTCCAAGACCTCTACGTTACAAACTTCGGACGCAACATTTTTTACCACAACAATGGCGACGGCACCTTCACCGATGTGACGGCGAAGGCTGGTGTTGATGACCCGCGCTGGAGCACGAGCGCGGCTTGGGTTGACTATGACCGCGACGGGCGCCTTGACCTTTTTGTTGCGAATTATTTGGATTTCACAGTAAAGGGAAACAAGCACTGCTATGCATCCACCGGTGAGCGGGACTATTGCACGCCGAAGATGTACCAGCCGGTACCGGCGCGCTTGTTTCACAACCGCGGTGATGGGACGTTTGAAGATGTCACCGAAGCGGCTGGAATCGGCGCGGCTGTCGGGCCCGGTCTCGGGATTGTTTGCGCCGATTTCAACGGGAACGGCTGGCCGGACATTTACGTCGCCAATGACGGCGCCGCCGCTCATCTCTGGATCAATCAGAGAAACGGCACGTTTAAGGAGATGAGCCTGCTGTCGGGGGCGGCTTACAGCGCAGATGGGCTGCCGCAGGCAGGCATGGGAGTGGCTGCCGGCGATTTTGACGGTGATGGTAACGAAGATATCTTCAAAACAAATTTGACCAACGAAGGCGCCAACCTGTATGTCAACGATGGCCATGGAAACTTCTATGATGCCTCAGCGGAATTTGGCCTGTTGCTGCCGACTTTTCCTTACACGGGTTTTGGCACCGAATGGTTTGACTACGACAATGACGGACGCCTCGATCTGTTCATCGCCAATGGCGCGGTGAATCGCATGGAGTCGCTGCGAGGAAGTCCATACCCGTTTGGCCAGCCGAACCAGTTGTTTCATAACGAAGGCGATGGGAAGAAATTCCGCGAAATGACGGGAGCCACGGGGTCGGCATTTGCAATGGCGGAGGTGAGCCGGGGTGCGGCATTCGGCGATATTGATAATGATGGCGCCATGGATATCGTGGTGGCGAATAACAACGGTCCGCTGCGGCTTTTGCTGAATCAGAGCCGTTCGTTGAATCGCAACCACTGGCTGCTGGTTCGATTGGAAGCCAGTCACGGGAACCGCTTGGGGATCGGCGCCCTGGTTGAGGTGCGACAGAAGGGCCGAAGACTCCTGCGTCGTGTGCATACGGACTCGAGCTACCTGAGCGCGAACGACGTTCGTGTTCACTTCGGATTGGGAGAGGATCCGAAGATTGAAGATCTAATTGTGTGCTGGCCAGACGGGCAACATGAAGCGTGGGACAAAATTCAAGCAGATCGGATCGTTACAATCCGTCAGGGAACTGGCCGCAGTATCCGAAGTCATGGCTAACATTCAGAGGGATGCGTGCGCAACAAAACCTCTAGCCCGCCTCAAATCCCTCCGTTGGACTCTCGATTTGCGGGCCACGCCTGGACCATCTGGAAAGGGACTCGATCATGAATCGCGGTGGCTTCAAGGTGGGGATTTCGAAGTGTTTTTCCAGTGCTATCGACCCGGCTCCTAGGACGCTAGCCTCACTCAATTTCCCAAAAAGGATGCGCATGTTCTTGGTCGAGTAGCTCAAGGCCTGCCTTTTCACTACCTTGGTCACTTGATCGAGCAGCCCTTGTCCTGCCAGCTTGAGCCGCTGATCGAGAACCAAAACCGAAGGATTGAAGAGATTCACCAGGTTGGCAAGGCCCAATCCCAGGTAATTCGCTGCCTGCTCCACGATGGCGGCGCAAGCCTTGTCGCCGGCTTTCGCTGCGCTCAGAATCATCCATCCGGAGACGTTCGCGGGATTGCCACCGGCCAGCGCCAAGACTTCAGAGCCGCCTCCATCCGCAATGGCTTTCTGGATTCTCGTTTGGATCGCGGCTGCTCCGGCGATCGCTTCCAGGCAACCAAAACTTCCGCATTTGCAGGCAGGCCCCTCCTCGATCATATGCGTGTGCCCCAGTTCACCGGCGGCATGCCTTGCGCCATGCATCAGTTTTCCGTTGCTGATGATCCCGGCGCCGATTCCCGTCCGGCCATATTCCACGTAAATCATGTCATCCACCATCGCGCCGGCGCCAAGGGTCCTCTCCGCCACGGCTTTGGCGCCCGCGAGATTCACGACCCTCACGGGGGCTGAAAACATCTTTTCGAAAATATTCCGAAGCGGCACCTGCTTGAGGAACTCAATCGTGGAAGACATCACCATTGTGCCTTCCTGGCTGTTCACCAAGCCCGATCCGGCAACACCGATCCCGAGAAGCGATTCCTCGTCGATGTCAGCTTGTTTGATGGCATTGCGCGCGCACGACAGGAGCTGGTGCAAGAGCTCGTCCGTGCCGGAGTCGAGGCGCGTCTCTTCCCGCGAGATGGACACGATTCGCAGATGAAGATTCATTACCGCTGCGAGCACGGCTTCATCGTCAAACCCAATGCCGAGGACAAAGCCGTGCTCTTCATTGAGCCGAAGCAAAACCTGTTTACGGCCTCTCGAATTGTTTGACCGGCCCGCTTCGACAAGCCTTTCCTGCTTTAGCAGGTCGCGCACCAAGCCAGAGATTGCGCTGCGCTGAAAATGAGTAAGTTCATGAATCTCCACTTGCGAAAGTGGACCTAACTTTCGGAGCAGAGCTTCAATAACCAACAGGTCGCGTTCGCGCTGCGTTTTGCAGTGCCTCATTCGGTCCATGCAGAAACCCCGACATAGTTAGACGGTCTGTCAGAAAAATCTAGAACTAGAACTAATTCGCTCCCAGCGGGACGATTGTGCACCAATTAATTCGAAAAAGTAAAACAATTTACTTGACAACGGTTTCTTCCGTTGATAGCGTTCCTCGCAAATTGTAGAGGAGTATGGGTGCTTCCTACCGGGAGAGCGCGCCTTGAGGAGTCGGCTCGGCGTGTGGGGTACGGGCAATTTGGCGTGACGCCATCAGGCCCATTTTTTCGGTGCGCTGCGGGTAAAGTACCGAACTGATGTTGATTCGGGAACTGTCATCGAGGGACAAATCGCAGGTTGCGAATCACGCCATCGGCCTAGCTGTTTAAAGTTAAGGAGGCAGGGGTGATGCTTAGAAATAGATTGAGTGGTCTTTTTCTTTCTCTGTTTGTCCTCGGGTTCGCCTTGATGGGACTCGTTCAGCGCGCCGACGCCCAGGTTTTGTTTGGATCGGTGAGCGGTACGGTGACAGACCAGAGCGGGGCAGGTGTGCCGAGAGCACACGTGACCCTCATTAATAGAGCCACCAGCGTTCAGAAGGAAGCAGACGCGGATGAGAGCGGCCATTACACGATTACAGACGTGCCGCCTGGGAACTACGACCTTAAAGTGACAGCCAGCGGGTTCAAGCCGCTGACGCAGACGAATCTGTCAGTTTCAGTCAATACAGTCACCAATGCCGATGTCAAGTTACAAGTTGGGGCCGTGTCCGAGCAAGTCACAGTCGAAGCATCAACTGTGACGTTGCAGACGGAGAAGACCGACCTTCACACCGAGCTCACGGAAAAAGCCATCTTGGAAATGCCGCTCAATCAATACCGGAATTACCAGACGCTGATCAATCTTGTACCTGGCGCCACACCTGGAGTCTTTCAGAACGCTATCGCTGATACGCCGGAACGCGCCTTAAGCACGAACATCAACGGCACCAATCGCAACAACAACAACACGCGCGTGGACGGCGCCACCGATGTTTTCGTCTGGCTGCCTCACCACACTGTCTATGTGCCCCCCGCAGAGACCATTCAGGAAGTCAACATTTCCACGAACAATTTTGACCCTGAACAAGGCATGACCGGCGGCGCAGCCGTTACGGTGATCACTAAATCGGGCACCAATCAATTCCATGCCACCTTATTTGAATACCATGCGGACCAGGCGCTGCGCGCCAGGCAGTTTTTCGAGACCCCTGCCAGTAGCCCGCGCAAGGGGAAAAGCATCCTCAATGATTTGGGCGGCACATATGGAGGCCCAATCAAGAAGGACAAGCTGTTCTTCTTCGGGAGTTACGACGGGACGTTTGAACGCGACAATCGCCAAGTGTCTACGGGCCCTCTAGCTGGTATTCAAACCGTGCCGACTGCTCCCCTCCGTGCAGGAGATTTCAGCGCCATTACGACCAAAATTTACGATCCTGCGACTGGAGGGGGCAATCCCAGCGCTCGCACCCAATTTATCGCCTCGTCGAATTCGAGCAGCCCGAACTTTAATGCTGCTTGTACGAGCGCGAGCGGCTGTCCCAACATGATTCCGACGGCTCGGCTTAGCTCCATTTCGACGCAAATCTTGGGTCTGGTCCCGCTGCCGAACTTGCCGGGCGACACTGCGAACTTTTTCTCGTCGGCTACGCAGCGCCTAACGCGTCACAATTTCGACGGCAAGGTGGACTGGAATCGAACCGGCAAGCACAATATTTTCGCCAAGTACAGCGCTATGAGATCCGTCTTTCACGGCGTACCCAACCTTGGTAAAGCCATTGGAGACTGTGCCTGTGACGGCGGGCTGGGAGATTTTCATTCTCTTGTGCAGCTTGTAACCGTGGGACACACTTTGACCCTTTCTCCGACGCTTGTCGTTGATGGAAACGTCGGCTTCACGCGCATGAGCGAATATGGCCAGACGCCCGACTTTGGCACGAATATTGGGCTTAGCGTGCTGGGGATTCCAGGCACTAACAACCCGAACGACCTGCGGGACAGCGGTATGCCGTTTTTCGCCATCTCCGGCTATGCCAATATTGGCAACCCTGAGGGTTGGAATCCCGCCTTCCGCAACGACTGGAGCTTTACCAGCAACCACAACGTTCGTTGGTCCCACGGCAAGCATCAAGTCAGCGCCGGGACAGACATCGTTCATCACCACCTCAATCACTGGCAGCCCGAATTGGGCGCCGGCCCGCGCGGAGAGTTCGACTTCGGTGGCGGCCCGACGGCATTGGCGGGAAGCGCTGCTCCTGACCGATTCAATGCTTTGGCCGAGTTTGAGCTTGGCCTCTTCGGTGAGCTGAACAGCGGGGCTGGCAGCAATATCGGCGCGGGGAGGAGCGAGCAATTCATTAAGGCCACTGCCCGCGAATGGCAATTTGGCTGGTTTGTTGGAGATCGCTACCGGATTACGAATAAGCTCACCGTTAACCTGGGCTTGCGCTATGAGTATTATCCCCTCATGACACGCAATGGCGCTTTCACCTTCGACCGTTATGACTTCACGACAAACCAAGTGCTGCTCGGCGGAATCGGCGGCAACTCCGACAATCTCGGTGTCACCACAAGCAAAAAACTCTTCGCGCCGAGAATTGGCCTGGCTTATCAGATTAATACTAATACCGTGGTGCGGGCCGGCTTTGGAATTACCGTCGACCCGTTACCTCTGGCCAGACCGCTCCGTGGGTTTTACCCACTCACCGTGGGTTCCAACTTCACGGGAATAAACAGCTTTAGTCCGTACGCGTCCCTTTCGAGCGGCATACCTGTCATTTGCTGCAGCAACATCAACATAAGCAGTGGGAGCATCACGCTTCCTGGCGCGGCGCTGGAGAGAAGCACTGGCACTGGTTTGCTGAAGCGTGGTTACATCGAATCCTGGAATCTCGTGGTTGAGCGCAAGCTCCCTGCTAACTTTCTTGTTTCCGTCGGATACGTCGGCACACAGACGGTTCACCAGTTCGCTGACCGCAATGTCAACGCTTCCCTTCCAGGCACAGGCCAGTTAGGGCAGCCGCTGAACTGTGCTGTACCCAATTATGCAACGGGAACCTGCACGACCCTAAAGTTCGGACGCACCGCCGAAACCGACCTTTGGCAGGGCTATCTGAGCGCTAACTATCACGCGCTCCAGGCTTCCATCAATCGCCAGTTCTCGCATGGCCTGATGGTCAAAGGAGCGTACACCTATTCCAAGGCCATTGACTTCACGGATGACGATGGATGGGCTTCCCTGGCTTGGAACGATCCCAGTGTCTTTCGGCGTAATCGCGCCCGAGCAGGTTTCGATACTCCTCATATCTTCCAACTCGCTTACATCTACGAACTGCCCGTCGGGAAGGGCAAACAGTGGGCTAGTGGCGAAAGTGTTGTTGCCAAGATTCTGAGTGACTGGCAGGTTAGCGGAATATTCAGCGCCATTCACGGCCAGCCATTTTCCCTCACGGCCTCTGCTTCCTCGCTGAACGCTGTCGGTCAGCGGCAGACTCCTGATCAAGTCGGGCCCGTCAAGAAACTTGGAGGAATAGGGACAGGTCAACCGTTCTATGACCCAACGGCCTTTTCGGCCGTGATCCGCCCAGGAACAGGCCCAAATCCTTATGGCGATGTCGGCCGCAACACTCTGTTTGGGCCTGGCAGTGTGAACATGGACTTCAGCCTGTTTCGGACCTTCAATCTCACCGAGCGGCTTAACTTGCAGTTCCGC
>Ga0066706_10000338_pt1 | contig 14010 bp, 15 predicted proteins | sample GraSoiAngelo_155_FD_67274 | JGI IMG/M metagenome (GOLD analysis project Ga0066706, IMG submission 67274) | Grasslands soil microbial communities from the Angelo Coastal Reserve, California, USA - 14_1009_13_30cm | ecosystem: Environmental > Terrestrial > Soil > Grasslands | place: USA...
AGATAGTTCTTCTCTTGCGCGCCGCCCAATGCATTAAAGGCAGCGGCTCCCCATTCCCGCCACCGCGCGCGCTGTCCGTACAGCACATCGCCGCCCGCCGAGAACCCTCGATGCGCCAGCTCCATGAGATTTCGATCGAGCACGTCGGTACGCAAACGGAAATGAACGCGGCCCTCGTAGGTATCATTGGGAACGATGAAGTTTGCCGCCGTTCCGGAGCTGCGTTTGAACCAGATGAAGCCCGGTTCATAGGTCAATGCCACTTCCAGGGCACTGTCTTGATGTCCGGGCGGGAGAAGTCTTCGATACCCGATCCCAACGCCGCCGTGAATGTGGTTCCATTGAAGGTCCACCTGTGTGATGCGCCGGCCTTCGACATATTCCGACCGTCCGAAAGGGATCACGAGGCTCTCCAGCGTCAGGACGAGCTCCACACCCCTCATTGACGGCAAGCCGATATTGTATTTCACATCGTTGACCAGCCCCGAAAAGGTGCCGCGGAATCGCTCTGTGTCATCGTAGGAGCTGCGCCAGACAAACAGGGCACCGAAAGGCAGAACCTCGTAGGGAGTCGGACCATGCGGCAACCATTGCAAGCCAAAATTCACGGCCGTCACATGTCGGCGATCGCGCGCAGGAACAAACACGTCCTGCCCCGACATTTCAGTACGGTGTTCCTGTCCGGCTAACGGGGTGTGAGGCTCTTCGCCATGCGCGATCTGTAGGAGCATCGCGGTGCTGCAAAGAAGTGCAACGAGACAAGCTGCGAAAACAGGCTTACGCCGAATGCGCATTTGGTATTTAGCAATATATCATACTAGTTTCTCTTTAGGCCGTTTTGATCATAATAGATGCCGAAGGATCTCTTTCCAGGATGCGACGCGGTGGACATTGGGGTGGGCAAGGGGCATGGCGTTCCATGGACGGGTCATGAGATAGACGGTCGCGCCGGTCGAGGCGATCCGGTGCGCGTGCTCGTGCCGATCTTCGACAAAGGCATAGTACGGGATGCCGAGCGCGTGCTTCTCATCATTGAAATGGAGTTGATCGTAGGGCAGGCTTTTTTTCTTGAGCCAGTATTCCGTACTCTCCTTCGAGGCGTGGTTGCGGCTGGTGACCAGCGCAATCTCATAGCGGGCGGTGAGCCGGGATAAGGCGGCCTTCGCCCCGGCAATCAATTTCAATGTCCGGCACGTGTCGGTATTGAACAGATTGAAGACCTCCACGAGCTGTTCCTCGGTCACGCCGTATGCGCCGTAGTCATACTGGGTGATATCTTTCTCGTCCAGCGCGATCTGAAAACGCTGTCTGATCATGGTCCGCAGGCAGGCATCCGATTCGGCCAGAACATTATCGATATCCACGCCGAGAATTCGTTTCGCTTTGGAAACCGTTCTGTTCATTTCTCTGTGTCGGCCTCCTTCAGTCCGGCTTCCGCCAGCCGGCGCACGTTGGCGTCCCGATCCTTCAGGGCGCCGGCCAGCGCGGGCAGCGCCGCGGTCCCGCCGAACTTGCTGAGGCGGAATGCCGCTTCGATGCGGGCTTGAGGATCAGGATCCGTCAGCAAAAGCATGCTGATCGGAGCGAGTGCCTGCTGATCGCCGATTTCCGCCAGGGCGGCGACCGCGGAGCGGCGGACGGTCGCGTCCGGATCTTTCAGCAGTTTGATGAGGAAGCCCACACTGTAGCGGGCTTCCATCGCGCCGAGCGCCGCGGCGCCAAGGCGTTTTGTGTCGCTGGACACACCAGGTTCGAGCAGCCGCTTCTCCAGCCGCTCCAACGCGGCTGGGGTCGCGCCGGTTTGACCGAGCGCGGTGGCGGCTGCCTGCCTGACGGCAGCGTCCGAGTCGAACAGCAATGAGGCCAATTGCGGATGATCGCCGGCGGCGCTCTTTTCCCCGATCATTCCCAGGGCCCAGGCGGCCTGTGCGCGCACGCTCGGAACCGGATCTTGCAAGGCCTCAGTGAGGGCAGGGACGGCTTCCTGGCGCGCGATCTTCCCGAGCGACTGGGCGGCGACCTGTCGGAGAGGCGGGTCCGGGTCTTTCAACACCGCCAATAGCTTCGGCAGGACTTTTTCAGCAGTGGGATCGGTGTGATCGGTGGACATCACGCAAGCGCAAAGCGTGAGGGTGGCGAGGATAAGGACCGCGGAATGAGGGAAACGTCGGACCTTCGGCACCTGCGAAGGCCTATTTGGGAGGCTCTTCGATCTTGGGGCTTTCCTTCACATAATCAATGGAAGCTTGCAGTTCCTTTTGCGCGGCTTCCATCTCGGCTTTGATCGTGTGCATCTGAGGATCAACGGCGCGGCGCACGTCGTTGGCCGCTTCGCGGAATGTCCGGAGCGCATCGCCGATGCCCGAGCCGATGGACTGCAGGTCCTGAGGGCTCGGAGTTTTGCCTGCGGGAGCAGAAGGAGGTTTGTTGGTGGCAGGAATGCCGGGCGCTTTTGCGTCAGGAGCCATACCGGCGGCCTCTAATGCCTGTTTGTCCTGCGGCGGCGCAGGCGGTGCGTCATCCTTTGTCTTCATGGCGGCTTGTTTTGCCATGACGCGCTGGACCGCGGACTTATTGACGACTGCTTTAAAGGCCGGCTCTTGCGTGACGCCTCCCGGTGTCGCAGTGGGGCTGCCCGCTGCAGGCGCGGGCGGAGCGACCGGCGGAGGTGTCACAGGCTTCCAAGCCTGCTGGGCGACCATGTACGCAGTGGTTCCTGGAGTGGCCATCGGTCCCATCTGCGGAGGAACCGGCGGAGGTCCCGTCGGCGCGGAAGACGCAGGAGTGGCCGGCGTCGGCGATCCCGATGGCGCCGCAGGTTGAGCCGGCTGGGCCTTCGGAACGACCTGGGCGTCCACCGCCTGACTCTGTTCCGGTGATGGCTGCATGACCTCAGCCTCATGGACTTCTTTCTTAAAGCCCTTGAGCGCCTTGCCGAGACCTTCGCCGATTTTCGGCAATTTTCCGGCCCCGAAAACGATCAGGACGATGACCAGAATCAGGACGAGTTCTGTAATGCCCATTGATCCAAACATACGATTACTCTACCCGCCGCTCACAAGAAGTGTCAAGGAAGCGTGGACCAACAGAAAGTGCAAATGTCGCTCAGCAGCCGGGGAACCCGTTGCTCCTTGGAACGGGTCCTGTCGCTCAGCAGCCCTTGCGCCCGGCTGCTCAGAACTCAAGCCGATCTCATGGCGCCCGCTACGCCACCCGTTCTCATGCAACGGGTCAATCTACTGGCTCGGTTGAAAGCTGTTTGGAGGAAAAAGCTCAGGCCAGGATCGGGACGATTTCGGTTTGGATGGGGAGGCCGGTGACGATGGCTTCGCGCTCGGTGAGATAGACGTCCACCTCGCTTCGGATGCCAAACTCGCCGGGCAAGTAGATGCCGGGCTCGATCGAGAAGCAGGTACGCGGAAGCAATCGGCGCGCGTCGTTGGTTTCGAGGTTGTCGATATTCGCGCCGTTGCCATGCACCTCCTCGCCGATGGAATGGCCTGTGCGGTGAATGAACCTGTCGGCGTAGCCGGCTTTTCGGATCACATTGCGACACACATCATCCACGTCACCGCCGCGGGGGAACCTTCCCGACGACACTTCCTCTCTGACGAAAAGCACGGCGGCATCGCGGGCGGCCGCGACGATGGCAAAGACTTCGGCCTGGCGGGCCGGCACCTGGTCGCCGATGAATCCTGTCCACGTGATGTCGCCGTACATGCTACCGGGAGTCTTGTTCTTCGCCCACAAATCAATCAGCACGAGATCGCCGCGCTGTAGAATAGATGACCCTTCCACAGGCGGCGAGTAATGCGGGTCTGCCGCATGTGCGTTGACGGCGACGATCGGCGGTGAATAGGTGAACATGCCGCGGTGCTCGATGCCGGCCAAGATGTTTTTCTGAACGTCGCGCTCGGTCACGGTATGTCCCTTCCGAATGTCACGCCCAATGCCGGCAAAGACTTCGTCGACGATCTGTCGGAGCGCCGAAGCAGCTTCGCAATGCGAGGCATACTGATCGGCAGTCCACACGGCTTCAAAACGCTGAACCAGATCGGCGGAGGTCACGACTTCCGCGCCGAGCGAACGCACCAACTCGAGTGTGCCGGCGTCGACACGAGACACATAAGGGACCGCGTTCATGGGCGAATACTGCATGGCCACCTTAGCGGGAGCCCGTGCGTCCGAAGCGGACTCCGATGCCCCCGGACCCCGAGGAGACCTTGCAATCGTGGCAAGTGCTTGACGAAGATGCTCGTGCTGCTCCTGCCACGACAGGTAGAGGTGGGTCTCACCCGGCACATCATCCAACGAATGCGGTTCGATCTTATGGAGGATCTTGATCGCGGTCCCGCGGGCGGGAATCAGATAATACCACCGTCGCGTCATGTGACGAGCCGGGTCTATCTTCAAGATGCGCGCGGCCAGAGGGTCGCTGCCGCGGAAATCATAGAATAGCCAGCCGTCGAGTCCGGCCTCGCGGAGCGCTTGCTGGATTGATGATATGCGATCGGTCATTGTGAGTTTTCGTGACCCATGTGCTCTTTGCGCGGGTCCTGACGCCGCATCTCCCGAACGTGCTCAGATCGTTTCGCCGTCGAGGCCCCGCAGACTCGCTGTACGTTCTTCCGCTCCGCTCGGGTCCCATGCGGCGTCACCCGCGCGAATGCAACGAGGCAGTATAGTCTACGCTGAAAAGATCTTGCCAGCGTCGTTCATTTCCCCGTACCCTGTGCGCGCATGTCCGAGGATTTCCGCATCACCTTTTTCTTTGGCCCCGACGATGCCCCGGGGCGTTCCGGCATTCTCATCTGTGTCTTCAACGTAAAAAAACGAAGCTGGAAGGGCGGCGTGCAGGTCACCGTAGAGGTCGCGCAGCGCCAGCTCGACGAGGCCGCAGAGCGAGGCCAATTGGGCGAACTGGTGGAGATGATCCGCGCCAAGGTCGAGCCGGAGGTCTTCGCGGACTATGAACAGCGGGCCAAGGATCTTTTCACGCAACAGGTCTGCCGCCTGAAGCTCGATCTCGCGATTGCCCGAGGCGTCAATCAAGAGAACCAAACCATCGGGGTCGGGGCCTTCACGCAGGAGCTGAATGACGAGGTGCAAACCCAAAGGGATGGCATTCGGCATGCGATCTTGGCCGAATTGGACGTGTAAAAGGATGGCTCGATTGGGAAAGAACGGCGCAGCCTACAAGAAAAATGAACGGGCCGGCTGGAACAGTTTTGCCAAGCGCTATACGAAGGTTGCGCTGCCGGAATTCCGGCCGTATGGCAAGCGGCTCGTTGAGTTGGCGACTGTACGGAAGGGCCTGTGGGTTCTCGATGTGGCGACCGGTCCCGGGGAACCCGCATTAACGGTTGCGCGAAAAGTGGGACGATCGGGATTCGTGCTGGGCGTGGATTTCTCAGCCACGATGCTCGGGATTGCCCGCGCGCGAGCGAAGAGATCCGGCGCGCGCAATGTGCAGTTCCGCCGGATGGACGCCGAGCGATTGACATTACAGGACATGACATTCGATCGCGTGCTCTCACGATTTGGCCTCATGCTCATGCCGGATGCGGAGCGCGCGCTCTCCGAGATGTACCGAGTCCTGGTTCCCGGCGGGATCATTGCCGTGGCCGTATGGAGCTCGCAGCAAAAGGTCAATACGATGGGGATCGTCCGCAAAGTACTCGCGAAACATGATGCATTCGTGCCGTCCGCCGATGCGCCGGATTTCTTCCGCTTCGGGAAGGCGGGCGCGCTCGAGCGCGCGCTGCGGGGCGCAGGCTTTCGTCATGTGCGGAGCGAACGCATGTCGGTGGAATGGGTCTTCGACGGACCCGAAGACTTTTGGACATCCATGAAGCAGGGACCATGCATGAAGCGGGCGTTGGCGAAGATTTCGCCGACCGTCCGCCGCGCGGTTCAAACGGATGTGATACAGGCCGTGACCCGCTTTGAACGCCGCGGGAAGCTGCGGATTCCGAATGAGGCGATCCTCGCCGTCGCCACCCGATTCTCGCCTTGAATCGTCGAGGGATATTGTATATAAAGGACCGTAGGTTGTACGTCCGTTTGTCACGTGTGAAAAGGAGGTCTTAATGAACAGCAGCGCGATACGAGTCTTGGTGCTGATTCTCGCCCTAAGTCTCTGTGTCTCTCCCGCCGCGTGGGCCGACGAAGAAGGAGGACCGAGAAACCCCAATACAGCGACTGACATCGGCTTGGGTGTCGCCAGTTTTCTGGTCTCGGTGCCGTATGGGACGGCGAAAGTAGTGACCGCGGTCCTCGGCGGCATCGTTGGCGGCTTCACGTACCTCTTCTCAGGTTTCAACAAGAAGGCGGCCGATCAGGTCTGGTACACGACGATTCCCGGTGATTACGTCATCACGCCGGACCAGCTCCGCGGCAAGCGGGACATCCGGTTCACCGGTGTTCCTCCCGAGACTGTCCGCTGAGTCTTCCCGGAATCATCGAGCCGCATGTCGAAGCCCGTCATCGGGATTGCTCCCGACTTTAATGCCGAGCCCGGAAACACATCGGGTAGAGCGGGGGCGACCCTCTTTGTCCGCCAACGATATATCGCCGCGGTGGAAGCCGCCGGAGGCCTGCCGTTGATTCTGCCGATTGTCACCGGCGCCGCCTCTTGCCGGTCGCTGCTGGACCGGCTCGACGGCCTGCTCCTGATCGGCAGCGGACCGGACATCGATCCTCGACGGTACGGCGAGCGAAAAAAATTCGCGTTTGAAGTGATGAGCCGGGAACGCACGGATTCCGAGTTCAGCCTCGTCGGCGAAGCGCGCAAGCGCAACCTGCCGGTGTTGGGAATCTGCGGCGGGATGCAGCTCATGAATGTGGCGCTCGGCGGGACATTGGTGCAGGACATCGGCCGGCAAGTGAACAAGGCGCTTCCCCACCGCATGACAGGACCGGCCACCGAGATGGCCCATTCCGTGGCCGTAGAACGTGGCTCGCGCCTGCACCGAATTGTCGGACGACGGGCCATCGACGTGAACAGTTCCCACCACCAATCGGTCAAGGCGGTCCCGCGATCGCTGACGGTCAATGCGGTCGCGCCTGATGGGGTGATCGAGGGCGTGGAAGATCCTACCCGACGCTTCTTTATCGGCGTCCAGTGGCATCCCGAATATCTGTACCGAAGCCATCCGGCGCACCGCGCGCTGTTCTCGGCTTTGGTGAGCGCCGCGCGCGGGGGGTCCGGGCGCGCGCGCCGGCCCGGCACCGAGGCCTGACGCGTGCATCAGGCGTTCCGCACAAAATCCGTCGATCAAATCATCAGCGATTGTGATGCCCAGCCCCATAAGCTCAAGCGCACGCTGACGGCATTCGACCTGACGGCGCTCGGCATCGGCGCGATCATCGGCACGGGCATTTTTGTGCTGGTCGGCACGGCGGCCGTCGGCGACGGAACGCGGCCGGGAGCCGGTCCCGGGCTGGTCCTCTCCTTTATCATGTCGGGTGCGGCCTGCGTCCTGGCGGCGCTCTGCTACGCCGAATTCGCGTCGATGATCCCGGTGGCCGGATCGGCCTACACCTATTCCTATGCGAGTCTCGGAGAATTTCTCGCCTGGATCACGGGCTGGAATCTGGTGCTCGAGTACGGCGTCGCGTGCGTGGCGGTGTCCATCGGATGGTCGGGCTATCTGGTGAGCATCCTCGAGCGCATGGGCATTCATCTCCCCACGGAGCTCGTCAACCCGCCGGGCGTCGACGGCGGCATCGTCAACTTGCCGGCGGTGCTCATCGTGCTGGCGCTGACCGGCCTGCTTGTGATCGGCGTCAAGGAAAGCGCGCGCGTGACCAGCGTGATCGTTGCGGTCAAGCTCGCGGTGGTCTTGTTTTTCATCGGCGTGGGCGCGTTCGCCGTGGACCCGGCCAACTGGTCTCCCTTCATGCCAAACGGATTTGCGGGCGTGGGAGCTGCGGCCGCGGTCATTTTCTTCGCGTACATCGGGTTTGATGCCGTGTCCACGACGGCCGAGGAGGCGCGCAACCCTCAACGCGACGTCCCCATCGCGCTGATCGCCTCATTGGGTATCTGCACGCTGCTGTACGTGGTCGTGGCTGCGGTCCTCACGGGGATCGTGCCGTACACGCAGATTCACGTGAAGGCGCCCGTGGCGGAGGCCCTGAATTCCGTGGGCATCCGCTGGGGCGGAGCGCTCGTCGCCACGGGCGCAGTGGCGGGCATCACGAGCGTCCTGATCGTGATGTTGATCGGACAGATCCGCGTGTTCTACGCGATGTCCCGCGACGGGCTGTTGTGGCCATGGCTGTCGGCCGTCCACCCGAAATACGGCACGCCGCACCACGCGACGATCATCACAGGGGTGTCGGTCGCGGGCCTGGCCGGTTTTGTCTCCATTGGAGAGGCGGCGGGCCTCACGAATATCGGCACATTGTTCGCGTTCACGCTGGTATGCGGGGCGATCCTGGTGTTGCGGAGGACACGGCCGCAACAGCGGCGGCCGTTTCGGACTCCGTTCGTGCCGTGGATTCCGATTCTCGGGATGCTCGCCTGCATGTGGCTCATGTATTTTCTTCCGGCTGTGACATGGTGGCGCTTTCTGATCTGGTCCGTCGTCGGCGTGATCCTGTACGTCGGTTATGGTCTGAGCCACAGCAAGCTGGCGAAAGGTGTCTCGACATGCGAGATTCTTCCGCCCCTGAACCCGAAAGATGCCCGGTGACGATGCCGGTGAAGGTCCGAACAGAACGGAGCTGATGTTGAGTAGCCGCTGTCTAAGGTGGTGGTTCGCGGGGTTATGTCTGACCGGATTGGGACAGGCTTCTTTGTCCTTTGCGGCCCAACCGCTGGAAGAAGTCATCGTCCGTGATTCGAAACTCAGCAGCGAGCCGTCGGACGAGGAGGACGCCGCCTACGACTACGATCCGTGGGAACCCTTCAATGAAAAGACCTTCTCCTTCAACTACAAGTTCGACCGCTACGTGCTGAAGCCCGTGGCGACGGTGTACGACAAGATCGTGCTGGATGGCGAGAAAGATCTCATCCACAACGTCTTTGACAATGTCGCCATGCCGAAGCGGTTCATCAACAGCCTGCTGCAGGGGAAATTCGCAGGAGCCGGACGGGAGCTTGCGCGGTTCCTGATCAACAGCACGCTCGGAGGAGCCGGGATGGCCGACGTGGCCAGGTACCAGTTCGGCATCTTGCGGAGCGATGAAGACACCGGACAGACGTTCGGCAAGTATGGGCTGAAACCAGGCCCCTATCTGGTGGTGCCGTTCATGGCCCCGCTGACCGTGCGCGATGGCGTCGGATACATATTCGATCTGGCCCTGGATCCGCTCAATTACATCCTGCCGATTGTGCCGTCCATCGCGAAGAAAAGCGAGGACCTCGTCAACGAACGCGCCCTCAATCTTGAGACATTCGAGAGCGTGGAAGAGGCCACCCTCGACCTGTACAGCGCGGTCCGGAATGCCTACCTCAAACGCCGCGAGAAGCAGATCAAGGAATAAACTTCGTTCCCGTCTAGGATCTCCGTCTCCAGAAAAACAATCCCACGCCGCCGGATGCCAGCAACAACAGCGAAGCCGGTTCCGGTATAGGACTGACGGTCAGCGCCGTTTGAAAACTATCAATACGCGAGTTGAAGTCCGCGCCGCCCAGGAATAGCCGGACATTCGCGGACTGGACGGGTCCGAACGTCACGCTGTCGAAGAGTGTGGAAAAGTGAGCATCGTGGAACTGGTTAACGGTCAGATCTTCTGGAAAGACCGTGCTGGATTCACGTATGCCGCTGAAGGGCACGCCAAAGAGAAACTCAAGCTGCGCTCCGACAATGTATCCGTTCGTCACCGTGAAGCCGAGGTCCGCAGACAACAATGCCTGAAATTGCGGTTGTCCAAAAAACGGCCCGTCAAAGCGAAAACCGGGGTGAGCAAGGTCCGTTAAGGGCGTCACAGAAACGGCGCTTGCTTGAATGGAATTTCCCGGGTTGTAGGTGAAGTTCGAGAAGACGGTGTCGCCGATGGCGCATCCGTCCGCCCCGAATCCGATATAAGCATCCAAAGGAGCGCTTGTACACGACACCGGCGTGGCCAGTGCAGGGAGAGAGAGTCCTAACACGACGGCCATACTGACGAGCCCAACGGAGGCAGCTTTTGAAAACATGGCTTCACCTCTCACTCGTTGTGACATGTCGACCAGAACCGTGATAACACGGCGATCAGGCGAGGGACATACAGCAAAAGTTTGAATCTAGGTCGAAAGAACTAATGTTCGCGGTGCTTTGGGGGTCTAGAGAATGAGCATTGCGTCGCCATAGCTATAGAACCGATACTTTTCCGCGGCGGCACTTTGGTAGGCTTCAACCATCCGTTCTCGCCCTGCCAGGGCGCAGACCAGCATGAATAATGTGCTCTTGGGCAGGTGGAAGTTCGTGAGCATCCCGTCCACTATTTTGAAATCATGGCCGGGCGAGATGAACAAGGAGGTCGTGCCGCGACCTGCCTGGAGGGGCACACCGTGGGTCGCGGCAGTTTCCAGCACGCGCACGGCCGTCGTTCCGACTGCGATCACCCGCCCCCCGACTTGCTTCGTTTCGTTCACGGCCTTCGCCGCAGTCTGCGGGAAATCGTACCATTCGGCATCCATTGTATGTTCCCGGATGTCGTCACAGGTCACGGGTTTGAAGGTTCCCGGCCCCACATGCAACGTCACGGTCACCGTTCGAACACCTGCGACGCGAAGCGTGTCGAAGACGCGTTCCGTGAAATGAAGCCCGGCAGTCGGTGCGGCGACGGCGCCAGGATGCCGCGCGAACACGGTCTGGTAGTGCTGACGATCCGCCTCCGTCGGCGCGCGCCGAATGTAAGGAGGCAGAGGGATGGTGCCTGCCTTCTCGGCATACGCCAGCACGTCGAGATACTTCGGGAAGGCGAGAACATGATCGCCGTCGCGGGATTCGACAACCGTCGCCGTGATCCCCTCCGGCAATTCCAGTTGTTGGCCGGGGCGGACGCTGCCTTTCACCAACACCACCCAGCGCTCGCCCTCGCCAATCATTCCATCAGGCGAGGATTCCCTCCGCACCAGTAAGACTTCGATGTTGCCACCGCTGGGTCGTTTGCGGCCGGGCAGCCGCGCCGGAATGACTTGTGTATCGTTCAGCACGAGAAGGTCGCCGGGCCGGAGTAATTGGGGAAGCACGTCAAAGCGCGTGTGGGTCAAGCGTCCGTCTTGTTTGTCGACGGTCAGGAGACGGGCCTGGTCGCGAGGTTCGATCGGATGATGAGCGATCAGCGCCTCATCGAGAGGATACTCGAAATCCGAAAGCCTCATCAGAATTACCGGCGCGGCAGGCTGGCCAGTTCACGAAGCTCCGTGCCGGGATAGTAATAGCGCAAAATGGTTTCCGCGGGGTAGCCGCGTTCCGCGAGTTCCTTCGCGCCCCATTGGCAGAGTCCGACGCCATGGCCGGCGCCTCGTCCGGTAAACTGAAGCCGGAGGCCGGAAAATTCGATATCGAATTGCGTACTGGCGACGACGGTATAGCCGAGGACCCGGCGCAAGTCTTCGCCTTTCAGGTATAACTCGCCGTCCGAATGCAGCACGCGGACCTGCGCCACCCGGCCTGATTTCGAATAGACGGCCGGCGTGAGGCTGGCGATTACGCCCACGGGGAAATTTTCCTCTCGCAGCCGGCGTTCGAGGACGGTGAGGGCCACGTCGCTCCGCCACTGATAGTTGGGAGCGTTCATGTCGAAGGGGCACTCGACGCCCTTCAAATAGGGGAGATCCAACGACCACACATGCATCGCATCCTCGGTCGGCCCCGCGGCGGTGGAATGGTAGGCCGCGAACACCGGCTGATCGTTGTAGGCGAGGACCAGGTCGCGTGTCTGCTCGACCGCGCGTCCTCCGGGACCATCTGCGCCCGCGCGCCCGCGATACACCTGGTCTTTGGTCGACGCGAGCACGTCGAAATCTTTTTTGCCGTTCGAGCCGTTCTGGCGGAGCTGGTAGACGGCGTAGGTGCGGGCGGCGATCGCCTGGACTTTGAGCGCTTCGGGGTGCCATGAGGCATTCATTTCCGCCGGCACGACGCCTTTCAGGTAATCCTCAAGGTCCAGTTCGTTGATGGTCAGCAATCTGCCGTTCTGCCGCTTGACGATCACCTTTCCAGGGACCGTCAGGCCATTCACGGTGGTCTCACCATTTCGTCCGCGGATCTCGATCCGCTCGGACCGCAGCCGCCGCCCGTCCACGATCAGCCCGTGGCCGCCGTTGGAGATCGTCATGCGGCCGTTGGCCTGCACGTCATCGTCCGGTGCGCGCGCCGACAGTCCGGACGCGGAGGCCACCGTCACCGACTCGACGTTCTGCTGAAGAGCCACGCGGATGGTGTCACCGGCAAACGCCGGCGCGGCGAAGAACAGGCAGAGAGCGATGAACAAGGCCGGCATGGCTACCTTCGCCAGAGGAACCACGCCAGCAGGCTCAGGACGATGCTCGCCAGAATGCTCGTGGTGATGGGGAAATAGAAGGTGAAGTTTTCGCGCCTGACGATGATGTCGCCGGGGAGTTTGCCGATGGAGCCCGCGCCCGGCAGCCGTCCCGCCAGCAGAAGCAGGACTCCCAGGAGCGCGATCACCGCGCCGAGAAGAATGAGCGTCTTGCCGAAACCGCCGAGATCCGTACTGCCTCCCTGGGACCATCACGTGCGTCTTCAGTTGAGCGACGACCGGCCGGCGATCAGCGCCTCGGCAATCTGGATCGCGTTCAACGCGGCCCCTTTGCGCAAGTTGTCCGCGACGATCCACAGGTTCAGACCATTGGCGATGGAGTCGTCTTCACGGATGCGTCCGACGTACACGTCATCTTTGCCCGCGACATCGATCGGCATCGGATAGATCTTGTGTGCCGGATCGTCATACAGCATGACGCCGGGCGCCTCCGCCAGCAGGGCGCGCGCTTCGTCCGCGGTGAGTTTGTTCTGAGTCTCGATGTTGACGGACTCGGAATGGCAGACATACACCGGGACGCGAACCGTCGTCGCGGTCACGTGGATCGAGTCATCGCCCATGATCTTCCGCGTCTCATTCAGCATCTTCATCTCTTCCTTCGTGTAGCCGGTGGGCAGAAAGTCGTCAATGTGCGGCAGGCAATTGAAGGCGATCTGGTACGGATAGACGTTGGGAGAGGCCTCCTTGAAGGACAACAGGTCGCGCGACTCTTCAAGCAATTCGTCCATCGCCTCTTTGCCGGTTCCCGAAACGGACTGAAACGTCGTGACGACGATGCGCTTGATGTGGGCGACCGTGTGCAAAGGTTTCAGCGCCACCACCAATTGAATGGTGGAGCAGTTCGGGTTGGCGATAATTCCCTGATGCTTGGCGATGTCGGCCTTGTTCACCTCCGGGACGATCAGGGGCACGGTCTTGTCCATGCGCCAGGCCGCGCTGTTATCGATCACCACTGCGCCGGCCTTGACCGCGATCGGCGCAAATTTGCGGCTGATCTCAGCGCCGGCGGAAAACAGCGCGATGTCCACGCGGGCAAATGAATGCTCGGCGAGCTCCTGGACCGTCAGGTCCTGGCCCTGGAACGAGATGGTGTCTCCTGCCGAACGGGCCGAGGCGAGCGGGACGAGCGCTCCTACCGGGAACTTGCGTTCCTCCAGGATTTCGATCATCTCGGTGCCGACGGCGCCGGTCGCTCCGACCACCGCCACGGTGTACAGTTCTTTGTGCTTCATGCGGTCTATTCTAACTCAAAAATAGAGGTTTTAGCATCATTCAACACGCGGGTCTGCCGCCGCATCACCCGGAGGTGCTCGTGGTGTTGCGACATCGCGGCCGTCGAAGATCCGCGCAACGCCGCTGCGCTCCGTCCGGGTCCCATGCGGCGCGATTGTGGAATCCAGGGAACGGGTGGCGCGTAGCGGGCGCCCTGAGCCCGATGCGAATAAGTCCGCGCCAGGCTTCCGCTGAGCAATCGGGCGCAAGGGCTGCTGAGCGACAGGACCCGTTCGC
>Ga0066706_10000339_pt1 | contig 13998 bp, 13 predicted proteins | sample GraSoiAngelo_155_FD_67274 | JGI IMG/M metagenome (GOLD analysis project Ga0066706, IMG submission 67274) | Grasslands soil microbial communities from the Angelo Coastal Reserve, California, USA - 14_1009_13_30cm | ecosystem: Environmental > Terrestrial > Soil > Grasslands | place: USA...
CTGAGGTGTGCGATCGGGTCGGCGACGCGACTCTCCGACTCGATGAGACGCGCGATTTCGGCGACGACCTGATCGGCAGCTCGGCGACCCAGCCGATCGGAAAGTGCGTCGAGATGCGGGAGCTCCGCGATCACCACCGTGACAGGATTGCCGAAGCGCGCAACGCGCAGCGACTCCGCCGCGACCGCGCGGTACCAGTCGGCACGATCGACAAGCCGCGCCTGGGTGCGTTCCGACGCACCCATTGGCGCCGGTCGCGGCTGCTCGACCGACCCAGCTCGACCGTCGGGGTCGGGGGCGGCCCGGGGCGGCGGCTGGGCGGTGGGCGGATCGGCGGCGACGTCCCCGAGAAAGGCTTCGATCGCCGCGGCGCGGGTGGCGTCATCCACGGGACGATCGCCCCGACGGAGGAGCACAGGATCGCGGGTCACCGGTCACATCGCCCGACGTTCGAGGGGGTCGGCGCGCCCCGATCTTCCGAAAATATGGCGCCACCGTGGCACGCGCCGCGGGTGCTCTGCGTGGAGGTATTCACGCTCCACGAGCTCCTCGGCGAGCAGGCGATAGTCGAGGCAGGCGCCACTGTCCGGGGCGTAGGACGTGATCGGCATGCGGGCCTCGGCGGCCTCGGCGAAGCGGATGCTCTCGCGGATGGTCGTTCGCGCGAGCAGCTCGCCGTGCACGCGATCGAGCTCCTCGATCACCCGCCTGGCGTGGATCGTGCGGTTCACCCGGCAAGCCACGATCAACGGATCCCAGAGCGCGGGATTGAGCGTCGACTGGAGGCGTCGCATCTCGCCGACGATCGCTGCCACGCCCGGCAAGGCGATGGAATGCGCCTCGACGGGGATGATCACCTCGCGGGCGGCCATGAGCGCGCCGACAGACAGGTACGACAGCGCCGGCGGGCAGTCGATGATCACGAACGCCCAGTTCTGGCCGAGCCGTTCGAGAGCGTGCATCACGCCGACACCGAGTTGGCCCTTGAGCGTTCGTTCGGCCTCCACGAGCCAGGGCGATGCGGGGACTACCTGGAGCCCGGGGATCCCTGTCTTCTCCACATTTGACTCGAGGTCCCGCGTTCCGATGAATGCCTCGAATGGGCCATGGTGGTCGGAGGGCTCGGCGAGCCATGCGGAAGCGCTGGCCTGGGGGTCGAGGTCGATGAGGAGGGTGGACAGCCCACGTTCGGCGAGAGCTGCGGCCACCGAGACCGCGGTCGTGGTCTTGCCGCTTCCGCCTTTACGGTTGACGACCGCGATGGTGCGCACGGGGCCTTCCCAGCCAACGTCGGGCCTCGGGGCATCTGCATGAGCCAGCGGCAGAAGTCCTACCCCCAGACCGGCCCGCAGGCTACACCACGATTCGTCTTGTGCGATAGAGGCCTGGCGAGGCTGGGACAAAGGTCCGGTGCGGCCAGGCGACACGGAGGTGAGCTCGAGATCTCCATCCCGAGCACGCCTGGAGCGACCCATCGTCGCCTCGGCCAACCCCTTTGCTGTGCTAGGAGCGCCTGATCAGATAGGGCGTCAGGCGTACGGTCAAAGCCGGCTTCGGCATCGCACCCACGACCCGATCGACCACCCGGCCGTCCTTCATGACGACCATGGTCGGGATGCTCAGGGCCTCGTACCGCTGGCTCAACGCGCGGTTGTCGTCGACATTGACCTTAATGACCTTGAGCCGGCCGGGGAATTCGCGCGCAAGCTGTTCGAGGATCGGGGACACGAAACGACAAGGCCCGCACCACGGAGCCCACAGGTCGACCAGGACTGTGGCCGTCGTCTGTGCCTCGATATCGAACGTGGCATCGGTCGCGTCGACGACCCACGGCAGTGGCTTGCCGCAAGTCCCACAGTGCGGGGCGCCTCGAGGGCTCGGCCGAATCGTATTGCGAGCGCCGCAGTTGGTGCAGACGATGATCGAAACCGGGCCAGAGCTCCTCTTCGATTCGGCAGCACCGCTCGACGGCTTCGAGGCCGGCTGGTCAGGCGACGCTTCGTTCGTTGTCATGAGAGGTCTGGCAATGGCGTATCGGCTGGCTTCGCCATGCTGGTCGGCGCTTCCTCGAGTTTCGATCAGGTGACATTCCGGGCGGGCAGTCGGATGGGCTTCGACTACTCTGCCCCGATGGCAAGTCGGGCGAAGCAGGTCTCGCGCGCACTCTCGCTGTCGGTCCTCACCGTGGCGTGGAACGGCCTTGCCGGTTCGATCGCAGTCTACGCGGCGATGGCGAGCGGCAGCCTGGCGCTTCTTGGATTTGGTGGCGACGCCGTGATCGACTCGGTGGCTTCTGCCGGATTGATATGGCGTTTTCTCGTCGAGTCGCGGGATGCCGAACGCGCGGCGCGGGTTGAGGCGACGGCCGAACGCATCGTCGGGTTGGCCCTCGTCGCCCTCGCGCTCTACCTGGCCGCAGGCTCCATCCGCTCGCTCGCCGACCAGTCCCATCCCGAGGCCTCGATCGCGAGCATCGTCCTGCTGATCGCGTCGGCTCTCCTGTTGCCGGCCCTCGCGGTGGCCAAGTACCGCGTCGCTGCGGCGCTCGGCAGCGGCGCCTTGCGGGCAGACAGCATCCTGACTGCCGTCGCGGCGTCCCTGGCCTTGATCACCCTCGGGAGCGTCGCTGCGGCTAATGCGTTCGGGTTCTGGTGGGCCGATGCCGTCGCCGCGCTGGTGGTCGCGGTGATCGTCCTCCGGGAGGGCCGGAGCGCGCTCGGCGGTTTCCGCCCGGCCTGACATCACGCCGCGACCGGATCCATCTGAAAACGAATGCGGCGACCGGTCGGGTGGTTCGAACGGTCGCCGCGAGGAATTACGGCCTGGATATGTCGAGCTGAAACCTACGGATGGCCGCCGCCGAACGTGCCGTTGGCCTGATCGGTTGCCCGCTGGACGACGGCTGCCTTCTGGGCATCGGCCTGCGCCTGGGTGATCGATCCGTTCGCGACCTGGGCCCGCAGCTCGCTGTTGCCGTCGGCCACCAGGGCGTCGATCACGGTCTGGAGCGGGACGTTGTGGGCCTTCGCGACCTGGGCCACCGTCTGGCCACCGGCGAGTGCCGTCTTAAGGTCCGCCTCGCTGATCCCGATGGCCTTGGCGACGACCGACGTGTCGCTGACGGCCTCGTCGTGGCCGAAGCCCCCGGGCCCGCCTCGGCCGCCCGTATTACCCGTCCCGGTGCCCGCCGACGCGCCCGGTGTGGCTGCGGCATCCGGGGTCGGCGACGCCGCCGTTGCGCTGAGAGGGCCGAGGATCGTCGCGCCCGCCACGCCGCCGACGAGTAGCGATCCGACGACGATTGCCTTGGTGTTGTCGCGCAGCCTCTTGCCGCCGCCGCGGCGAGCGCCCGGAGATGCTCCGTCGTCGATCGCGGGCTGTGCCATTTCTTCCGATACCTTGTCCTGGTCGTTCATCGTTTCTCCTGTGATGCCTGCCTGGCCGCCTGGGGGGCGCGATGTCGCGCGTCCACTGGCCCGGTTCGGGGTTCCGGACCGCACTCTCGCCGTCCCTGCCTGTCGATCGGGTTACGGCACCAACCCAGGCCCGCGCCGGTCCGCACGGGTGGTGCGCTGCCCAGGCAGCAAAAGCCTCGGCCGCGGTCCGGAGCGCTACGGGCGCCGCTCCCGTGGCCCACTCCCCTGTCGTTCAGGGGGCTAGCCCATTAATAGCTCAGGCGCCGGCGCGATTCGCAAGCCGGCCTTTTCGCACCGACCCCTCCTTGGCCCGCACCGACACGATCTGATCGAACAAGCCATTCGGCAACAGTGACTCCAGGTCGAGTGGCTCGACGTGCCGCTCGGTGGCCGGTCGACCGAGCAGATAGCCCTGGGCGGCCGTAAAGCCGATATCGCGGATTGCCGCGAGCTGTTCGGCGGTTTCGACGCCCTCGGCGACGAGCGTCGCCTTCCAGCGCGTGCCCAACTCCTGGAGCGCTCGCAGTACGGCGTGAGAAGGATCGTGGAGGATGCCGCCCTGGACGAGTGACAGATCCACCTTGACGATGTCGAAGTGGATCTCGCTCAGGAGGCGAAGCCCTGCATTCCCGGCGCCGACGTCATCGGCCGCCAGGCGAATTCCCGCGCGGCGGCATGCCGCTGCGTTGCGCGCCAGCTGCCGGAGGTCCTGGACCTCTTCGCGTTCCGTCAGCTCGACGACGAGCTGCTGAGGCGCGATCCCCCGCCGCCTGAACATGCCGGTCAGCTCGACCGGGTGGAACAATTCGGATTCGAGGGTCCTGGGCGACAGGTTCACGCTCAGATAGGTATCGGGCTCGAGCTCGCCGACGCCATCGGCCACGATCTCCAGGCAGGCCATGTCAAGCTCCACCGTCCGACCCGCCCGCTCCGCGGCGGCGAACAGCGTGCCGGCATCGGCGATCGGTGACTTGTCGGTCGGCCTGACCAGGCCCTCATAGCCAATCGGCTGCCCGGTGGTCAGCGAGAAGATCGGCTGATAGACCGGACGGAGGGCCTTCTCGGCGAGGATGGTCCCTATCGCGCCGGACAGGTCAGAGACAGAGGCTTCTTCGGAGGAGATACCGTGTCGACCCGGGTCGTAGGCGACGGCGTTTGTGCGGCCGTGGCGCTTGCACCAGTACAGCGCGGCGTCGGCGTGGCGGTATAGCAGACGTGCGTCCGAGCTGGGCAGCGGGAACGCGGAGACGCCGATCGACAGCGAGAAGGGTTCGATCGGCTTGGCCGGGTCTCCTCCGCGCAAGGCACTGGCGAGGATGTGGCGGGCTCCCTCGAGCCCTCGCTGGAGGTCCGCGCCGGGCAGCAGAAAGGCGAATTCGTCGCCGCCTACGCGGAACGCGCGATCGTGACGGCGGAGTGACGCCGACGCGATCCGCCCGATCTCGGCCAGGAGCTCGTCGCCAGAGGCGTGACCACGAGCGTCGTTGACGTTCTTGAGGTCGTCGACGTCGACGAGCAGAAGCGCCAGCGACGTCTCGTGCCGCAGTGCCTGGCTCGTCTGGCGGGCGAGCTCATCCTGGAATGCCCGATGGTTGCCCAGCCCCGTGAGGCCGTCGATCATGGCGTCCACGCGGGCCTGCCCGTACAGCTCGAAGAGTCGGCTGCGCTCCTCCTCGAGTCGTTCGACGTCGTGCAGGATGCCGCGCGAAAGGGCTCCCATGAAGATCGGGACGACGACCGCGCAGGCGACCAGGAATCCGAGCGCGGCTCCCGATCCGGGGCCCGGAGACGGCCAGAAGCCCTCGATCGCGGCCACGCCCATGAGCACGGCGAATTCCAGGACCAGGATGCGGATCATCCGCTCGCGAATGGCGGCCGAGCGAGCTTCGGGATATGGCGGTCGGCTGTGGACGGACGGGTCGAGCATTGGCCTCGGGGAGGTGCGCTGTCTGAACCACGGGTGTACGGCATGTAGTCCCGCCTGTGACCCTGACCAACGTACCGCTCGATGAAGACGTTGGGCCCAATGACTGCGTCCGGCCCGATCCCTAGCGTCCCGGGCATCCCGGCATCTCGAGGAGTAGGCGAATCGACCGGCCACGTGCAGCGCGCTTTGGGCTCGCGGGCGCCCTTGCACTCGCGAGTTGGATGGTCGCGTCCGTCTCGGGGATCTCCGTCTCGGAGGTGCTGGCAAGCAAGTGCGGCACCATTACGATCGACCAGGGGTCGGCCACGCCCGGCTCGGGCACGACGTCGACCAACTTCCTGTTCTCGGTCCACGTCATCGACACAAGCGGGAAGGCTCCGGCCTGGGTCAGGGTCAGGTTTCCAAACGGGAGCTACAAGGATCTCACGGCGTCGGGCTCCGACTATGCGGCCGGCGTGATCTTCTCTGGAGCCCGCCAACTGCCCGTCGGGACGTGGTCCTACACGTTCACGATCCCGATGAAAAACGGCAAAACGTGCTCGGCGCCCGGCAATCCGTCTGTTGTCACGGTGACTGCGCTCCCGAGTCCTACTCCGAAGCCCACTCCGAGCCCCAAACCGACCCCAAGGCCAACGCCGCCTCCGACTCCGAAGCCGGCGCCAACCCCTGCGCCGCGCCCCACGCCCCGTCCGACTCCGGCGCGAACAGCCACGCCGACGTCGACCCCGGCGCTCCTTCAAGCGTCGCCGTCGGGCACCGCGGTCGCCAGTCCTTCTCGGACGACAGATCCCACGAGTGGGCCGAATGCGACCGCCGCCATCGTTGCGGTCCTGCCAGCCGGCGGTGGTGGGCCGGGCGCGCCAGGTGGAGGGTCGGGCGGATCTGAGTCCAGCGGACTTGACGATCGTTTCGACGCGGGTCCCGGGAGCGCCGGCTTCGGCTCACTGTTCCCGCCTACGCCCCTGTTCGCCTGGGGAACGACGACCGCGGCCGGCATCCTGCTGTTCCTGTTCCTCGTGCGGCGTCGAAGCGGCGACGAGGAGCGATCGCTCGCAACGTACGTCTTCGAATTCGCCGGGGCGGGCGCCCCGCCCGCAATCGACCCGGTGGCGATCGAACCTCTCGTGCTCGCCCCAGTACATCCGGCCGCCAAGCCCACGAAGAAGCGTGGGACAACCAAACGCGACAACCTCGAGGTGGCACCTGAAGGGGCACCCCTGGCCTCAACCGCGGGACCGCGCGAATTTCGCAAGCCGCCGGCCAAGGGTGTCGAGCGCGTTTTTGTGTCGTACCAGGGGGTGCCCCTCGGAACGACAGCGGACGAGCTGCGGTCCGAGGAGCTGGCGCGACTGCAGCGCGGCGACGAGGTCGAGATCATCGCTTCGCAGGGGGGTTACCTGAATGTCCGCCTCCCGACGGGCGAGACCGGCTGGATCCCGCGCGGGACCGTCACTGGCACCCGTCCAGGTGTGGCCGGCGGGGAGAAAGCCTCGCACCACTGATCGGTCCCCGTCGGTTAACGGGGCGACGTGCGGCTAGACTTTTCAGCCGTGGCCACGCTGGGTAGGCCTCGACCGAAGGTGACACGATGAAGCCGCTCTTCGGCTACCACATGCCGACGTACACGTTTCCGGGCGTGCCGCCGGAGCGCCTGTTCGACCGCGCCGCGGAGCTCGCCAAGGCCGCCGAGGATAGTGGCTTCGGACTCATCACGGTCATGGATCACTTCTACCAGATCCAGGGAGTGGGGCCGGAGACCGACGAGATGCTGGAGGCCTATTCGACCCTTGCCGCGCTCTCCCAGCGGACCAGCAAGGCGATGCTGGGGGCGCTCGTGACCGGGGTGACGTACCGCAATCCGGCGGTGCTCGCGAAGGCCGTCACAACGCTCGACGTGATCTCGGGCGGGCGGGCAGTGCTGGGTCTCGGCGCCGCCTGGAACGAGGACGAGCACCGTGGCTATGGGATCGAGTTCCCGCCAGTTGGCCAGCGGATGGACCGCCTGGATGAGGCCCTCGCGATTGCCAGGGCGATGTTCACGGAGGAGCGGCCGACCTTCGAGGGCCGCTACTACCGCGTCGATCGTGCCCTGAACATCCCTCGCCCCATTCAACCCGGCGGGCCGAAGATCATCATCGGCGGTGGGGGAGAGCAGCGGACGCTGAAGATCGCCGCGAAACACGCCGACATGACGCATTGGTTCCCGCTCGGGTTGGAGGTCCTGAAGCACAAGACGAAGGTCCTCGAGCGGCACTGTGAGGCGGTCGGCCGCGACCCGACGACGATAAAGCGGACTATGGCGAGCCCGGTCCTGCTGGCGTCGGACGAACGGCACAAGGCCGAAGTGCTCGAACGGGTGATGCCCGAGCGACGCCCATACATCAAGATCGGGACACCAGAAGAAGCCGCCGAGGCACTCCGGCCGTACCTCGAGGCGGGGTTCAGCGGGTTCACCTTCAACGACAACATCCTGCGCACGCCCGAAGACATCGGCCTGGCAGGGGAGCTTCTCCGGCTGCTCGACTGAGGCAGCGATCCGGCCGAGACGGCATCCTTCGGTCATGACGGAGGAGCTCGTCCACCGCGTGCCCCCGGCGTCGGCCGCTCCGGGCAGGGCGGCCGAGGTTGGTGAGGTCGGCGGGGCATCTCGGCAGGCTGAGGAACAGGGTGTCTGGGCGCCGGAGCGACGCGCGCTGGCCTTCGGCCTGATCCTGACGATCACGCTCGTCGCCTTCGAGGCCCTCGCGGTGAGCGTCGCCCTTCCGATCGTGGCGAACGACCTCAACGGCCTGGCGCTGTACGGCTGGGTCATGAGCGCGTTCTTCCTTGGCAACCTGGTCGGCATCGTGGTGGCCGGACGGCAGATCGATGCCCGCGGACCCGCCCGACCCTTCGTCGTCGGCTTGGTGCTGTTCGGAATCGGCTTGACGGTTGGTGGGCTTGCGCCGGCGATGGGTATCCTCGTGGCGGCTCGCGCTGTCCAGGGATTCGGCGCCGGAGCGATCGCACCGGTGGCGTACGTCAGCATCGGGCGCTTGTTCCCTGAAGCGATCCGGGGCCGGATGTTCGCCTACCTGTCAACCGCCTGGGTGGTCCCGGGCCTGGTCGGTCCTGCGCTCGCCGGCTGGGTGGCTGTGCACATCGGCTGGCGTGTCGTTTTCCTCGGCCTGCTGCCGCTCATCGCCGTGGCGGGCGTCCTGACGCTGCCGGCGCTGCGGCGGCTCCCCGAGCCGATGCCTCAGGTGGACGAGCGGGCTACGGCAGAGACTGCGCTGCCTGCGCTCCGGTCCGCCGTTCGGCTGTCGGCCGGAGCCGCCCTGATCCTTGGTGGCCTTTCTCCGGCGAGCCTGGCGCTGGGCCTCGCGCCGGAGGGTGTATCGCGAACGCTGGGTGGCCCCGTGCTTGCGCTGATCGGTGTGCCGTTCGTCCTCCTGGGGCTGGCGATCGCCCTTCCGGCCTATCAAGCGTTGACGCCACTCGGAACGCTGCGAGGAGCACGCGGCCTGCCGGCAGCGGTCGTTCTCCGGGGCCTGCTGACCTTTGCATTCTTCGGTCCCGACACCTTCGTCCCGCTCGCGCTCCAGGGAATCCGCCACATCGACGCCGCCCAGGCCGGTCTTGCGCTCACGGCCGCGACGCTGTCGTGGACCGCCGGCTCGTGGATCCAGGCCCACCGCATGGCGCCCAGGGGCGAAGAGCGATTCATCCGGGCGGGATTTGCCATCGTGCTCGTGGGGGTCGCGTCGACCTCCCTCATCCTGTTGCCCGATGTGCCCGTCTGGGTCGCGCTCCCGACGTGGGCTATCACCGGCCTCGGGATGGGCCTGTCCTACTCGCCCATTTCGCTGTTCGTCATCCGGAAGGCAGCGCCGGGCGCCGAGGGTGCGGCGACCTCCGGGCTGACACTGTCCGACACGCTGGGGACCGCGCTCGGGGCTGGTCTGGCCGGAGCGTTCGTTGCGCTCGCGGTCAGTCTCGGATGGGAGCCGCGGGTCGGAGTGGCCGCGGCGTTTGGGGCCGGGACGGTGGGTGCCTTCCTGGGCCTCCTCTACAGCGGACGCCTGCGGGAGACCGGGGCGTGAGTGAGCCGGGCTGGCCGGACGAGGGGGGCGATGGCGCTCGCGATGACGAGCTCGAACGTCGCCGCGACGAATTCGATGAGATGGTCGCCGACGCGGTCGCGGCCATTCCGCGGCCGTACTCGGAGCAGTTGGGCTCCGTTGCGATACTGACCGAAGACGAGCCGGCATCGGGGCAGCAGGCGCCCGGCACCCTGCTCTTCGGTCTCTATCAGGGTGTTCCCCGAACGGCCTGGGGAGCCACGAACGCCGCCATCCCGAGCAAGATCACGATCTTTCGGCGGGCCCACGAGCTGGCCTTCCCGGACCCGGTCGCGCGTGCGGAACGGGTCCGCTCCACGGTCCTCCACGAGGTGGCCCACCACCTTGGGATCGACGACGCGACGCTCCAGCGGATCGAAGCAGGGCGTCACGAGCACAGGTAGCTCCTGTTTGCCGGGACCGTTGAGCGGACGCGGCGTCCGGGCCGGCGTCAGGGGCTGGTCGACGCCTGACTGCGGGAGCATCATTGGCCACAGTTCGGGCTCGGCCCGATCGGGAGGAGGGTCACGATGTTTCGTCACCGTCGTCGCGCTTTCGCCGGTGCGTTGTTCCTCGTCCTCGTTTTTCAATCGCCCGCCTTCGCTGCTACCGGTCTACCGAATTCGATCGCCGCGACGGGCGACTCGATAACGCGGGCGTACAACACGGGCTTCTGGCCGTTCACGGACAACCCGGCGGGCTCCTGGTCGACCGGAACGACTTCGAGCGTGAACAGCCACTACCTGCGGATCCTGGCCCGACACCCCGCCATCCGAGGCAGGGCATACAACGACGCGAAGAGCGGCGCCTTGATGCGCGACCTCAACGGGCAGATGGCGACAGTAGTGACCCAGAAGGTCGACTACATCACGGTTCTGATGGGCGGCAATGACGTCTGCCAGCCGAGCGTCGGCCAGATGACGGCGGTGGCGGACTTCCGCACGCAATTCGACACGGCGATGCGGACGATCACTACCGGTTCGCCGAATGCCAACGTATTCGTCCTGAGCATCCCGGATGTCTACAATCTGTGGCTCGTGCTGAAGGGCAACAGCATCGCGCGGTTCATCTGGGCGCTCGGCAACGTCTGTCAGGCGATGCTGGCCAACCCGCTTTCGACGGCGCAGGCAGACGTCGATCGGCGCGCGTTCGTCCGGCAACGCGACATCGATTTCAACGGCGCCCTTGCCGACGTCTGCTCGCGTTACAGCCAGTGCCGGTTCGACGGGAACGCCGTTTTCAACACGACGTTCACGGTCAGTGACGTGTCGACGCGGGACTACTTCCACCCCTCGTTGTCTGGCCAGGCGAAGCTTGCGGCGGGTAGTTGGACGGTGGGCTACTGGGGACCGTAGCCGGCCTTCGCAACCGCCCAGCCACCACCCCGCGGCCGCACCTCTTCCGCAAGCGCAAGGCGCGCCGCGCGCGCATGGAGCGCGAGGCGGGCTGCGGTAGACTGAACGGCCCACCAGAGCCCGCTGGAGGATCCGCCGACGCATGAGCGCCGAGGGCCTGCGCGCAAAGATTCGCGAGATCCCCGACTTTCCCAAGCCGGGCATCCTGTTCTACGACATCACGACCCTCCTCAAGGACCCGGCCGCCTACCGTGAGGCGATCGACCTCATGGTCGAGCCCTACAAGGACGAGCGAGTCGCCGTCGTCGTCGGCATGGAATCGCGGGGCTTCATCTTCAGTTCGCCGATGGCCTACCTGCTGTCGGCCGGGCTCGTGCCGGTGCGCAAGCTCGGCAAGCTGCCGGCCGAGACGATCACCGTCGAGTACGCGCTGGAATACGGCTCCAATACCCTGGAGATGCATCGCGATGCGATCGAGCCGGGTCAGCGGGTTCTGATCGTGGACGACCTGTTGGCGACCGGAGGGACCGTCAACGGGACCATCGAGCTCGTCGAGCGGCTCAACGGCGAAGTGGTGGGTCTCGCCTTCCTGGTTGAACTCGAGTTCCTGAAGGGTCGCGATCGCCTAGCCGGCCGCAAGGTCACCAGCGTGATCAAGTATTGACCGAGGCAACGGGTGACTGAATCGGAACGTCGGGAGCCCGAGCCATCGGACGATCGTCGCGCCGCCGAGGGGACTGATGAGCGCCGAGCGAACGGGCCGGTGATCGCCGATGCCGACCTCGCGCGTCGCCGCTTCTTCCGGGACTTCGCGGGCGAGCTCATCCGGACCGCTGCGACCGTCGCCGGCGCCGCGAGCGCCATCCAGCGCAGCTCGGCCCGGGCGGCCGGCGTCATCCTCAATCCCGCCGGGGCTGTGGAATCGATCGCGGGCGAACGTGCGAACCCCGCAGCCGGAACAGCCGCCGGATTCCGGACAGCCTTCCGCATGGACGGCGACAGGCTCGTATTGATCGACCAGCGTCGATTGCCGGACCAGCTCGTGGAGTACTCGTGCGCCTCGGCCGGCGAAGTCGCCCAGGCCATCCAGGACATGGTCATTCGGGGAGCGCCGGCGATGGGTCAGGCCGCCGCGCTCGGCCTGGCGTTGACGGCTCACGCCATGCGCGACAACACACCATTCATCCGGCGCGCGACATTGCGCGGGGGAGCCACCGCCCTTGTCAACGCCCGCCCTACGGCCGCGAACGTGCGCTGGGCGGTCGACCGGCTCATGGCCCGGTTCGACGAGCTGGGGGATCCACCCGACGATGGGCACGCCGTGGCCGACGTCCTCCGCCAGGAGGCCGATACGATCGTCTTCGAGGCCGCCGCCGATCACGAGCGGCTGGCGCACTTCGGCCTGGACCTCCTTCCCGAGATGGCGGACCGGCCGCTGCAGGTGCTGACGCACTGCAACACGGGGCCGCTGGCGTGTGGCCAGTTCGGGACCGCCCTTGGGATCGTCCAGGTCGCCCTCCACGTCGGCCGGCCCATCGAGGTGTTCGTCGACGAGACGAGACCGTACCTGCAGGGCAGCCGGCTGACGGCCTGGGAGCTTGCGCAGGCCGGAGTCCCCTATACGGTCCTCGCCGATTCGGCCGCAGGCTGGCTCATGGCACGGGGTGACGTCGACGCGGTGCTCGTCGGTGCCGACCGCATTGCTGCAAACGGCGACACGGCGAACAAGATCGGCACCTATCCTCTGGCCGTGCTGGCCGCCCGCCACGGCGTTCCTTTCTACGTCTGTGCGCCGCTGAGCTCGGTCGACCTGGCGACGCCGGACGGATCGGCGATCCAGATCGAGCAGCGTGCCGGCGAGGAGGTCACCGCGCTGCGCGGGATCCCGATCGCGCCGGCCGGCTCGCGGGCGCTCAATCCTGCCTTCGACGCCACGCCGGCCGAGTTGATCACGGCCATCGTCACGGAAGAGGGTGCCCTGCGATCGCCGTTCGAGATCGGGCTGCGGGGCGCTTTCGATGCGAGTCGCGCCCGGAAGGCGCATCCGCCCGCGTATGCCGGGTTTGTCGGCGACGAGGCGACCTCCCATGCGGTTGCCGGCTGATGGCCACCACCGCGATCAGCCGCGGACGTGAGCGGGAGCTGGTGGTCGCTCGGCCCATCGCCGATCGCGCTGCGCTGCGGTCCTTTCTCGAGCAGGACCGGCTGTTCGCCGCATACGCGATCTGCGATCTCGAAGACCGCGAGTGGAACCGGACGCGCTGGGGAGCGGCGTACGCCGATCACGACCTGGTGGCCGTGGTTCTCGAATACGGCGGCTCCTCGCCCCAGCCCATCTTCGTGATGGGTCGGACCGATGGGATCGTAGCGATCCTGAGCGACGTGATCCGGCCGCGCGCCGCATATGCCGCCGCACTGCCCGAACACGCCCCGGCGCTCGAGCAGCTCTACCGGGTGGATCCGGGCCCGCAGATGGTCCGTATGTGGGTCGACCGAGCGCGCTTCCGGCCCTACCCCGCGAGCGTCCAGCGCCTGCTGCCGGTTGAGATCGGCGAGGTCAATCGCCTGTACGGCCTCGGCTTCACGTCGTGGCTGCCCTCGTCGGCCATCGCCGAGGGCGTCTACTTCGGGATCCGCGTCAACGGCCGGCTCGTGTCGGCGGCCGGCACTCACGTCATCAGTCCGTCCGCGCGCCTGGGGGTTGTCGGCAACGTGCTGACGCATGTCGACTATCGCGGCCGGGGATATGCGACCGCGGTGACCGGCGCAGTCACGGCAGAGCTGCTTCGGACGTGCGATCAGGTGGTCCTCAACGTCCGCTCGGATAACCCACCTGCCCTCCAGGCCTATCGGCGCCTCGGATACGCGGAGCACGTCCGCTTCGAGGAGCGCCTGATTCATCGCCTTGGCGCCACGTGGCCGGGCCTGCCCGCGGCCATACGCCGCCTCTTTACCCCGCGCAAGGAGTTCGACCGCCGATGACCTCATCCTCCGCGACTGCCGGCTCCCCGGCCGGGAGCGCCACCGCAGACCTGCCGGCACACGACCTATCGGACTTATCGCTGGTCGACGAAGGAGTTCGGCGCATCGAATGGGCCGAACGCGAAATGCCGGTGCTGCGGCTGATCCGGCAGCGTTTCTCGACCGACCGTCCGCTCGACGGCTTGCGTATCGGCGCGTGCCTGCACGTGACGACCGAG
>Ga0066706_10000343_pt1 | contig 13958 bp, 16 predicted proteins | sample GraSoiAngelo_155_FD_67274 | JGI IMG/M metagenome (GOLD analysis project Ga0066706, IMG submission 67274) | Grasslands soil microbial communities from the Angelo Coastal Reserve, California, USA - 14_1009_13_30cm | ecosystem: Environmental > Terrestrial > Soil > Grasslands | place: USA...
GAGCGAGCGCGCGATGAAGCTGTCGAGACCATGGCTTGTGCTGTCCGCTCTGATGTCCATCTGGGCGGGCGTTGCCGCATGGCAGTTCGGTGCTGCCGAGCCGCAGCGCGTGCCGTTGATCCATCGCACGGGGCAGACCGGGTCTCACGATGTGGGACGAGGAAAAACGGGCGCGCTCCATGTCCGGCTCGATCTGCTCGACGAGAACCGCGAACGAGCCACCGCCTTTGCGGATCCGAAAAACATTTTTGCGCCGCTCGACACCGAGGGCGACAAGCCGAAAGCCTTTGCCGTAGCTCGATCATCCAAGGCGCGAAAGGCCGCCGACGCCCGCTTGCCGGCTGCGGGGCCGCCGCCGACTCCTTCCGCGCCTCCGATGCCGATGCCGACCGAAGAAGAGTTGTCCATCCAGAGGGCTCAGATGGAACTCGCTCAGTTCAGATATCTCGGCTATTTGAATCGGCAGGGACGCGAAGAGGCGTTTTTGTCACGCGACAGGGAGCTGCTCATCGTTCGGGTCGGTGAACTCATCGGTCCCCAGGTGCGCATCAAGGCCGTGACTCCCACCGGCGTGACACTGGAAGAAACAAATGCGCATATCGAGAAGACGGTCTTTCTTGTCGAACCGGGGACGGGGCCGAGCTAGATGATTCGTCCTTAGGTTGTTCCGAAGATCGTGATTTACTGACATTCCTGCCCTTTCCGCTCCCCTTTTGTCCATTGTTCAAAACGTTCCATACTGTTATGGGTTGAATATAGCCGGAGGAAGGAGCCATGAAGAAACATTTTGCAGCAGCCACGCTCGGCGTGCTGTTCGGTTTCACGTCGCTTTCATATGCCGCGGATGTCGCGCCGTCCCCAACGGAACGACAACAGCAGGCAGAGCAGGGCCAGGAGCAGGGCAGAACCGGGGAAACGAAGCAGAGCGTCCGCACGCCCGATCAGTCGCGGAAGGATCAACAAAAGCAGGGGCGCATTCCGGACGTTCAAGGAAAAGAACGGAGTCAGGATACGGGCAGGACCCCGCCGCCGGCTTCAGATGCCGGGGCGGGCACGGCTCGATAAACTGGTCTAGGCTTCCCCGCCGCGAGAGTTGAGCGCGAGCTGGGCAGACGTCGTGTCTTCGGGCAAGTCGAATGAGGTCTTCGCGCGTTCGTACAAATCATAGGCCGCCACAAGGTCCTTCAGAACCTCCCGTGTGGTATCGAAGAGCGCGCGAACCCGCGGGTCGCTGACTTTGGCAACATCTTCACGAAGACGGGTAATGGTGGAAATGGTTTCGGTCAAGCGTTCCTTGATACCGGCCGTGGAATGGGGGACGCTCTCGTAGTAACCGGCTTGCATCGCTTTCGTGACCTCCCTTCTCTGTTGATGTTTCGCTGCCATTACTCGCGATCCGTCGCGTCAGCCGTCAATGGCCCCAGTTCCCAAGGGGAATAATGAGGGATAGTTTCCGGTAGGCCGCCCCCCAGCCGTAGCGGAAGCTGTCCAGCATCGCGATCAGACCTCATCGTTGACGTATCGCTGAGCCTGAACCGTAACGACGGGATTTCAACGAACCCGGGAGAAGTTTCCGGCATCACCCAGTCCGATTCCATCAGGACAAGGCTGCCATTGGCGTCCGATGAACCCGTCGCCACAAATTCGCCCGCATACCCGGTGCTGACCGAAAAGATCGCCGTCAACACGATCATTCCTGAAAGCGCTTTCATCACGGAATCGACTCCGGGGTTGGCTCAGCGCCAGCGTGTTCATCCTTGTACCCTGTTGGACCAAAATGGCCAAGAGTACTTCCGTAGGGGGAACGGACCCTATTTACAGCTCACTGAGGTCTATCGGGGCAGGACCCGAGAGCGCAAAATGTCCACAAGCAGTTAGACTATGCATTAGACTCTGGGAGCCAAGGTCGTTGAGAATTTTCCTCTTATCGCCCGCGAACATGCGAGGCATTCGCGCGCGACAGCTCTGCTCTCCCCGGGCGAAATTCGCCGCCGCACGTTTATTGCGGTCGCCCGCGGGCGTACCGATCGGGCAGGCCTTCCTGTTCACCAGCGGACTTTATTTTCGGGGCAAAATGACCTATGCGACGCGATTCGCGGTGCCTCCCGCGACTTCGGCGGGCGTCGGCATCTATGTGATCGCGCCCGGCTTTGGACTGGTGTCTCCCGACTGGGCGTTGGACGCGGAAAAGATAAAGCGTTTGCAACGGACGCCCGTGGATCCGAAGAGCCGGGCGTATCGCAAGCCGCTGGAGAAGCATGCCGAAGCGCTGGCGGCGACGCTGGACGGCAGCGTCGAGGTGGTGCTGCTCGGCAGCATTGCGACGGGAAAATATCTCGATCCGCTCCGGCCGATCTTTGGCGATCGGCTGCTGTTTCCACGGTGCTTCGTGGGCCTTGGGGACATGAGTCGAGGCGCGTTGCTGCTGCGGGCGGCGGCATGCGGTGAAGAATTGGAGTACGCCTCGATCCAATACTTGGGCGAACGCCTGGGAAAGAACTAGCATGGCGCGCCTGATCATTCCAACCGATCGCGACAATGCGACCGTAAAGATCGGCGGTCGCGAGGTGGCGCTCACGAATTTGCGAAAGCTCTTTTGGAAGGAGCGTGGCATCACCAAGGGCGGCTTGCTCCAGTACTACGCCGACGTCTCGCGGTGGTTGCTGCCGCATGTGCTCGATCGCGCGATGGTCATGAAACGGTATCCCAACGGGGCCGAGGGCGAATTTTTTTACATGAAACGCGCGCCGGTCCCGCGGCCCGAATGGATAGAGGTCTGCGCGATCCCGCACAAGAGCTCGAACATCATCGATTTCCCGGTGGTCCAGGACCTCGCATCGCTGCTGTGGGTCGTCAACCTCGGCTGCATCGATCTGAACCCGTGGTACGCCCGCTGCGACGATCCGGACCGGCCCGATTTTCTGAACTTCGATCTGGACCCGGTGGAAGGCGCGGTCTTTCAGGATGTGTGCGAGGTGGCGATCAAGCTGCGCGACCTGCTGGACTCGCTGAAGATGCCGAACTACCCCAAGACGACGGGCTCAAAAGGACTGCATATCTACGTGCCCATCGAGCGAGGACCGTTGCAAAAAGAGGTCTGGACCGTCGCCAAAACGATCGCGCAGAGTCTCGAAGCCCGCCATCCCGCCAAGATCACGGCTGAGTACATGATCGCAAAGCGACCGCGCGGCCGCGTGCTCGTGGACTACAATCAAAATGCGTGGGGCAGGACCTTGGCGTCCATCTATTCCGTCCGGCCCACGGCGGCGGCCTCGGTATCCGCGCCCGTGACGTGGGAGGAGCTCGAACGCGGCATCACGATCGAAGACTTCCGCCTCGAGAACATGCCGGCCCGCCTGGAGCACGTGGGGGATTTGTGGAAGCCGGTGCTGGGCAGGCAGCGATTCGATCTGGAGCCCGTCGTGGCACCCATGCGGCCGAAGAGCAAGCGCATCGTGCGCAAGCGCACGGCCGCATAAATGCCCCGCGCGAGCGTCACAGAAGCGGCCCGCCCGCCCAAGGAGCGATTTCCTCGCCTCCCGCTCCCGCTTCCCATTCCCTATCCTCCGATGGAGGCCACGCGCGCGGAGAGTCTGCCGCCGGGCGCCGGGTGGCAATTCGAACCGAAGTGGGACGGCTTTCGCTGCCTGGTGTTTCGCGCCGGCGATGACGTCGTGCTGCAGTCCAAGGCGGGACAACCGCTGGGCCGATATTTTCCGGAACTCGTTGCGGCTTTTCGCAAGCTCAAGCATTCGGCGTTCATCCTCGATGGCGAAATCGTCATCCGCATCGGCGAGCGGCTATCGTTCGACGATCTGCTGCTGCGCATCCATCCGGCGGCCTCCCGCATTGCGAAGCTGACGCAGGCTTCTCCCGCGACATTTTTGGCGTTTGACCTGCTGTACGAGCCGTCGGACGGCGGGCGACTGCTCGTAGAGCTTCCCCTGCGAAGGCGGCGAACCGAGCTCGAGCGATTTCTTTCCAAGGCAGGGATCACGCCTGTGTCACCCAGCCCCTTGATTGAATTGTGCCCGTCCACGACGCAGAGACACATCGCCGAGGAGTGGTTTCGTACGCTCGGGCCGATCGGCTGCGACGGAGTCATGGCCAAGAAATTGGACGAGCAGTATCACGCCGGCGATCGCGAGGCGATGGTGAAGGTCAAGCGCTTGAAAACCGCGGATTGCGTCGTCGGCGGATTTCGATACACTGAGAACGGCGGGATCGGTTCTCTGCTGCTCGGCCTCTATAACCAGCACGGACTGCTGGACCATGTGGGTCATACCGCCTCGTTCAGCACGGACGAGCGGCAGGCGATCAAAAAAGCGGTCGAGCCGTTGAAAGGCGGGCCGGGCTTCAGCGGCAAGGCGCCCGGCGGGCCAAGCCGCTGGTCATCCGCGAAGAGCGGCGAGTGGGAACCGGTGGACCCGGTGCTCGTATGCGAAGTGCGCTACGACTATTTCACCCAGCAGCGCTTCCGTCATGGAACGCGCTTTCTCCGCTGGCGACCGGAGAAAGATCCGAAGCAGTGCACCCTGGACCAGGTGGTGCCAAGTCTCATCGGTAAAAAACAGCCTCGGAATAATCCAGCTTCCGCAAAAATCAAGCCCCTGTAACACCGGCACCTGAAAAATTTTCCCCGCGCGACCCTAGTTGACACGTGTGAGCAAAGGATTATGTCCGTCCATAGAAAAAGCTTTTTGAAGCGAGTGAAAAATTGGAACTTAAACTCGAACTTAAAGGAGGAGACGATGACGCTGACTACATTCAATCCGTTTGATCTTCAAATTGACCGTCTGTTCGAGGACGCGGTCAAGACGATGGGAACAGGGCGTCCTGCATGCAATGTCTGGGAAGACCCGGATCATTTCTACGTTCAGATGGCCTTGCCCGGGTGGGACGCCAAAGACATCAACATCAAAGTCGAGGCTGGGGTTGTTTCCCTGAAAGGCACACGTGAGAAGGCCCCGGAAAGCCCGCGGACCTACTTCGTGCACGAGTTGGGCTGGCCGGCATTTGCCAGGTCCTTCACGCTGCCGACGAACGTAAGCGATGCGAGCGCCACCGCCGCGTTCAAGGACGGCGTGCTGACCGTCGAGTTTGCCAAGCGCGAGGAAGCCAAGCCCCGCCAGATCACGATCAACGTTCAGTAAGTGCTGCGAGCCGCCCGGAGACGGGCGGCTCCGCTACCGGCGGATGCGGTGCCACGTCTCTCCGCCGTCATGGCTTCGATACAACCCGCTGCCGTTCGTCCCAAGATAGAGCGTTTTCGCATCCTGAGGGGCGATGGCAAGCGAGCGGATGTTCGAGCTTTCCAGCCCGACATTGATCTGTTTCCAGGTCATGCCTTGATCGTCGCTCCGTGAAAGCCCCTGACGCCCTGCGACATACAATGCGCCCCTCGGAGAGATGTTCATGACACTGATCATCTGATCGGGGAGGCCCAGCCCGATGCGGGTCCACGAGGAGCCGCCGTCCGTCGTTTTATACAGGCCGTTCAGCGTCGCGGCATAGACGAGGTCAGGCGTCCCGGGATCGACGTGAACGGCGCTCACCATGAGGGCCCGTGAGGACGACAGCAGTTCCGGCGAGACCAACCCCTGATTGGCCTTGGCCCAGGTCTTCGCGCGGTCCGTGGATTTGAAGACGCCGCCGCTGGTGCCGGCGTACATCACATCAGGACGCTGCGGGTTTATCGCCAGCGTGACCACCATCAAGATGTCCGTCATGCCCGCCATCCGTTTTTTCCACGTGTCGCCGCCGTCGTCGGAGGCAAAGACCCCCATGGTTGTGGCCGCGAACAATCGGTTGCCGTCGTTCGGATCGAACAGGATCTGATTCACGACCGAAGTCACAGTCACATCGTCCAGTCCGTTTTTTTGCGCCACCCACCGATGGCCTCCGTCATAGCTCTTATAGATGGCATCGCCCTTCGTGCCGGCATAGATCGTTGCGGGAAACCGCGGATCGATGGCAAGCGCAATCACGCGGGAATGGCTCATGCCGCCGGAGATCTTCTCCCACGTGGTCCCCTCGTCCCGTGACTTATAGATGTAGTCATTCGTCGCGATGTACATGATGGTGGGATTGGAGGGATGCAGCGTGATGACGACGATCGCATCACTGCGCGGGCCGCAACTGACCAAACCGTTCAGAATGATCGCAGCAATGGTGCGGAGAACGAGTCCTCTCATAGCGGAAGCGGATTTTAGCATGGGAAGCCGAGTGTATGCGTCAGTCGCAGATGTTGCACGCTTCCGAGGGGGTGAGTATGATTCTGAGAGCGAGACGCGCTCCTATGAACGCCTTCCATCTTTTCGTGCAAATCCCTCTCTCGCGCGGTGTGTGGCTGCTGGCGTTCCTTTTTAGCTTGCTGACATCGAGCCAGATCCCGGCCGCCGACGCGCCGCAGGAGTTTCGCGATGAACGGGGACGGCTTCTGTACTCGATCGACAGCCAAGGCATGGTGTCCATGTTTGAAAACGATGCCCTCGACAATACCGTGTCCGTCGCCAGGGGTCCGCGTGAAACCATGAAGCCGCGTATTACGGAGATTTCCCCCCCGTCGGTTGAAACGGGGAAGATCACGCTTGTCATGTTGAAAGGTGCGAACCTCGTCGGCGCAAAAGTCACCACCCGCGTGCCGGGTATCAGTCTCAAGACCGAGGTGCCGCGCGCCAACTCCTTGGGTGTCATCCTGAGGGTGGACCAAGCGGTCAAGCCGGGCCCGGTGCAATTCGAGATCACGACGCCGATCGGCGCAGCGGCTGCGACCGTCACGGTCGTCCCGGCGCAAGCGCCTGTGACGCCGGGCAAACCGAAAGGCGATGCCGTGAAGCCCGGCAAGCCTGAGTCCTGTCCGGAGGGCATGGTGGCGATCGCAAGCGCCGCAGGCGGGTTTTGCATCGATATGAATCGGACGCAGGAAGGAGACTGGTTTTTCGTGGAACAAGCCTGCTCATACAATTTCAAACGGCTGTGCTGGGCGGAGGAATGGGAGCAGGCCTGTTTTGAGAATCAAAAGGGCGCCATCGTGCTTCGCGACCTGTTGGGCCAGTGGGAATGGACGCGCACGTCGGAATATGCGAGTGGCCGTGAGCGCTCGGGTCCGGTTGCCGAGGGCGAGGACTGGCTGGCGGTCATACGCGGGAAAGATGGTTGCCGGTCCAGGGACCGAAAGCCGCCCGGAGACGGAACGCGCCCCGGACGCTGCTGTAAATAAGGTGTGGGGATGAGGCCGAAGCGTATAACGATGATGCTGGCCGGTGGAGCGCTGTCGTGGAGTCTTGCCCTTGTCGCCGGAGCGGCTTCCCCCGCAGCCACCGTGGGCGGGACATCCATCGCGATTACAGAGGTCGAGGCCGGTCTTCGTATTCCGCTGTATGAATTGGAGGTGGAACGCTATCGCCTCACGCGTCGCAAACTGGAGCAGGTCGTGGCGGAACGCCTGCTACAGGCAGCCGCCACGCAGCGCAACATGAGCGTGTCGGCGTACGTCACCGCTGAGATCCAGGACCAGATGGCCGTGACGCCGGCCGAAGTGGAAGCGCGTTACCGGCAGAGTCGACCGGCGTCCGTTGCGCCCGAGGAGATGTCCGAGGAACGTGCGAAGCAGGACATTAAGATTGCCCTGGTACGGGAACGGGCCAGTCTTGCGCTCCAGCGGCTGCTCGAGCGCCTCTCGCGTGAGGCGAATGTCTCCATCGATCTGCGTCCCCCGGAGCCGCCCCGCATCGAACTGACCGCGGGCGACGATCCGGAGCTGGGGCCTGAGCGCGCGCCGGTGACGGTGGTCGAGTTCGCCGATTTCGAGTGCCCGGTCTGCAAAGAGAGCGTGCCCGCGTTGAAGGAACTGCGCCGGCTGTACCCGGAACAGGTCCGGTTCGTCTACCGCGATTTTCCGCTCGCCGCGCATCCCCAGGCGCGGCCGGCGGCCGAAGCGGCTCAATGCGCGCACGAACAGGGACAGTTTTGGGCATACCATGATGCCCTGTTCGGGCAAGCCCCGGAACTGAGCGCACCGGCATATGTGAAGATCGCCGAACGCGTACAATTGAATACGGAGGATTTTGCCGCATGCCTGCGGAGCGGCCGCGCTGCTGCGGCGGTCGCCAAAGACGCGATGGAGGCGCAGCGAATCGGGCTGACCGGCACGCCGACGTTCTTCATCAACGGGCGATATCTCGGAGGACTGCAGAGCCTCGACGCATTGCGGGACGCCGTGGAGAAGGAGCTGGCATCGGCACTGAACGGCGGGGCGCTGCGGCAAGGAGAGCGGGAACGATGAGCCCACGGATCTCGGATCGCGCGTCCCTCCTCGTGGTCCTCATCGCGCTGTCGGTGCATGCCGGAATGGGGCCGGCGCTGGCCTCCGAGCTTCCCACCAACCGCGTGCCGCTGGTGAACCCGGTCGGTGAGAAGGGCGGAGGACTGTTCGCGCGTCTGGTCACGGCGCGGGGTGCCGAGTTTGATTCGGGGCGGGCCGGCATCCATATGATCAAACCCATCGGTCCCACGGAGGTCTTCCCGTCCGACGTGCCGGAGATCTATGTGGTGATCGAGTTGAAGCAGTCAGCCTTCGACATGTTCGAACTCATCGCCCGGTTCATTCTCGAGGATGCGGACGGCAAACCCCATGGGACGTTGATGCATACCGACCGTGCACATTTTGAGTTTTCCGACACAGGCGGCTATCTCACGATGAACAGGCCGAAGGGCGGCTTTCCGGTGGGGAAGTACCGGGTCGAGATTCATTATGGGGAGATGGTCAACGACCTGAGCTTGCTGACGCTGGTGCGATTCAAGGTCGAGCCCGTCTCGGGCGCCAAGCCGGCGACGCCGTGAGTCCGAAAATCACCATCCGGCCGGCGACGCTCGCTGATGTGGAACTCATCGTCGGTTTCAGCGCGGCCATGGCGAAGGAAACCGAAGGCCGCACGCTCGATGAGGTCCGGCTGCGGAAAGGGACACTGGCAGTGCTTGAGTCCAAGGACCGGGGCTACTATCTGGTGGCCGAACTCGGCCCGGAGGTTGTCGGCCAGTTGCTCCTCACCTATGAATGGAGCGACTGGCGTCACGGCGTCTTCTGGTGGATTCAAAGTGTCTACGTCGCGCCGCCGGCGCGCCGGCAGGGCGTCTATCGTGCCATGCACGCGCATGTCATCGCTGACGCGCGATCGCGGGACGATGTCTGCGGGGTCAGGCTGTATGTCGAAAAGGACAACGCCGCCGCGCAGGCGACGTACGGCCGATTGGGCATGCACAAGACTTCGTATGAAGTCTACGAGCAAGACTTTGTGCTATGATGACGGCAGTGAGCGCCGATTGCCTTGACTTTCAAACCGGCGATACGTTAGAAAACCGAGTGCCTTCCTGTCTTTTCTGCGAGAGTGGCGGAACTGGCAGACGCGCGAGACTTAGGATCTCGTGGGTAACCGTGGGGGTTCAAATCCCTCCTCTCGCACCAATGGCCATGCCGTCCTGGTTTTTACACCCATGAAATTAGAAGTGACCGAATTGGGCCCCGTCCAGCGGGCCGTAAAGATAGAAGTGCCCGCCGACGACGTGACGAAGCGCTTCGAGGAAGCCTACGCCGACCTCAATCGGCAGGTCCGGATCCCGGGATTTCGGCCGGGCCGGGCGCCGCGGTCATTGCTGGAACAGCGGTACGCCAAGAGCGTCGAGGAGGATGTTCTCCGCTCCATCATTCCGGATTATTATCAGCGCGCGATGAAGGAGGCCGGCTTCACGCCGGTCTCTGTCGACATCCCGCCGCTCGAACGCATCAAGATCAAGAAGGGCTTGCCGCTCGTGTTTACCACCACGGTGGAGATCAAGCCGACCTTCGAGCTTCGTGAGTACAAAGGCATCACGCTCAAGCAGGACAAACGATCCATCACAGACGAGGAACTCGACAAGGCGATGCAGGTGATTCGCCAGCAGCATGCCCAGATCGAAATCCTCATGGCGGACCGTGGGATGGCGGAAGATGATTATGCGCAGCTGCATGTCGAGATGCTGGAAGGTTCGACGCCGGTCTCCGGTGCGGCGCCCGAAAATCATCTCGTGCGGGTCGGGGACAAGACGCCGGTGCTCGGCGTGGCCTTGGACGAGGCGTTGCTCGGCAAAAAGAAGGGCGATGTCGTGGACGTGCCGCAGGACTATCCGGCCGAATACGCGGACGCCCGTCTCGCCGGCAAAACCGTGACGATCCGCGCGCAGGTCCAGGAGGTGAAGACACGGGTCTTGCCTGAACTGGACGACGAGTTCGCCAAGGACCTTGGGGATTACAAGACATTGGACGAGCTTCGCGAAAAAGTGAAGGCACAGTTGGAGCAGGGCCTGCAGCGCGACGTGGAAGAAACATATAAGGACGCCTGCATGAAACGCCTGGTGGACCTCCATCATTTCGACGTCCCGGAGTCCCTGGTTCAGCGGGAACTGGAGGCCATGATCCGCGGCGCGCAGGAGCAGCAGCGCCGCATGACGTGGGCGGAAGCACCGGGCCAGGCCCCGCTCGACACGCGAAAACTGCGGGAGGAGTTTCTGCCCAAGGCGAAGGAACGCGTGAAGCTCGGTCTGGTCCTGGACGCCATCGCAGAGAAAGAAGGCATCACGGTCATCGAGGCGGACGTCGAACAGGAATGCCGGATGATGGCGCGCGGGTTGAAGATCGATCCCGCCGAGGTGATGAAGATTCTCGCGAGCGGAGGCCGCGAGACCGTGGATGATTTCAAGTCGCGGATTCTCGCCGACAAAGCCTTGCAATTCGTGTATCAAAAAGCGATTATCCAAATGTAATGGATCGGATGTGAGGAGATTGTGAGCCACCCATGAAAGAAACGTCGCAAATGCTCATTCCCATGGTCATCGAACAGACGAACCGCGGCGAGCGCGCGTATGACATTTATTCCCGCCTGCTGAAGGACCGCATCATCTTCATCGGCACGGCCATTGACGACAACGTGGCGAACCTGCTGATCGCGCAGCTGCTCTTCCTCGAGGCCGAAGATCCCGAGAAGGACATCAATCTGTACATCAATTCGCCGGGCGGGTTGGTCACGGCGGGGCTGGCGATCTACGACACGATGCAATATGTCAAGCCGTCCATCGCCACGATCTGCGTGGGCCAGGCGGCGAGCATGGGATCCATTCTTCTGGCGGCCGGGACGAAAGGCAAACGGTATGCGCTTCCGAACGTGCGGGTGATGATCCATCAGCCCAGCGGCGGATTTCAGGGGCAGGCGACCGACATCGGCATCCAGGCCGAGGAGATCATCAAGATCCGCAGGCGGTTGGATGAGGTGTTGGCAAGGCACACCGGGCAAACGCTGGACAAGGTCCACCGGGATTCGGAGCGCGACATGTTCCTGTCGGCGGAAGAAGCGAAGATCTACGGCTTGATCGATGAGGTGATCGTCCGGGCGCCGAAAGAACTGCGGCCGGTCAAAGACATCAAAGGCATCAAAGTCGACGGCGAGAAGGACAAGGACGGCAAGTAAGGGGGCCTGATGGCAAAACAAGAGAAAGCCGATGCCCAGTTACGATGTTCCTTCTGCGGCAAGGGCCGCGAAGAGGTCCGAAAACTGATCGCGGGACCCACCGTTTACATCTGCGATGAGTGCGTGGACCTCTGCAACGACATCATCGCGGAGGACATGGAGGGCCGGCAGGAGACGCTCTCCTCCAAACTGCCGAAGCCGAAGGAAATCATGCGGACCCTGGATCAGTACGTCATTGGCCAGGAGCGCGCAAAAAAGGTGCTGTCGGTCGCGGTTCACAACCATTACAAGCGGATCTCGGCCAATGCGCTGGACGAGGTCGAGCTCCAGAAGGGCAACATCCTTCTGATGGGCCCGACCGGCACCGGGAAGACCCTACTCGCCCAGACGCTCGCCCGCATTCTCGATGTGCCGTTCACGATTGCCGACGCCACGACGCTCACGGAGGCCGGCTATGTCGGCGAGGACGTGGAGAACATCATCCTCAAACTCCTCCAGGTCGCCGACTACGACGTGGAGCGGACGGAGCGCGGCATCGTCTATATCGACGAGATCGACAAGATCAGCCGGAAGAGCGACAGCCCCTCCATCACGCGCGACGTGTCCGGTGAGGGCGTGCAGCAGGCGCTCTTGAAGCTGATCGAAGGCACGGTCGCGAACGTGCCGCCGCAGGGCGGCCGCAAGCACCCGCATCAGGAATTCATCCGGGTGGACACGAGCAACATCCTCTTCATCTGCGGGGGGGCGTTCGTCGGGTTGGACACCATCGTCGAGCAGCGCCTCAACCAGAAGTGCATCGGGTTCGGGGCCGAGCTCAAGGGCAAACACGAGCGGCGGACGGGCCATCTCCTGTCACAGGTGCAGCCGGAAGACCTGCTCAAGTACGGCCTGATACCAGAATTCGTCGGCCGGCTCCCGATCTGCGCGACCCTGGATGAGCTCGACGAGAAGGCGCTGATCCGCATCATGACCGAGCCGAAGAATGCGCTGATCAAGCAGTATGAGAAACTGCTGGCGTTCGACAAAGTGAAGCTGCGGTTCACGGACAATGCGATCGTCGCGGTGGCACGGAAAGCGCACAAACAAAAAACCGGCGCGCGCGGCCTGCGCTCGATTCTCGAAGCGGTCATGCTGGACGTGATGTACGAAATCCCGTCGCAACGCGAGATCCGCGAATGCGTGATCACCGAGGACGTGACGGAGGGCAAGTCGCCGCCGCTGCTGATCAAGGACCCTGAAAAAGCCGGCAAGTCCGCCTAGCACTTCCTAAAAAAGGCTGGGAGTCTCGTCGGCTTCCGGCTGCAATTTCTCGATCTTCACACCGATCAGGCGGATCATTTTGCGACGAGGATTCTCGCGGCCGTCCAAGAACGGCAGCAAGAGCTTCAACGCCTCCACATGCAGCGTCGCGGCCGAATTCCCCGGCATACCAAGCGAATGCGACCGGGATTTCGTTTCGAAATCAGCGAAACGGACCGTCACGCCGGCCGTCCGAAACCCGACAAATCCTTCCGTCGCCATCCGGCGCATGACGCTCTCGCACATCTCCTTGAGGCGCTCGCCGATGAACGTGGAATCGCAGGTATCCTCCTCGAACGTTTCCTGTTCGCTGATGGACTTGACCTCGTAGAATTGTTCAATCGGCGAGTTATCCCGGCCGCGGATCTTCTCGTAGAGCTCCAGCCCGTAGTTGCCGAGCATTTGTTTCAATTCGACGTGCGAATACTGCTTCAAGTCCTCCACCCGCCTGATCCGGAGTCTGGCCAGCTCTTCTTCGGTCTTGGGTCCGATGCCGGGAATGACGCGGATCGGAAGCGGCGCGAGAAACGCCTCCGACTGCTCCTGGCGGACGACCGTCAGACCATCCGGCTTGTGGTGATTGGAGGCAATCTTGGCGATCAGTTTATTGGGGCCGATTCCAAAGGAGCAGGTGAGCCGCTCCTGCGCGAGGATTTCCCGTTTGATGTCCCGGCAGACTTCTTCTGCTTTGTCCCAGGAGCCTGCAAGACTGACATCAGAATACGCTTCATCAATGCCGGCCTCCTCCACGATCGGCGTGAAGCGCCGGATGACGCCCATGATCTTCGCGGAGACCGCTCGATACTTCGCCATCTCGGTGTGCACGAACACCACCGGTGGCTTGCCCTGTCGCTTGGCGCTCTCCGACAGTTGCCAGGCTTTGGAAATCGGCATGGCCGAATGAATGCCGTATTCCCGCGCTTTATAGTTGGCGGTGGTCACGACGCCGCGGCCTTTGCCGCCGTCCGGGTCGGCGCCGACGGCCAGCGGCAGACCATGAAATCGCGGCGTGTCCCGCTCCTCTATGGAAGCGTAGAACGCGTCCATATCAATGTGGGCGATGATGCGCACGGCCCGTCATTGTAACGTATTTGGCTCGCGAGTCTCGATGAGCAGTATACTGTGCGCGGGTCCTGTCGCTCAGCAGCCGGGGAACCC
>Ga0066706_10000344_pt1 | contig 13946 bp, 12 predicted proteins | sample GraSoiAngelo_155_FD_67274 | JGI IMG/M metagenome (GOLD analysis project Ga0066706, IMG submission 67274) | Grasslands soil microbial communities from the Angelo Coastal Reserve, California, USA - 14_1009_13_30cm | ecosystem: Environmental > Terrestrial > Soil > Grasslands | place: USA...
TTAGGCTCATCGCCCGTGTCCCAAATCGCGCTCGGCATACCCTCCACTCTAAGCAGTAAGCTTCGATTCACAGAGGCTGTCGATTCGCAATCGAACCAGCTGCGAATTTCCCCCCCGAGCACGTCGAGCCTGCCCTCAGGGGGCAACTACTCAGCAATTGACATCGCATTCCCCTCAGCTAAGACCGGAGGATACAGCTTCAATCTAACAAGCGTATATTCAGACCTACTGAATTTCAACGCGACTTCAAGCAGCTTCACTTTTGCGTTCGAGCCTTTCCCCCTCACCGACGGAACTTACAATGTTACTAGTGCCCAGCTTTCAGTGAAGACTGGCGATTGGCCGTCTCCGAAGGTATCGTCAGTGGACGGGACCTTCGCCAGCGCAACATTTACGGCCCAGACAACTACCCTGAAGCCCTACAATACAACGGTGGCGACAATGACCTTCTCATCCTCTGGCACCGCCCAGAGCATTTTTGACGTCGTAGCAAATCGAACCATCACGCTTACACAAACTGGCTCAATACAAGTCACAGACTTTTACAACATGACGAACAGAGGTCATGATCTGTCTAGTCTCACTCTACCTCTTCCGAAGAACGTTCAAACAGCCACTGCCAGCGACATCATAGGAGTAGTCAGCAGCCTTACTGCATCGACGGCGACAGACGGCACAAATACGGTAACGTTCATTCCGAGGTTCGGAACGGTGAAGGCCGGAGCCGAATCTTCTGTTAGAATTACTTACGCACTTCCGAACCAGTCTAACCTAATATCCAAAGGCTTGGGGCGATTCGAACTTAGCTTCCGATTATTCGACAATGTCAAGTTCTTCGAAGCAACACTGCAGATGAAAATAGTAACCCCCTTGGGGTTCCGCCTAGACTCTTTGAGCGGCCAAACCTTCACCACATCTGGCAACCAAATCCTCGTGGCAGTCTCTAGGGTCACGCCAATGTCAAGCCTATCGTTTAGGATGGACTATCAGCTTGATCCATTCTGGGCAAGTCTCTCGGCTCTAGGATGGGCTGGACTCGCTGTGGGGTCAATCGCGGCCGTTGTCCTAGCTGTTGGCGCAACTAGCACCGCGGGAGTAACAGTCTCAGGCGCGCCGTCCGAGCTCATCGGACGGTTCGTGGAATTGTACGATGAAAAATCAGCAATGAGACTAGAAGCCGAAAAAATGGACGAGGACCTCGCGAGAGGAGCTCTTAACCGCCATGAATTCAAGAGAAGAAGACGTGTTATCGACTTGAGAATCGCCGAGTTGGACAGAACACTTGCACCAGTCAAAGACCAGTTGTCAAAGGCGAACCCCCGCTACCAAGACATGATCAAAAGGCTCGAACGAGCTGAGGCCGACATCCAAGTAGTCCGAACAACATCTGCAGACCTTCGGAACCAGTACAGGAGCGCTAGAATAGCTAGAGAGCTGTACGAGTCTTTGATCTCAGACCTCGCTAAGAGGAAGGAAAAGGCTCAGCAAACGATGGACACCATAGTCATTAATCTGAGAGAGGAGACTAGGTAAGAATCCTCCCCTGGTCCCCCGATAATTGAAAATCCGCATAGAAGAATACGACAACTGGTTGGATCGAGAACTCGAGAAGGCACTGCGCCCTACCAGGAGTAAGGCAGGAAAACTTTCTGACGACGCGCGCCGGGCACTTGATGAGGCCCGAAGCTTCTTCGAGGAACTCTCTCGCAAAGCCGACGGAAACCTTGCGACCAAGAAAGACCCCATCTCGTATCGAGCCGCAAGAGTCGTAGGAAGAGTCGGCCGCGATGCTATCTCAAGCATAGAAAAGATCCAAACCCCCCAGGAGGTTAGCTGGGATTCCTACAAGGTTCTTCGAGACAATCTCTCCAACACAGCTCGCTCTCTGAGAGAGAGCAGGACCAACACCCAGAGAGAAGTCCACGGACTCTATCTGCTAGACATGTTATCATTTTCGGGAATCGTCGAGAGAATTGCGAAAGTCGGAGAAAAGATATCACAGTTCCTCGAGGGAGACGGAGAAAATCTTCAGCGAGCCAAGACCCTTACCGGCATCGTTGAAACGATCCATCAAATCCGCCTGGAATTGGACGAGAAGAAGAAGGAGACTGTCGAACTTGAACGAACCCGTGAATCGCTCTCGTCCGCGGTGAAAGAGTTGTCAAGCGAGATGGAGAAGATCACATCAAACGATTCCCTCAAACAAGTCTTGGAAATCGAGAAAGAACTCCGGAAGGAAAGCAGAGAATTCAGAACAGATACGCTGACCCATCTCCGACGACCTCTCCGAAAACTTAGGGACCTCTCGCAGCGAGGGGAAATCGCCATTAGAGCTGAGGAGAGAGACGCACTAGGCGAGTATATTCAATCCCCGTACAGGAGCTTCCTTTCGCGAAACTCGGGACCCTACCTCACCCCGATTCTGACAAACCTGAAAAGCGCTTTAGCCTCAGGCAAGATGGGGCTCAGCCATAGAAAGACCACCAGAGTTGTGGTTCAGCTGGACCAGCTAACAACAACGGAGCATCTCGCCGAGAAACAGAGCAAAGGCCGAAGCCTCCTGGGGCAACGACAGCGACTCCTACATGATCCAAACTGCAAGAATCTGTATCTCGAAAGGAAAATCGTTCTCAAGAAAATTGAAGAGGGAAAAAAGAACGAGCTTCAAGCCGCCGAAAGGCTTCATTTGGCGGAGGAGAAGATCAAGGCCTTGAACAAGCAGTTCGAGGAATTGCTAACTCAAGCAGAATCGAAGACCAAACAATACCTGTCACGCGACGTTCAGATAGAACGAGCTCGACTTTCGAAATAGATCCGAAACCAACTTAGATCCACGAGGATGTAATATTCGGCGGCAGAAAAACTAGGAGGTTTGTCCTAGACCTCTGTTTATCCTCTGGAGGAGAGAGCTGAACATTTTCGCGGTTAGTTTGCCTGTCTGGGTATTCCGTGGGCTTGGATGGTACGACGCAAAGACCTTGCGGCCGTCTGAGAGACCGAATTCGAGCCCATGTTCAAACTTCGGAATCTTGTCCGAGAAGAGATTGTCTTGCTTCAATAGGTTCATCGTTGAACGATAGGCAAGTTGGCCCAAACACAGGATGACTCTGGACCAATTGCATATCTCCAACTCCGATTTCAGAAAATGTGCGCAGTTGGAAATTTCCTCGCTCGTGGGCTTATTGTCGGGAGGAACACATTTTACGGCCGCGGTCACGTAAACTCCATGCAATTCTAGTCCATCATCCGCGTCAACCGAGCGGGACTGGTTTGAAAATCCTGCTTCGAAAAACGCTTTCACCAAGAAGTCAGCGCTCCTATCTCCTGTGAACACTCTTCCAGTCCGATTCCCGCCGTGAAGTGCTGGAGCTAATCCGACCACGAGAATCGAAGCCTTGATGTCTCCGAAACCGGGGACAGGTTTGCCCCAATAGTTCCAGTTGAGAAACTGCTTCTTCTTGACCTTGGCCACAGACTCCCGGTAATTAACCAGCCTAGGACAGACCCGGCATTCGACGACCTCCTTATTCAGAGGCAAAAGCCTATCCTTTGCGAATGGTGAGGTCCCGTCGATTGAGTCCGAGTTCATGGTCATCGCCTTGCTCATCCAATTGGACCGTCTACGACTAGATTAGCAAGTTCGGTGAAATGTTTGTTAACAAAGAGAGTCGTTCGTGTCTGCCCATATAAGCGGGGACCCTCTGGCTGTTTATATGAGATGACTTGGATCCTCACCAGTTCCTGAGCCCAGAGCATGGAATTCTGAGGATATCGAATCCCTCACCTGTCCCTATTAGCTGTTTTCTGCGAATCAATCTCTTAGTATTCATACAGAATAGAATCGCCTAACAATGATCGTTAGTGTACTAAACAACAAGGGCGGGACAGGAAAGACCACAACAGCTGTAAACCTCGCAACCGCAACCGCGATTGAAGGCAAAAAGACACTCATCGTGGACTTGGACCCTCAGGGAAACGCCACCACCGGATTAGGCTTCGAGAAAGCAACACTTTCTTCGACGGTGTACAACGTTCTCTCTCAATCGCGGAAGGCAGAAGAAGTAATTCTAAACACCCGTATCGAGAAACTCTCGTTACTACCCAGCAATCTGGACCTAGCCGGTGCAGAAGTCGAGCTGTCATCCACCCCCGGTAGAGAATATGTGCTCAGAGAATCCATTGGTTCTATCAAAGACCAGTTCGAACAAATTGTAATCGACTGCCCACCCAACATCGGACTGCTCACACTCAACGCGCTCGTGTCGTCCGACCTAGTCCTCATCCCGGTCCAATGCGAGTTCTATCCCATGGAAGGACTACCAACACTTCTCAAAGTCATGGATCTCGTCAGATCCCGGCTGAAGGCAGCCTTCGACTACCGGATCATACTGACAATGTACGACCGAAGAACAGCACTATCACGCCGAGTCATGCAACAAGTAAACAACAACTTTGGCGAACGCGTTCTGAAATCCGTAATCCCCAGATCCGTACGCATGGCAGAAGCTCCAAGCAAAGGCCTACCAGGGATACTGTACCGGCCAAGAAACCCTGCATCAGAACAATACCGTGTACTAGCAAAGGAGCTGCTACAAGTCCAACCGGTCGCAATAGCTTAGCGTGATACAAAGAACCCGCGGCACATCAACTCTGAACTAGAACTGCCTGACCGTCCCGTTTTTCTTCTGCCCTAGTTCTTACGCTATGGAACTCCCGTTCATACCTCGCGCTCGACACCGAGTCTATCCTCAAGGAAGCGGTTAGAGAGACATTTCCCTAATTGATGATAGAACCTCGTCGATTGTCGTGTAGGTTTTCTCTGGAAGTTTCTCAAGGAATACACGAGCCCTGACCCGTTCTTCGGCAGTCATGTCAAAGAGCTTCCATCCATGTTCGTCTACGAGTCGAGACTTGCTGGTCGGGAATCTCGCATCCTCGCTCAAGACCTCGCCTAGTGATTCGAGCCCGACCTGCCCCGTTAGCGAATGGAACTGTCCTGAGTTCAAGAAAGTCTTCAAGCGGGCAGCATCTCTGTACATCCTTACCCCATGAAACGCTAGAATGCTCTTCTCGAATTTTAGGCCAGAAGCTTTGGCCGCAATGTCCTGGAGCTCGCTGTCGTCGAACTCGTATATGTTCTGTTTTCCCTTGCCGAACAGCCTACTGTAGAGAATACTCGATCCTACATTGGGGTACTGTCTTGAGATGTCAACACTGTGTACGGCATCGTGGTCCTGTAGAGCCTTCAACGTATCAGCTGTTGGCTCCCCTCCCCGAAACTCGACCGCGATACTAGTCTTGCCGAGGCTTACGGTCGAAAGAAACTCTCTGAGTCTGGAGGATAGCTCTTCGTCCCCCACAAGCTCCTTCGGAATCAGGACTGTCAGAACGCTTGCCCTAAGCTGTCTGCAGATCTTCTCGATCGAATCAACCAGGCGAACGCTCTTCGATGTCAATTCTAGCCTGTGAAGTTCCGCAAGATCCTTGTGACACCTGACAGAGAACTCGAACCCAGGCGGAACTCTCCGGCGCCAACTAGATACTGCCACTGAGCTTGGTAGCCGGTAGTATGTGCTATTGACTTCTACGAAGTCGTAGGCAGACGAATAGGCTTTCAGTCGGTCGCCGCTAGCGACAGAAAAGTAATCCCATCCCCCTGAGCCGATAATGAGTTGACCCATACCTTCTTGAGACGGTTTGCAACCTCAGATTTAGGGAAGAGGTCGGCGAACACGGGGCGATTTCTCCTAGGTACATCCGGGTGGTCTTATCCGGAATGGGTAGGAGTCTTCTATCCCACGTCCACCGAGAGCAAACTAAGACATTACACTCATGTTTTTCCTACTGCAGAGATCGACTCCACGTTCTATGCGTTCCCCCAGCCGGGAACAGTGCTGGGGTGGAACAGATTCTCTCCAAAGGAGTTCATCTTTTGTGCGAAAATCCCCCAGGCGATCACTCACGACAAACTGGGTGAGATCGGTCCTGCCTTAGAAACTGAATTAGACCGTTTTGCGGAGTTGATGCTCCCACTAAATAATAGTGGAAAACTCGGGTGTCTACTCCTGCAGATGCCGCCCAGGTACAAATACGACCTCGGCCATCTGGAAGGACTTCTCTCGATTCTTCCGCATGGTTTCAAGTATGCAATTGAGTTCCGGCACAACTCTTGGCTGCAAAACTCAACATGGCCTATGCTCTCCAAGTACAACGTGGCCTACACGATCGTCGACGAGCCTCTACTTCCGCCTGAAGTACATGTAACCGCCGATTTCGCATACATCCGTTGGCACGGTCACGGGCAACGCCCCTGGTACGATTACCATTACACGGAAAAGGAACTAGATTCATGGGTCCCGAAGGTCAAAGAGATAGAACCTTCTGTCAAAACCACCTATGGCTACTTCAACAATCACTTCCACGGCTACGCCGTAGAAAACGCGCTCAAGATCCTCCAGATGCTGGGAAAACTCACCCCAGCTCAGCGGGAAGCCCTCGACAGGGCCAAAGCCCACTTGGAAAAAGGCAAGGGGCCCGAAGGCTTGGGAGAATGGACGAAGGGCGGCGACGACCGGCCAAGAATCATCGACCTTCTTAGTGCTCTGATGGGAGATTCGAGACTCGCTCGGGCGCTGGCCATCCCGGACGGTGATGTGAGCGTCAAAACATCTAGTCCTGAGAGGATTGTCGCAAAGATTCGCGACTACAATTTGACTATGGAATCTGGCGCGAAAACAATTATTCATGATTGCGGAGATTGGGAAAGGTCAGTCGAGACGCGGCAGCTGTGCAAGCATGTTGGGAAGGTCATATTGATGCTGCCTGAGAAAATAGCCTTAGGATGGGTGACTCAGATTCACGAAGACATTGACGCATGGCACTTTCAAAAACCGATGGACAAAACCATCGCTGACTAGGATTTTGCTTGACCGAGTTCCGTGGGAAGGTTCTTCTTTGATGACCATTCGTGCCAAGATCCAACGTAGTTTCTAGCCCGATTGTACCCCATTGATCTTAGCGCGTAGAAGGCGGCGGCCGCACGAGCCCCGCGGTGACAATAGACAGCTATTTCAGAGCTAGGCTGTAGGCCCACCGAACGAAGTTGTTTGTTGATTGATTGACGACTCTGGAATCCTCCTTTTCCGCTGAGAAAATTGGTCCATTCAAACCAGACCGCTCCAGGTACTCTTCCTGAGCGTGGGCAACACTCACGATTCTCTGATCCATCGAATTCTCCTCTGCTTCTCACGTCCAGCACGAACCCAGTCGGCGAGGTGGAGAGAGAGCGAACATGGCTGGCTGTTGCTAGAACAGCAGGGTCAGGATGAGCCTTGAAAATTGTGGGGACCGTGACTCTTCCTCGCTTCTCGACGGGATACCTGGAATCCTTCCAGGCTCTAAAGCCGCCTTCAAGCATCAGTGGAGTTTTCATCCCAGCGTACTCAAGCAACCAAGCAACTCGTGCAGCTCTCATTCCGAACGCAGACTCGTATACGATTGCTCTCTCGTTGCCTCTTAGGCCGAGTCGTCCAAGTTTCGATTCGAGATCTCGATGAAATACAGTAAGACTCTTCTTGTCTGTTCCGGGAACGAAGTAGTGGAAGAGATCAGCATTCCTTGCTCCGGGAATATGGGCTCTAGAATAGGCGGTCCTCGAACGGGCATCGAGGACGGCGATGTTCTTTGATGTTAGGTGCTGTCTCAACCAGCTCCGATTGACGGTGGCTTTCAGAGACCTCAGTTTTCCTACGTTCTACTCGGGTTTGAGAATCTGCACCGGACAGGCGGCTAGCTGTTTGAATTTCTCGGCGTCGTTTTCGGAGCCGACGATTGCTCCGTAGTGCATTGGTATCGCTAGCTTGGGCTTGATCATTCTTGTAGCTTCAGCTGCTTCTTCCGGTGTCATTACGTACGTCCCGCTGACAGGTAGAAGCGCGACGTCAGTCTTGAAGCCTCTCATTTCAGGAATCGGATCTGTATCGCCAGCGTGGTAAACTCGAACTCCACCGATCGATAGGATGAAGCCGACTTTTCCATCCTCCTTGGGATGAAACGGTTTCCCGGGTTCACGGAACTTGTTCAAGTTGTAGGCGGGAACCACCTCGATGGTAATATCCCCAAAAACGACTTTGTCGCCCGGCTTTACGGCCTTGACCTCCTTTACTTTCGTGCTTGAAAGCTCTTTCTTAACGGCGGGAATCGTCACGATGGTCGTTTTTTCCGAAGAAACCTTCTTGATGTCGTCGATTGAAAGATGGTCGAAATGCTCGTGACTGACAAGAAGAATGTCTGCTTTGTCCGGAATAGGTCGTATCTTAAAGGGGTCTATGATTATCGTCTTACCGTTCTTAATTCTGAATGAGTCGTGCCCGAGCCAGCTGATCTTAACCCCTTGATACTCGAACAATCAGTTTCACGGTTTCTGGGCCTCGGCTAACTCGATAATTAAGCCTTCTAGAAAAAACGGTTGTTCGAGAATACCCATAAATCATTGGACAAGCGATCTTTGAGATATACGATGTACGACGTGATCATCATAGGGTCAGGATCAGCGGGCTACACGGCCGCGATTTACTCATGCCGAGCGGGAAGAAAAACCCTGCTCATCGCGGGATCAATACCCGGGGGCCAGTTGATGCTTACGTCGGATGTAGAAAACTTTCCTGGGTTTCCTGAATCGATAGTTGGACCCGAACTGATGGAACAGATGAGGAAGCAAGCTGAACGATTCGGTCCAGAAATCGTCTACGACGATGCTTCAGATGTCGATTTTAAGTCTAGACCATTCAACGTGACTGTCGGTAAGAAGACCTACGAAGGAAAGACGGTGATCATAAGCACCGGCGCAAACGCGAAGTGGCTCGGAATCCCCTCGGAGACCAAGTTTAGGGGACACGGAGTCTCAAGTTGCGCAACATGCGATGGCTACTTCTTCAAGGAAAAAAACGTGGTCGTGGTTGGCGGAGGAGATACGGCAATGGAGGAAGCGACGTTCCTCGCGAACATCGCGAAGAAGGTCACGGTTGTCCATCGTAGGGACAAGTTACGAGCCAGCCAAATAATGCAGGAACGTTCCCTACGAAACCCGAAGATTAGCTTTGTCTGGGACTCAGTCGTGAAAGAAATTCTAGGAGACAACAATGTCACTGGGGTTACGAGCAAGAACCTTAAGACTGGAAAGGAACAGCTACTCAAGACGGATGGGGTGTTCGTCGCGATCGGCTACGAGCCAAACACTTCGATCTTCAAAGGACAAATAGATCTCGACCCCAAAGGCTACATCATCACCCACAAAGAAACCGAGACGAACCTGCCAGGAGTATTTGCGGCAGGAGACGTTAGAGATTTCAGGTATAGACAGGCGATCACAGCCGCAGCCGACGGCTGCAAAGCAGCGATGGACGCTGACAGGTTCATCGGCGAACATTACAAGAACTGAGTATCAGACTCTTGAAATGTCCAAAGTGCGACTTGCAACTCGACTTTGTCGGACGATACATAGTGCAAGAAGATTTCGAAGCTGGTGCTCCAGCTCAAATCCGTGACATGGAGGTGTGGCAGTGCGACCTGTGCAAGACCTACTACGAAACCAGCCGCAGCGGACAACCAATCCCGATACGCTTCATGCAGAGCCTGTTCAAACGCCTAGAATAAAGGATAGACTCAATCAGTCCTTGACGCTTTCAGTCTTGTCTTTCATAGTTCTCGGTTTATCCAGACGCTCGTCGATCCTAAGAGTCGAGGAAATTCGCTTTGCTCCCATCAATCGCAATGCAGAGTGTGACTCCTCAACCGCTTTCAGTATTGTACGGACGTCTCGTGCTTGTAGAATCGTTGCCATCGGAGTTACTTGATACACGAGCCCCTCGATTTTGGAGATCACCTGTAGCGCTCGCTTGACGTATCGGCTAACGCTCGTCCCAGTCCCAATGGGGTGAATACTGAACTCGGCTATCGACACAATTCGTCTCTTTTTCAGAGCCCGCACCTTGAGGGGCGCGATCGTGTTCTGTCCCGATAACTCTTGGCTAGCTGACCAGCCTATTTTGCCGGTCGGGCGCTTTCTGGCGCAACCCGTGAGACTGCTCGTATTTCTCAGTCTTATCGATGTCCAACTCCATGAGCTGGACAGTTGCCTTTTTTATGATGCCGAAGATTTCCTCGAGCTCGGGTCGCTCAAAATCTTTCAGTGAAATGTTCCCAATCCACTGCATCCAGCCCTGCATGCTCTTCGCGAGAGTCGAGCAACATAGGCCGATACCGTATACGATGTCTAGGCGGTCTTGAGGATCAAGGTCCGAGATACGCTTCACCCTGTTCCTCGCTTCTTCTACCCAGGACTTAGGTTCATCTGACATTTCCATAAATTTCTCACTTGTTTCTCGTGAATCACTTGTCATGCAGAAGTTTCACGGCCTGACTCAGCTCTCAGCTGCCTGTCCATGATTCACGTGGGATGTCCACACGAGTAAATATTAACGTTACTTGACCTTGATGGGGCAGATAACGGGACAAGACCGGGCTTAGTTCGACGCAATAACGCTAGCATGAGGCGACAGAAATTTCTCAATCAACACTTGGTTAAGCAGGGCCAGAATCTCTTCGACTGTTCTCGTTGCGTGGGCGAAAAAGCCGTCCAGATTTGGAGTCTTGGGGCCGCGCCATGGGAACAGTTCCTCCAACTTTACATCCTTCACAGTTTTCTCTGCTTGCAAGCTTCTGTATCCTCCACCCCGAATATCATGACTGCGACACCCGGTATTTCATTGCCCATGCAAACAAAAATAGCGGAACGATTATCCAGGCCGTGGCCGCGGCGACTATCCAAGGCAAGGGCGATTGAAGTGGCGCTTCGGTCGACACGTTCGGTCCGAACACTGGTCCTGAGATGAAAAAAGAGAGAAGCTGTTGGTATACGCCTGTAGGCGAGAAGAGCGGAATAATCGTTATGGCTTGGAACCATCCTACCGACCCCGATGGACCTGCTAGGTTGGCTATTAGAACGGCGATGAGGCTCCAAAAGAAGCCGAACATGAGGAAAAACAAAACAGAGCTAAGCAACGCTGATCCTAGACTACGACTTAGTGAAGAAATTGCGAGAAAGAGTAACGAGTATGCTAGGGCAAGATAAACCGCAGATCCGATTAGGCCAAAGACCAGCGACCCGGTAGGCGCCGTCCCTGCTCTCCCCCAAACCAAAGCGGCCGAACCGAAAACTACAATGAGCAATGGAACCACTAAGGATCCGACGACTCCCAGGATTTTTCCAAGGGCCACTCCAAGTCTGCTCACGGGCTTCGACAAGAGAAGATCGAGAGTCCCTTCGCTCTTCTCCCTCGAAATCGCATCGTAAGCCAACGCCAACGACACTATCGGCAGGATAGTCGGGACGAAGAGCACAGCTGCGAAGGTCAGACCAGTATCCGGACCGGAGATTGAGGGGGTCGTATAGAAGGACCCAAAGAGAAAGGTTGAGTTGAGCCCAACGCTCCTGACACGGACGAGGTAGGCCCAGCTATCGTAGGGTAGGGGGTTGATGAAGAATCCGCTGGAGTCCGTGGTGCCGATCTTATACTTGAGAGTCCAGCCATCAGGGGGAGACCCCTTCTCAAGAGGATATGGTAACGAGGTAGCGTTGGGCACTCTCCAGACGAGCACGTCCGCAGACGACAATGGCTGGCCTGTCAGGTCGGTGAAGACGAGCGAGAGGGTTTCCTTCGAAGAGTCTCCAAGACTCAACACATGCCACGTAGCGCTCCCAGTGTTTTTGTATGGTGGTGAAATTGCCGCCGCAGTGGAGACACAGCAGAAATAGGACCCCTTCAGGTCGGGATAGACCAAACCCAGGCTCGAATTTGGATACGATGTCCACAACTGATTGAAACGAACCCAACCGGAAGAGTCAGTGCCGTTGGTCTGAAGGAGTTGAAAACGGGTTCCCGTAGGGCCGAAACGTTGCCCCGTTTCCTTGACTAGTTGGACATTGATTCCAGAAAGATGATCCCCTGTTGGGGATGCAATAAAGGCTGCGAGCGCAGGATGGGTAGCATTAAGATCCGGGTAATACGTCAGATTGTATGTGACAAACTTGGGAACGCTTGTTGGACTGATTGGCCCGGGTGTTACCGCGTAGGTTCCTCCGAGAACTGCGAGGGCTAGTATGACGCCTATTATCAATAGCCTGGGGCTTTGTATGTTGGACTTCCATTCCTTCCTAGCAACAGGCCACCAACCCTTCAGCGGGGTGATGGTTCAGACCTCCCCCTTAGTGAGGGATAAGAATGCATCTTCCAAGCTGTGCTCTTGACGTCGTGAGCTAATTATTGAAACGCCGTTAACTATCAAGACCCTATTGATCTCTGCGATCAGCTCCTCAGTCAACGCTCCTGAAATTCTCAACAAGGTCCTGTCTAGCTCTACTCGTGAGACGCCCTCGATCTTCCGCAATATTTCGACAATTGTCAAGCCCACGCCCTTTGTCTCGATTTCCAGCTCACTAGCGTCACTGACCGATTGGCTGATGGCTCGGGGAGTGTCGACTCTGATCAATTTTCCCTTGCTCAGTAGTCCGACCTTGGTGCAGAGCCGTTCGACCTCCCCAAGAAAGTGGGAGGAGAGAAAAATGGTTCTGCCTTCCTGGTGAAGCTCGACAAGCAAGGACCTGACGAAGGCCATGCCCTGTGGGTCTAGACCGAGCGACGGCTCGTCGAGGATGAGAAGTTGGGGACCTGGCAGTAGCGCGCCGGCTAGAGCGAGGCGTCTCTTCATCCCCAGGCTATAGTCCTTCGCGAGCTTGTCTCTCGCCTCAAAGAGGCCAACACGTTCTAATAATTTCTTAATCCGAGTAGCCAGCGCCGGTCGGTCGAGGCCATAGAGTTCGGCCCAGTAGTTTAGATGTTGACGCCCGGTCAAGTTGTGGTAGAACCCAGGGTTCTCCGGCACGAACCCTACTTGCTGCATAGCTTCCAAGGGTTTGATTTGCACATCGTAGCCTCTGACGAAAGCCCGACCAGTTGACGCCCTTAATAGCGTCATCAACATCCTTATCGTAGTGCTTTTTCCAGCACCGTTCGGCCCAAGAAAGCCAAACAACTCTCCGCCTTCTATCTGGAGATCGAGACTGTCCACTGCAGGCTTCTGTCCACCTTTGTAGACCTTTGTTAGACCTTCTGTTTCGATAACTTTCAAGAAGCATGAACTCTGATTTGTCGAAAGAAAGAGAAAGAGGTTGGATAAAAGAGGTGGAACTTTAGGGGATTTCTAGGTGCCGTTACTGGTTTGCCAGGTTTAGTGACCGTAACAATAATCGCCGCTCGACAACGGACCCGATCATACTCGCTAGGGATCCTAGACTCAGATCAGTTGGGCAATTCTGAGAGAATAGAATCGACAGGTTTGACCGAGAGAACGTAGGTTATCCATGTTAGCAGACCCCCAACCGCGCCCGAAAGGGCCAACACAAATTGAAGGGGCATCAGTATCGAGAAGAAAGTCCTCAGGATGAATGAGAGGATGAGTGGGAGGGCCATTATTGCCATCTCCACAATCCCCAGAACAGCTCCAATTAGAGAGCCAATTACTGTGACGAATCTTGGCCTTGGGCCATCCGAGAAATCCGGGAACCTGGACCCTATAGCAATCCCAAGGCTTGCCTCGGCCAATATTACAATGAGCCCCAGGCCTAAGAACCCGAGAACAACGAACGCCGAGGCGCGTAGAAGAAGGGCCGAGACGACCGCTCCAAGACCGAGCCCAATGCTCGAGACTAGGGACGTGAACATGAGCTTGCTCTTCACAAGCATCTTGGCAGAAACCGGCAGCGTGCTGATGTTCCACAACCTTCTCCCCTCTTGACCAATCGATGTCATGCCAAGAAACAATGAGCCCAGTCCGATCCCGAACAGAAACGGAATAACTAGAAAAATTGGATCAATCTGAGCGGGTCC
>Ga0066706_10000346_pt1 | contig 13937 bp, 23 predicted proteins | sample GraSoiAngelo_155_FD_67274 | JGI IMG/M metagenome (GOLD analysis project Ga0066706, IMG submission 67274) | Grasslands soil microbial communities from the Angelo Coastal Reserve, California, USA - 14_1009_13_30cm | ecosystem: Environmental > Terrestrial > Soil > Grasslands | place: USA...
TAATCGAATCCCTCTCTCTCCGCCAGTTCTTCAGAAGCCCGCCAAATGTGGGCAAAATTCCAAATAGCCATCAGACTTCGCTATTCCGCTTCGCTACTCTCGAATTTCCAGCAAATCGGGAGTATTAGCGACCATGAACCGAACAGTGAAGCTGTACCGCAGCGTCAAACGTGTTTCCGGCGCTTGGGGCACCAAGCCCGTCCCGGACAATCAACTCAAGAACCTCAAAGACCTGCCCGAGGGCGAGGGGAATTATTACCTCGCTTACTACGAAGGCAAGCATCGCCAGATGCCGCCCGTGGGCCGCTTTGCCGACGCTGCGAAGCAGAAGCTCGTTCAGAAGCGCAAGGAACTTGACGCCCGTGCCACGGGCGTCGAACTTCCCCCGGAGCCCGAACCGGAGCCGAAGCCAGAATCGAACCTCGCCGCTGGGATAGAGAAGTACCTCTCGCAGATGATGTCGTTCGTTGGAAATGACGGCTACGGTCGGACCAAGAAATCCGTGAACGCCTACCGCAATCGCCTCAGTTTTTATCTGCGTTTCTGCACAGAGCAGCAGGTCACGGACTTAAGGCTTGGAGATTACGATCATCTGATGGAATTCGTCGGTTGGCTGCGCATGCAGACCAAACGAAACGGGAAGGGGATTAGCGACCGCTACGTGTTCAACATTTTTGCCACACTCGGCACCTTCGCCCTGAGTCTGGACATTACGGTTCCCGCCAAGAAAATCCTGCCTAAGCTGGGCTACAAACAGAAAGAGATCAAGGCGCACACGGATCGGGAACTGCAATCACTGTGGGCCTCGTGCATGCTGGACGAAGAGTTGCTGTACAAATTTTTCTTGTGGTCAATGGGACGCGAACAGGAAGTGGCACACACCGAGGTTGGTGATCTGAACTTTTTCAGTAACACCGTCCACATCTGTCCCAAGCCGCATAGCAATTATCGCTTGAAATCAAAACGCAACCGCAACGGCAATGTGGGTGACCGTTACGTTCCGATCCATGCTTCGTTGATGGCTCGGCTAAAGGAATACATCGAGCGCAAAAGACAGCGAGAGGGCGGTCTGCTGTTCTCGAACGTTGAAGGAAATGTCGAGGGCACTATCTGCGGAAGCTGCAAGCCATTGTGAAACGCGCTAATCTGCCGGGCAAATGGGAACTTCACAAGTTCAGAAAAACCGGAGCCACATTACATTACGCTGGTGGCAAAGGCGTTCCGCTGGCCACGATTAGCCAGTGGTTGGGGCACAGCAGCCTTCAGATGACAGAAATCTATCTGGACGTGAAATCCACGGCACCTGCGCAGGAGCACATACAGCACATGATCGGTGCAGGGGCTCTTGCGGCGCACGTATAGAAGTCCTGTTGTCACTCCTGCTGACAAGCCAGTATTAGTCAGCGGGAGTCACGACCATGCAAACAACCGATGTTTACGCTTTACTGAAAGAATCCAAGCGCCTGCTAACCTTTGAAGAAGTAAGAAGCATCCTCCACATCTCCGCAGCACCCTGCGGCGCTGGATCGCCGACAACAAACTCAAATTCTTCCGGCTGGGCCGCCAGTTGCGCTTCGATCCCGCCATTGTTGCAGAGGCATTGCGGAATCGGGAAAGCTGACACCGAGACTCACCCAACCGATCTCCGGCTCTGCGGGAGTCTAGCCAAATAAATCCGCTGTTTCTTTAAGTCAGGCAATTCTGGATGCCTTAAGAAAAACAAAGCGGGAATTTTTACTCAAAAAACTCCGGCAATTGTTGGACTAGTTCTCTTTCATACTCCCGGATGATATTTGCGGCAGAGGGATTTGTTGCTTGGTCAACTCTCTTTTTAGGAGGTTGTACTCAGTGAGGAGAACATTCACGCAAGGCGTTTGGAAGTCCTCACGCGAGCCAGCAAGGTATGCATGCTTGGGCAACCCGCATCGCGTGCATGCGCCATTAACGACGAACAGCCTGTCAGCGATCTCTGGCCACGTCAAAGATGTGTATGGGGAGAGCACAAAGGCAATCACGGTTTTCCGCTTCAATTCTGGAGGCCTGCCCGGTTTGCGCGGGGAACGCCCACGAATTAGCAGATCAATTGCGTATTCAAGCGTTTCGGCCACCGCCTTAGCTGTGTCTGCCGATACTCCTGTTGTGCGGGCTCGTTTGTCAGTGACCAATTGCCACGCGTAGCGAATGGATTGCAATGCTCCGGGAACCGCCTCAACAGGCGCAAGGGGAGACGCAAGACTGAGACACATCTGGTGGGGAGTGAGCGTGGAAGACAAGAAATACGGTCTCTCGCGCATCGAGCATCTTCGGTCAGCAGACGCGGCAGTACGGTTCTTGTCGATTGAACCATTGCTAGAAGACATGGGCAATCTCAACTTCGAGGGCATTCATTGGGTGATTGTCGGAGGCGAAAGCGTCACGGCGCAAGGGCGGAAACTCGCGGTTCCAATTGTGGCCCACGGAGTCCAGGACACGATTGATGTGTTGATGATTTTTCTCGGTAAATATCCAGGAGGCTTGTGATCGGATAAGCAATTGACGCCCAGAGCAAATTGTCGGTTGGCGTAACAACGATTACGCTCAATGACCAGCAGAACGTGTGATTTCGTCAGTTATCGCGTCGGTCTAGGATGTGTGGTTTCGCGTAAGATCAGGAAACGAAGATGCTTAACGACTTCTCCACCGAATATTCCGAGCGGAGTGATGATGAGCTTTTGCTGTTGGCATCTGATCGGGCTTCATTGACAACAGAAGCTGCGGCCGCTTTAGACGCCGAATTGCGTCGGCGCAATCTCACCGAGTCCGACCAAGTTAAACATCAGCAATTCGTCAAGCGGAATGAGCAGCGTGAAGCAAAGAAGCGTCGCCGGAAAATATTCGGCACCCGGAGAGACCGAGGTGCATGGCTTGACCTGCTCTGGGCAATACTAGCGATGGCCCTGATTTCGTTCATATACCTTGTACTCCCCAACCGCTTTCACATGAAACCCGATTGGCAGGAAGCTGCCGTGCATGTGATGTTCGCATCGGTTCTTGTCGCAGTCGTTAGCAGACCCTGGTGGCGAAAGATTGGCTTCTGGATGTCGTTGCTACTGTCGTCTGCCATTCATATTTTCGTTGTACATGCTTGGATACAGCGGGTCGGAAATCTCAGCCGTGGCCAGGGAAAACTAGCCATCCTGCTCGGCCTTGTGCTGTTCTTTGCTGTTTATGGATTTGTCTGGCTGTTGCGACGGAACTTCTACGGTATAGCAGCCCGTGACCACACATAAAGAGACGGTTGCGATCTCACGACGGGGGTTCTGAGCGTTATGACCTGGTTATAACAGTTACGGAGCCGTGGAACTCGGTAGGAGCTTGTCAATCGGAAAAGTGTTTCCGTTACGAATTCCGAATAGAGCTCGCACCGCGACACCAAATGCGGTGACCTCAGGCGTCACGACCGCATGCCAGTCATCCTCGATCCAGATGGCTACGACGTGTGGCTCGACCCCGGCATGAGGGATGCCACCGCAGCGTCCGAATTGTTGAAGCCGTTCGATGCGCGGCTGATGTGCAGCTATCCCGTGAGCAGGCGGGTCAATTCCGTGGTGAACGACGATGAGGAATGCTCCGCTCCTGTGCAGCTTGGTACGCGCACTGATGAGGAATTAAAAGTGGGAGCCCGCTAGGCTGCCTGCTGTTTTGGCGCGAGGGGCAATCCAGCATTCTGCCAGGAATCCGCCCTGAAGCGCCCACACATTTTCGTACCCGCGTTGCTGAAGTTTCCGCGCCAAACTGGCGCTAGAGCCTTCGTCTGGTCAAGTGCAGTACGCCACTACAGGTCTGTTCTTGGGGATTCTGGAAAGGTTTTCTTCGAGCGTGGCCGGCGGTACCCGGATCGCTTCTGGCAGCATGGTGTCCGATTCCGCCCAAGCCTGAGGATTACGAACGTCGATCAGCGTGAAGTCTTCTCCGGCTTCCATTCGACTCATCAGTTCGTCAACCGTGATTCGTGGAGCGTCAGCCATAGAAAACCTCCTGAATGGGCTTTAATAAGTAGATGCGAGACCGCCGACTTAGGCTGTTGCCCGGTGTGGCGGCGAAGGGGAATCACCACTCCAAAACGGAAGAATGCTTCGGACTTGCTTTGCAGGCGGATTCCCGGTTCATGTCGATTGCGTCAGGAGGGCGAACGGTGCGACGCCAGCCTCGTTTGCCCTTATCCAAAGCCTCAATCAGTTCTTGAACCAGCGAACTCAGCTTCGTGGTGTCACTCTCGTTTGCCACCGCAGCACAAAGTTCGCGCCAGTCCCTTTGCATGCCGTCAGCCATATTCATCTCCGATATTCCGGTGCGAATGCTTGCGAATGCCGCGGTAGTAGGAGGCATGTTGGTGCCACAACGCTAAGTGGTTCTATTGCCAGTAGTTCACAATACCGTGCGTGTAGTTTTTCATCTCTGGGTTCGGAACATTATTCTCGATCACCTATCAATAGGCCGAACCTTGCGGCAGATGAATTGCTTACTGGCGTGAATTGGCGAGATCGAGTGTAAGGTAGGAGCCACAATATGCCAGCACCAAAGGACAGCCTCAAAGACCGCCTCGCCCGCTACCGCCACATCAAGATCAGCGTCATCGGCAGGAAGTCCGGGCAGACGATCTCCATTCCCGTCTGGTTCGTGCTGGAAGGCGAGAAGCTGTACCTGCTGCCAGTGCAGGGCTCGGAGACGCAGTGGTACAAGAACGTGCTCAAGAACCCTACGATTCGGATTGATGCGCGGGGCGTGGGGGCGGAATTCCGAGCTATCCCGGTCACTGACGCCACAACGGTCAAACCCGTGGTCGAGGAATTCCGCGAGAAGTACGGGGCGAAGGACGTGAAGAAGTACTACTTAAAATTCGATGTGGCGGTTCGGATTGAACTGGGCTAGGTTACTTCTCGTAACCTAGAGCGCGCTTTGCGACTTGCGATGATTAGCACACGTCTGACAGAGCGATTCGGCATCCAGCATCCCATCATCTGTGCGCCCATGGCGTATGTCACTGGCGGGGCGCTCGCAGCCGCAGTATCTCGCACAGGCGGACTGGGCATCGTCGGCGGGGGTTATGCGGACACGGTAGGTGGAGAGCCTGATTTAGAAACTGAACTTGCTCAGGCAAAATCTGGCAAATTCGGCGTTGGATTCATCACATGGGCTCTGGAGCGTGCGCCAAAGATGCTGACGAAGGCGCTGAACTACTCGCCATTTTGTGTGTTTCTCTCCTTTGGCGACCCCAGTCCGTTTGCAGCGGAGATTGCCGAAGCGCGTGCTGTCCTGACTTGTCAGGTGCAATTCCTGTCACAGATCGAAGTAGCTGTGAAGGCTGGTGCCGCCGCAGTCGTGGTACAAGGGACTGAAGCAGGGGGACACGGGGCATCCCGCTCGACTTTCCCGTTCGTCCCCGAAGCCGCTGATTACCTGAAAGAACACTCTCCTGAAACTCTGTTGCTTGCTGCCGGAGGAATAGCGGACGGACGGGATTGGCAGCAGCCCTGATGCTCGGTGCAGACGGGGTGGTGGTGGGCAGTCGTCTTTGGGCGTCGGCAGAAGCACTTACTCCAAAGGCACACACTGACAAAGCCATTGCTGTGAGGGGCGACTCGACCATTCGGACCAAGGTGCTCGACGCGCTACGCGGCGTGCCTTGGCCGAAGGAATACTCATTCCGTTTCCTGAAGAACAAGCTGACCGACGAATGGGCTAACCGAGAAAGCGAGGCGTTCAGCGCATTCGGCACGTTATCTGCAAAGTATGCTCAGGCACGTGCTCAGCACGATCTTCAAACCGAAGCGGTCGTCTGCGGAGAGGCTGTGGGTCTCCTGAGAGATCGACCAACCGCTGAATCAATCGTGACTTCGATGGTCACTCAGGCTGAAGAACTGCTCCGTCGCGGCGGCACTCTCAACTTCACATCGCAGCCGTGAGAGTTCTGAGGACGACGAGTCACAAGGAGATACGGGATGAAGAATCCGGCCCCAAAGATTCGCGGACTTCACGTCCGCGCCGTGCGCGTGCCGATGGAACAATCGCATCAGACGGCGAGTGGCACCATTTCAGAGTCGGCTTTGGTTTTGACGGATGTCACCACAGAGGACGGCACAGTGGGACACAGTATGATTTTCACGTGCCGTTGCTGACCTGAAACCCACCGCTGATCTCATCAAGAATCTGGAGCCCTTCGTTAAGGGGGAGGCTCTGGCACCGACTGAGATCGCCGACAGGCTTGGAAAGCGTTTTCGGCTCCTCGGTCAGCAAGGACTTGTTGCCATGGCAATTTCTGCCATCGACATGGCGCTTTGGGACGCCTTAGCACGAAGCCACAACACTTCGCTCGTGCGACTGGTTGGCAGTACGGAAAAGCCGATGCCTGCCTACGGAGCGGTGGGCACGACGGCGTAGCAGGTTCAGCGCGGGTTGCCGAACATCGCGCAAAACTTGGCTTCAAAGGGGTGAAAGCGAAAATCGGCTATGCAAGGGTAGAGGAAGACCTTGAAGTGGTGCGAGCAATGCGGAAGGCCATTCGCAGTGAAATGGCGATCATGGTGGACTACAACCAATCGCTTACGCCACCGGAAGCAGTGCGGCGGCTCCGAGTGCTTGATGATGAAGGACTCACTTGGGTGGAAGAGCCAGTCTTGGCACATGATTATCAAGGGCATGCGCTGGTAGCACGGGAGATCAAGACCCCGATCCAGTGTGGCGAAAACTGGTGGGGACCGCACGATATGAAGCAGGCAATCGAGGCTGGGGCTTCGGACTACATGATGCCAGACGTAATGAAGATCGGTGGCGTGACTGGATGGATGCGGGCAGCGTCCCTCGCAGAGGCTTACAGCATTCCGCTTTCGAATCATCTTTGGCCCGAGATCAGCACACAACTGATGTGTGCAACTCCAACTGCGCATTTTCTCGAATACGCCAACTGGTGGAACTCGGTGCTTGCCGAACCACTTGAGCTTGAGCAGGGGATGGCAATTGTCAAAGGCATCACAGGGTCGGGCGTAGCTTGGAACGAGAAGGCAGTGGAGCGGTTTCTCGCATAAAAGCTATTAAAGAACTCGTAAGGTCATCAGCGAGCATCTTCGTCAATTGTTGACCCTCTCCCAGCTTCCCCGTAACATCAGAAGGCAGGCAACGATCTCGGGGTGTTGGCGCTGGTGAGCGGACGCGTGACACCGCACGGGGACAACGTGGAAGTGAGTGCGGAGCTTACCGATGTTCGGGACAACACCGAAATCTGGGGACAGCACTACAGCGGAAAGAGCGCGGAGACCATCTCGTTGCAGTAGCAGATTGCGGGCGACATCGCAGAAAAGTTGCGTTCCAAACTCAGTAGCTCAGAGAAACGGCAGGTCACCAAGCAGGGTACACAAAATCCAGAAGCCTACGAGCTGTACTTGAAGGGCCGTTACTACTGGAATAAACGGACGATTTCGGATATTGTCACAGCAATTTCCTATTTCAATCAAGCCATTGCCAAAGACCCCGCCTACGCTCTGGCATATGTGGGGCTGGCCGATGCTTACAGCACATTGCCCGCCTATGGCGGCACTCCCATCGAATACTATCCGAACGGGAATGCCGCTGCCCGCAGGGCGCTGGAGCTAGACGCGTCGTTGGCTCATCCTCATGCCGTTCTGGGCGCTAGCGAGATGGAGTACGGCTGGGATTTTGCAAGAGGAGAGGCTGAGTACAAGAAGGCGTTCGAACTTGATCCCAACGACGCCACGGCACACCAGTGGTACGCACAGGATATTGCCTCGTTTGCAGGCAGGGGAGAGGAAGCCATAGCCGAAGTCAATCATGCTCACCAGCTTGATCCGCAGTCCCTGATTATCAGCCAAGCGGTCGGACAGGTTCACCTCAGCGCACGACATTACGACGAGGCCATTGTCGCCTGCAAGAAGTGGTAGATGAGAATCCGACCTTCGCCGAGGCGCATGCTTGTTTAGCCAAAGCATATTGGGGGAAACGCATGTACCCGCAAGTAATTGAAGAATGGAAGGCGCATGGCAAGCTTTCCGACGATCGAAACTTTTCTGATTTCGCATCTGCTGTAGAGCAAGGATATCGTTCAGCAGGTCGGAAGGGCGCCCTCACCAAAGGCATTGGAGTCCGGCAAACGCAGCGTAAGACTGGTTACCAGTCCGCATACGAGCTTGCAGGGCTTTATGCCGACTTAGGAGACAAAGATAAGGCTCTCCGGTGGCTTGACACCGCCTATCAGGAACGGGATGCGCAGTTACCGAATTTGGAAACTGATTTTTTGCTCGACCCCATACGTTCCGACCCACGGCTTGCTGAGTTGGTGCGCAAAGTGGGGCTGCCGCAGTGATCGGTGGTCAGCAAGGTATACCGGGCTGACTAGCTCGACCGCGCATTTCCGGTGCATTAGATTCACTTGCTACGAGTTGTTAGGTTCGACGTACGAGGCTCGCCCTACTGGCTTGGCTGCGGGGAGGAGTTCATTTCTTCCAGCATGCCGAGCACGGCCGTGGTAACGGAAAGGACAACCGGTCCGATGAACAGCCCCATTATGCCGAAAGCTTTTACGCCGCCGAGCAGGGCAAAAAACAGCAGCAGCGTGTGAACCTTGACCTGTTTGCTGATCACGTACGGCCGGACCAGTGCATCGATCTGGCCAACTACCGCTGCTCCCCAGCCGAGAAGCAGGAGTGCCTTTCCCCAATGTCCTGCAACCACGAAGACGATGCATGCCGGCGCCCACACCATCGCTGAGCCGACCACTGGAATAAGAGAGGCGACAGCCGTTACCAATCCCCACATGATGGGAGAAGGCAAGCTGAGTACCCAGAATGCTAGTCCCGTCAGAAAACCTTGTGCTGCCGCTACCGCGAGGCCGCCATACACATTAGCAACAACCGTATTATTGATAGTGGCGAACAGTCTTTCGACCTGGTCTGTGCTTAACGGCAATAGCGCAGCCGCTCGCAGCTGAATCTTATTCCCCTCACGAAAGAGAAAAAAGAGAGTGAGGAAAATGATGACCAGATCGACTAGGAACGAAAACAAGTTGCTTAGCGCGGCTGCGCCCAGCGACAGCAAATATCTGCTTGCTTGCTCCAGCGAGCGCAGCAAGGTTGCTCGTGCATCGAATCCGGAGACATCCATATAGCCTCCGATCACCCGAAGAGGACGCTCAATCAGTTGCGACAAGTAAGGACTTGCAGCGTCTTGGGCCACACCTTTTCTCGTGAGCAATTGATACGTTTCTGTGAGTTCTCGGCTGACTGCCACACCGAGCACTAGAGCAGGAACCATAACGACCACCAGTACCAAGACTGTACTCAGCGCCGCAGCCGTGTTGCGGCGACGAATGAGACGACGCATCCAGGCGTGGAGGGGGAAGAACACAATCGAGATTACGATCGCAGCGACTATGGCATTGAGGAATGGTTTCGCTATCAGGTAGCAGAGGTAAACAGCGAGAGCAGCCACCACAGACAGAAAAACTGCCGTTGCTCGCTTCGTCGCCATTTCATCTTTTCTCCGCAGCAGTTTGTTCGGCAAGAGGCCGACTGGATCGCCCTCCATCTTCTCTATGCAGAGGGTAGTCCCTCTCTACTCATTAGTTCCTCTAGAGCCCAATTTCACCGTGACTCGGATCACGCCCACAAGTGATCCATCTTACAGCCGGCCGGACCTTCCATCCGTTTTGTATCTTCGCAGCGTCTTGAGAGCTGAGGATTGGCTTTCCGCCACGGATGACCAAGGCCCGCGGGCTGGAGAGGCTCCATGAACTCGGACACGATTTGGGATGGATGAGTCTCACCTTGTTGACGTGTAGTCCCGGCCCCGCCTCCTTCCACTCTGCTCGCAAGAACTACTTAGGCCGCCTTCTGGACTTGGGATAATTCAGCCTCAGCCTGCAACCAATCGTCCAAGCTGTGTCCATCATCTCTTCCACGCTGCTCGTAGAGTTGATAGGCACGCGAACGAATTTGGTCCTGCAATTCACCGCCATCCTCCGTCTTTTGGAGGTCTGCTGTGATCGGCACAGAGGGGACTATCTGGGAAGATTTCATTTCGATTTTCTCCTTTAGATGATTTGTCTAGCTGCTCCCGACTAAGCTTTAGCCAACTCAGAGATGCGATTGCCGCGCGGCGTCTGCGCGCTACCACCCCAGAGTTGTTGAGCGAGATCGCTGTGAACCGAGATACAGAGTCCTTCTGTCGTCATTGCTCTTCTCGTGCCCGTGAGTTTCATGCCCAGCAGCGTCCTCGAAAATCCAGGCCGAAGCGGCTCGAATGCTTGGAGTCTCGCGCAGCGACATGGGATACAAAGTGGCAAAATTTGAGCTGGGGCGACCAGTGGATGCCACCTAGGAAACAGTCATGCCGACGTTTTTCTCGTCGCAACACGAGCCGATTCGGCGAGGCTGCCGATGCCATTCCCTGACGGGTGCGCATCACCCGCCAGTGTGGCCCTATCAAAATGGACCCCTCGCATTGCGTTACGCCCCTGATTTCCGCCAAGACTCCGAGGAGTTGTGCAATAACGTGCTGGTCACCGCCAGCAACGGCGCACAAATTTCCCTTGGACAAGTGGCCGACCTTGGCGTGGTCATGGGACCCTCCATGATCAGTAGCGCGAACGGGCTGCTACAAACAATTCGCCTCTCGGGAAATCTGGGGACGTTAAGGGGACGCTAACCAAGTGACATACCGTACTTTCTCGTACCAAAGAATGTCAGCCGACACCGTTTGATATCAATCAGTTACGTCTCGTTGTTGCCCCGTCACGGCAACGTTCTGGCGCATACAATCGACTAGTCGACTGACTTTCGAGGCGGATCGTTTCAACCACTCACGCACCTCTCCGCGACAAAACAGTCGTCAGCTTTCAGCTGTTAGCCGTCAGCAATCCTCCCTTCGTTCGGAATGACGAGCGCATAAGGCAAGCGCATAAGATGGCGAGCGCATAAGAGGTTAGTCAACGACTAACGGCGATCTCTGAAGAAAGTCTGCAGCAACTCAGCGCAACGTCCTGCCAGGACGCCGCCCCGAACCTCCATGCGGTGATTCAGTTGCGGATGATTCACAACTTGTATGACCGAATGTACGGCCCCGGTCTTGGGATCATCCGCCCCGTAGACCAGCCGCTTAATCCGCGCGTGCACTAGCGCACCCGCGCACATGGGACACGGCTCAATTGTAGCAAACAGCTCACAGTCCACTAAACGATGGCTACCGACGGTGGCGCTGGCTGCGCGCAATGCCACAATCTCCGCGTGCGCCGTCGGGTCGGAATCGGCAATGTTGCGGTTTGCTCCGCGGCCGACTATCCGGTCTTCACACACCACCACCGCCCCTACCGGAACTTCGCCAGCTTCCAGGGCGCGTTGCGCAGCCCGCAGAGCCTCCTCCATCCACAGTTCGTCGGCTCTGGCGGCGGTCTGGCTCACTTCTTCCAATTCACCGGCGACTGATTCTTCGGAAGACAATTTTTGATTTTCTCTGCTTTTATTCTAGCGATTCAGGGTCGCGAGCGCGAACCAGTGCGCTAGCAGATTACACCGCCAAGGCGGAAGAGAGAAGAACGAAGAGAGACGAACACAGAAGAACACGCCCGAAATTAAGACGTGAGATCACAGCAGGCTCAATATCGACCTTGCGGTTTCCGGAACCACCGCCCGAATTATCGCCGGCAACACGACCATCACGACGGGATAGGCAATTACCACCGCCGACAAAGTCAGTAGCATGCAAATTTTAGGCGGCAGATTCGCCAGGTAGGCTTTCATAACGTCCTCACAGTTGAAGGTACGAAGCCATCTTTGAAAAAGTTCCCCGTAGAATTCAGGCCTGAAGCCGCTTCCGCCCCGGGGTGCGCCGATTGCCGTTCACGCCGCGGGCAAGTGACTACCTGGGGCGCCCGGACAAGCGGCGAGTGGCAGTTGGCGACTGGCAAGTGATATGCTGCCCGGTATGGGCATTCCGAGCCTTCTGCGCAAGGTTTTTCTGGTCGATCTGATCCAGGGACTCAAGGTCACGTTCCGTTACCAGGATCCGAAAGAGATCTACACCGAGCAATATCCGATGGAGCGGCCGCAGGTAGCAGAGCGCTATCGCGGCGCGCCTCGGCTCAACGTGAACCCGGACACGAACGAGACGATGTGCATTGCCTGCGATCTGTGTGCGCTGGCCTGCCCGGAGAATTTGATCGTGGTCTCGAGTGCGCGCAACGAACAGACCCGCCGCAAGGAGCTCACCAACTTCACCTACGACCTGAGCCGCTGCATGTTTTGCGGGCTGTGCGAAGACGCCTGTCCGGTCGACGCCCTCGAGCTCACGCAAGATTTTGAACTTGCAAGCTACACTCGCGAAGGCGCCATCTGGGACCGGGTGACGCTGGAAAAAGGTCCGCAGCCCACGCAGTACAGAAAATGATCTCTGACTCAGTCACTTCTTGGGATGCGTGAGACCGTATTTTACTGACTGTCTCTTTCGCAGCACACGGTAAATTCCCGCATACATAAGCTCGGCTTTAGTTCTACGGCATCCTCCCGATACCTTTCATCTCTGGGTTATTTCAGACTGAATCTTGCGCAACATATCTTGCGCAACCTGATCTCGCAACATTTCCGCTCGACCGGAAAAATCCCGACCGCAAGACGAGCGAATCAGTTTTGGAGACCAAATTTATGTCCGCAAAGATGATTAGGTTGTCATTCGTACTCTGTTGCTGTGCGAGTTGGACGATGGCCCAAAGTTCGCCGGGCACGGCGACTCCACCAGCCCGGACGGCCACGCCGCCGGCCCAGACCGCGACACCACCGGCTGCGAACGCGACTCCGTCGGCACAACCTGCGACACCACAGACAACTCCGTAAACGTCTCCGCAAAGCGGCCCGAATGGATCGTCGCCGAACGCGACTTCTCCGGGAAGCATGCCGGGATCGAATTCTCCGGCACCAGCCACGCGCTGGTACCAGCACGTCGCCTTCGACGGTGAACCCGAATACGACGAACAGTCCTGGAACTACGCCCAGCGGGTCTCCGTGCGGCACGCTCCCGGGAAACGCGCCGGGAACGGCGGGTTCGGCGAATCCAGCGACTTCAAACCCAGGCTCTAATCCCGCCACCGCAAACCCCGGGGCGGAGCCGACTACGACGAATTCAGGTTCAACGAATTCAAGTTTGCCAAATTCTTCGGGTTCGACCAACTCGGCCGGCAACTCTTCGGGGACGTCACAGACGAATCCAGGAGCGTCGGGATCAGCCGCGAGCCGTACGCCGTGTCCACCTGCGTCATTGCCGACTGGAACCGCCGGCGTCCCGCCGTCTGAGTAAAGCTGCTTCTGCTCGGTTAAGGACGGCGGACACTTGAGCCTGAGTGTCTCATTGTTCGCATTCTTTGCGACGGTGGGGTACTCACCGGAGAGCATCCTTCGCTTGGCTCAGGATGACACGGGTCGGTGTGCACTGGAGCGCTATGGCTCACGCTCAGGCTGCCCGTTGATGGAGGCCCCGTCCGGAATTGAACCGGAATAGCCGGTTTAGGAAACCGGTGCTCTATCCATTTGAGCTACGGGGCCGCAGTCGCGCTAATCAACTGATTGTAAACAACTTCTAACCAACTCTTCCGACATAGAACCTTCGTGCCATCGCATACCCATCGCATAAATGCTAGGATTCGGCCAGCATCGGGGGATGACATGGCCCAAGACGGGTACGTTTACAAAGGTTCTGATGGGAAGTCGTTTCATGTCCGCTACTACCTCACCGAGATTGTAGAGGGTCAGCCAAAGAGAGTGCAACGGTCGCACAAGCTTTGTGTGCATATTCCGGGGCATGTGAATACCGATTCCGGGGCGATGTGAATAAAGATTCCGAGAGGATGTGAATAAGGATTCCGGGCATGTGAATAGAGATTCCGGGGATGTGAATAATCC
>Ga0066706_10000347_pt1 | contig 13896 bp, 16 predicted proteins | sample GraSoiAngelo_155_FD_67274 | JGI IMG/M metagenome (GOLD analysis project Ga0066706, IMG submission 67274) | Grasslands soil microbial communities from the Angelo Coastal Reserve, California, USA - 14_1009_13_30cm | ecosystem: Environmental > Terrestrial > Soil > Grasslands | place: USA...
AAAACAATGGTTAGAGGAGCTGCAATATCTGCGAAGCCAGGTGAGGGCCGAAATTCGGTACTACATAGATGCTCACAGGGCTCAGAGATTCAAGCTTAACCTCTTCGAGCTGATGAGCCTGAACAGTTTTCCCAACCCCGTCAACCAAACACTATACTTCAACAATGAAGAGCACGAAGTCCCATTCACCTTCTCGATCAGAGGAAGAAGATACGAGCAAAAACCGTTCAAGGAACGTTTCAAGCTCAAGCTGGGCGACAAATGGATTTTCGAGGTGAAGAACACCCGGTCGGAACACGGCCGGTTCATCAGGCACAAACGACGGAACGAGATGCTACCCCTCCGAGAAATCTTGTCGAGGGTAAGGCGAATGCGCCAGCTCGGCCGTGTCCGGATTCCGCACAAACTCGGCATCTATGCCGCGGCCAGTTATTCTAGGAATCACTTTCTTGAAAGTGATCGAGGCGCGCGGGTTACAATGGATGAAGATGTGCGGTACTTCACATTCGAAGGACTCACAGGGACAGCGCTTGGGGCTTCGAACCGGGCAATTGTGGAGCTCAAGATACCGCCGGGCAGAACAAGTTCCCCACTTGTCAGAAAGATCCACGGTCTCCTCAGGAAAGAGAACGCCGAACAGGGCATTTCAAAGAAGGCAACGATCTTCAATCTCATCGAAGACAGGGCCAGGAAATCAGGCGAGGCGTACAAGGAACCAAATCACAACACTGAGATCAAAGCGAAACTTGCTCTTGACTCAGAAGACCAGGACATTTTTCCCAAGATAAGAACCGATCTTTCCGAAGGCAAGATCGAAGGATTCAGGCTATCCAACTCCTACCCCAGTGTCATGGAGACTGGCAGGCTCTACCACTACGTCCAGGTACCCACTCACGAATACGTCAGGTTTGAAACCAGTGGTCAAGCAAGGTCCGCGACGATCAAGGAGAACTTTCAGGTCGTGCAAGATCCCTATCGACTCGGTAACGTGATCAAGAGGCGGGAAATCGAGGAGCCTATTCAGCCGGACATGTTGAAGATGCCCTACAAGATTCTCACGAGGAGAAGGAAATACTTCATGGTCGAACGGGACGGGGGGAACCGAGAGTACGCGGTGATGATGGATAGGAGTACCCATCGAGGCCATGAACTCTACCAGCTGGAGGTGGAGGACGTTCTAACTTCACCTTCTCCGAGGGCTGAGACCAGGAGTATCAATGACGTCGCGTCCATGGCCAACTATCTCATAGAAGAGTACTCATTGGAACCTACGACCCTGACTAAGAACCAGTGGCTAATGAGTTTGCCGAACTAGGATAACCTTAGGCGTTGGCAGCAAACCTAGAGGTGGGATTCTCTCTCGATGTCTCAACGAATTTCCGATAGCTGTTATTCCGACTCTCAATTTCGGTGTTCAATGCCGACAGAATCTCAGGGGATTGCTTGAGCCCTCGAAGATGTGTGATCATCACATCGTGGTCGCGTATTGTGCCAAGTAGATCCTGCCAGGATCGGAGCGTCACTAGAGGCTTCGGTGGCTTAGAGAATTCGCCCATTTCTAGAACATAGCGGAGTTGTTTGCAGTCTCTTCTGACGACGTGCAACTCCTCCACTTTGGAGGCGTCTTCCCTTACCAGTGGGAGTTCACTGGTAATCTTCGAGCTTAGTTTTCTGACAACTTTGTCGTATCTTTTCTTGAGTGCGGGTTCGGAAAGGTCTCTGGATTTCACACGAAGTTCCGAATTTTTCTGAACTGACAATGCTAGCTCTTCTGCTTGTTTTAGATGGGACTTTCGTGATTTCCTCAAATCCCCTGTGAGCCGCTCATATGTCAGATTCTTCTTGTATATTGAGAGCTTTGAGAGAATGATGTCTTGATCTCTCACGGTGGCGTTTGCTTTCATCAGTTTCTTGATGCGAGCCATGGCCTTCTGGGCCTTGGGTTGCTTTCGGGCACTCTTCGGAAGCAATGCGAAAGCGGCCTGCAGACGGCGGGTCGCGGTTCGAAGTCGGTGGACGTTCTCGGCGTTTGGGTCTCTGAGGTAGGCCTTGACTCTCCGAGTGAGCGCTTTCAGGAATTTGTCGTATTCCTTCGCGAAGGAGTCGCGAGTAATCAAGGGAAGGCTGGGTGCGAGAAGTGAGCTTACTTAGGTTTTCTTTGGATGTCAGATGGCGAGCTGAAGATTGAACGCGCCTTCAAGGTCTTCGAGGTCTCTCAGAATATCCTTCATTAGCACTTTCGGAATGTGTTGCTTGCCCTGTGTTATGTGAAGGCGGGGGATGCCCCGTTCAGACCTCATGGATAGATGGATGTCCGTCTTCTGTTGAAGTTGCGCAAGTTGTATCAGGACCGAGATCTTCTTCACCATCTCCATGCTTTTCTTGTCCAGCAGGCGCTTGTAGCTCGTCTCAGCCCAATCTGTCCTCCTCATTCCATTTGCTCTCGCTACAGACAGTGCTAGAATGAGCTGGTCCTGGTGGGGCAGTATGCTATCAGCCTCCAATACGATGTAGAACAGGGTCTCCGGATTGTAGACTGGGAGGTCCGGCAAGACGTGATCGAGTGCTTCTGAGAGTATCGCATACTCTCTATTGGTTAGGTTTCTATGCGACAAGAGAGACTTTGCCAATCTTTCTTGGGCAGAAACTTTCGTGCGTGTTGATTCTTCGCGAATCAGAACCCTGTCTACGAGTCCCTGGCGGTACGCGCCGGGGCTCTCGAGGAAGGCCGAGAGTACTCCGTCTCTGAGACCGTGTGTGCTGACAATGAGTTTGCGGAAGCCAATCTTCTCCATCAGCAAGTGAACTACTAGCGACCCAGCAATGATGGATTGGCTTCTTTCTTGGCCTATTGCTGGACTCTTCTTGAGGGTTCTTGTGCTCATTCTGCGGAGGGCTCGGTGTACTGATTCCACGGCGTTCTTTTTCATCGAATAATTGTGCAATTTGTTTAGAGGGTACTCGCGGCGCATCTGGTCATATCTGGCGAGTGCGCGCACGGAGCCTCCGACCCCTACTAGGTCGAGGTTTTTCGAAGTTGGAAGATGTTTCTTCTCCGGCAGGAGTTCGAGTATCCGTTTTCTCATACGTGCATAGTTTTTCTTTGTGTAAGATCCATCCGGTTTCGCGTAGAGGTCAGTCAGCCTCAGTCCGCCTAGAGGGACTGAGAGGATCTTTCTGATCGTGGGCTCCGAATAGATGACGATCTCCAGGCTTCCTCCTCCAAGGTCGAAGAACAAGCCGGCGTGAACGCTGGTAGCGCTCTTGGCTCCTTCGAAAGCGTATACTGCTTCTTCCTTTTCGGATAGGACTTTGAACTTGAACCCCGCCTCCTGATAGGCTTGCTTGAGGAAATCCTCTCTGTTCCCAGCTTCCCTAACGGCACTAGTAGCGACAGGGAGGACGTGATTTGATTGCTCAAGGTCTACAATGGCCCGGAACTGTTTCAGGGTCTTGATTGTGCGCCGGATTGGTTTGTCTCCCAGGAAGCCTGTCTGATCAAGCCCCTCTCCCACCTTCGCGAGGACTGATTGCTGTCCATACGCGACGAACGACTTGTCCCGTCTAACATCGTAGTTCACGAGTTTTAGCGAGTTGTAGCCTAGGTCTATCACCGAGATTTTCAAACTTGGCTAGGGCCGCCCGTCGTTTCTGTTTTGCTTCGGCGGGGTCATAGTGATTCGTTTTGTCTTTATCAAGACATCTTAGACATGATTTTCGGTGTGAGAAGCCAGCGGAGTTCGCCGGAAATCCGAGGAGTAAATGATGTAATTCGGACCTTTCCCACCCCTCCCTTTTTCAGAACAATTTTGGGACTCTTGGTCCCGATAATCTCCCCTATCATGGAAGTAAGATAAGGTTCGTGTCCGACAAGGATTGGTCTGGAGTTTTGTTCGAGTCTTTCCAGTTTGCGATAAAGTGCTACCTTGCTTCCATCTGGTTTCAATTCGTCCCATTCTTCCAGCGTTGGGATATTCAGGATCTTCGCAGTAATTTCAGCAGTTTCTCGGGCTCGTTTCAGTGGACTCGTGTAGATTTGCTTGGTTTGCAGTCCGATCGACTTCAATGACTTGGCTATTTTCTGCATCTCGGCTCGGCCATCCGGTGTTAGGGGTCGTTCAGAGTCTTCCTCGACAACTGTCATTCGATTGCCTGCTTCTCCATGCCTGAGTATGAACAGGTCAATCTTGGTAGGAGATGCTGTCTTTGACAGTTTACGAATGGGTGTTGGCGAAGTTGTATTCTTGGTATCGACGTTTCTGTCGTCAGACAAAGAGCGCCGTTGTCTTCTTACTCTCTTAGGCTCTGTCAACTGTCCCTACAGCAAGTTTCGGTGAGTCAGATAAAGTTCAGTAACCACGCCTCTCCTTCGAAACGATGAGTGGACCAGGGTGGTCAAGCTACCTCAAGCTCTCGGTTTCGGCCGAGAGATCGAATCGATCCTCCTCATACTATCAGATCACCCTGAGGAAATTGTCAGAAAGATTGCTGAAAAGACCAGCGTTGGAGATTACAGACTAGTTGGTGCAACGACTAAACTTCTCTCTGACACCTACTTCGACACGCCCCATCACTCTCTCTCGCATCGCAAGCTGAATCTGAGAATACGAACGGACAACCAAGACCGTTGGATAACCATGAAGACTCATCCAAGACGAACTCTGTGGGGCGGAATGGTCAGGGCTGAAATGGAGGTTCCCTGGTCCTCTGAGACTATTGAAAAGGTCGTTTCCGAGCTGAAGCTCCCCCCGCAATCGCCTAGTGCAGTCAGCCTGACAACCCCTTCGGGTCCGAATGAATTATTGCAGACAAAGGGCCTAGTTCCCATCCAGCACCGAGAGACACAGCGCCAAGTTCGAAACGTAACGTCAGGGCCAGACGGTTCTCCGACCCTTGCAGAACTGGATGTTGACTCGGTGCTCTATGACTTTGACGATCAGAAGATACGCCTCTTTGAGGTCGAGGTGGAGAGCAAGTCCGAGAAAGGTCAGAACGTAGTAAGGAGCGTCACAAAAAGCCTGAAAGGAGAATACGGTCCGATTCTACGGAGCTGGCGTCACGGAAAACTCGCTACAGGAACAGCGATCGCAAGGCTGTTGAAATCTGGAGAGCTACGACCTCTGATCGATGCTGAAAACCGGCTTCTTCCAGCAGCCTTTGATAGGCTCAACAGAATTCTCTAAGGCCCAAGGAAAGTTGTGTCGGAAGAATAGGCTTTCTTTCCTTAGGAAGGGACTCTGCTCGCGTCCCTGCTTGTTCTACTCCCAGGGAACACCAGACTGAATTGTCCTTAGCTACCTCAGGGTACTCATCCGCGATTACGTGGACTTGGGATGGATGGCAGTGTACACGAAGGAATTCCTTACCAATGTTACGTGGATCCTCAGCGTCGCGGGAGCGACGCTCTCGATTGTTGGGTATGTAAGGTCGGGAACCTACTCCACAGAGTATCCCTTCGACTTGGCACTCATGTATGCAGGATTGGTACTTGTCTTGGGCGGATTTGTGGGTTATGGAATCCTATTGCGAAGTTCGCGAAGCAAGCCCCTCAATCCTAATCTGCCCGACAATCTGGAGTCTCAGTAATCTTCTTAGCATCGCTCGCCCACTTGATAGTGGGGAGAGAATTGCTGCTCCGCCCGAGGAGAGGCGAGACCCTCGCTTCCGTTTTCATCGCTTTCATAGCCACTGGCCTAATCGTCCTCCTGTACAACCTTGACCCGATTCCCAACTGGACGCTGTTAGTAGGAGTCTGGGCCGGCTCGGATTTCGTAATTCTGTATCTCCTTCAAAACCAAAGACGGAACGAGAAGGAATTCCAGAAACATCCAGTCAGCTTTCCCAACCCTGAGGGAGGCGGGATTCTCGGCGAATATGTGAGCCGTCCCTGGCAGAACGAGCTCGCCGAAATCGGACGAAGATACCCAAGCAAGAAAGCGAAGAAGCACAAGAAGGAAGATTAGGACGTGGTCTCACACGAGACCAAGAGAGTTCTAGGCATCGCGAGCCTAGTGCTCATACTAATCCTTCAGCTAGCTAGAATCTTCCCTATTCCTTTTCCCGGGTCCGTTCCTTCGGTACTTCCACGCAACTCTGGTGGCCCTCCTGGATATGAGCCGGCCTTAATCTTCAATGACGATGTTTCGTTCACAGTTAGGGCGCCGACCTTCAATCTGTCTCTGACCCAGTCTCATTCCTACATGTGGAAGTTCAACGTCACGTTCGGTTCTGTGAAGATTAATTTGACCGATCCGAGGACGGGCAGTACCTTTTGGACGGTCGGCCCTCGCTCGTCAGGGCAGTGGCATCTTAATGGGACTGGCTTTGTTACTTTCAACTGGACAGCTCCGGCCTCAGAATACTATTCACTCGTTCTCGTAAACCAGAACCTCTCACAATGGTTATCGAATGGTTTCGTATACACTTCTCCGTATTCCACCTGCGACATACATGTATGGGACTTGGATACCCGCATACCCCCGCGTGTCATCTTCTGATGACCTGCGCGTCAATCCCGCGGTGCGAATAGCTCTATTAGGCTCATTAGCCACAATTCTTTTGGTCGAAGCCTTTGAGCGAAGAACTCTCCGTCGGTCGTGTGATGGATGTTCTCCGGAACTGTTACGACCCTGAGATACCCGTCAACATTGTTGACCTTGGCCTAGTCTACGGCGTCGCTATCGACAATGACACTGTGAAGGTCCGTATGACGCTCACTGCGATGGGCTGTCCCGCCAGCGCTTACCTGAGTCATCAAGTCAAGGAACTGATCGAGAAGATACCTGGCGTCAACCACGCTGAGGTCGATATCGTCTGGGACCCGCCGTGGACCCCTGACAAGATGAGCGCAGCGGCGCGTGAAAGGCTACACTCGAACGAGGAACCAGTTACCATCGAGTTCAATCCAGCAAGTTTCAAGCCCAGGAAGAAAGGGCACATCGCAAAGAACCCTGATGGGACCATAGTCCTGATCAACGAGGCAAATTCGCGATACCTCGGAAACGATGACATCGCCAGCCTCTGGGAAAAGAGCGATGGAAACAAGACAATCGACGAGCTAACAGCAGAACTCGCTGCGGAAAAGAAGGTCTCACCTACTGAAATTCGTATGCAGATACTTGAAGTCGTTACTCAGCTAGTCACGATCGGATTGATAGCTCCTGAGGACGCTATAGTTCTCCCTCTTCACCCATAGGCATCCTGCCCCAAGCCCTATCTGCATCTGACAATCCATCAGCCTCATCGACAATTGTACGATCGATCGGCAGAATTCTATGACGCCATCTACTCTTTCAAGAACTACGAGAAGGAGACAGCAAGACTCCACGAACTAATCCAGCAACACAAACGGTCACCAGGAAATGAGCTGCTTGATGTCGCCTGCGGGACCGGGGGCCACATCGCTTACCTGAAACGAAACTATTCCGTTGAGGGCTTGGATATTAATCCGCTAATGCTTAGATTGGCAAGGAAGAAGCATCCGGATGTGGTCTTCTACCGTCGTGACATGACTAACTTTAGGCTAAGGAAAGAATTTGATGTTGTCACCTGCCTGTTCAGCGCTATCGGCCATGTAAAGACAAGGCGTAGATTGGGTCTCGCAGTTCGAGCCATGGCCCGCCATCTCAAACCTGGTGGAGTATTAGTCGTGGAATCCTGGCCCACTCCAAAGCAGTGGCAAATCGGACGGCTGGGTGCCAACTTTGTTGATGAAGCCAATCTCAAGATTGCACGGTTCGGCATCAGTAAGGCTCGGGGCAGGCTCTCGGTTCAAGACCTCCACCATCTCGTGGCCACACCCAATCGCATCCAACATTTTGTGGAAAGATTGGAAATGGGACTATTCACTCATGACGAGTATCTCGACACGTTTCGGCAGGCAAAGCTAGAAACAGTCTACGATCCTGAAGGACTAATGGGCCGCGGCTTGTATATTGGAACACGCCCAGTTGATCATTAGAGCAGCAGGCCCATCTCAACCTCATCATGATAGCGATGGTCGTCCCCGTAGAATGTCTCTCTTGCAATCCCTTCCTTCTTGAAGCCGACTTTCTCGTAGACCTTGATGGCCCATTTGTTATCTGCTACTACCGTCAATCCGATTCGGTGGAATCCTCTCTCCTTCGCCAGCTCGATCGCTTTCCTCATCATCAAGGTTCCCAGCCCCAGGTTCTGAAAGTCTTGATGAATATAGATGAGAAGCTCTCCGATGCCTTTGCGCCTGGCGAAGGGTATAGTGAACAGTCGTAAGTGTCCAACAACTCTCTCATCCAATCGGGCAAGTAGGCTGATGTTATTGGTCAAGTCAGATGTCCAATACTCGATTCTGGCCCGGTCGTATGGAGGCAAGCCCCACTTGACGGCCTCCGGTGACATACTAGCATACATGGAGACAAGCGCTTCCTTGTCCTCAGGACGATACAAGCTGAGGATTATCTGACGTCCGTCTTTAAGGGGGGCGTCCTGCTTGGCGTGAGGCTCGGGATTGTACCCCAATAGCGTCTGCTTGAATTGCTCTTCCTTCCGATAAGAAGTTAAGCACAATCATGCTACCCCAAGTTGTCTGAGCGTCAAAGGGATCGGGAGATGGCAGGACGGCTGATGTGGAATGATTTGGATCGCCCATTGAAAATATCAGTCTTGTCAGGCATCGTTGGTGGAGGCTTTGCAATGACCGCCATGACCTACGCAATGCTTTCTGGCGATCCTTGGTTCTTCTTCGAAGGAGTGCCGGGAGGTGTGTCTCTGATCATTGCGTACCTGCTGGTCCCTCTTTTAGTAGCCACCCTGTCTACTGATGGTTTGTTCGTCGGTCAACCCTGGGTACTGCTACTCTACCCATTTTTTCTTGTATCTGGAGGTCTCTTACTGTTGGGCGTGTCTCTTGAGAGGGAGAGAAGGGGGATCTTGGGATTCCTCGTGTTCATCGGGTCCGTTCCATTTCTGCTAGGGCTGTTCCTCGGGGTCCTAGCCGTGATAATGAGCCTTGTGGGAGTGCCGATGTTCAGAAGCTGAGAGAAACAACCCTCGGAGAATTACCTGGGCAGGTCGAGGCCAGGTCAGGCCGAGAGGCCAGCTCAAGTCGAAGAAAAATTATTCTTGCGTGATGCATAGTTTATTCGATCCCTTCTCGGCGAGGAGTTCTTGGCGAGGCCTTGGCTCTGCCCTTATTGACACTGCGATTGCGCATCGCCCTTGCGTTCCTCTCTATATACACGATTTGGGGGTCCACTTATCTAGCGATACGTTTCGCTATCGAGACCTTTCCACCGTTTCTGATGGCCGCGATTCGGTTTCTGATTGCTGGAGGGGTGCTTTACGCTTGGATGCGGCTGAGGGGGTCCCCGCGTCCGACGCGGGCGAATTGGAGGGCCGCGACAATTGTTGGGGGATTACTGTTGCTCGGAGGAAACGGTGGAGTGACCAACGCCGAACAAGTGATTCCTTCTGGTTTGGCAGCCGTCTTGATCACAACTGTTCCGATCTGGATGGCCCTTGCTGAACTGTTACGAAGGGACCGGATCGTCCCCACTCTGCATGTTGTTCTCGGCCTGATCCTAGGCTTCGGTGGAGTCGTTCTGCTAGTCGGAGGGGGAGATATTGCCGGCAGCGGTGGTTTGAACCCTTTCTGGGCCGGGGTTCTGATCCTCGCCTCGCTTTCATGGGCCATCGGCTCTGTTTACTCTCGAAAAACATCTTTGCCAACGGCGTCGTTGTTGGGAAGTGGGATGGAGATGTTAGCTGGAGGAGTTCTTCTACTCGTAGCATCACTTGTTTCTCGGGAATGGATCGGCTTTCAGCCAAGTAACATATCGCTGCTATCTCTTGTCTCGTTCCTCTATCTGATCATATTCGGTTCTCTGATAGGCTTCTCATCTTATGTTTGGTTGTTGACAAAGACTACGACCGCAAGGGTCTCGACCTACGCATACGTCAATCCGGTCGTGGCCGTCTTACTAGGCTATTTTCTTGCAGGAGAACAGTTGACACTTCGGACCCTACTCGCTTCTGCAGTCATTGTCATCGCAGTAGTCGTGATTACAACCTACAAGTCGAGGCAGACAGTTTCACACAAGGATGGATCGGAGACCTAATTCCTTGTTTCTCTAAGAATTCCTCAAAGATGGCCCTTATACTTTGATAGAGAGATAGGAACTAGTCATGAACCGCACAGTGAAGGTTGAAGTTCGAGAGCTAACACCGGAACTTCTTGACGACTATCTTCGGTTCTTTGATAAGGACGCCTTCACCGATTTTCCAGAATGGTCCGGTTGCTACTGCGGATTCTACGACACCAGGTGACAATTGGGATTCCTCTGCCAAAGCCGGATCCGCTCATCGAGCAGCTCGTGCCGAACGCATCAGATCAGGGAGAGCCCACGGGTTGCTAGCCATTGCAGATGGTAGAGTGGTTGGCTGGTGCAACGCACAGCCTCGCTCTAGCTTCCTAAACATGAGGAGGTATGCTACTGTTATAGACGATCCCGCCGAACCAGTCGGCTCTATCATGTGTTTCCTCGTCGCTCCCGGACATAGAGGAAAAGGTGTGGGTACAGCACTTCTGAATGCTGCTTGCAACAAGTTCCGCCTGGACCGGTTACGTGTTGCCGAGGGCTATCCCACAACCAATCCGATCACGTGCACTTGGCAGACTCCCTCGGCCGAAGAGAACTACAAGGGACCCTTGAACAGGTAGGCACTGTCAACACTTTGGTTGTTGTTTGGCGTAGTTTCAGTCGTCTCTAACTGTTATGTTCTCAGTATGACTCGCTACATGCTAGGCGATCGTCGTATGAGCCTGTCCCCATGGGATGAAGGGAGTGACTCCGACCATATGACGGGTATGAACTGGAATAGCCGGTTGGTTGGCCACCGTAAAATCCTTGCCTGGCAATGGGCCAAGCTACCACGCTACGAGCGTGAGGGGGCGGTTGAGGTTCGACCGTTCCCAGCCAAGAAGAGACTACGCGTTTCTGAGGCGCAAGGGCTCTCAGGTGAAGCAATGAGGCGGAACCCGACGACGACGGTAATCCCCCGAGTCGATGAGAGCAAGCCAAATCCTCGAGCAACCGAAGATTTGACAGAACCAACATGTATCTCAAAGCCGGCTTCAAGGTTCATCGCCAGCTAGAACGTTTCGCAATAGTGAGAAAGCAGCTCTGAGCCTCACCGTTCTCCAAGTCCTAACTATCTCTATCGGACTGTCCACGTGGCTCCTTTGATAGGCTGGTACACTTTGGCTAGGTCTTTGATGAACAGCTCGTAGAGGTGGGGCTGCTCTGTGTGGATTGGGACAAGTGTCTTGGGACTGATCTTTGCGATTGTCTCTCGCAGTTCTGTGGGCATCATGTGTCCCGAGCTGTGAATCTGATACATCGGGAGCCCGAAATGGTTGAGCCAGTTAACGAAGCGTTCGTGGTCGATCTCCATTTCCTCGTTGAACGGTTCCGAGCTGCTGTTGATGAACGCTCCACCTGCGTCAGGCTTGATGTCCAATACCTCGTTCATATCATAGGAGCTGGCAGCCAGAATGAACTTTCCTTGCATCTCTTTCACATCTTTCGATGTCTTCACAGTGCTATTCTTCATGACCTCCTTCTCCCAGTTGTAGTAGCTCTTCTTTGACCGCTGGTAGACGACGATGTTCGGGTCATTAGAGATATCTGGAATGGACAAGTGTTTGTCTTTGACCAGTGCCTGCAGCAGATGAGCCTGTCTCAACGAGACAGCCAGGACCCTATTGTTCTTCTTGGCAATCTCGTAGAATGTTCTCAGCCTGTCCACGTCTGCGGTCGAGAAATTTGCGAGCACTAGTCCGCTTGTTTTCAGGACCACATGGTCAACTTTGTCTACAACTTCTGCTTCAGATTGCAAGTCGCCCCGGACCAGATTTGTACCTTCGCAAAGAAACAATTCCGGATTCGATTTCTCCGCCTTCTCCGCAAAATCCTGTGTCATGTCCGACCTCGGTCCATGTGCTCTGAAGTCCCCGCTGTATGCAAGGGTCCCGATTGACGTGTGTACCAGAAAACCGTATGATCCAGGCATGCTGTGGTCCACGTGAATCGGCTCCACTTCTATGCCTCCCATTTTCAAACGGTCTCCAGTTCGGAAAGTCTTGAACTGTATCCCATCAAGATCGTTCTCGAACCCACCTGGCCGAGCATCTGACAAGGCCTCAAGAATCATCTTGGTGGTCTCCCCGCAGTAAACCGATATCTGACGGTTGAGAAGAGAGATAGACATTGAATGGTCAATATGAGCGTGGCTAAGGAAGACAGCATCAGCAGGCACTTGCCCGTCTCCCTTGTAGAGGCCCGCGACGTCAGGAATTATTCCGAGACTGATTAGCCCGCTTTCGTTTCTGGGCGAGAGGAAGGGTTCGGAGAAGAATCGTCCCCTTTCTCCCAGGCTCATGCCGAAATCCAGCATGACCTTCGAGTCGCCATCACGGACAAGAATCATGTTCCCGCCGATCTCGCCGGCTCCCCCATAGAAGGTGATTTCGATCATAAACGCACTCTTCTCCGGCTGTCCCCAGTCCTCTGATTATAGAGCTTCAGGCGCTTCTTCGAGGATGCATTTGGATCTGGAGAAGATAACGGGGTCCGCTCTTCGAATCCTTCCGAACGGTAACCCTGTCGCCTGACTTCAACGCTTTGACTCTGACGAAAAAGTGTGAGTGGGGGAGCTCGGGCCCTCTACAGGAGCAGGGGTAAGATTCCAGCATGGCTCTCCGCGAACGGCCGTTCTGTATCATCTGGAATCTCCGACCCAATGCGGGGAAAAAGGAGAGCCTGTCCTTCAGGACGATCACATAGCCACCCTGTTCCTCTTCTGAGGTGATCTTTTTCGAGTAGACATCCTTCGGTCTCATCCTATCAGTCCCTTCCAACCACTGTTAGCCGATGTGACGATTCCGCTCAGAAGAACTTTGTCTCGTGCGAGTTCATCCACACTCGTCTCGGCGGATAGCTTTTCAACCCCCTCCTAGTAGGACACATTTGATCTCGCATCATGGTCGATCTGATTGGTTGGGTCTTGGGGTTTTTGTCCACCCACCCTTCAGGTCTTCTTGCCACGCTCCTCTTTGTCTTTGTTGTCAGTGTCGCTGGTAATCTCATCCCGTTCTTTCCGACGCCCTACTTGGTGGTAATAATCGGGGTCGTTTTGGATGAAAGCTATCTTGGAATCATCCAGATCGCAGCTGTTGCAGCCCTTGGAGCCGCCACAGGAAAACTTGTCAGCTATGCTCTTGGATACGGCGCTCGACGAGCGATTCGCAAACAGGAGAGGTTTGACTCTCTACGAAAACTCTTGGGCGGAAGCACTTTCCTGGTTGGAGTCCTCTTCGCAGCTTCCCCACTAGTTGACGCCGCGTTCATTCCCATGGGAATTATTCGATACAGCCCTCTGAAATCCTACGTGGCTCTCTACACCGGAAAATTCGTCTGGATTCTATCAGTCCTCTATGTCGCCAGGCAATTGAAAATCGTCGACCAGTTCCTTGGAGAGAACGTCTACGCGTCGATCGTATCCGCAGCACTCGTTCTCTCCACAGCATACCTCATCATCAGAGTTGACTGGGAGAAGAGACTTCTCGGACACAAAGACAGTCTTCGAAGCAGGTTACTAAGCAGACTTCGAAACGCCTTCTCTAGGGAACAAAGAAGCGAAGGACAAAAACCTGGACAACAGGATACTTCCCCTTAGGAACTCGAAAAACATTGAACACACTTCAACCACCTAAGTGGAACCTGATACTCAGAACTGGGATAATGGTCGCGCTGGTTGTTCTTCCAATTCTTACCATGCCTACAGTTCGCACATACGGTCTATCGTTCACCATGAAGTACGATCTGGGCTATAGTGGGATACCATTTCCCGGCGGAGTCG
>Ga0066706_10000348_pt1 | contig 13888 bp, 12 predicted proteins | sample GraSoiAngelo_155_FD_67274 | JGI IMG/M metagenome (GOLD analysis project Ga0066706, IMG submission 67274) | Grasslands soil microbial communities from the Angelo Coastal Reserve, California, USA - 14_1009_13_30cm | ecosystem: Environmental > Terrestrial > Soil > Grasslands | place: USA...
GGTTATCAGAATCCAGGCAAGCCACGCTGGCTTACGGTTGGGCTGAAGGGACAAGCTATCGAGATGGTCTTGTGGCCGGCGGGTATGAGTTCTGACCCGAGGCTGCCTGCGAGTCATGAGGTGCCAGGTGTCGGGACGCGTTGGGTGCTTGAGGTCGATGACGTGCGCAAAATGTTTGCTGATTTGAAGCCGAAGGGTGTCAGGTTCAAGGACGAGCAACCTTGCGAGGAAGGCTGGGGCTTTGCAGCTGACTTGCTGGATCTGACAGCAACCCTTTCACAATTCACGAGACGCGCAAGCCTTCCGGGATCGCTGACTGGGCCAAAACGGGCAGGAAGGCATAGAGAACCACTACAGAGCGCTTCAAGCCTGAGTGGCTTGGACACTACGACATCATGTGCCTAGCCTTCTTGCCTCTGGGTTTGACTACCCTATTATCATTGTTTTCTCAATGGTGTCTGTAGGCAATCGGATTGGGAAAGGATTCTGGGCAAACCCAGCTCGAAAGAGCAGAAAAAACCCTGCTTGCCATCAAGGAGTTCAAGAGATACTTACAAGGCGTGGAGAAAGATCTCAGCCAAATGTCAAAGAAATTCTCGAGTAAGGAGATTGCTCATGGTGTCGGGTTCGCAGCAACCGGAATTCATGAAGCTCTAACCTATCTAGACATTGTCAGGAAAGTAATCGAGAAAACCGAGCGCATAGTCGCGAAGAAGAATATTGTTTCTGGCGATCGAATAAGCGAACTCGATGAGAGCCAGTCGGATGGACGAACAGGTATTTCCGGTACCGCTTGAAGCCATTGCATTCTGGAGAGGTAGACAGTAGAGGATGGACCCGGAGATGCTAGGCTCGATGACTGAGGATAGACAGAGTTAGACGGGTAAGTACCGCCGAGTCGAATAGTTGGTTGCAAATCAGAAATGAACTCCGCGACGGAGCTGTGAGGGTGCTGAAATATGGCCTCGGATACTAAGAGTAGAGAGTCGTGGGATGAACAAGAGACTTCGAACAGAAACATTGCTCAGTCGAATCAGCTGAAACTGTCAAGGGTCTTCCGGTTCAACGATCCGCAGACAGGCGCTCCGCAAATCTCGGACTTTCCTGATTCTAATCCCACAGGGGATACTCCGTTGGAAATTCGGATGAAACACTTTACCGAGATCGAGAACTTCACCTTTCTCGCGCATGTTCTCGGACATGAACTTGGCGGAACTACTCCTCGTCCGATTCGGACAGTAACGGATCTACAAGTTCCTGACGACGAGTTTCAGAACTTCGTCAACGAGGCAAGGACTGCCAATGTGACTGATGAAGAACTCGCGGACTCAACTCTGGACGTCGGAATAAACTGGGAGCACTTTGTTGCATCGAACGACAATCTCCTTCTTCCTGATCACCCGCTGAAGATTAGCGACGTTCTAATGCAGGAGAAGATTGACTCACTCGATATCATCACCGAAGCGTTTGTCAGGGAGATCAATTTCCGCAGCATCGAGAGGGCAACGGGAACTCAAACAGGACCAAAGCACCGAAAGAGTCGGGAAACGCAGGATTCCCCGCAAGCATAGTTGGCACCCTCATCGCCGTTCTCTTTTTGGTTTCCGAAAATCGTCATCAACTGACACGTCTCTTATCGCGCGAGGCTGACAAGATGGCGTAGGGGACCGATTTCTACGAGCGCAGCGTTGGCGGAAGTGGACGCTGTTCTGTGATTAAGGGTTTCACGATGAGTGGATTCTCGAGTGGTCTGGGCGGGCTCATCTATTTTGGATTAAAACTAAATAGTCGCGCGCTTTATCGAGAATACTAAACACGGGGATTGATGGATAAGAATTGGCCATACCGAAACCTGCGTCACCTGTTGAGTCAGAAATCTTTGAGCTGTTTAAGGAAGCGGATCCTTCTGGAGCCTACATTAATGGGCTGAAGGAGTATGCTGGCAAGATTTTCATTCCTTCTAGGAGGAATCTCGACCGGCTTTCTAGGCGCGTTGAAGAGTTGCGTTTGAGGGCGGAGAACAAGTCTCAGCTGAAAGTTCTAGATTCAGGATCTGCGTGGTTCACTCTGAACGAGCCGCACATCGCTGCTGAATCGGTGTTGAACGCGTTCTTCGGCTACATGATCAAGGAAGGCATTATCGACAGCCACATGAAATCTCTGACTAGGAACGGGATCAAGGCCATAGAGGTGGCCACAGCGGAGGCTGCGGGTAGGGACTGGCCGACGGGGCTTCGCCTGCTCGCGCTGATACGTTGCGATGGTCTACAAGAGATAGTCAGAACAGTCAAGAAAGAGACGCAGGACAAGCAACTGAAGGAGAGTCTCGATGATCTTTCTCAAGTGACTAGAAAGTATGCTTCGATTTTCCGGGTTAAGGGTTTCAAGAACCAGGGTTTTGACGAGGTCTACAAGATAATCAAGAAACAGGGTGCGGATCTGGGACGGAAGGAGATATACGCTCAGACTCTTCAGCGTCTCTGGGATTATCCAGAGACGCCGGCGGAGTTGGAGGGGAAGGGTCTCAAGTATCTGGATCGGGAGTTACCGAAGTTTCGGAGGATGACGGCGAAGCTTGCGAAAAAGTATGGTGTTTCTGCGAATGCGGAGAAAGTTTCTCAGGCGATCAAGGCGAAGAGAGCTGTCAAGGTTAACGAGGTCATTCCATATCTCGCGCAGCTTCGAAAAATTGTGGTAAAAGTTGCGAACAAGAGTGTTGTCAGGGTTAATCCGAAGTATAATGCCAAGGTGATTGAGACGCCTTCGTATCTGACGGCGATATTTCCTAGCGGTGGCGCATTCTTCTTTGACACTCTGACAGATAAGCCGCAACAATTGTTCATTTGTACGACGGACCCGCGTCGCGATCCGAGCACTGCACCTGGAGAGTTACTCAATCTCTTGGTCCACGAGGAGTATGGGCATTGTGTTCACGCATCAAACTCGGCAACGTCGTATGGGGCGAAGCCGACCCTGGTGGATATGCTCTGGTCGCCTCTCGGAGGAGCAATCTCCGAGGGCATATCTTTCCAAAGAGAGATTGAGTTCCAGGATGTGATGGAGAAAATGAAGACGAGGAAGGGCTTGAGCTCTGACGAGAAGGCCTTTGTCAACTTCTACGAGAAGCATGGTGGGTTTGATGCTATTGCGGAGGAGTACGAGTTCTATACGTGGATGTGGCGTATCGTACGGTTCTTGCGAATCATAGGTGATGCGAGGATTAATTCTGGGAAACAGGGTCTTGTGGATTTCATTGAATGGGCGAATAAGAAGACAGGGTTGTCAAAGAGCATGGTCTACCACCAATTGTTCCCAGCACACCAAGGAAACGGGCCAGGATACGCGTCCACATACGCCATAGTAGGCGAAAGTATCCGGGAGATACAGAACAAAGCTGTAAGGAATGGCAAGAAGCTCTTGGACTTCAACACGTATGCGTGCAGCATGGGCTTCCCAGCAAGAACAATATTCGAAGATAGACTCCGCGCCTTCGCCACGAAATGATCACTCCGGCTCGAGTCTAGTTGCTGTCAGCGTGGATTCTCGCGGTCTTTATTTGCGTCGCCTGAGCGGTCTTCTCTGACATTTGCCGGGGCTTTCTCCAACAGCTGCCTCGTCTCCGATCTAGCTCCTCCATTTTTTTTGTTGGTCATCAACCTGAACTCATAGGGGAGCTCTTCTAGAACAAGAACGGACGCCCAGCCAATGCGAACTGCTGTGTCGCCAACGCGAAGGCATTCTTGCGGGCCGACTACTATGTGCAGCTCGAACTGTTGCCGCAGGACGGACGACGACCCATGATCGAACTAGACTCGGTCCTCTCGGAGGCTCACCAGGAAATGGTGAGTCCTACTACTTGGGAGTATCTGAAATCGGCGTTTTCAAGCTCTTAGGATGAAATAATGAGGTTTGCACAATCTTTCCGCGGTCCAGTGCCTTAGATGTGCGGAGTCTAAGCGAGGATAGCCCGAGCGGGCCGACTCCGTACGAGGAGCCGGTTATGGAAAAAGGGGGGGGTTTCGGGTTGTGAAAGTAAGGGGTAGGAGGAGATTCCGCGAATCCTCTCCTCGAGGGGTTTGCTAGGATACGGTTATGGTGACGGTAACTGAGCGTATGGGAGATCCGCTGTTTGGTGCTGCGCTAATGTTTACCGTGTTGGTTCCGGAGCTGAAGTTGCAGGAGAGGGTGGAGGAGATGGAGGTGTTGATGGAGCTTAGGCTTACTGGGTCGGGTTGAAGGTTGCACACGTAGGATGGCTCGTTGAAAGAGTAGTTTATTGTCCCGCTGAAGCCGTTTTCACCTGTTACGGTGATTGTTGAGAAAGCTGTCTGGCCTGTAGCGACTTTCACGCTTGTCGGGTTGGCGGTCAAGGTGAAGTCGTCGATGATGAGACTCGCGGTCACGGAGTGTGTGAGTCCGAGGGTCGTGTCTCTCGCGGTAACGGTCAGCGTGTAGGTTGTCAATGCGGCAGTCTGGCTAGCGCTGACGGTGAAGGAGCCTCCGCCTGATGTGTGAGTGGACGAGAGGAGGACGTGGTAGGTGTTCTGGTGGATTGCAAGCCCGGTCGTGCTGCTGGGTGAGGTGAGGGCGACTCCCCAGCCAATGTCGCCGGTGAGTCCGCATACGCTGGCGATGGTTATTCCGAAAGCACCTGTAGATCCTCTTGCTAGGGAGGCGATTGTCGGAGATACCGTTAGGGTGAAGTCTTGTTTCTTAGTGCAAGCCGCCTGAGCGCCCAAAGGGTAGGCTGTGAGGGAGGCGAGGGAGAAGATGATGAGGCTGGCGGATAGGAGCAGGAGTAAGCTGGTTTTGCCCTTGTTTATCTTGATCAGAAATATTCACCTCCCACTTTCCATAGCGATAGTAGGTTGTTCCGGCGATAGAACGTTATTTAACGCTATCTTGATAGTAGGTTAATCCGTTCTCCCCGGGAACGTATAGGCTGATGATGATCGTTTTCCCGTCGCACGAATCTCAGGCCACGAAGGGCGCGGCATGGGAAAGTCGACCACCCCGGGGGGTCGAGAAAAGCATGCTTATTTTTTTTGGTGCGACCAACCATGTTCCAGGAAAGACTTCCGTGGGAGCCACCAATCGTGCTAAGCCCGTCTATGACTTCGAAAGGGGCGACGAAAGGATAACCGCATCCACCCTTCTTAGGAATGCACTCCGAAAGTTTCAGGTAAACGGTCTATGGGTTTGACGTCGCAGCAAGAAAATGGATTGGTGATCCGCGCGCCTTTCGACATGCCGTCCAGCCAATGGATCTCCTGTGGGGGCCGGCCAACCTCAATCAATGGACGGAGACTGTTGGATATCGTCCAGCTGTTTTGAATAGGTCAGAATACCGCAGTGTTGATTAGCGCGTTACGGTCGCTATTAGTACAGCCATTCCAACAGGTTAGTTTGGCGGGGCGGTTGAAGAGTCTTAGGCGTTTTAAGCGTTCTAGAAAAGGGATAAGCCCGATCCTCGCCGAGACAATGATGGTCCTCATCGTCATCGTCATGTCCGTCATAGTATTCATCTTTGCCACTGGTACGGTCGGTGGCTTATTGAGCGGCCGTAAGCTTGCTCCCGAAAACTTCAGTCTCATAGCTGCCGGGGCCCCTTTCTCAGGCGGTTTCGATCCCAATAGCATACATCCCAATGGGTCTCCGCCGGGCGTTTCCACAAGTGGTACTGTTTGCACCAGCTCATCTCCCATCACCGCTCCAGTCAGCGGAGTATACGTTCCTCCCGGGCAGTCATGCACGATCACGGCTTCAGTGAGTTCAGGGGTCGTGGTCAACTATGGTGCAACCTTAATCGTTCAGGGAACAAGCGTCATCATCAGCGGAGGTATCAAAGACAATAGCTCCTCGTCAATAACCATCCAGGGCGGTGCAACCGTCACGGGCGGCATAAATCTCTATGGCACAGGGAACTTTTACCTGACCGGAAGCCAGGTGTCCAGCGGAAGCGTGGTCCTCAATGGCGTCAAATACGCTTCCATATCCAGCACTACTGGCCCCGGCTTGAGCGGCGGATTGCAGGCGAGCTACAGCGGGTCCGTCCAAGTAGACAGCAACACGATCACTGGAGGGACATTCTTCACCAACGACTCGTCCGTCATAGTGACTAACAATACCGGAAGCGGAGGAATGCACTTTTCGAACGACCCGAGTTGTTATTCTGCGAATAACACGATAACAGGAGGGCAATCGGGCACCTGCACCGGCGGCTCCCCAAGCGGTGGATATGACATCCTCAACACCGGCGCCTACACGGTTAGCTTTAGAACACTCTACCTGAACAGTCAACCTTGGAGTGGGATCTCTTGGCAGCTCTCGACCGGGTCGACAGAACAATGCGGAAACGCGGTTATTCCAGTCGGACCGTGCACCCAGTTTCCCATAGTGATTCCTCCAAACACTATGGTCCACGTCTCTTTCAGTTGGGTGAATCCCACACCAACTTCTCCAGTCAAGATTATCATGTGGACGACCGTCGGCGACTATCTCGAATCGCGGGTTGATCCGACCGCTGGGCTTGTGTGCTCAACCAGGTCGATCGAAGCTCCCGAGGTCCCTATCGGATTCTGCTAGTCCTCTCTTGTTTTGTCAGCAAACATTGAATTGGCGTGAGCGCGTATTACTGCCTTAGATGCTAGGACGAAATGGAACTCCCGGTACCGTCTTCTTCTCAACCGTCTCGTGGGAGAAACTTCGAGAGGGCTCCTTGGTGCTATCTGCTCTGGGGCGGACCTGTCGTTCTTGTGATAGGAGCTGGCATAGCCTACGGTGAATCCGTGTTATCGCTTACTGCTAGAGGAGTTCTCTGGGTAGCGGCTGTCGCGTGGGCAGGAACAGGCTGCCTGATCAACGGAAGATCCTGCGGGAGAGTCCACTGCAGAATAGACGGAATCCTCTTCCCACTCCTAGCCATCGTTGGTGCGTTGAACGTGCTCTCTGTCATCTCGTTCGACTGGAACCTATTCTGGCTCGCTTTCCTCGCGATACTCGTCGGGAGCTTCGTTCCCGAATGGACCTGGAAGAAGTACTCCTGACCCGAGTCCGACACCCTGCAATTCACCGAAAAGGAAAAACTCCCACGTGTTACCCGAACTCTGTCAAGGCCTGAAGAACTCTCTCGGCGATCATTGCGTGACCCGAAGATAACGGGTGAACCCCGTCCTCCGAAAGATGATCCCTGATTTTCACGTCTCTTAGCGATACGTAGTCTACTCCCTTGCTACGACAAGTGGTTTCTAGGGCCGAGTCGTATTCGTGCTGGTCTGCGGAGAAGAACGATATTGCCTTCTCGAGAATAAACGGGACGCTTTTTGACTGGTCGATTGGGGTGAGGCCAACCCGGAGGATCTTCTGGGTGAAATGTTCCCTAGCGAGGTCGATCAGCTCCTCGATGTTGCGAACGTACTTCGCAGAGCCGACCCTGTGAGCACCGTCCATCTGGCTTGAATCGTTGATGCCTACAGCGAATACGATGACTGAGTTCTTGTTGGCTCCACGCGTCTTAGCCTCTTGGTAAAATCTACTCTTGACGTCTTCTGATGTTTCTCCGTCTACTCCAAGATTGTAGACGATCCGCGAACGACCGTGCCAGAGCCGTTCTGGCCATCCGCCACGCTCGTCCCAGAGACCCATAACGATGCTATCGCCGAAAACAAGCACAACCTCGTTCAACCGATAGAGCCTTCGATCATCGAACCAGGTGGGACGTGGATTAATCTTCTATGTTGACACGGCACGGGGTCAGGCTGTTCTCCGATAGAGATGGAGTGCCTCGGTCAGCCGGCGAATCGCTTCAGGCACGTAAGGCTCCACCTGAAACATGATGTGTTGCACGTTGAGTTTTGCGTAGCTGCGCATTGTCGCGGCGATCTCCTCTGCCGAGCCTGTCAGCGGATTGTCGAAGAATTTGGGTTTCTTTGCTTGGAGATCGGGGAACCAGAGGCCGATGAACGCTGTGATTCCAAGCGTTTTCGGATCGCGTCCGGTTTTGCGGCATGCGTCTTCGATTTTGGCGAAGGGCTCGAGCATTGTTTCCGGCTTGCCCATGTACCCGGTGTTCCAGAGATCCGCGTATTTTGCGGTCAGCTTGAGCATGCGTGGACTTTTTTGTTCGCATCCCACCATCAGGGGAGGTCCTTCGGGCCGCGGGCCGCGCGGTGCGATCTCGCAGTTTCGCGCTTGATAATATTGTCCCGAGAAATCGACGTGGCCTTCGCGGAGTAACGGTTTGATGATCTGCAAGGCTTCCTCTAGGCGGCCTACCCGATGGTCGAAGGGCAATCCGAGTGCCTGATACTCCGGCTCGTTCCATCCAGCTCCGATGCCTAGTATCAAGCGGCCATGGCTCACCTCATCAACGGTGGCGGCCATTTTCGCTAGTATTGCTGCGTTGCGGAAGGAGTTGCATGTGACCAGCGTGCCGATCTCGACGCGGTGTGTCGCTTCGGCCAGTGCCGACAGCATGGTCCAGCACTCCCAGATTCCACGGGTCGGCTCTCCCGGATTCCGGTAGAGGAAATGGTCAGGCAGCCAGATACTGTCGAAACCGTCCTTCTCGGCCTGCTGTGCGACCGCGCGGATCGTATCATAGGAACGCTTCTGGTACGTTTCACGATCGTTCGCAATGAAGACCAACAATCCAATCTTCACGGTTCTCTTCCTCAGGACAATTGCTGATCAGCTTTCTAATAGAAACTCATCGGTCGAGTTTGCTAGAAGCATTCCTGACCTTGACGAGAGTCCTTCGTGAGGCGAGCGAAGCCCGTAACTACCCGGAGGGAGGCCTGAAGAGTTAGACGGTCATGGGTAATGAGCGAACCAAAAGATACTGAGATCGTACCGTCGCCAAGCAGTATCGTGCGGGCACCCTCCGAGATTACTACAGTAAATTCAAGCCTAGCCAAGCCGGTTATTCCGAGCGCGGATCTGCTGGCGAAGGCTACCTACTGGAAGCTCGACCTAGACACTATCCTGGATGGATTGATTCCTGATCCTCTTCCGGAGTCGGTCGGTAAAGATAATGCAATACACCATTTGAACATCATAATCTTCGGCAAACCAAACACAGGCAAGTGCCTAACGGGTGATGATGTCGTGCCGACAACTACTGGTTCTATCGTCCATGTCAGCAATCTTCATCCGGGACTCGAGGTGTTTTCGGTTGACGAGAACTTCAGGCTGGTTAAGGACAAAATAGTCGCTGTGGCATCCAATGGTGTAAGGGATGTTTTCAGAGTCAGACTCAGAGATGGCCGTCAGATCAAGTTGACCTCAAACCATCCGTTGCTGACGGCTTACGGGTGGAGGCAGTTGTCTGACCTTCACGAGGGCATGCCAATTGCTGTTCCGAGATTCCTTCCAATTCAGGGTAAGCACCTCAACCATGATGCTGCCAAGCTTCTAGGCTATCTCATCGCGGAGGGCGGTCTTACCGGCACTACTCCAAGATTCACGAACTCGGATCAAACGATTGTCGCTGACATGGGGAGGGCTTTGGCGCCTTTCGGCTTACAATTGAGCGAGCCGATCGAGCAAATCAACTATCGAGTGATGCAGATTACGCCGGGCCAGCCGTTCAGGACAGACGATCCGCGCCATCAGTCGTATGGATACTACAAGCGATTCGCCGACGAGTTTGGTCTTCAGCGGGTTGACTCACGGGGAAAGAGAATCCCTCAATCAGTTTTGCGTGCAGACAACGAGTCTCTCGCGATCTTTCTGAGTGCTTTGTTCGCAGGAGACGGGTGGGTGGACGCACGAGGTACCATAGGCTATGGGACCATCTCTCCCGTTCTGGCGCATCAAGTTCAACACTGCCTTCTCAGATTCGGGATACTGAGCAGGCTTCGTAGAGGCGAGCGAGCTCTATCATGGGACCGCAAGCGCCGGACCGTCTCGTACGAGATATGGGTCCCGTTAGAATATCGACAGAAATTCGAACAACACATCGCATTGCCCGAAAGAAGGATCCTGGACGGCGCGGACGCGGTGTTACGGCATGAGTCTCGGCAGGTCCGTAGATGGAGCCAAGATGACTTTCCGCTTCCTATCGCATATTTGAGATCAAGACGCGATCGGCCCGGTGCCTGGTCTGGCGGAACATTTGCGAGTATGAAGGAAGCTCAGGAATTCGCTAGGAAATACGAGCGTCCTTACGCTCTGAAAATCGCTGAGGGCGAATGTTTCTGGCCGCGAATCAAGTCCATCGAGTACATCGGCCCGGCTGAGACTTTTGATGTTCAAGTCGAAACGACGGGAAACCTGGTCGTCAACGACATCTTCGTTCACAACACTACTCTAGCTGAATCGCTTGCTCAAGCGTTAGCGCGGAGGTATGGTCAGGCGAATGTGAAAGCGTTGCGTGCTTCGCGGGATCTTCCTGCATTGTTCGAGAACATGGACAAGCTGTTCAAGCGATTTCGGAAACCGCCGAAGGCGATTTTGTTGTTTGCTGATGATATGACGAAGGCGTTGAAGAAGCTGTCTGGGACGGTGGCGGTGAAGGATTCTAGCGGGCAGTTGGAGAAGATGAGGAAGATCGATTACTGGCTGGACAAATGGTACGATATCAGAGGCGAACTCTTCAAACGCGGAATGCGCCAAGGGCTCGTGATCATGGTCGCCGCTCTCCACCGGTTCTACGGAGGCGACATAGACTTACGGGCCGACGCGGACCTGCTCCTTGTCAGGAGTACTGGGACGCCTGGCACCTTTGACGCGAATAAAGTCGAAAAAATGCTCGGCCCAGTTGTGTATTACGCCATGCGTCAGCATGAAGTTGATGCTCTAAGAGATAGGAAGGAACTTGCGTGGACTGCGTACGTGGCAAAAACAGGCTCAGGGGTCTTCCGTGTTCCACGACCGTCAGTCTCCAGCAAACGGCTATTGCAGAACGTGGGATCGAGTGAGACTGTGGAAGAAACCGCTGTCGAGATGGTTGAGCCACTCAAGAAATCCGAGCTAAGTCAGCCTGGCAAGAAATCAGCAGTCGAGCCGAATAAGAAATCACTAGTGGAAGAGAAAATAGCCATTCAACCTAGACCACGACGAGGTAAATGGGGTCGGCGGTTCATCATGGCCACCGGGGTCTTGGCGATGCTATACTTGGCCTATTACTACATCTGGCCGCTCATCCCGAAATAGAATCTATCGCCTTCGATCCTTCGCCACAAAAATAGAACCGGTTACTCTTGCCATAGGACAGTTTAGCTTCGGTCAAGTCCGAACAGTCCACTCATGCGACGCGAGGGTCGGTCGCTAAGACCCCCTATTTTCTAGAACACCCGCTGTCTGGCAGCGATAATAGGGGAGATAGGCGATTCAGGGCATAATTCACGCTTGGATGGTTCGGCGAAAAAAGCGATTAGCCCAGCGAATCCAGCGGCGGTCTTGAGCTACCCTCCCAGATTCGAGATCTGGGCTGAAAACGTGCGATTTCTAACTCTCCCAACACCCGGAGGTTGGAAAAACCCAGCGGGGTTGATCCTTTGATGGTATCTGGAGATTTCAGAGAAGCCTAAATGCGGGAGAAGCGAAGTATTGCTTGATCGAGAAAACCGAAACGTATTGGCGTGGAAATGGAGCTGGCGAACTAGATCGAACAAAGTGGGGAAGCATGCCATCCCAGATAACCCGTCTAACTCTTGCGTCTCTGACACTCATTCTGGTTCTAGTTCTCCAGGTTTCCGCGGTTCTGGGGACAAGTCCATCTCTTGATTTCTCCATAAGCGTCTCCCCCTCCTCTCTCACCATTCCCGTAACCAGTTCAGGTCTCGTCCAGATAACCCTCACCAGCCTAAACTCGTTCTCAAGCAAGGTCAACCTGACAGCCTCTAGCTCGCCAACATCTGACCCCACGCTCATCCTCGGCGCGTCCAATCTCACCCTGCCAGCTCGCGGGACAGCGAACACATGGCTCAACATCACAATACAATCCAGCGTAGACTACGCCGTCACAGTGGTTGGCACAAGTGGCGTCCTAACTCATTCCGCCACGGTCAACGTTGCATGGGGCTCACCCCATACCGACTTCATAGTCACAACCAACAGGGCACAGCTGATAACACCACGTAGTCTGGCAGATGCTGACCAGATAACCGTCACAAGTCTGCACCTCTTCGCCGGAACAATCAACATGGCCGGAACAGTTAACCCAGTTATCGCTAATGCGCCGACAGTCTCCTATTCTCCAACGAGCTTTACGGTCAGCAACTGGGGATCCGCAACGACGACCCTGACCGTTCAGACGACCGCGACCACGCCTCTGCAGAATTATACAATAACCCTAAGCGCGACAGGACAGACCTACGCCGGGCCGACGACCCACAGCATCACACTCAACCTAAGCGTCGTCAACTCCGGATTCGAAATCTCCGCAAACCCCTCAACGTTCAACACAGGAACCACCGATACAGACGGCACTATAATCAGAGTGGCAAGCGTCAACGGATTCGCTGGGAACGTGACTCTCTCAGCGAGTGTCAATCCGAAGGCACCCGGAGTCTACATTCCGGTAACCGTCAGAATGTTTCCAAACAATCTCACTCTCTCTCCTAACGGCGTTCAGGATTCCCTCCTGATCGCCACCGTCTCGGGATCCGTCGCGGATAGCTACGACATCACGGTCGTGGTCAACGACGGGCCCTTGGTTCGAAGCCTGGTCCTCACCTTCTGGGTCAACACCGTGCAATACAGAGGATACCGAACCCTCAACTTTCTCAGTGCCACAACTGGAACCACGGAGAACCTGTTGATCAATCTCACAAATCAGACATCATACCTGGGCCCTGTGACACTTCACGCAACAGTATCACCGAGCGTTCCAAATGGTCCGGTGATAAGTTTCCAGCCATCTAGTTTGAGTCTGACCTCGATCGGATGGAATACTACAAAAATGGTCGTAACTACACAATCCAATACCCCGTTGGGCGTCTACATTGTTGTATTGAGCGAGTCGAGTGGAACGATTAACCTGAACCCGATAGCTGTCATACTTACCTTGGAGGTTCCAGTCCAGTTCGACATGACTGTAAGCCCGGCGTCGTTCGTCCTCGTTTCTGGGAACGGGATCGCGAACGCCCAGCTCTCGATCACAAATCTCGACAAGAACCCTGGCCAGGTTGCCGTGTCGACCTCCTACAATCCGACTGCGTTCACAGTGGTCCTCTGGAGGAATCCGTCACTATACTACATTGAGAATGATCCCTTGGACATTTCTAACGGTTCCACGGCCGTTCTCTCGATCGTCGTGCAAGCCAACCCCAGTGCCGGAGCGGGCAACTATACCGTAACGATAGCCGGCGCCAGCGGCAGCATCATCCAAGCGACGACGATCAGAGTGGAAGTAGTCTCTCTCAGCTCAAGCTTTCTCGAATGCCAGGTCTTCAGAGCCGGTATTCCTTACCCCAGCTCAACTATCAATCTGGATTACAACTTTACGGACATAGGCCAATTATCGATGACTGTTCTAGAGGTGCAGCTTCAAGCCTTCAGCCGGACAAGCCTTCCAATCTCAACCCACGTAACTCTGACAGGAGGGCAGAGCAAGATCATCACGACGACACTGGAGATTCCGGGCACCGCTCGTCTCGGACCACAGATTCTCTCCTTCTACGTACAGTGGGAGTTCTACAATCCCAGCAATTCACAATGGGAAATCGCTAATCCCCTAGTCTTCAATGGAAACCTCACAATTCTAGCGCCCCCAGCACCTCAACCACCTACACCGTCAACCCCGCACTCCACGGGACCATCCTCGGGAATCACAAACCTTGCGCAGACATTACAGGACCTTGTGTCCCAACTTGCGGGTGGGCAGAGCATCATGCCATTATTCAACGGATCACTCGACGAGGCGACTGTGCTAGTGATAGCCGTG
>Ga0066706_10000352_pt1 | contig 13818 bp, 13 predicted proteins | sample GraSoiAngelo_155_FD_67274 | JGI IMG/M metagenome (GOLD analysis project Ga0066706, IMG submission 67274) | Grasslands soil microbial communities from the Angelo Coastal Reserve, California, USA - 14_1009_13_30cm | ecosystem: Environmental > Terrestrial > Soil > Grasslands | place: USA...
CGGGAGCGAGTCACTCGCCGGCAAGCCGGTCAGCGCGGCACACCCCAACCTGCGCAAGCGCACGAGCCTCTCCTTCGTTCACTACGAGGATGTGACGAAGTGCGACGTGCTCTTCCTGTCGCTTCCCAACGGCGCGCACCGGGCGCACGAGTTCGAGGACCGCGCGACCGTGCTGGTCGATCTCTCGAGCGACCACCGTCTGCGCGATCCGTCGGACTACGACCGCTGGTACGGTTCGCCTCATCCGCATCCCGACCGCCTCGACCGCTTCGTCTATGGGATCCCGGAGCTGCGGCGGCCGGCGATCAAGGGCGCGAAACGGATCACCGGCGCCGGTTGCAACGCGACCGCTTCGATCCTCGCGCTCCTTCCGCTCTTTCAGGCGGATGTCGTTGACCGCGCGCGCCCGGTGGTGATCGAGTGCAAGGTCGGCTCGAGCGAAGGCGGGCGCGAGCCGAGCGAGGACAGCCACCACCCCGAGCGGTCCGGTGTGGTCCGGTCGTTCCGCCCGGTCGGCCATCGCCACACCGCCGAGATCGAACAGGAGCTCGCCCTCGGCGCGGACCCTCCGCGGGTGGATCTCTCGGTGACCTCGGTCGAGCTGGTGCGCGGGGTGCTCGCGACCGCGCACGTGTACACGAAGGACGCGCTCGACGAGAAGGAGCTCTGGAGGATCTACCGAGGCGCGTACGCGTCGGAGCCGTTCGTCCGGATCGTCAAGGAGCGCACCGGGATCTACCGGTATCCGGAGCCGAAGCTCCTCGCGGGGACGAACTTCGCGGACGTCGGTTTCGCGTTCGACGCCCGGGCAAATCGCGTCGTCGCGCTTTGCGCGATCGACAATCTCATGAAGGGCGCCGCCGGGAACGGCGTGCAGGCGATGAACGTCTCGTGCGGTTTCGCGGAGGACGCCGGCCTCGGCTTCCTCGGATTGCACCCGTGACCCTCCGCGCGGTCATCAAGGCCGGAGGCAGCGCGGGCGTCGACCGCGACGCGGTCGCAGACCTCGTGGCCGACGTCGCGCGCTCCGACGAGATCGTCCTCGTCCATGGCGCGTCCGCCGAGACGAACAAGCTCGCCGAGGCTCTCGGCCACGCGCAGGAGACGATCACCTCGCCCTCCGGACACTCCAGCCGCCGGACCGATCGGCGAACGCTCGAGATCTTCGCTATGGCCGCGCTCGGCGTGGAGAACTTCCTCTACGTCGAGAAGCTCCAGCAGCGCGGCATCGACGCGATTGGGCTCTCGGGCCTTTCCGGTCGGCTGCTCGTCGCGAGGAAGAAGGACGTGCGCGCGGTCCGCGGCGAGAAGACGGTCCTGCTGCGCGACGACTACACCGGGAAGGTCGAGGCGGTGAACCTCCCGCTGCTCACGCAGTTCATCGGGCCTGGACGCGTGCCCGTCGTCGCGCCGCTCGCGCTCTCGACCGAGCAGCAGGCGCTCAACGTGGACGGGGATCGCGTCGCGGCCGCGATCGCGGTCGCGATCGACGCCGACGCGCTCATCATCCTCACGAGCGTGCCGGGGCTCCTCCGCGACGTGGACGACGCGGGCAGCATCGTCGCCGAGGCGACCCTCGCCGAGGCCGAAGCGCTCGCAAACGGCAGGATGAAGGTGAAGATCCTCGCCGCCCGCGAGGCCCTCGAAGGTGGCGTCGACGAGGTCGTGATCCGATCGGCGAGCGGCGACACGAACGTGCGCACCGTCATCCGCTCGTGAGGCCAGACCCCGACGACGTCGCGCTCGCCCGCGGACTTGTCGAGATCCCGAGCACCTCGCGGCGGGAGGGTGAGGCCGTCGAGTGGCTCGTGGCCCAGATGGCCGCGCGCGGCTTCCGTTCGAGCGTCGACGACGTGGGCAACGCCGTGGGCGAGATCGGCGACGGCGCGAGGCACCTCGTGCTCCTCGGCCACATCGACACGGTCCCCGGTGAGATTCCCGTGCGCATCGAAGGAGACGATCTCGTCGGACGCGGCGCCGTCGACGCGAAGGGTCCGCTCGCGGCGTTCGTCGCCGCGGCGACCGAGCCGGTCGCCGGTCTGCGCGTGACCGTGGTCGGCGCCGTCGAGGAGGAGTCGCCGACGAGCGCCGGCGCGCGCTACCGCGCGACGTGCCCGCCGCCCGATTGGTGCGTCGTCGGGGAGCCCTCGGGATGGGATGCGGTGACGGTCGCATACAAAGGACGGCTCGTCCTTCGCCTCGCTCTCTCACGCGAGGTGCGACACGGCGCGGCGCCCGGCGCGACGCTCGCCGAAGAGGCGCTCGCGATCTGGTCGCGCCTCCGCGCCCACGCACTCGCGCGGACACCCGAGGGCCGCACCTTCGATCGCCTCGATTGCCGCCTCGAGACCATCGTCGCAAGCGAGAGCGACGGTCTCGTCGAGAAGGCCGAGATGCGGATCGGCTATCGCGTGCCGCCGGGTATCGATCCGCAGGAGCTTTCGGGGGCCGCCGCGACGCTCGTGCGCGGCGAGGGCACGACGCGCGTGGATCTCGCGACGATCGGAATGGAGGAGCCCGTGCGCGTGTCGCGGACGAGCCCGCTCGCGCGGGCGTTCGCGCGCGCGATCGCCGAGGTGGGCGGTCAGACCACGTTCAAGGAGAAGAGCGGGACGAGCGACATGAACATCCTGTCCCCCGCGTGGGGGGTCCCGATGGTCGCGTACGGTCCCGGTGACAGTCGATACGACCACACGCCGATCGAGCGGCTCGCGCTCACGGATTACGCGCGCGCGATCTCCGTCCTGCGAGGGGTGATTCGCCGAGCGAGCGACCGCATAATTTGACGCCGACTCGCGACGCGATGTCGAGGAGGCGCCCCAGGTGTTCACGAAGCGTCAGACGCGCCAGCGGGCCGTGGTCGCTGGGCTCACGCTCATCGCCGTCTTGGTCGGCGCCCTGATGCTGTCCAGCGAGGTCTTCGACACCACGCTGCAATCCGCGGTCTACGACCAGGCGATCAACGTCGCGACCGCGACGGTGCGCAATCAGGTGACCATCGTCGCGATCGACGATCCGACGATCGCCCAATACGGGCGCTACCCGCTGCCGCACCAGGCGTACACGGACCTCCTCCGCGCGCTCAAGCCGCAGGGCGCTTCGGTCATCGCGTTCGACGTCGGCTTCTACGAGCCGTCGACGGGCGACGACGACCAGCGCCTCGCCGCGGCGATCCGCGACGCGGGCAACGTGTTCCTCGCGATGCAGGGCGGGCCGGAGGCGACGCTCGGCGACCACACCGAACGTTACCCGACCGTCCAGCTGCCGATCCCCCTGCTCCGCGACGCCGCCGCGGGCGTCGCCGCGGTGAACATTCATCCGGATCCGGACGGGCGAGTGCGCTACACGCAGCTGCTCATCGAGGGACCCGACGGCACCACCTACTACTCGCTGCCGCTCCTCACCGCCGCGAAGAAGGTGCGCGCGGACCTCAGCCAGGCGCGCCGCGAAGGTGATGTCTTCACGGTGCCGGCGCCGCTCGGCGATCGCGTCATGCCGATCGACCGGCGCGGCGGGATGTCGGTCTACTACGCGGCACCGCCGGCGCCCGCGACCTACGACAACCCGGCCACCTATCCGTGCAAGGACGCCCGCTACCTCTGCGTCGTCTCGATGAAGGACGTGATCAACGGTTCGATCTCGCGCGACTACATCGTCGGGCGCGCGATCCTCATCGGGGCGCACTCACTCTCGGCGGTGCCGGACGACTACCCGGTCCCGAACTCGAGCGGGCAGAAGATGTACGGCGTCGAGATCTGGGCGAACGCGGTCCAGTCGATCCTGACGAACCGGTATCCGGTGCTGAGACAGGGCGCGATCCCGACGCTCCTCGAGCTCCTCCTGCTCACGCTCGCGGGACTGGTGCTCGTTCTGCGTTGGCGGCTTTTCGGCTTCCTCGGCGCGCTCGTGCTCCTCGTGCTGTACGTCGTCGGTGCGTACGCGGTCTTCTCGATCCAGACGCAGGGGGCCATCGGTCAGGGGCCGGTCGAGGTGCCATCCATCGCCTATGTTGTCCCGGCGGCCTTCTGGTGGATCATCCTGCTCGGGTATCTCCTCGTCGAGGAACAGTTCGCGGTCGCGCGGACGCGCAGCACCTTCGGTCGCTTCGTCACGCCGGCCATCGCGCGCACGATCATGGAGCGTGAAGAGGCCGGCAAGCTCGCGCTCGGCGGCGAGGAGAAGCGGGTGACGGTGCTCTTCGGCGACATCCGCGGGTTCACGACGCTCTCCGAGGCGATGGCTCCCGCCGCGCTGCTCAGCCACCTCAACCGGTACTTCGACGGTATGGTGGACATCGTGAACCGTTACGAAGGCACCGTGAACAAGTACAACGGTGACAACATCATGGTGCTCTGGGGCGCGCCGCTCGAAGTTCGGGATCAGGCCCGGAAGGCCGTCGAGTGCGCGCTCGAGATGCAGCACTGGATCGTCGGCGAGCGTGAAAGGGGCGGGCCCGATGTCTCTTTCGGCTTTGGCATCAACACCGGCCGCGTGGTCGCCGGCTTCCTCGGCGCGAAGGGACGCATGGAGTACACGGTCATCGGCGACAGCGCGAACGTCGCCTCGCGGCTCACCTCGAGCGACATCGCGCGGCGCGATCAGGTCGCCTGCTCCGCCGACACGCTCCGCGAGCTCGGCGACGACTTCGAGGCCGTGGACCTCGGGGCCGTCGTCGTGAAGGGGCGCAGCGAGCCGGTGCGCTGCTGGCAGATCAACCGGCTCGGCGGCCTGCGGACCCCCAAGCCGGCGCCCCCGCCGGACATTCCGATCGGGCGGGCGGCCGTGGCAGGCTCCCACTAGCGGTGGACGAGAAGGTCGCGCTCGTGCTCGTGAAGCTCGGGCATCTCGCGGTGCAGAAGGACCGCGAGGCATACCTGCGCGGCCTCGTCGATCTCTGCTCGCAGGCGGTCGACGCGGAACGCTGCACCGTGTATGTCGTCGACCACCAGCGGAAAGAGCTCTGGGCCAGGGTCGCCCAGCGCACCGCGACCGAGATCCGCCTGCCGATGGGCCAGGGCCTCGCCGGTCACGCCGCGCTCACCGGCGAGACGGTGAACGTCCCCGATGCGTACGCCGACGCGCGTTTCGATCGGAACGTCGACCTGCGCACCGGTTTCCGCACGCTGAACATGCTCGTGGTGCCGGTGTGGGGGAGCGACGGCCGCACCGTCGTCGGCGTGATCCAGGCGCTGAACAAGCGCAACGGTGCATTCGAGCGACGGGATCAGATGCTGCTCGAGCAGATCGCCGAGACGGTCGGGCCGGTCCTCGAGCACATTCCACTCGAGGGCTGATGCCGGAGGAGCGTCGCGCGGCCGAGCGCCGGACCAAGCTCCGTCGAACGACTGACCGCAAGGTGACGACGGGGTCGCGTCTTGACGTGATTCTCGACGTGACGCGCCGGCTCATGTCGATCACCGACCTGGACGCGCTCCTGCGGGACATGGCCGAAGCGACGACCCAGCTCCTCGATTCCGACCGCGCGACCATCTTCATCGTCGACCGCGAGCGGAACGAGATCTGGTCGCGCGTCGCGCTCGGGACCGGCTCGGACGAGATCCGGCAGGCGGTCGGCGTCGGGATCGCGGGCACCGTCGCTGAGACCGGCGAGGCCATCAACATCCCGGACGCGTACCGGGACCCTCGCTTCAATCCGGAGCACGACAAGCGGAGCGGGTATCGCACGCGGAGCCTCCTGACTTTCCCGATGAAGGGTCAGAACAGCCGCGTCATCGGCGTGTTTCAGGTCGTGAACAAACACGGCCGCGAGCGTTTTACCGAGGAGGACGAGGAGACGCTCGCATCGCTCGGCGCGTCTGCCGCGGTCGCCGTCGAGAACGCGCAGCTCGTGGCCGAGCAGCGCCGCCTCTGGGAGACCCTCATCGAGACGCTCGCGGTGACGATCGACGCGCGCGACCAGCAGACCGCCGGTCACAGCCAGCGGGTCACGCGCTACGCCGAGGTGATCGGCAGGGGTATGGGTCTCGCGGGGATCGAGCTGGAGAAGCTGCGGGCGGCGGCGCTCCTGCACGACTACGGGAAGATCGCCGTGCGTGACGAATTCCTCCAGAAGCCGGGAAAGCTCGACGACGCCGAGTTCGCGTACATGAAGGCGCACGCCGAAAAGACGGGCGAGTTCCTCGCGCACCTCGAGTTCCCGCACGACATGCGCGAGGTGCCGATCATCGCCGCGCAGCATCACGAGCGCATGGACGGCAAGGGGTACCCGCGCGGTCTTCCGGCGGAGCGGATCCTCCGGGGCGCGCGCATCGTCGCGGCCGCCGACGTGTTCGACGCGCTCACCGCGCCGCGCTACTACAAGCCCGCGTACACGGTCGAGAAAACGCTCGAGCTCATGGACGGCATGGCCGGCGATCATCTCGACCCCGAGGTGGTCGCGGCCGTTCACCGTCTGCTGAAGGACCTCGAATGGACGCTCGAGTCGCTGAAGCACACCTGGCCGAAGCCCTCCCAGGAGGTCGCCCCCGCCGCCGAGGGCGCGCTCTCCGAGCGCGACCAGGCCGCGGTGAAGGCGAGCGACGGATGAAGATCCGGTTCTGGGGAACACGCGGCTCGATCCCGACGCCGGGTGCGTCGACGGTCCGCTACGGCGGCAACACCGCGTGCGTGGAGGTGCGCGACAGCACGGGTTCGCTTCTCATCCTCGACGCGGGGACGGGCCTACGCGAGCTCGGCGCGTCGCTCATGAATGGTGGCGGGCCGCGCCCGTTCTCGGTCGACCTGCTCCTCTCGCATCTTCACTGGGACCACATCCAGGGCATTCCCTTCTTCCGTCCGGCCTACGACCCGAAGACGTCGCTCCGGATCAAGGGGCCGAAGCAATCGCGCACGATGCGCGAGCTCCTCGGGCTGGGGATGGACGACCCCTTCTTCCCCGTCGATCTCGACGAGCTGCCGGCGCGGATCGAGGTTGCCGAGCTCGATGACGGCAGCGACGAGCAGGTCGGCCGCTTCCGTGTGCGGGCGGCGAGCCTGTACCACCCGTCGCCCGCGCTCGCCTACCGGCTCGAGGCCGACGGCCGCTCGCTCGTGTACGCGACCGATACCGAGGACCCCTTCTCGGGCCGGCCAAATCCGGTGATCCCGCTGGCGAACGGCGCGGACATGCTGATCCACGACGCGCAGTACCTCGATAGCGACTTCAAGCCGACGTGGGGTCATTCGACGATCGCGAGCGCGATCGACGTCGCGATGAAGGCGAAGGTGAAACGGCTCGTCCTTTATCACCACGATCCCGACCGTACCGACGAGGCACTCGACCGGATCGCGCAGGACGTCGCCGCGCGATCACCCGAGCGGACGAAGGAGCTCGAGATCGTCGTGGCGCGCGAGGGGATGGAGCTCACGGTCTAACACCCCGCGGTCTGGGCGCTCGCGCGCGTATCGTCGGGTCCGACAAACGGGGAGGTGCGCTGATGAACGCGCTCGAAGTTCTCGATCGCGCCCGGGACAACATGTCGGTCCGTCGCGTGTACGGCGACCCATACACGGAGGACGGCCTCACGGTGATCCCGGCCGCGAGCGTGATCGGTGGCGGTGGCGGCGGAGGCGACACGGAGGGGAACGGCGGCAGCGGCTTCGGTCTCTCGGCGCGCCCGGCCGGCGCCTGGGTGATCAAGGACGGGGAGGCGACGTGGCGACCCGCCCTCGACCTCAACCGGACCATCCTGGTCGGCCAGCTCGTCGCGATCGTCGCGCTGCTGGTGGTCCGGAGCGTGGCGAAGACGCTCGCGAGGCTGCGATGACCGCTCGTCAGGGCGTCGCTTTGACCGTTCCCTTGATCGGAGCGCTGTCGATCCGAACCGCGTAACAGACGACCGCGTGGTCGCCCTTCGCCCAGCCGCTCGTCGTCGGGCTCATGTACGACATGTCGTAGGTGCTATCCGCGTCGAAGTCGCGGCCGGTGTACGTCGCGTACGCCGGGACGCACTGTGCTTTGGCGAACGACTTGAACGCGTCGTCGCCGGGGTAGCTGTCGTTCGCGCCTGTGACGCTTCCGATGAAGACCACCTCGGCGCCGTGCTGGTCGGTGCACGGATGGTGCTGCACGTCCTTGACCGTCGACCCGACGGTGGCGTTGCCCGGGACGTCGAAGCAATCGCCGACTTTGAGGTCGCCGACGTTCCCCGAGAGAAAGTCGCGGAAGAAATAGCCCACGACCGCGAAGCCGCCGATCGCGATCCACAGACCAAAGCGCCTCAACAGAGCGACCACGCAGCACCCCTTCCACGGCCAGAGGCCGGAACGCCGCGGCGTTCGGGGCGAGCCTAGACCGGGGGCGATGCGCGTTTGGTTTCACAGCGGAGTGGATCGCGGTGCCCAAGGTGGGATTCGAACCCACACGGGTGTTACCCCATCGGCTCCTAGGGCCGACGCGTCTGCCAGGTTTCGCCACTCGGGCGCGGTTTCATGCTAACCGCGCGATGAGCCGGGTCGATTTCGCCGCTCCGCAGGTGGACGCGCTAGGTCCGCCGGCGATCCACGACCCAGGTCGATCCCGGCCGGCGCTTCGCGACCTCTTTCACTTCGGCGGCGGCGCGGGCCGCGGCCGTCGCGCCCTCGAAACGGCCCGGCGTCACGTTCACGATCCCGATCGAGAGCGACGCGAACGGGATGTGCCGGAGCCCGCCGCGACGGTCGCGCGCCTCGAGCCAGCCGCGCGCGCGATCCTCGGCGTCGTAGAGCGACGGCGCCTCCGTGTCGAACCGTCTGGTGATCCGCTCGGCAACGGCCTCGGCCTCGTCGAGACCCGCGAGCAGCACGAAGTCGTCGCCGCCGATGTGGCCGAGGAACCGAGGCACGTCCCCGCACTCGGCGATCTCCTCGAGGAGCTGGGCGACGCGGGCGATCATCCGGTCGCCCCGCGCGAAACCGTAGTGGTCGTTGAACTCCTTGAAGCGGTCGATGTCCGCGTACAGCAGCGAGAAGGCCGAGCCTTCGGCAAGGCGCCGATCGATCTCCTCGGTGATCGTCGTGTTCCCAGGGAGCCCCGAGAGCGGATTCACCGCCCGAAGACCGCTCGTGCGGCGGAGCGCCGCGCCGATGCGAACGAGAAGCTCCTCCGCGTCGTACGGCTTCGTGAGGTAGTCGTCCGCTCCGGCTTCGAGCTCGGCGAGCCGGGACTCACGCTCGCCGTTCGCGCTCAGGAAGATGATCGGAAGGAAACGCGTCCGGGGATCGCGCCGGACCGCCTCGCGGACCTCCGTGCCGGACACCCGCGGGAGACCGAGGTCGAGGAGCAGGAGATCGAAGCCGTCGCTCCGCACGGCCTCGATGGCCGACACTCCATCCGCCGCCTCGCCACAGCTGTAGCCAGCGTCCTCGAGGAGCGCGCGTAGCGCGGACCGGGTGTCCCCATCGTCCTCGACGACGAGGACTCGTCCCCCCACGTGATGAGAGTCGGACGGTGCGGGGGTCCCTCTCAATAGGAGAGGGGTACCGAAAACCGGTTGCCTCCTCGGTCGGAAGGTCAACAGACGGTCAACGCTGGCGCGCTTCGATCCTCGACAGCCGCTCGATGACGCGCAGCAATGCGTGATTCCCCTCGCGCCCGCCGCCGTCCTGCTGCAGCGCCGTGTAGAGCGCGTGGACGAGCGAGGTCCCTGGAAGCGAGACGTGTTCGCTGTACGCGTTGTCGAGCACGAGCCGGAGATCCTTCTGCTGCAGGTCGACCATGAACCCCGGGCGGAAGTCGCCGGCAAGCATCTTTGGCGCGTAGTTCTGCATGGCCCACGACGAACCGGCCCCGCCCGCGATCACCTGACGCGTGCGCTCGAGGTCGATGCCCTGCGCCTTCGCGAACACGAGTGCCTCGGAGACGCCGAGGTTGTTGATCGCGACCGCGATCTGGTTCGCGAGCTTGCAGGCCTGGCCCGCGCCGTGATCACCGATGTGCACGATGGTCTTCCCGAGGGCCTCAAAGAGGGGCATCGCCCGCTTCAGGTCGGACTCCTCGCCGCCGACCATGATCGCGAGGCGCGCCTCGATCGCTCCGACCTCGCCGCCCGACACGGGCGCGTCGAGCGTCCGAAAGGGCGGCCGGTTCGCGGCGGCGCGCGTCGCGAACTCGCGGGTCGCGACCGGGCTGACCGTGCTCATGTCGATCGCCAGCAGGCCATCGTGTGCGCCCGCAGCGACGCCCTCGGGACCGAAGATCACCGCCTCGACGTCCGGCGTGTTCGTCACCATCGTCACGACGATGTCGCTCCGTTCGGCGACCTCACGCGGCGTGCGGGCGATGGTCGCGCCGGCCTCGCCGAGCGGCTTCGCGCGCTCCAGCGTCCGGTTCGTCACCGTGACCGGGAAGCCTGCCCGCAGCGCGTTCCGCGCCATCGGCGCGCCCATGATCCCGAGGCCGACGAAGCCGACCCGCTCCACGATCAGTTCGTCGTGTCGATGTCGTCGTCGCTCGAGAGGAAGACGCTCCTGTCACCCGCGTCTTCGCTGACGAGGAAGGTGCCCTCCTCGGTCTCGTCGACGTTCACCGAAGCGACGAGAAGCTCGTCGGTCACGTGGATGAATCCGCTCGCGCGCGCGAGCTCGTTCGCGATCGCCTCGGCGAGGGAGTCCTCCTCGTACGAGCCGGCCAGAAGCGCTCGTGCCTTCTTCACGAGAGCGAAGAACTCGAGCGGCTCGAAGCGCTCCTCGTGCGCGACCAGCACGGCCGCGCCGAGGTCCTCGTCCCCTTCGTGGATCTCATAGAAGAACACCTGCGGCGGTCGAGCGTACCCCATAGACTTTGGAGAGCTCCATGCAGAAACCCCCGACGACTGCCCCACCTTCGGTCCGGCATACCGTGCGACGTGAGCCGGGCTCCCGCGCGACGCTCGAGGTCGAGGTCGACGCCGATCGCCTCGCCCGAGCCGCCGATGCCGTGTTCGCGCGGCACGTGCAGCATGCCAAGATCCCGGGCTTCCGGCCGGGCAAGGCGCCTCGCGCGATGTACGAGCGGACGTATGGACGTGAGCACCTCTGGGAGGAAGCCGCCGAGGACCTCGTCGAGGACACCTACCGCGAGATCCTCGACGCCGAGCGTATCGAGGCCATCGACCGGCCCGAAGTGAAGATCGCCGAGCTCGCCGAGGGCAAGCCCCTCAAATACACCGCGACCGTCGTCGTCCGTCCCGAGGTGACGCTCGGTGATTACACCAAGCACGGCGCCACCGTCGAGCCGGTCGCGCCTGCGGACGACGAGGTCGATCGGACCATCGCCGCGATGCGTGAGAGCCACGCCCAGCTGCGGCCGGTCGACCGGCCGGCGGAGAAGGGTGACGTCCTCACCGTGGACATCGACGCGAAGGTGGGTGAGCGGACGCTGAGCTTCGCCCGGAACGCGCACATCGAAGCGGGCAAGGAGCTCGGCATCACCGGGCTCGGCGAGGCGCTCGTCGGGATGCGCGCCGGCGAAGAGAAGAAGGTCGAGCTCACGTTTCCCGAGGACACGAGCGAGGGCGAGCTCGCCGGGAAGACCGGGACGTTCAGCATCCGGCCGTCGCAGGTCGCGGAGAAGGTGCTTCCCGCCCTCGACGATGGGTTCGCCAAGACCGTCGGCGTTGCCGACATCGAGACGCTCCGCCGCACCGTACGGAACGAGCTCGCGCACGCCGCGTTCCACGAGGCCCGCGACGCGGCCGCCGACAAGGCGATGGAGCATGCCCTCGCGACGGCCGCGGTCGAGGTCCCCGAGGTCCTCGTGGAGGACGAGCTCGAGCACCTGGTCGCCGATCTCAAGGCCCGGGTGAAGGAGGAAGGCGTCCCATTCGAGAAGTTCCTGCTGCAGACCCGCAAGACCGAGCAGGACATTCGCGCGGAGTGGCGTCCGATCGCGGAGCGTCGCGCGAAGTCCCTTCTCGTCATCGACGCCATCGCGCGCAAGGAAGGCGTCACCGTATCCGGGAACGAGCTCGCCGCGCAGGCGGCGATGTCGCCGCTCGCGCAGGTCGACGCGCAGGCGCTTCGCTCGCCGCAGGTGCTCGCGTCCCTGGCACGCTCGATCCGCAACCGCAAGACCGTCGACAAGCTCATCGGGCTCGACTCGCCCGACGCCGAGCGCGAGGCGATCCGCAAGGCCGGCGGCGAGGACTTCGATCCCCACGCCGCGCCCGAGCCCAAGGCCGAGGAGTCGAAGATCATCGTTCCGACGAAGACGGACGCGACGCCCGAGGGACGTGAGGCCCTTCGCGCGATGCTCGAGAAGAAGTGACCGTCAGCTGACCGGCTGGCGCGTCGATCGGCGTGCCGCTAGGCGAGGTACTTCCGGAACCACTCGATCGTCGCGACCCAGGCCTTCTGCGCCTGCGTCGCGTTGTACCGGTCTCCAGCCGCGTTCGTGTCGTTGTGGAACGCGTGATTCACTCCGGGATAGACGGTGATCGCGTACGGCACGCCCGCTTGCTTCAGGACCTCTTCCATCTGCGGCGCCGTGGCGGTGATGCGCGTGTCCTGCTCCGCGTAGACGGCGGACACCGCGGCCTTCACCTTGGAGAGCTCCGTGTAGTTCGCGGGCTGCGGACCGTAGAAGGGGACCGCGGCCTTGAGCTCGGTCGGGGCGCCGCCCGCGAGGATGTTCCACACCTCGCCGCCACCGAAGCAGAAGCCGACGACCCCGGCGGTGCCGGACGTCTGCGAGCGCAGATACGCGAACGTGGCGTTGTGGTCCGCGAGCTTGTCGGCGACGCCGCGCTTGCCCAGCTCCGCGTTGTAGGCCGCGCTGTCGACGAGCTTCGCAGCGCCGCCCGCGCGAGCGGCGAGGTCGATGTTGATCGCGACGAACCCGGCGGTCGCGACGCGACGGACGACGTCCTTGATGTGCTCGGTCTGCCCGCGGTTCTCGTGGATCACGACGACCCCGGGCACCTTCCCGCTGGCGGCGGCCGGCTTCGCGAGATACGCCATGAGGTTCGCGCCGTCGCTGCCCTTGACCTCCGGGGTCGACACCGCGATACGCGGGTCGTTCTCCTTCACGGTGACGCCGTCGGTCGTTGGCGAGGCCGGCGGGGTCGCGAACGGCTGCGCGACGAGCGCCGGCGATGCCGCTGCCGGCGCCGGCGACGACGTCGTCGCGGCTGGGCGAGGCGAGAGGTCGCATGCCGCCAGGATCGAGGTCGCGAGCGCGGCGCTTCCGGCGATGAGCGTGACGCGGCGGATCAGCTCGCGCCGCGGGATGAGTCCGTCGCGGAAATCCTCGACGTGCTCCTCGATGAAGTACCGCTGCGTCTCGTTCAGCTGTTCCATCGCTCTCCTCCCGAAGTCTCACGAGCCTTACGTCCGGCCGGGCCAGACGGTTCAGCACCTCGGTTCGACGTGGGCCGCCTAACGCCCCGCCGGTGCGGCGACCGCGATGTGGGCGGCGAGGTCCCGGATCACCTTGGACGCCGCGCTGTCCGGATGGAGCACGATGAGCGGGCGGCCGCGGTCGGCGGCATCGTCGCACACGGGCGTGTACGGGATGACGATGTCGGCCTTGCGGTTGAAGAACCGCGAGATCTGGTCCATCTCGACACCCGCCTGGCTGGACCGGTTCACGACCAGGATCGAGCGCTCGCGTGGAAAGGAGAGCTTTTCGAGGACCTCGAGCGACTCCTTCGTCGCCTTGAGCGATGGAAGATGCGCCGCGGTCACGATCACCACCGCGTCGGCCACGTCGAGCGCGGCCAACACCTGCTGCGAGAAGCTCGCAGGCGCGTCGACGACCACGTAGTCGGACTGCGCGCGAAGCCGGTCGAGCGCCTGCTGTACCGCGGGCACGGTGACGAGCTCGGCGTGCTCCGGCGCGTCGCACCCGGCGAGGACCGTGAC
>Ga0066706_10000355_pt1 | contig 13805 bp, 14 predicted proteins | sample GraSoiAngelo_155_FD_67274 | JGI IMG/M metagenome (GOLD analysis project Ga0066706, IMG submission 67274) | Grasslands soil microbial communities from the Angelo Coastal Reserve, California, USA - 14_1009_13_30cm | ecosystem: Environmental > Terrestrial > Soil > Grasslands | place: USA...
GTAGACCGTCTCGAGCTGCTGGAAGGGATACCGCTCGCGAGCGAAGATCAGCTCGCGCTCCAGCGCGTCGACATAGTCCGGCATAAGGCGATCCATCCCGGCGTAGGCGTTGAAATCGCAATAGCCGCACTTGTGCTTACAAAAAGGAATGTGGATATAGAGGTGCCGGAAAGCCTGCAATCCCCTCTCCCCATAGGGGAGAGGGCTAGGGAGAGGGGCGTGCAAAGAAGTAGTCATACGCCCTTGATGGTGTACCGCTGCCCCCGCGCCGCCTCCAGCTCACGTTTCAGGTGATCGACCGCCTCCCGATCATTGGGCACCAACTCCTTGATCCGCTGAGCGATGCGGTCCTCGGTTCGCGCGATCTGCCTGCCGATCTGCTCCACGTTCGCGTTCTGCGACCGGTAGCGCTCGCGCTTGCGCCAGAGGCGCGCGTGCTCCTCGCGCAGGTCGGCGACCGACCGCCGCACCTGGCAGTCCAGGCACCGCCCATCCCTGGTCTGCGTGCTCGCCACCTGCTTCCCGCAGTCGCGGCAGAAGACAAGAATCCCGGTCACTTGAGGTCCACCACCATCGCCTTACTAAGTTCCCGCAGGCGCTCGGGTTGAATCTCGAACACCGAGTCTGGCCGCCCGGCGGCCGCCCAGACCACCCCGTAACCGAACAGGTCGCGGTCCATGTACACGGGCACGTCGGTGGCGTGGCCGAAAGGCGGGACTCCGCCGATCGCGTAGCCGGTGGCCGTGCGGGCAGTGTCCGCGTCCGCCTTGGCCACCGGTTCCCCGGCGACCGCCGCAAGGCGGCCCTCATCGAGCCGGTTGGCTCCGCTGACCAGCGCGACCACCGGCCTGCCGGCTGCGATGAAGACAAGCGACTTCACGATCTGACCCACGTCGCACCCGACCGCGCCCGCGGCGTCCACCGCGGTGCGCGTGCCCTGGGGAAACTCCCGCACCGTCACCCCGAAGTCCGTGCTCGCCAGCCACGACTCGAATCGGTTCACGGATATAAAAGATAGGTCGCGGTTGCAAAACCCCGGTCACGGGCCACACTCTTGTCCGAATGCTCAGCGCGCCAACGCGGGTCGTCGTCACCGGAGCCGCCGGCTTCATCGGCTCGCACCTCTGTGAGCGATTGCTCTTGGCGGGCCATGAGGTGGTCGGGATCGACAGCTTCAGCGACTACTACGAACGCGAACGCAAGGAGCAAAACCTCAGCGTCGCCCGCGCGCACGACAACTTCACCCTCGAGGAGACCGACCTCGTCGAGGCGGACCTGAAACGGATCCTGAACGGGGCGACCGTCGTCTTCCACCTCGCGGGCCAGCCAGGAGTGCGGCCTAGCTGGGGAGGCCACTTCGACCGCTACGTGCACGACAACATCGTCGCCACGCAGAGGCTTTTGGAATCGCTGCGCGACACGCACGTCGACAGGCTGGTGTTCGCGTCGAGCTCCTCTGTCTACGGCGACGCCGAGATGTTTCCCACCAAGGAGACCGCGCTTCCGCGACCAGTCTCGCCGTACGGCATGACCAAGCTGGCGGCCGAGCACCTCACCTTCGTCTATATGCGCAACTTCGGCATCCCCGCGATCTCGCTGCGCTATTTCACGGTGTACGGCCCGCGCCAGCGCCCTGACATGGCGTTCTGCCGATTCATGGAGGCGCTGGTCGAGGAGCAGGAGATCGAGGTGTTCGGCGACGGCGAGCAAACCCGCGAGTTCACCTACGTGTCAGACGCCGTGGACGGAACCGTGAAGGCGGCGTCGGCCGACGTCGTCGGCCACATCATCAACCTCGGCGGTGGCAGCCGCGTCACGGTAAACCGCGTGCTGGACACTTTGGAAGACATCAGCCGGATCAAGGTCAGGCGCCGGCAGCTGCCGGCTGCGCCGGGTGACCCGCGTCACACCGGCGCGTCGATCAATCTTGCCCGCGAGAAGCTGGGCTGGGAACCGCGCGTGTCGCTGCGCGAAGGCCTGGCGAAGCAGTGGGAATGGTTCCTGGCGATGTCGCCGGAGAGCCCCAGGGTCTCCCGTACCTAGCGCAGCCCGCCCAGGGCAAGCTTCCAGGCCAGAGCCGTCGACTTCATCGGGTCCTCACACTCTCTCGACGCGGCTTCGCCGTCGGTGCTCGACTTGCACACCACCAGTGCGCCATATTTGCCCGACGCAAAGACGTAGTGGTACACACCGGCGGCGGGTGATCCTCCGATGGAGAGATAGGCGCCACCGATGCCATTTGAATCTGGCGTGCCGGGGCTGAACGCTTTGGCCCAATCAGCTGCATCGGCACTGGTGGGAAACGAGAGGAGGCCGGTCTGCACCTCCATGTGCGTGTCGTTGTTCAACGCATAGTCGCCGTACGCGAAGTCGTTGATGCCGCCGCCGCGCATCAAGGCCAGGATGGGGTCGGGTATAGCGGCCAGGATCATGACGACAAACGATTCGACGGGAAGTTGTGTCGACCCCAGCAAGGTTATGTCCAGCCCGGGAGGCGGGAGCAGGTTCGGGTCGACGGAAGTGGACTTGGCGTGTAGCTTGCTCAGGTCTTTCAGTCCCGCTACGAACTTGCTCGCGTTCTTGCCCAGCTGCGTCACAGTCGGAATCGCGTCCTTACGTGTCCAGACGATCTGAACCACGACCTGGCCGACGCGGACAAAGGTCCGGGTTGCGAACGGCGCGGCACTGCTTCCTTGCAGGCCGTAGTAGAGGACCTGATCGCCGACCTTCGGACTCGTTGGTGAAGTGCCGTAGGCGTTCTGGTACTCGGTCATCGCAGACGTCGCCGAAGACGCCTTGTCGTACACCGTGTAGCGCGCCAGCATCTGCTCGGCGGTGCCCAGGTGGACGTAGGGCTGGCTGACCCAGAATCGAACGGTGGTCGGGGTGCTCATCGAATCGAGCGGCAACACCCCGAAGGTGGGTGTGCCGACCCACCAGTCGTTGTCCCCCAGCAGCTTCCGCACGTCGGCCTGGTTCGGGACGACCGAGTAGATGTCGGCCGGCTTGCCGTTGAAGCCTCCCGCAACGAGCGACGCGCAGGATGCACCGACCATCGCGAGGGCGAGCAGAACCGCGAAACGCGGCGCGCTCCTAGTCAAGCTTGAGCACCGCCATGAACGCCTCTTGCGGAATCTCGACCGCGCCGACTCTTTTCATTCGCCGCTTGCCTTCCTTCTGCTTTTCCAACAGTTTGCGTTTGCGGGTGATGTCTCCGCCATAGCATTTCGCGAGAACGTCCTTCCGGATCGCGGAAATGGTCTCCCGAGCGACCACCTTGCCGCCGATCGCCGCCTGGATCGGCACCTCGTACATCTGGCGCGGAATGATCGACTTCAGCTTCTCCACCAGGCGGCGCCCCTGCGCCTGGGCCTTGCTGCGGTGGGTGATCAGGGAAAGCGCATCGACCGGCTCGCCGGCCACCAGCACGTCCAGCTTGACCAGGTCACCCTCGCGGAAGCCGATCATCTCGTAATCCATCGACGCGTAACCCTTGGAGCGTGACTTCAGCTGGTCGTAGAAGTCGTGGATGATCTCGCCAAGCGGGATCTCGTACTCGAGGACGACGCGGTCACCGGGCCGGTGCTCGAGATGCTTGAAGGCGCCGCGCCGCTCCTGACACAGCTCCATCATCGGGCCCACATAAGTGGACGGGACGATGATCGACAGCTTCACAAACGGCTCGGAGATGGACTCGATCAACGTCGGGTCCGGCAGCAGGGCGGGGTTGTCGACCTCGATCACCTCACCGCGCTTCAGCAGTACCTGGTACTCGACCGTCGGCGCGGTCGTGATCAGGTCGAGCTCGAACTCGCGCTCCAGTCGCTCCTGGACGATCTCGAGGTGGAGAAGGCCCAGGAATCCGCATCGAAATCCAAACCCCAGCGCGGCCGAGTTCTCGGGCTCGTAGGACAGCGCCGCGTCGTTGAGCTGCAGCTTCTCCAGCGCCTCTTTCAGGTCGGAGAACTGGTCGGACTCGGTCGGAAAGAGACCGGCGAAAACCATCGGCTTGACCTGCCGGTAGCCGGGCAGCGCGATGGTCGCGCCGTGCTCGGCGGCGGTGATGGTGTCGCCCACGCGAGCGTCGACGACGTTTTTGATCGCCGCGATCACGTAGCCGACTTCGCCTGCGGTCAGCTTCTCGGCTGGCCGCGGTCGAGGCGCAAACCAACCTACTTCGTCGACGTCGTGGATCTTGCCCGTGTTCATCATCCGGATCCGTGACTTCGGAACGATCTCGCCGTCGACGACGCGCACGTACGTGATGACGCCCCGGTACGCGTCGTAATGCGAGTCGAAGATCAGCGCGCGCAGCGGCTTGGACGGATCGCCACGCGGCGGCGGCACGCGCGTCACCACGGCCTCGAGGATCTCCTCGGTGCCGATGCCCAGCTTGGCCGAGGCGAAGATGACCTGCTCGCGCGGGATTCCCGTCACATCCGAGATCTCCTCGGCAACCATCTCCGGCTGCGCGGCGTCGAGGTCGATCTTGTTGACGACCGGCACGATGGTCAGCCCGGCTTCGACGGCCTGGTACAGATTGGCGAGCGTCTGGGCCTCGATGCCCTGCGCCGCGTCAACGACCAGGATCGCCCCCTCGCACGCCGCTAGGGACCGCGAGACCTCGTATGCGAAGTCGACGTGGCCGGGGGTGTCGATGAGATTGAGCTCGTAACTCTGCCTGTCATGAGCCGGGTAGGTCATGCGGACCGCCTGCAGCTTGATCGTGATCCCGCGCTCGCGTTCCAGGTCCATCGTGTCGAGGACCTGGTCCTGCATCTCCCGCTGGCTGATCGACCCGGTGTGCTCGAGCAGCCGGTCCGCCAGCGTGGATTTGCCGTGATCGATGTGGGCGATGATGCAGAAGTTCCGCACCAGCGCCTGCCTCACTGTGACCGCCACGTTGGCGAGAATACCCACGTGGCCGTGCTGCTTGCGATCGGAGTGCTGCTTTGCGCTGCCGGGCTGGCGCTTCTGGTGAACCTCTTGGGGGCCGGCGATTACGTCATGCGGAGGGTCACATCCAGGTATCTCGGCAGCCTGCCGCCCGGCTTCGCCGCGTCCAAACGGGGCTTTCGGATCTACGCCATCCTTGTGCTGGCGGTCGGCCTGATGTGCGTCGGATTGAGCCTTGTCGAGCGGGCGCTGCCCCTGGCGGCCGGGCTGATCGTGCTGGGCGCCGTGGTTTTCGGCATCGCCTCGGTGGTCGCCATCGCCGGCGAGGTCGAAACGGCTCGCCGGCCCAAGAGTTGAGCCGCATCAAAAGTCCGCATGGTCTGACTAGCCGCCGCGGGAGGCCAGGGCGATCGACAGCCCAACCAGCGCCGCGGTGTCCGCGCGCAGGTTGCGCGAGCCCAAAGACGCAGTAGTCATCCCGAGCTGAAGCTCCCGCTCCGTCCATCCCCCCTCGGGACCGATGAAGAGCGCGAGGTCGCGTGGGGTCGTCAGGTCGGCCAGCCTCTGCGGCGATTCTCGCGCCAGCAGCACCGGAAAGTCCTCAGCGCCGATCGCAGCGTCCGCCGACGACGCCGTAAGAACCTCGGGGACCCGAAGACGCGCGGCCAGCATCGCCGCCTCGCGGCAGATCGTGTTCCATCGCTCCAGCTTCTCGCCGCGGCCGACGCTGCGGTCGGCCTGGAAAATGACGAACGCGTAGGCGCCGGCCTCGGTGCAGCGCGAAAGGACCAGCTCGAGCGCAGGGGCCGGCAGGTTGGCGATCGCGATCGTGATGCGCGCCGCCGGCTCCGGCTGATGAGGTCGCTCCGCCACGACGACGCCCTCGACTCGCGTCGTCGAGACCGAATCCAACCGCACGGTCAGCATGAAACCGTCGGGATCGATCACTTCGATCTCCTCCCCGGGCCGCGCGCGCAGCGAACGGGCGAGGTGTCGCGCGTCGGCGCCTTCGATCACGGCCCGGCCACGCTCGCGCCTGGCAAAGAACGCAGGCAAGCTTCGGCTACATCACGTTGAAGGTTTCGTAGACCGCGACCTGCGCGCCGCCCTTGATCACAGGGCAGCCCTTCGCCATCTTCGTCGCGGCATCGATCGACGGCGCCTCGACGATGCTGTAGCCAGACGCGCGCTGGCCGACCGGTCCCTTCGCGACCGTGCCGTCAGGCTTGATCTTGTTCACCGAACCCGAAAATGGGTTGCCGGGGTCGACGATGGCCGGGCCCAGCTTGGTAAACCATGTCGTCCACTGCTTCATCACGCGAGCCTGCTGCGCCGGCGTTTCTGGCATCGAGCCACCGTAATAGACCAACAGATATTTCATTGCTTCGCCCTCCGTGTTCTCTTCGTGGTGGCGACATTCGAACGCAACTCGCTGATCAACGCAAGTGCTGCGTTCAGCCGCTCGCGGTTCGCCGGCGTGTTGAGCCAGCGGTTCTGTCCGGATGGATGGGGCAGCGGAACGATGACCGGCCGCTCACCGAACCTCTTGCCGATTCGCTCTTCGAGCGAGCCTGGCCCAATGAAACGGGCGATCGCCATCTGTCCGACGGGGATCAGCACCTTGGGCTGGAGCAGCTTCAGCTCGGCGTCCAGCCAGTGCGCGCAGTTGGCGACTGCGGCGGGTGGCGGCCGCAGGTCTCCAGTGTTCTGGCGATTGCGCCCGGGGAAGCAGCGCATCAGCGCCGCGATGTAGGTCAGCCGGCGGAACTCTTCGGCGTCGCGAAACCCTGCGCGCAGCATCCAGCGGTCGAGCTCCTTGCCCGCGCGTCCCGAAAACGGCCGTCGCGACTCACGTTCCATGGGACCCGGCGCCTGTCCGACGAGAAGAAACGGCGCTCCCCACTCGCCCTCGAAAGTCGGATTGGCTTCGGGGATGACGCCCTGGTCGGCGCAGACGTGGCAAGCCCGGCAGGCTGCCTGATGGGCAAGCAGGGCGGTGCGAGATCGAATCAGATCACGCGAGCCAGGCGGGGGTTCGGCGCAGCGCCGGGAATGCGGCCCCGTTTGGTCATGGGTTTGCCCGCGATCTCCTTGATATCCGCCGTGAAGGCGATCGGCGGGGCGGAGCTGATCGCCATCCCGACGCCGTACGAGTGAATCGGACACTTCGCCGCCTCGAACTGGCGAATCCGTTCGGCGTCCAGGCCTCCCGAGACGAAGATGCCGACGTCCGAATGGCCGGCCCCATCGAGCCGCGCGCGGACCTCCTTCACCAGGTCGACGGTGACTCCCCCTCGCTCGCCCGGCGTGTCAAGCCGGACTCCCCGCAGGCGCTTGCCCAGCGCCTCCGCGACGCGAAGCGATTCCTCCGCCTCGTCCTTGAACGTGTCGACGAGCACGATGCGCAGCACGTCGTCTCCCATGTTCTTGTCGAACGCCAGCGCCGCTTTCACGGTGTCGCCGAACAGAAGGATCATCGAGTGCGGCATGGTCCCCGACGCACCCTCCAGCCCGGCGAGCTGCGCCCCAAGGGGTGTTGCGCAGCCGGCGCACCCGCCGACGACGGCCGAATACTCCATGGTCGGACCGATGAGCGGGTGGACATGCCGGGCGCCGAAGCTGATCACGCGCTTTCCGTTCGCGGCGTCCACGACCTCGCGCGCGGCGGTCGCCCAGCCGGTGCAGCTCGAAAGCATGCCGAGCAGCGCCGTCTCATAGACACCGAATCTCGAGTAAGGTGCGCGCACGCGCAGCGCCGTCTCCTTAGCGCCGATGGCCGCGCCCTCGGCGATCGCGTACGCCTCGTCGCCTTCCTGCAGCACTTCCGTGAGCAACCGCACGGCCTCGGCCACTCCGCACAGCACACCCGGGCGGCCGGCGAAGAAATCCATTGCGACGACCGCATCGACGTGTGCGCCGGCGAGGGTTCTCTGCGCGCGCTGGAAGTAGACGTCGGAGGCCGCGGTGGAGTAATAGGTGAGCAGGTCGCTGCCCGGAGCGAGCGCCGTCACCTGCTTCATGCCGCATTGAACTTAGCAGCCCCGGTAACATCCCGTGCCGATGGCCACGCCTTCGTCGCAACAGGTGCTAGAGGTTCTCGGCCGGATCAAAGACCCTGACCTCGGCCGCGACGTCGTGAGCCTGGGGATGATCAAGGAGCTCGACGTCAGCCCGCAGGGCAAGGTCAGCTTCACGTTTGAGCTCACGACTCCCGCGTGCCCGGTGCGCGACCGGTTCAAGTCGCAAGCCGAGGATGCGGTCAACGAGCTTCCTGGCGTGACCGGGGTCGAGGTGCGGATGACAGCCAACGTGCGGCCCGCTTTCCTGCGGCCGAAGCCCTCCGAGATCCTGCCGGGCGTGAAGCAGACGATCGCGGTCGCTTCCGGCAAGGGCGGGGTCGGCAAGTCGACGGTCGCGGTGAATCTCGCGGCCGCTTTGCGCAAGAGCGGCGCTTCGGTTGGGCTGCTCGACGCCGACATCTACGGGCCGTCGATTCCCGCGATGACCGGCTCTCGCGTCGTCCCTCAGCAGGTCAACGGCCACCTCCTCCCCATCGACGCGCACGGCATGAAGCTGATGTCCTTCGGCCACATCAATCCCGGCGACCAGCCGACGATTTACCGCGGCCCCATGGTGGGCAAGGCGATCGAGGCGATGATGGTGCAGGTCGACTGGGGCCAGCTCGACTACCTGGTCATCGACCTGCCGCCGGGCACGGGCGACGCATCACTGACCCTGGCGCAGGCTGTGCCCCTGACCGGAGTGGCCATCGTGTGCACACCACAAGACGTCGCCACCGACATCGCGGTCAAGGCCCTGCAGATGTTCCGCAAGCTCAACGTGACACCGCTCGGGCTGATCGAGAACATGAGCTGGTACGTCTGCCCCGATTGCGGCCATCGCCACGAGATCTTCAGCCACGGCGGGGCCGAGGCCGCGGCCAAGCGCCTGGGGGTTCCCTTCCTCGGAGCGATCCCTCTGGAGGAAGGCATCCGTCAGGATGCGGACACGGGAACCCCAGTCGTCATCTCGCGACCGGAATCGGCGGGCGCGAAGGCGTTTGTCGAGATCGCGTCGCAGGTCGCGGCCCGCACTTCGATCCAATCGTTTCGCCAGCTTCCCGTCATCAACGTGCACTAGGCAAAGCCGCTGCAAGACCCGGATCCGTTTCCGACCAACGTCGACGTCGACCGCGCGCGCCAGGTGATGGAGATCACGTGGGAAGACGGAACGCGATCGACTTATTCAGGTGAGCAGCTGCGATGGGCTTGCCCGTGCGCCGAGTGTCGAGGCGAGGCCGGCATGGCAGGCCGGTTGTCACGTGTGAAGTCGCTCAGCGATGCGGAGCTGAAGATTCGCGATGTGACGCTGGTCGGTCAGTACGCGCTGCAGATTGCGTTCGAGAGCGGTCACGCGACGGGGATCTATACGTTTTCCCTCCTCCGGCACCTCATGACATAATTCCCGCGGCCCGTTGTCGATATCTACGTCACTCCCCGAGCTCGAGCCTACGTCTCCCGCGGCCCCGCCTCTAAGGCGACCAGCGCGCCGCCGCAAGCGATTCGGCCGTCGTGGCTGGGTCGCGGCCGGCATGGTCGTCCTGGTCGTGGTCATCGGCATGGGCGCGTTCCTCGCGTACGAGAACACCCTGCCCACAACCGTTGCCACCAACGTCAAGAGCGGCCAGCGGGACGTTCCGACCGATGGCAACTTCGTCTTCAACTTCTCGCGCTCGGTGTCGATCGAAGCGGTGCGCTCCGCCTTCTCCATCACTCCGGCGACCGACGGATCGATCAGTGCAGTCACCGGTCAGTCGACCTACGCGTGGACTCCGAACAAGCCACTCCAGGAGCTGACCAGCTACAGCGTCAACTTGAGAGCGACCTCCGACACGAGCCGGCACCACGTCAATGGCGGCCAGTGGACATTCACGACGCTCATCATTCCGCGCGTCCTCGCGATCACGGCCGGAAACGGCAGCCCTCTGAAGGACGGAACGGAGATCGATCCCGGCTCGACGATGAAGCTCACGTTCAACGACACGATGGAGCCGGTGACGATCAAGGTGAGTGTGGGAACCCAGATCGCGGCTTTGAAGTGGGCGGCGGACTACAAGAGCGCAACGTTCGTCACCGCGGGATTGCCGTCCGGGCCTCTGACGGTGCAGATCGCGCCCGGCGGCCGCGACCAGACGGGTCATCTCGTGGCGGCGGCCTTCTCATTGAAGACCGGCGTGTACTGGCACGACCACGAGCACACCGTCTCGCTGCGCTATCCCGCGCTGATCCAGATCCCCAACGACGAATTTGCGCGCGACCAGAACGGGTTGCAGGCCGCGGACATCGTCTACGAGTACCTCGCGGAAGGCGGCATCACCCGGCTGACCGCGATCTACCAGAACGCGCCCGATGTGATCGGTCCGATGCGGTCCGCGCGATTCATCTCTCTGAAGTTGGCGCGTCATTACAAAGGCTTGTTGTTCCAATCAGGCGAGTCGCAGGCCACTCGCAATCGGGCCGCCTCCGATCCCACGCCACAGTTCTTTGACCAGGTCGGGTTTCAGTACCGCACCGGTTCCCGCGATGCGCCGGACAACCTGCTGATCAACGGCGACCGTGTGCTGGCTGCGGAGGAGCTCTTCAACATCTCGGGATATGTCTTCCCGAAGGCCCGCCCGGCTCTATCGGGTGGTACTGCCATAAACAGCTTCACCGTTGACGAGCACTACTCCGTTTACTCATATGACGCCGCGACCGGCACATACACCAAGACGGAAGAAGGCCATCCGTACCAGGACGTCAGCCTGCACCAGCCGCTCCGCATCGAGATGTTGATCCAGCTGCACACGCGGGAGCAGCTGCTCGATGTGGGCGACGGCCATGGCGCGCACATCCACGACTTCGACATGGACACCAACGGCCGGATCGAGGTCTTCTACAAGGGCCAGCACTACACGGGCAACTGGGCTTCGACGGACAGCCACGGACCCCTGGCCTTCACGCTGGACAACGGCAACCCGCTGACGCTGCCCCCGGGCCTGGTCTGGATCGACGTAACGCAGTAGGCGACCATGGGTGTTACCCGAGCTGGGCATTTCCGCTCACCGACGGGTGCGAGCCAACTTCCTAATTGTTGCCGCCGTATACGGGCCTTGAAGGATGTAGTCTCTTTCGACCGTGAGACCGCCACCTGACGGGCCGATTCAGAACGCCGGCCGTCGCCGCTCGAACGACCTGGACACCAGTTTTGCCGCCGATTCGCGTCGGCGGCTGGGCGGTCATGGCCGGGCGAGACGGTTCCTGGTCTCAGATCATGGCGCCTCGGCGGCCGCCGAGGGTGTTTGGCGCGGGCTCGTGTCTGCTCTTCAGCGACATTCCGTCCAGAACGCGCTTGGCGAGATGAGTCCCGAGGACCGGGAGGTCCTCACTCTGGCCTACCTGCAGGGCTATACGAACAGCGAGATAGCGGCGAGGTTGAAAGTGTCGGCGAGCACCGTCAGGCGCCGCCTGACCGTGGCGTTGGCGCGCCTCGAGGAAGATGCTCGCCGCTCTGGAACATGGATCTCTTCAATTGCGACCGCGGTTCTTCTAAAGCTCGTCGAACCAGGCGCAAGACTCGGCCGGATGGCAGGTGGTATCCGGCACCCGGACTGGTCAGCGGGATTAGCTGCTGCAGTGGCCATCGGCGCAATGGGCGCGGTAGGAGTCGGCGTGTTCGTTGCCGATCAGCACCCCGGGATGGTCAACCGCGCCGGCGCTCCGGCCACTGTACACATCGCCGGATTGCCGTTTGTCACAACAGCGGCTCCCCAGGCGCTCGACGAAGGTTTGCCCGCGGATCCAGCCAATATCGGTGAGGCGGGACGCCCGCCGGCCACCAGCGACAAGTCGAGCGGCGTGACGGTGGCCTCCGCGAACAAGGCTGGCGATTCCAAGGAGGGTTGCGGTGGCAACCCGACGAACGCTCCGCCGGCCGTTCCCGTCGGACCACGCGCAGGTCATCCGTCTGGTGCCCCCGTGACACATCCTTCAGCGGGAGGCTGCGACAAAGACTAAGGCGGGCATCCTCGCTGCATCAGACAGGCGGGCAATCGCGTTGTCGTTTCGCCGGCCCCCGATGCAAGTTCGCTGAGACTGGCTCGTTCACACAGTTAGGGGTTGGCTGCGCAGTTGAAGACGGTGTTGGCGGTAGCAGCCCGGCATCGTGACGGTGTCCAAACCGTCAAGTACCTGGGGCGTCTCGCAGGCGTCGCCCTCGCCTACTGGGTGGCCGCGCGTCTCAGCTTGAACCTGGCCCTGGTTCACGGACAGGTAACGCCGATCTGGCCGCCAACCGGAATCGCCCTGGTGACTTTCCTCTTGCTCGGCCGTCGGATGTGGCCCGCCATCGCTCTCGGCGCCCTCGCGGTCAACCTCCCCCTCGGCCCTTCACCGCTTGGAGCCGCCTTCATCGCCTGCGGGAATACGCTCGCGCCGCTGGTTTCGGCAGAGCTGCTCCGGCGTGCTGGTTTCCGCCGGCAGCTGGATCGCATGCGCGACGCTGTCGCGATCGTGGTGTTGGGGGCTCTATTCGGCATGACGGTCAGCGCCACTATTGGTAGTTCGGTGCTGACTCTCTCCGGGGTGGTGCCGATGAATAACTTCGCCTCAACCTGGGCTGTGTGGTGGGCGGGAGACGCGATGGGTGTCCTGCTGGTCGCCCCCATGCTCTTGAGTCTCGCCCCGCGGCCCGGGCTTCGTCATATGGGTTGGCGGCGGAGCGCTGAGCTGACGGCCCTGCTGGCCGGCATCGGTGTTGTGACCTACTTTCTGTTCGAAAACCAGTTTCGGATCGAGTACCTCGTCCTTCCCCTTATCGCGGTCGCGGCCTGGCGGTTTCGACTTGCGGGAGCCGCGCCCGCCGCCCTGATCGCATCGGTGATTGCGGCGTGGGCGGCGGTCAACGCCGTGGGCCCGTTTGCCTCCGAGAGCCTGCTGGAAAAGATGGTCACTCTACAAGCGTTCAACGTCAGCCTCAGCCTCGCTTCGTTCCTGCTCGCGTCGTTTGCCGACGCCCGACAACAGAGAGAGGAGATGACGCGCCTGTACGCGTCCGCGAGCCTGGCCATCGCTGCCAAGACCGGCGCCATCGATGCCGCGGCCCACGAGCTCGGTCCGCCGGTAGCCGTGCTGACCAGCTATCTGGCGATCTTGTCTAACGGCAACCTCGGGCCACCTCCGCCCAAATGGAGAGCGAGCCTGAATGTGATGGCGGACAAGGCCTGGCAGGTGAACCAGGTCATGAACGAATTGGTCGAAGCGGCCCGGATCGAATCGAAGACTCAGCCAACAAATCGTGCCTACCTGGATCTTCGAGATGCCGTCCAAAAGGCGGTCGAAAGGGCAGGGCCTCGAGTCGAGGTGAGCGGGGCGCGGATCGCGACGACTCTGGGACCCGAAGCCGTGCCAGTTGATGCCGATGCGCGCCAGATCGGTCGCATCCTCGACAACCTGATCAACAACAGCCTGACCTATGCCGCTCGTCCTCCGCGCCTCAAATTGGATGCAGTCGCCGAAAGAGGTCGAGCCGTCGTCCATGTCATCGACAACGGCGTCGGGATGTCCCCATTGGAGCGTGCCCGCGTCTTTCAGCCGTTTCATCGCACCCAGGACCCGGCATTCAGCAGCGTCCCGGGTGCGGGTCTTGGTCTCTATACGAGCCGAAAGCTTGCCGAGGTCAATCAGGGCAGGCTGTCCCTGGAGAGATCCGAGCCTGGCGTTGGGACCTGCTTCGCTCTCGAACTGCCGCTGGCTAAATCGAAACCTGTCGCGCCGTCGGCGAACGGCGGCCGGCCGTAGCGCCTGGCAGAGTCGAGGCCACGCCTCTACAGTTACTGTGCGGCCGGGTCGCTGAGGCGACGTGCTTCGATG
>Ga0066706_10000356_pt1 | contig 13797 bp, 12 predicted proteins | sample GraSoiAngelo_155_FD_67274 | JGI IMG/M metagenome (GOLD analysis project Ga0066706, IMG submission 67274) | Grasslands soil microbial communities from the Angelo Coastal Reserve, California, USA - 14_1009_13_30cm | ecosystem: Environmental > Terrestrial > Soil > Grasslands | place: USA...
ATCTCAAGCTCGTTCGGCGTCTTGACATAGTCCGGTCTTTCTCGTGTCAGAACACCGTCCCGATCTAGAAAGACGGCCTTCATGGTCACGTGTCCGGCACGACGCGTCCTTCGCGAAGCGAATTAATAGTGTTTTCCAGAACTCTTGGTACCGGAAGAGAAGCTTGGTTAGACTCGAACAGTTTCCAGAATCTTAACAAGCATCAAAAGGTCGTCAGAGTCAGTATCAGACTCGCATCAGCTACAACATACATGTGACAGTCAAGTTGGACTCGTGGATATACATCTCAGGGATTTCTCTTGCCTTCAGCATGCCTGGTCTCTTGTTCTCTTACTACAGCGTGATTCTCTTCCTGAGCACGTTCCGCTATCCGAAATCTCTCGGGGACGAACCCCATCTTCAAGAGACACCGTTGGTCTCGATTCTGATCGCCACGTTCAACGAGAAGTTTGTTGTGGCAAACACCCTCGACGCTCTTAAGAGCCTCGACTACCCCAAAGACAAACTCCACGTTGTGGTAGCCGATGACTCATCCGACGAGACCGTTGACATCATCGACCGGAAGCTTTTGGAACTTAACAATCTAGGGATTCATAGTGTCGTGTCGAGGAGGAAGGGCCGGGCGGCCTTCAAGAGCGGCGCGCTGAATCAAGCTGCCCCACTCCTGAAGGGCGACTTTGTCCTTTTGTTAGACGCAGACTCGACAGTCATACCCGACGTTCTGAAGAGAGGGCTAAATGCCGCCAGTCACGATCCCAGAATCGGTTTCGTTTCATTTCGAGTCGGTCACTACAACCGAGAACAGAACTTGACGACCCGACTATTTGCGCTCCAGCAAGACCAGGGAGATACAGTTGCAAAGATGGGCGCTTATTCCATCGACGCTCCTTACTCGTTCCAAGGCGGATTCGTTCTAGTTTCAATGATGGTCCTAAGACAGCTCGGTTTCTGGCCAAACTCCTCAATCGTGGAAGATGCTGATCTATCTTGTAGAATATACTGTGCAGGATATCGGGGCGTATACCTTTCCGATGTTCGAATATTCAGCGAAGATCCCTCTAGCTTAGAAGTTTGGAAGAAACAAGCGGCGCGAGTGGCTCAGGGCTGGGCCGCGTACGCAATCGCCAACGGCCGTATGATTCTCGATTGCAAGAAACTTTCCATCTGGAGGAGGATCGTTCTGTTCTCCCAACTTGTCGGACCGTTCCAAGGGCTAAGCTGGGTCGTAGCAACGTTCGTTTCGGCATTCGGACTAATCATCGGCCTCAGTGCTCCATCAAATTCGATCTTTTCAAGCCCGACCTATATCATGATAGTGACTCTGCCACTAGTCTCATTCTATGCCTCAGGCATCTACGCCCTCCACATCCAGAAGAAACTAAACCCGCATAATCTCGTCCTGCTTCCTCTGCTGTCATACACCAGCTCCTGTATGACAACGGCCATCATGGTTGGGTTCCTCAGCGGTGTAAGAGGTAAGACCGGCACTTTCTTCAGGACGCCAAAGTATGGGCTTTCACCTCCGGGAGACAGGCAGTACCATCGCGATATTCAGCTGGACAGAATCGCCCTTGTAGAAGGAACCCTAGCCTCTGTCGCACTGGCGATGAGTGTTATCGTGCTCTTAGATGGAGTCTGGGCCCTGGCCCTAACTCTTGGAGGATTTGGAGCCTTGACTCTAAAGTCAATGGACCTTTCTCGAAATCTGCGACCGAAACTTAAACTAGGTTGGGCGCAGACGTTCGACAAGAACACCGGCGAAAACGAGATTGGGCCTAAGTAATTGAATCTTCAGCTAGGCTTCGACTCCTGATTTTCGTATTAGGAAGAACCCAACTTATTTTCCCTTCTCGGTTTGATATCCTTGTCCTAGACGTTCTAAGGATCTGTTGAAAGTCATCTGCGTTTTCAACTAGGTCAGATGCGACCCGATGCCAATGATCAGGTATGGTCGCAAAATCAGATTCGAAAATAGCCCATTTGTATGTATATCCGAAAAACCTCTGCCCAATGCTGTTGAGGAGAAGATACGCTTCCCCAATCGACCCCTCATCCAGTTGTTTCGAGTGCCTCTTGCTAACAAGCATAAGTCTTTCCCGGTGACCCTTTAGGTTCTTCGCGCGAACTAGACTCCACGGGTCGACGTCGACAAGAACCTCCTTCAAGGGTATTTTGCAAAGCGGGTAGCCTGCCATTTTAGTGTGAGAGTTCTTTGACTCCTCGATAGATTGTTTATTTGTCATTGTAAGGATATGAAAGCCATCAACAGCATGGTTCTTTAGAATGTCGCTCGCTAAGCATCGTCATTTCACAGGTTAACATACACTCACAATTCAATCAACCAGAATTCTCAGCTCTTCCGTGAAACCAGACACTACCCGAATTTAACGGGACCATGGATCGCACCTGGGCGAAACGAGACTCTTCGTCGAAATGTCTCTGAATTGAGTCGGAATTCCATTAACAATTTTGTGTCCTGATATATCGAAACCCAAGCATATCCCAAATAACGAGAATCTGGGAGGGATCCCTGTTTAGGGGGGTTTGTTTGACTCCTTGATAATCAAGGTGAAGTTACTTGTTCCTCAAGTACGAGACTAGTTCGCTTGCGCGTTCGAAGATTCGATGGTTCCGGATCGCCAGTGAGGCCGGGGCATGAGTTCGTATAACTGGAAGAGATGACCCACGATTTGTTGGTAGGAAAAGCCCCACTTCGCATAAGCTTCTCAGGAGGAGGCACCGATCTCGCATCCTACTATAGAAAGTTCGAGGGCAGAGTGGTTAGCGCCACTATCAATCGGTTCGTTCACGTTCAACTGAACGGCAGAAAAGATGGAAGAGTTAACATGAAATCTGACGATTACAGGACCACCTTGGCCTTTGACAGCGGAGAGATTCCTCTTCCGAAGCCACCCTTTGAAATCGCCCTCTCGGCAATGAGAATCTTCAGTCCTAGGACTGGCGGATTGGACATGTCCATCGACAGCGATGCTCCACCTGGGTCCGGACTCGGGTCCTCCGGGGCGATGGCAGTAGCAATGGTCGACATCCTTTCCTCCAACGCTGGCAAGTGTCTCACAAGGTATGAGATTGCAGAGAAGGCCTACGAGATTGGCCATGATACCTTGCGACTCCCGATCGGCAAGCAAGACGAATATGCTTCTGCTTTCGGTGGGATGAACGAATTCATCTTCACACGAAAGGAAGTCGAAGTTAGACCATTGATTCGGGATCCCGAGTCGCTTGCCAATCTAGAACGGAATCTTATGCTATTCTATCTGTGCGAGACCCGGGAAGCGTCAGAAATACTCAGGGTTCAGGACGAAAGAACACGGCGGGAAGATCCAGATATTATGGACGCGCTTCACCGATCCCGCGAGTTCGCCGTTGAATGTAGAAAGGCAATAGAGAGCGGAGATGTGCAAGATCTTGGTAGGCTGCTGGATTGTTCTTGGCAGCAGAAGAAAAAGTATACGGAGAAAGTTACAAACGCGAGAGTTGACCTAGCCTATCAGACGGCTATCCGTGCTGGAGCTTATGGTGGCAAATTGACGGGTGCTGGCGGGGCTGGACATCTACTACTGTGTTGTGCTCCGGAGTCTCAACGCAAGGTAGAAGAGAGCATGTCAGCACTTGGCGTGAAACGTGTGAACTTCAGGGTTGAACCTAACGGTGTCAGCATCGAGGATGGGGAATCAACTGCGGACCGCTGATTCTTCTATACAAGAATCCATCGAAACTCTCGTGAGACTCAAGAAGATCATCACACAGCTTACGAAGGTGGAGGACGTTATACGGCTCGCACGAGACCAGGGAGACACTGTCTTCATCTTCGGAAACGGTGGAAGCGGATCGACGGCGGTCCATTTTGCAGCAGATCTGATGAAAACTGCCACCCGCCCCGACGTGAAGAGAATCAAAGCTATCAGCCTCAACGACAATCTGTCACTAACTACTGCTTGGGCAAACGATGCTTCCTACGAGCACGTATTCAAGGAACAATTGGAGAATCTAATGAAACCGGGCGACGTTGTGATTGCCATCAGTGGCAGTGGAAATTCGAAAAACGTTCTGCTGGCGACCGAGTACGCTCGATCAAACGGTGGCATAACTATAGGGTTGACTGGATTCGACGGAGGCTCATTGAAGAGTTTAGCCTCGGTCCCAGTTGTAGTGCCGTCCAACGACATGCTCAGGATAGAAGACACGCACCTAGCGATTTGCCATCTTCTGGTGCGCCTTCTTCGCGATGGAAGAACGGACCGCGAGTAGCGTCTGCATAAAATGTCCGAACCAACCGTGTCAGTAATAGTTACCGCGAAGAACGAACAGGAAACTGTGGAGCGGTGTCTCGCCGCTCTAATGAAACAGGATTATCTCGATTATGAGATATTGTTCGTGGACGCAGGTTCTGAAGATGACACCCTCAGTATCGCTCAGAAAATGGCAGCTGGCGACTCTCGGCTGAGAATATTGCAAGCGACGGGTAATCCTTCGCACTGCCGTAACATGGCCCTCCGGCTGTCTAGTTCAGACATAGTCGCTTTCACTGACGCTGACGTCGAAGTCCCGTCAACATGGCTGACTCAGAGTGTTGGGACCCTACTGTCGTCGCCGGATATTGGTGGGGTCGGAGGTCCAAACAAGCCCACCCGGGACCACAGCAGTGAGTTTGTGAAAGCAGTCGACTTGATGCTCGCCACCTCGCTTGGTAGCATGAGGTCGGCCCAGAGCTATGACTTCAGAGAAAAAGCGGTCGTCAAAAGTATTCCATGCTGCAACGCCATATATCGGCAGTCCCTCCTAACTGAGATGGGAGGATTCGACGAAGAACTCATTGGCTGCGACGATACGGACCTCGGTTACAGGATTAGCCGTGCTGGCCTGAAACTGGTCTTTGATCCAGAATCCAAAGTCCTTCATTACGTGAAATTCTCGACAATTCGACAGTTCGCCCGACTGATGTTCAAGTATGGTAGAGGTAGGGGTTACGCCTCGAAGAGAAAGAAGTACTTGTTCTCCGGACCGGCCATACCTGCGGCAGGACTGGCTATTGTCCTTCCAGGCGTGCTTCTAGTATGTTGGTTGTTCGCGAGTCTGATGCCGCTCGAATTCGTACTTGCGGTCTATGCTTTTCTCATCGTCGGCTATTCCTTGACAGTCGCGGCTTCACAGAGAAATCTAGGAGTCGCGTTCGTTGGCCCCATAGTATTAACAGCTGAATACCTTCCCTATTTCGCAGGCTTCCTCGTCGGTCTCTTCGACAGAGGACCCAGCAGATGGAGTGGCTAGGTGTTGGATAGGGAGAGAGGTCTCTTATGGCTTGCTATAGCATGTTCGACGACTTTCATAGCTCTTGCATTCGTCATATCATACTACATATGGGGATTCTACGGGCTCCCAATGGGCTGGGACACCCCCCACTACATTGAGCAAGCAAATATCGTGGCGGCGAAAGGACCAATTCAACTCTTTGCGGTCCAAGGACCCTATGATTTCGTCTATCAGTTGTTATCAGGCACCATAGTTTGGCTGGGCGCGTCCGCGCTAAATCTCGAAATCGTTCTTCCCATCCTACTCTCCTCTCTGCTCCCTTTCCTAATCAGCAGACTAGCGCTGGTTAACAACGACTTTAGATTCTCCACGTTCGCAGCCATTGCAGTGCCAGGATGGTTTGTGATATACAATCTCGGAGCTAGCCTTCACGCAAATCTTCTCGGGCTAGTTTTCATTCTCGCAGCGATTCCACTCATTCTCAAGTCCCAAACAATTAGGCAGCCGCGAGCCATTATGGGGCTAGTCCTAATCGCCGTAGCTTCGTTCACTCACATCGAAACAACGTTGTTCTTCGTCGGACTAATGTTTATTCTCAGCGTTGCATTGTCAGGCTTCCCAAAGAGAATCGCAATTGTCGCCATAGCCGTGGTCTTACCCGCCGCGATAATATACATCATACACCTCCTTCAGCTCGTATCTCTGGCTGGATACAGTCTTCCCGTCTATACTCTAGAGCCAATCCTGTTCTGGTTTGAAATCTTCGGCCCGCTCTTGCCTCTCGCAATCCTCGGCCTAACGCTCGGCCTACGTGGAAAGCGAACTTCTCTTGAGAGTCTGATCATGCTCTGGGCTGGCGCCTCCATACTGATCGGCCTGTCGCAGTACCTGGACCCTCAGACCTATACTTTCGCCCAGCGAGCGGCTGGGCTCGTTCCAGTGCCATTCCTCGCCGCGATCGGGCTCAGGCGACTTGGAACACTGAGCGTCAGCCGCAGACTCGGAAGATTTTCCCCCGCGCATCTTCAAAGGGCGCTTCTAGTCGCCTCCCTCATCCTCTTAGTGGCGTCGTGGCCAACCAGCTACGTGGCTGATGCTCCTGTAGACCAAAGAGTCTTCCTTTCTCCTAGCGCCTACCAGAGACTCCAGTGGGTCAGCGCCAACATGAAATTCTTGAGCACGCCGATCTTCGTCTACAATGACTTCGACACGAACGCTGGAGGATTAGGGGATTTGTACGACAACTGGGTAGGGGCTATAGTCGGCACTCATCTCTCATACCTAGGGAGTATTGACTACTTAGTCCAGGTACAACAAACCCCATACTCCAACATAGTATCACGACTACACTCGGCCATATTCGAAAAAGAATTGCGCGACGTAGGCATAACCAGTAGGGCAGTCCTTCTCTCGCACCCGATCATCATCGTGGCTGACTTTTACAATCCGTATCCCTTGCCAACCTACTACGCCATCTACTTCAATGAGGTGTCTAAGGGAGTCTTTGTCGGGAACACTACGAGACTCGCCGCTATCAACAATGTGACTATATCTCTCGCTGCATCGATAGCAGACTCATCCGGACCTTGGTACCATGAACTCACTGGCTGGGCGAAGAGCGTCAACACCCTCCAAATCTACACGAATTCTTCTCGGAACAACGTCGAAGCGTATTTTCCCATCGCCGTATTCTCAAACGGAAACTACACATTCAGCCTCCACTACTGGGACGGAGCAGGCAACGATCTGAACGTATTTCTTGCGGGACAAGCCTTGGGGACTGTCACATACAATGACACTCAGTCCCCTCTGACCAGGACCTTCGATCCTGTCTACCTAAACAGCGGAACGTATTACGTCAACATTCGTATCAACCAGGGTCCTGGAATCGTCAAGTTCGCGTCCTTAGACTACCTAAGCGTAGTAGAATGATGAAAGCGTCCCATCGACCAACACAACAAAACCCCCTAATTAATATCGTTCCTCAGTTTGTAACGGGGAGTTAGCTACAAATTTCTCCAAACTTATATCAGTGGAATGCATGAGGACAGGAATGATCGTCGCCTTACTGCCTGCTTTCAACGAAGAGAAAAGAATTGCCGCAGTCATAGACACGACCCAAGAGTTCGTTGACAAGGTCATCGTCTGCGACGACGGATCTACCGACGCGACATACGAGAAAGCGGCCGAATGTGGAGCTGAAATCATCAGACATAAGAGAAACTGCGGATACGGTGCCGCCCTCCACTCCTTATTTACACGTGCCATGACACTGCCAGCTCGAGCGTTCGTCACAATAGATTCTGACGGTCAGCACGATTCAACATACATCCCCAAACTGACCGTCCCGATCTTAGGAGACGAGGCAGATGTCGTCATCGGCTCGCGCTTTCTGCTAGGAAAAGACTCAACTCCTGTCCACCGCAGGATAGCCATAAAACTCATCACCGGACTCTGCGATGTGGTAACTGGTAACGAGTTTACTGATCTGCAGAGCGGGTTCAGGGCGTACAGCGCACGCGCCATAGCTCTAACTTGCCCAACGAGACCAGGCATGGGGGCGAGCACCGAGATTATCATTAAGGCGACGAAATCAAGGCTCCGCGTGAGGGAAATCGGAGTTCCAATCTACTATAACGGGGACAGGACTCCCCCCGTCGAATCTGCTCGCCAGTTCATTGACGTTATCAATTCAATACTCTTCCCGTTCCTCAGCTAATCGAAGGCCCCTTCCGGGAACCGTCAGCAACACTGTTGTAAGCATCAGCATATCGCGATGCAACTTTATCCCACGTATGGTTTCGTAGTACAATCTCCCTAGCTAGCTGACCTCGCGCCGATCTGGTCTCGTCATCCTGCAGAATGGCAATTGTCTTCTCAGCCAGATCGATCTCGTGGCCCGGATTGAAAAACGTCCCAGAACGACCCAGGACCTCTACAGGTCCACCACTAGCAGCCGCGACAACAGGTACATGGCACGACATGGCCTCGAGCACGGAAAAACCCAACATCTCGGTGGGAGCTGTGGACACTTGGACGTCGGCCATTTGGACCATTCTCACGAGTTCAGAACGAGGGAGAAAAGCTACAAGTCTGACTGACGCTCGTACACCTGATTTTGATATCTCCGAAGTCATCGCATTCCTAAGCGGACCCTCACCCACAATCACGAACACGACGCTCGGAAGTCGTGAGACAACTGTGTGAATGGATTTGACCAGGGTAAGTGGATCCTTGTAGGGATAGAGCCTACCAACGAAGAGTACAACCTTCGCATCAACGGGGATGCCCATATCTGACCTGAGAGAGAGTTTTGTCTCTGGAGGGACTGGGTGAAAGACTTCAGTGTCCACCCCATTGTGAATAACATCGGACCTAATGCCGTAGCTGTTCAACAACAGCTTCTGGACGTATCCGGAAATTGCGATTACCCTGTCGACTCGTTTTGCAACAGCGCGCAGGCTGGCTTGCTCTAGCATGTATCCGATTTTGTACCGGATCTCGGGCTCCAAGTGGGGTCTCGGAACACCATGAACGGTGTACAGGAGAGGAACCTTCGATGAGGGATTCAGTACAAGGGGCAAACTCGGAAAGGCGTAGTTGAGATGCATGAGATCGGTCTGGCTTCCGGGCGATCTGAACAAATGTTTTTGGAGGTCATTCTTCGCAGTGGGCCTACGTCCAGTAATTGCCCTAATAGCAAGGCTTCCGAGCGGGGGAGTGATAGAGGCTTGGATGTTGATCTTCTTAAGAGAAGAGGCTAGGGACTGGACGAAGGACTCGACGCCGTACTTGCCGAGAGATCCTTGAATGTGAATTCTCACGCCGTTCTCCTTTAGGTCTGGATTATGCCTTAATTGCCATCAAGCGGGACGGAAAGGTATGGCTCCCCCTATTCCATCCCGTTCCTAAGCATTCGTTTCTGATTTCGGAGCCGTAGGTACAAGTTCGTTCCAAACCTGTTCTGAAACATGTCAGCCAAGGGGAGGTTGTCCTTTATCTTCTTAATCGGCAAGAATGGAAGGGATCGAGGAACCAGAAAAGCGTCATAGGTCGAGAAGAGTCGCCTAACAAGCCTTTCATTCTCGAGCCAGTTCTCAGCATGCTCCCACTCGAAGATCAGATTCGAAACCCTTCGTTCAGAGAGGAGCTCGACCGCACCGGCGAGTATCTCGGGCTCTGCGCCCTCAGCATCAATCTTCAACAGATCGATGTGGTCTAATCCCAACCGAGCCGCTTCCGTATCGAGTTTAACAGAAGGAACCGAAATGTTCAGGCCTCCCGAGTCATACACGATCGAGTGCATTCCCTTGTGATCGGTTGCAGATAGATAGAGCGTCCTTTCGCCTTCTACATCCGAGAGAGATTTCGGAATGAGTATAACGTTCGAGAAGTTGTTGCGGCTCAACGATCGCGCCAGAAGCGAGAAACTCGTAGGTTCAGGTTCGAACGAAACGACACGACCCTTGGGCCCCACAATTCTGGCAGCGAGGAAGGTGAAGAAACCCACGTTGGCACCAACATCCACGACGGTGGACCCTCTACGCAATATCTCGACAAACAATTCCGTGGTGCGGAGCTCATACCATCCCAGAACGGCGATGGAAGGGGAGATACCCATGTCATTAGGGTCGAGATATATCTCGAAACCATGGGTGCGCTTCAGCGCAATAGGATTCTTCGCATAGGTCTCTTGCACAAAGTCGTCAATAGAATGTGCCCCACCAAATACCCTAGCGAAAGCGCGAGGATGGCGGAGGAGACCGGTAATTGTCTTGGATGCGTATCTAATCTCCAGAGTTATCGGGATCGGAGTGTCTCGCATTGCTACCATGCGTGATTTGTTTGCAACGATCCGACCCAAAGAATATTTAATGTTGGTCTCCTCTCGGACATTCGCCTCGAAACAAAAACGCAAGAACTCAAGTCTGAACCTATTTTAATCCAAATCTTCCTGAACCGTCAGTACTATAGAAGGGTCCTGCGGTGAGCCTAGTGCCAGTAATAGTAACGGGAGGAGCCGGGTTTATCGGAAAGCATCTCGTGCACTCTCTCCTTGACAATCGTCAGAAGGTTGTAATTGTTGACAGAGTTGCAACGCCAAAGACCCTCGGGTCATCTCATGGATTAGTCGGCAGGAAAATGGACGTGGCTAGCATTAGTAGTCTGAATGTGTCAGGACTGCGCGAGGCAAAGATCGTTCACCTAGCCGCTGATGTCTCTGTTGTGAAATCCGTCCGGGACCCGATCTCAACCGTAAGGTCGAACATCGGCGTGACATGTGAAATGCTCGAGTTTGCCCGGAAGATAGACTCGGAACGTTTGGTCTTCTCTTCAACAGCCGCTGTTTATGGCGATAAGAGGGGGCGATGCAGGGAAACAGATCCCCCTAGTCCCGCCTCGCCCTACGCTGTCTCAAAACTTGCTTGTGAGCACTACTGTAAGCTCTATAGTAGCCTATACGGAGTCCAGACTGTCATCCTTCGGTACTTCAACGTGTACGGTCCAGGCCAATCGACCAATTATGCAGGCGTCATTACGAGATTTGTGACTCGAGCCTTGAATGAGGAGCCACCGGTCATTTTTGGCGATGGGAATCAGACTCGTGACTTCATCTTCGTAAGTGATGTGGTGAGAGCCACCATGGCTGCTCTCGAGAAACCAATTCCAGGAGGGACGATTATCAATATCGGAACAGGAAGGCCGACCAGCGTTCGATCCCTTGCGGATAGAATCTTGAGAATTCTCAAGCTTGAACATCTCCACCCAGTTCACACTTTTGCCAGCCGCGGAGACGTCAGACATAGTAGGGCCGACACTTCTATCGCTCGAGCGAAGCTAGGCTTCCGGTCGGCCCGCGGGCTTGACGATGGTCTGCTAAAGACAATTGATTGGCTGAGGACAATGAACCACCCTTAGAGTGAGCCAATCTATACCGCAAAGGAATCTTCCAGCATTACTTGTAAGAGGGACGTCCCGTTCGAGTGTGCCCGTCTGCTTCTCGGATGATCTCAAGCGGGAAAGGCTCAGAGTCTAGTAGACAATTTGTCGAGGCGACGAAGGTGGATGCGTTTTAGTGGCGAGTAGATAGCCTGAAGGGGTAAGGTCGGAAATTCCGAATCCCTGGCGGGACAGAAACCTTCTTTCGGCATCCGTGTTCTGCTCGACTACGACATAACGCGTGCGAGAGAGGGCTCGCTGCCCGCCCAGAAGCACTTGCAGATCGTTGCCTTCAGTATCAATCTTGACAACGTCGATCTCTCGAGGATAGACGTGGTCGACGTAAAGTTCGTCAAGAGTTGTGAGCTGTGTTTCAACCCACCTAGGGCTGCTCGCCCTTCGTCCGAGACTGAACCACATGGGTCTTCTTTGACTTGATTTTCGATCGAGAGAGCTCAGAACTGCTGTTAAGGGGTCATAGTATAGCGTCACCTTTCCATTTGCTTGTCCCGCGGCCTTGTTAACGACAGTTACGTTTTCGAGACGGTTGAGCGACACGTTCTGTTTGAGATATGCTAGGGTTTCAGGGTTAGGTTCTATGCTCACCACTTTACCCTTGGGTCCCACGATTTTGGCAGCAGCGAGGGTGTATGAGCCAGCGTAGGCTCCCACATCGACGAAAACGTCCCCCGGCTTCAGAACGGAGTGGACGAAGTTTGAAACGTCGAACTCATGGAAGAATGGATTCATGTAGATGTTGTGGTCTGAGTCTTTCCTCAGATGAAATCTGTACTCCACATCGAAGATTCTTACTCTTCCTAGGCAATCAGCGAGGGGCCATCTTATGTTCGTGACTGGTTTTTCCCGCACTCGAGAATACGCGAACTTGAATCCTAAGTTCAAAGCGGTTATTAGTTTGTACCCGAAGTCCAATCTTCGGCCAGCGACAGAAACCTTGGTCATCGCGAGACACGAGCGAGAAGCGAGGTTCCTAGTGCCGCGCGACGCGGGGGTCATAACTTCCAATGGACTCAACATGGTTGCTTTACTATCTAACTATTGCTTACAAGCGATCTGACCGTGGAGAAAGCAGTTTGAGGACAAGGAACGCTCCGGCCGTAATCAGACCCTCACCAGTAGGCCAACGAGGAAAACCGGAGCGCACCGGGAAGTCTTGGATAAGGCTTCAACCAGGGGAAATTCTGATAGTTTGACGAGATCGCGCTATCCAATCTATCGAGGGCAATCGGAATGCTGGGTGACAACCTCGAACTGATATAATTGATGTATTCTATCGCCTTAGCAGAGAGAGGGACTCGTGAAGGCGATGAAGATTAGCGGTGTAATCATGCTGTACAACGAGGGAGAGGTCATCGACGAGTTCTCCGAAAGACTCCTGAAATCTTTGCGTAAGCTCCCCGTAGAGTACGAGGTCAACTTTGTAGTCGAGGGCACTGATGGGACCCTTGAGAAGGTCAAGAGTCTCGCCAAAACGGACCCGAGAGTCAAATTTGACTACCACGAGAAGAGGCTCGGGCTCGGAAAGGCGACGAAAAAGGGCCTAGGACTGGTTGATCCGAGTTCGAACCTTGTCTTGACGATGGATTCGGATTTGAACCATGATCCTGAAGAGATAATCACTCTGCTTGAAGCTTCCAAGGCGGCGGACGTAGTCGTCGGCTGTAGGTCAAGAAGCGGGGGTCTCGTCAAGGAACTTCCATTGTTCAAGAGAATTATCAGCGCTTCAACGAACTGGGTCTTGAGGAACGCTTTCAGGATGAGCTCCAGCGACATCACGTCCGGCTTCAGGATCTACTCTACAAAGGCAATAGAGAGCATTAGAGACGATCTCGTCTCGAAGAATTTTGAGGTGACAGCGGAGCTGCTCATCAGGGCCAAGAAGAAGGGATTCTCCATAACCGAGGTCCCTATCACCTTCACTCGCCGACCAAGGGGAACGAGCAAGCTGAGCTTCGTTAGGAGCGGCATAGGATATGTCATACTGCTATTCCGCCTAGGAATCTAGAATCTTTCCGAAGATACCGCATTTCATCAATCTTTTCCCTGCTCACGAGTTCTGCGCTATTCTTGTCCCGGAATGGACTCGATTGGCTGTCCTGAGCTAGAAATACTGTTTAGCTGAGACGCTATGCCTGAGCTTGGCTGTTCTCTCTCTTGAGAACAGGCATACTCGACGACTCGCTGCTCGCCCCTCCCGGAGTCGACTTTCTTATCATCTGTATCAGATGTTGCTCAACGTGAGGCTCGAGAATCGTACTGGACCCTCGCTCTTCTGGAGCAGAATGCTCCGTCAAGATCAGGTTCTCCAGTTCCCTGTGCGTGCGTCGAAGCTTCAGATAGAGACCCATAGCTACGGCACTGAAGATTCCCACGCTGCTCAATGCAACTATCGTGAAGCCGCTGCCCTGGAGCGACGTGTTGACGTAGGCTTGGAAGTAGAAATCGTTCTGATAATTCTCATACATCCAGATCCCAAGATACGCGATAACAAACGACTGTACAATCAGAAGGACCTTCACAGGACCAGGAATATGCCTTCTCGGAGTCTCGACATGATCGCTC
>Ga0066706_10000357_pt1 | contig 13770 bp, 8 predicted proteins | sample GraSoiAngelo_155_FD_67274 | JGI IMG/M metagenome (GOLD analysis project Ga0066706, IMG submission 67274) | Grasslands soil microbial communities from the Angelo Coastal Reserve, California, USA - 14_1009_13_30cm | ecosystem: Environmental > Terrestrial > Soil > Grasslands | place: USA...
CATCGACTATGGACGGATAGTGGCACGCGGCCTCGGCGAGTACGATATCGGCCAAACGGTGGTGATTGCCGAAAGCGCCTGCGTGGCCGTCGAAGCTATGGAAGGCACCGACGCGACAATTGAGCGGGCGGGACAGATCATGGTGCAGACTTTCGCGGGCGAGGGCGCCCGCGCCACACTCGACCGCAGCCTCACCGTGATAAAAATCGCGAAGCCAAAACAAGACATGCGATTCGATGTCCCGGTGATTGGCGTGAAGACGATCGAAGTCATGCAGAAAGCGGGAGCAACTTGCCTGGCGGTGGATGCGAGCAAGTGTCTTCTGATGGATGGAAACGCTGTCATTCACGCTGCTGATGACGCGGAAGTCGCGATAGTGACGGAGTGAAAAAGCATTAGCATTCGGCACTTAGCAATCAGCCAAACCCCGCTAAAGCGGTTCGGAATGATATCTCTTCGGAGACAGGCGGCCCCGGTTTGATCAACAGCCGCTACTGGGCTAATTTAGCCCAGTACCCAACAGCCGATAGCCAACAGCCAACAACTGCCTCTCTGCTATCATTCGACTCCCATGCACCCCGTTCTTCTTAGCCTGTTGCTCGGTTCGACCGCGGCCGCGGCCAACGTCTTCGGCGGGACGATCATTGTCAAGAGGAACTGGGACCGATCGTATCTTAAATATTTCGTCGCTCTTGGCGCGGGATTCATGCTGGCCACCGCCATGCTGGAAATTATTCCCGCCAGCTTCGACCTGCGGGAAAGAGACGCTCCATTTCTCATTCTCGCCGGATACCTGATCACGCACTTCTTCGAACACACGGTCACACCACACTTCCACTTCGGTGAGGAAACCCATCACGACGAATTTGTCGCTGCCCACAAAGGCTATTCGGTCCTTCTCGGACTTGTCGTCCACACTTTTTTTGACGGAATCGCCATTGCGTCAGGATTCATTGTTTCAAACTGGCTGGGTTGGATGATTTTTTTGGCTGTCTTCCTTCACAAGATCCCGGAGGGATTCACGGTCGCCTCCGTCATGCTGGCAAGCGGTCGCAGCCGGCGCCTGGCTTGGAGCGCTTCGGTACTGCTTGGCGCAGCTACCTTTGCGGGAGTATTAACCATGGCCGTCTTCCAGCGCCATGTTGGAATTGGGCTGCCGCTGTCGGGCGGAGTAACTATTTACGTGGCTGCATCAGATCTCATGCCCGAAGTAAACCGCGAGCCTGGAGGAAAGATGGCTTTAGTGGTACTGCTGGGCGTAGGGATTTTCTTCTTGCTAGATCGCTTGGTGCATTAGTAAACAAAGCTCTTGGGGTGACGGGCGTCCCGCCGGTCCTACATACAAGTTGAGCACGGGCGGGGACGCCCGTTACCCCCAAATCAAGGCTACTTATCCACTTAATCCACCGTGTGCCTTGCCGTGTAGCCTTCGCGGGCAATCACCTGGTATTTCAGGTCCTTGCCCTTCTGGTCCCGGATTTTCAGCGGTCCGCCGTTATCCGCAATCACGTCCACCTTTAGCTTGCGATAGGAACCGTCCAGCTTCGGGTTCGTCGGATGATAAGTGATGGTGTACTGGTGCCGAATGTCGCCGGCGATGTCTTTAAAGGTATCGGTCAGATCGCCCGTGAATCGGGGTTGATAAAAACGTCCTCCCGTCAACCTGGCGAAGGTTTGCATTTCGTTGTCAGCCTGGAGAAAATCGATGCTCGACATTCCCAAACTCGCCATGCCATGGCAGTACTGCGTGTATCCGTGAGTTTCGCACCACTCCCGCATCAACCATCCAATGCTTACTGGAAAGATTGTGACGTCCTTGGTGGTCTTCACTTTCTTCAATATCTGATCAAGGGTCAGCTTTAGTCCGGTATCAACTCCTGTGCTGATAAAAATAAGATATTTGTGTCCCTCGATCCGATCCAGACGGTCCAAGGTGTCGTACAGGGCTTCGAACTCCCATGTTTCCGAACCCATGGGCATTCTCAACCCATTCAGCGCCTGCTGGATCGCGTTCTTGTCTTGAGTGAAGTCAACCAGTATCTCTGGCTTCATGGCATAAGAGATTACGGCCACCCAGTCATCCTTCTTTAGCGTGCTGGCAAATGCATACGAAGCCTGCAATGCCTGAAGCTCCATCTGATAGGTCGTGCTTGCAAATTCCACCAGCAGCACAGCCGTAATCGGTGCTTCCTCGATCTTAAAGTCGGTGATCTTCTGCTCTGCGCCGTCCTCGAAAATCCGGAAGTTTTCCTTTTTGAGGCTAGAAATGAACTGACCATCCTTGGTCGTCACCATCACTGGAACCGTCACCAACGGAACTTCCACGTGGATTGAATAGTCCGGCATACCTTCTACTTTCTTTGGCCTGTCGGGAGGCGGAGGTGGAGGTGGCTCCTCACCCTTTTTCGGCATGGCGTACGGCCCACTATCGCCCTTCGGACCCCCAGCGTCCGGTGGAGCTTCCTGCTGATTCGGGTTCTGTTGCGGCGCGGCTTGGGGACTAGAGGACGGCTGGCTGGTCTGATCTTGCTGTCCAAAGCCTAGTACTGGCATTGTAGCCAGGCCAACTGCGACCACACCCGAGAGCAAAACTTTGCGCAAACCAGTGACTTTATTGATCGGAATTAGCGAAAAAACCGTTGAAAACATTGGGCCCCTCACGGCAACTGCCATGCTAGTATAGACGCACGGCTTCGCGATTGGGATGTTTTGCCTGTCTTTACCTCTCCTACTGGCAAAAGCAGAAACAGCGAAGCAAAATCAGTTTAAGGACTTTCACCAGGTCCTGGCGGGACTAAGATGAGACGAGCTGCCCTCGTAGCAGTAGTGGTGTACGGTTTTCTAGCTTCCTTCCTGATTTTCAGCCAAGCAACCCTCGCGCAGATAAGCAAGACTGTTGACACCATCCCGGTTAGTCAAATTCATGCGGGAATGCGCGGCGTAGCGTACACGGTTTTTCAAGGCACGAAGCCTGAGCCCATGGATGTTGAAGTCCTTGGCATTCTGAAGAACGCCAATGGGCCCAAGGGCGATATTATCCTGGTGCGACTGGGCGGTACCAAGGCCGAGTACACTGGCGTGGTCGCTGGAATGAGCGGCAGCCCAGTCTATTTTGACGGGAAATTGGCAGGCGCGATCGCTTTCCGAATTGGAGAATTCTCGAAAGAACCCATCGCCGGCGTTACTCCAATTTCCGAAATGCTCGAGATCAGCGCTCTTGATAGCACTCCGACCAGCGTCCCCGTGCAGGCAAAATCTATTCCGGGGCTTACGGCCAAGACTTCCGGACCGGGACTTCCCTCCGCCGCAGCCCAGAGCTTTGCCAACTATCTCAAGCCCATCGAGACGCCATTGGTTTTTAGCGGGTTCTCGGAGGACTCCATTCAGAGATTTGCTCCTCAATTTGCGGCGGAAGGTATTGTTCCCGTCATGGGCGTCGGTTCAGCCAGTGATACAAAACAGCCGGATCCGCTCGAGCCCGGCTCTGCCGTAAGTGCAATTCTCGTTCGCGGCGACATGGATATCGCTGCAACCTGCACCGTTACCTACATTGATCCACAGCACCTCCTGGCGTGCGGACATCCCTTGCTCCAGTTCGGCATGATCAATCTGCCAATGACCAAGGCGCAGGTTCTCGCCACGCTTCCCTCGCCGCTCAATGCGTTCAAAATTGTCAACGCCACAGAAACTGTCGGTTCGTTCGTGCAGGACCGCCACACCGGCATTCTCGGCGAGTTTGGCAAGAAGCCCGAGATGATTCCCGTCACCCTCACCATTCACGGTGGAACCACTGCGAAGACTTTTCACTACGAAGTCCTGAATAACGCCCGGCTCAGCCCGATCGCGATTTCGACCACTGTTTTTAACGCTCTCCACGGGGTGAACGAATACGGTGACCAGACCACCTACGCGATGAAGGGCGGAATTAGCGTGGGCGGGTTTCCGGAGGTCAAGCTGCAGGATATGTTCTCGAGCAGCGATGGAATGCAGCCGGCCGCAATGCTTGCGGCAGCCTCGATTGGCGGCAGCTTCGGCCGCATCTACGACAATCCATACAGCACTCCCGACATCACCGGCCTGCAATTGGATTTCGAAGTCAGCAACGAGCGTCGCTGGGCGAAGCTCGAAAGCGCGCGCACCGATGTGAACGAAGCGCGTCCGGGCGACGAAATCTCAGTTGAAGTTCTGTTGCGTCCTTATCGCGGCGACGCTGTAATCGAGCACGTGCCTGTGCACATTCCGACTTCAGCCTCTAAAGGTTCAACTCTGCACATTCTGGTCAGCGACGGAGAGATGCTCGACCGCTTGCGACGCGGTCCGGCAACCACACAGAAATTGGATTTGGCTTCGACCATCGGCGTTCTTAACAAGCAGCATGGCAATAACCGGGTTTATGTTTCGGTGCTCGATGAAGATCCAGAAGCCATGGTCGCCGACAAAGTTATGCCTGCCCTGCCGCTTTCGGTCATGAATGTCATGGATGGCATGCACGGCCCTGAAGACATGACCGTGCTGGGCCAGTCCTCGGTAAGCGAGACTGCCACCGCTCCGCTGGATTTTGTAGTCTCAGGCGCGCAACTGCTGCCAATCACGATTAAGTGAGCTCCTGTGGGTCGGACATTCCTGTCCGACTGCTCCAACAGGCACAACCAGGTCGGTTTCGGTCTAATTTTTCATGAACTACAGAACATGAGGTGCCCCACCCTACGCGGTTTTCGTAGGGTGGGTAGCACGAAATACCACGTGATACTCTGATTTTTCCTATGAAATATCTTCCGCTAGCACTCTTTCTCCTGACCACAACTCTCGCTCTCGCAGAAGGCACCCGAACCTGGGAACAATCCAAATACGAGGACTTCCTCAAGGGCACCGCTCACGGCGTCGCAATTTCCAGCAGTGGCACTCTTGAATTAGCCCCTGGATTCAAGCTGGTTGCCAGCACTCCCTCAAGCGCTGTTTGGGCCACCGCCATCGGGCCGCAAGGTGAACTCTACGCGGCGACCGGAGCTCCCGCACGCGTTTATCGCATCAGCCCCGGCACTAAGCCAGTCGCTATCTTCCAACCGCAAGAGCTTCAGGTGCAGGCGCTGGCAATGTCCAAGAACGGCATCCTCTATGCGGCGACGAATCCCGATGGCAAGGTTTATAAAATAGAACAAAGCGCTGGTTCTGCGGCGGCGTCTACAGGCAAAGCGAACGGGCGAGACGCCCGTTCCTCCACCAACAATGAGAGTGCGTGGAAGTCCTCCGTCTTTTTCGATCCCCAAACGAAATACATCTGGGCGTTGGCCCTCGACGAAACGGGGAACCTTTACGTCGCCACCGGCGACCACGGCGAGATCTTCCGCGTAACTCCCGACGGCCAGCACACGCTTTTCTTCAAAAGTGACGAGCCACACATTCGCGTTCTTGGGTTCGATGCGGAAGGCAACCTCATTGCCGGCTCAGACGGTAGCGGGCTCATATATAGGATCACTCCCAAGGGCGAAGGCTTCGTTCTTTACAGCGCACCTAAGCGCGAAATCACCAGCCTCGCTCTCGACCAATCGGGCAATCTTTACTTCGCCGCCGCCGGAGAGAAGCATGCCGGCGCAGCCTCGTCGAACGTGCCGCTCACGATTCCTGCGGCGAATCCCGCGCCTGCACAAACAGGAGGGCCAGGGCCAACTCCTGAGCCTACCGTTCAGCTAAATACCTCCAGTGCGGCAGTGGCGGGCGGTTCTGAAATCTACCGCATCGCACCGGACGGCTCTCCGTCACGCCTTTGGACCTCGCGCGAAGATCTGGTCTATTCTCTCGCGTTCGTCCAAAAGGGTCGCCTGCTCGCCGGGACTGGAAACCAGGGGCAAATCTTCGAAATCTCCGGCCGTGGAGTTTACACCGAACTGGCCAAGGCAGAAGCCAATCAGGTGACCGCTTTCGCTGCAACTAACGGCGGTCTTTACTCCGCAACTAGCAACCTGGGAAAGATATTTCTGTTGAGCAGTTCGCCCGATTCCGACGGCTCTTACGAAAGCGATGTCTTCGACGCGCACATCTTCTCGAAGTGGGGACGCGCGGAATTTCGCGGTCAGGGCAGTGTCGAACTGTTCGCTCGCAGCGGCAACGTTGACAATCCTGACCGCAACTGGAGTCAGTGGAAGAAAATTGATCTGCAGAAAGACGCAGAGATCTCAGCACCCGCGGCCCGATTCATCCAGTGGAAGGCGATTATGCATCCCGGTGAAACTGCGCCACGCGTTGAAAGCGTGACTCTGAATTACTTGTCGAAAAATGTTGCGCCGGAAGTTGACGACGTCACGGTCACCCCCGGTACTCGCTATCAATCGCCGCCTCGGCCTCCCAATCTCGAACCCGGACAGCGATTCGACCCTGCGCCCAATCCGAACCATGATCGCCAGTCTGTGGGTGTGAAGTGGACTGTCCATGACGACAATGACGACCAGATGGTTTATTCCGTCTATTACCGCGGCGACGGCCAAACCCGCTGGCTGCTGCTCAAAGACAATTCGCAGGAGAAGTTCTACTCCTTCGACGCTTCGTTGCTACCCGATGGCGGATATACCGTGAAGGTAATTGCCTCTGACGCGCCGTCACATTCTCCCGGCGAAGCGCTCACGGCGGAAAAAGAAAGCGACCGCTTCGAAGTGGACACAACGCCGCCGCAGATACAGGACTTGAAGGCCTCGGTACAGGCCGGAAAGGATTACAAGTACCCAGCAACGGACAGCCCCTCCGGGACGAAACGTACCGAGTATCAATTGGACCCATCCGAGCAGCAGATCCGAGTTCAATTCCACGTCGTCGATAGTTTTTCGCCCATCAAGCGCGCCGAGTATTCGATTGATGCGGGCGAGTGGCATTTCGTCGAGCCTTCGGGCCAACTCTCCGATTCAAAGACCGAGAATTATGATTTCTCTGTCCCGCTCTCAGGAGACGCAGTGATGCAGGAGCATGTAGTTGTCGTCCGCGCCTACGATCGGTATGACAACATGAATTCGGCGAAGAGTGTGGTTCCGGCCAAATGATTTCCCGATGCCAATCGCCTGCGGTCTGTCATTCCGAAAGCACGATTCCTGAGTGGGAGCAAATGCGCCACGCAATGATTTCTTGGTTTCCCTTGATCGCCTACCTGGTCACGGAATTTGTCACGAAGTCAATGCGCGCTTGACCCATCCTACTTGGGACTAACCAACTGAACGCGCGCATCCTGAGTCGGCACTAGCTTATCCGCCTCCCTCAACTCCGGAAACAGCCACGCCCACAAGGCCACCACAACCAGCGTCCCCATGCCGCCGAGGACGACCGCGGGAATCGTCCCAAACCAGTGCGCCGTCAATCCTGACTCGAATTCTCCCAGCTCATTCGAGGCACCGATGAAGATCATGTCCACGGCATTTACTCGGCCGCGGACGGCGTCTGGAGTGGCGACCTGAACCAAAACCCCGCGGATGACAACGCTCACCATATCCGACATGCCGACTAGAAATAAAGCGATCAGGGATAGAGTCAAACTGCGCGAAATTCCGAATACGATTGTGAACGCTCCAAATCCCGCGACACAAAACAGCATGATTTTGCCAACACGGCTGCGCAGTGGCCGATAGGCCAAGAGAAGCGCCATCACTCCAGCGCCAGTGCCTGGGGCGGCGCGTAACAAACCCAACCCCCATGCTCCAGTGTGCAAAATGTCTCGCGCATAAACGGGAAGCAGCGCCACCGCTCCGCCGAGCAGCACGGCGAACAAGTCCAGCGAAATCGAGCCGAGAATCAGCTTGTGCGTCCAGATATAGTGCAGTCCAGCGAGGACGTTACGTGTGTTTACTTCTTCGTGCGGTCGGTCTGGTTCCGTCAATGTGACCCTGAACAAAGAGAGCATGGCAACGACAGTAACGGCCAGAGCAATACCGTAAACGCCGGCCGGGCCGCCGAATGCCGCGTACAGCAGCCCGCCGAGTGCAGGGCCGAGAATTGTCGCTCCCTGAAAGGTTGTGGCATTCCACGCGACCGCGTTGGGAAAAACCTCGGACGGCACGAGTAGCGGCAGCAGCGACCGACCCGCCGGAGCATTGAAGGCGCGCACGATGCCGAGCAGAACCAGCACCACATAGATAAGCCGGATGTCGCGAACTCCGGTGCGTGCGATCTCTAGCAGAAGCCCGTAACAAAGGGCAAACCCTATGTAGCAAACTACGACCAGCCTTTTTCGATTGAAGCGGTCGGCGGCGTGGCCAGCCGGTAAGAACAAGAAGACCACCGGCAGGAACTGCGCCAGGCCGACGAGGCCGAGGTCGAGCGGCCGTCGCGTGATGTCGTAGATTTGCCAGCCCACCGCGACCGACTGCATCTCCAGCGCGGCGACGAGGAAAAAGCGCGCCACCACGAACAACGTAAAGTTGGAGTAGCGGAAGGCGACCAGCCCTGCATGGCGTTCGTGATCGGACATGTTCTTCTAATGTGCCACAGGTTCGGTAAGAATTACGGGCTAGAATGGCTGTAGCATTCAGCAATCAGCATTCAGTTCATGATGGTGCGCTTGAAGGACGCTGGGGCGGATACAGGGACAGATCACACGCCGGGCCTCTTGTTATTCTTTGCGGCCTTTGCGTGCTTCGCGGTTAAAGGCTTTAAAGATCTTGACCTTAAGGTACGCCAAGGCCGCGCAAAGGGACGCAAAGAAAACCGTTCGGCATTGCCACAGGTTCGACAGTTGGCATTCTTTGGCTGACCGCTGATTGCTGACTGCTGAGTGCTTCTTTTCATGCGCTTCGAATTTTTTATCGCCTCCCGCTACCTGCGCGCCAAGCGCAAACAAGCCGTCATTGGCGTGATCACCGGAATTTCGATCGCGGGCGTCGCTGCAGGAGTCGCATCTTTAATCGTCGCTCTGGCGATCAATAACGGATTCCGCCAGGACTTGCAAGACCGACTTCTCGGCTCGACTTCTCACGTGAACCTACTACGCACGCTCGGCGACGGGGTTCGCGATTGGCGACCGCTGATGGCGAATTTGCAAAAGCAGCCGCATGTGATCGCGACAGCTCCCGACATCTACGAGCAAGTGCTGGTCTCTCTCGGATCGCGAGCAAGGGGAGCGGTGTTGAAAGGAATCGTTCCGCAGAATGAGCGGAAAGTGAGCGATCTGCTGAGCAGTGTGAAACAGGGATCGACAGATGCACTGGAAGAGCAGCAGACTGAGAATTCGCCGGGCGAGGGCGCCCGTCCCACACAAGCAAGACCCACGCAGGAATCGGACGACCCCGACTCTCTTGCCGCCGTCCAACAGCGCCGCGCTGCGATGCCGCCGATTCTGCTCGGCAAAGAGATGGCCGACGAACTCGGCGCGCACGTAGGCTCAATCGTTCTCGTCACCAGCCCCCAAGGAGAACTCACTCCGTTCGGCTTGGTCCCCAAGTACACTCGGTTCCGTGTCACGGGAATTTTCGACTCCGGTTTCTACGACTACGACTCCTCTTGGGCGTTCACGCGACTATCCGACGCGCAACGCCTGTTTGCGCTCGGCGATGTCATCCAGATCATCGAGTTCAAAATTGATGACATCTACAAAGCCGCCGAGGTTGGCCGCGCACTCGAGCAAGCCGCCGGACCTGGTTTCATGACCACCAACTGGATGGAGCAAAATAAACCTCTGTTTCACGCTCTACGATTAGAGCGGCTTGTTACCTTCATCACCGTCGGCCTGATCGTATTTGTCGCCGCGCTGAACATCCTGATCTCGCTGACCATGATGGTTATGGAAAAAACTCGCGACATCGCCGTGCTCATGTCCATGGGCACTCGCAAAGCCCAAGTCCGAAAGGTATTCATCGCGCAAGGCGCATTGATCGGATTGGTTGGAACAGCTATCGGGCTGGTCCTCGGTTACACGCTTTCCTGGATAGGCGGGCACTATCATGCCTTTGTACTCGCGCCGGAGGTCTATTCCATTGATTACGTCCCCTTCGCCCCGCGGGTCGTGGATGGAATCTTGGTAGCGTTCGTCGCCCTGGCTACATCTCTGGTGGCAACGATCTATCCTTCATGGTCGGCCGCGCGAGTCTTGCCCGCGGAAGCACTGCGCTACGAGTGAAGACGAGCAAACTGGGCAGTCGCTGATTGAATTACTAATTCTCTTGCTGCCAATTGTACTCAGCATTGTACTTGGCAAAGTTTTCCTGAGGCATGTCGGATGGCGGGGTGTGCTACCCGCGGTAGTTCTCGGGTTCGGGTCAGTTGCGATGCCCTTTTACGTCCTTGTCAAATTCTTCAGCCACCCGCCCAACGCGGTGGAGAAAAGGCCTCCTCGACAACGCCTCCGCAAGATTGAAGTACTAGCGCCGTTCTAAGCATGCCGATGCGAGAGATCAACAGCAGAAACTGGATCACAACTAAAGGGTTGCTGTTCCTAGTGCTTGGTCTGCTTTCGTCCATGCTGCTGATTCTCCAATACCCAACCTGGACAACCGCCGTCCTCCTGTTTCTGGCGATTTGGAGCTTCTGCCGTTTCTATTACTTTTGCTTTTACGTAATCGAACATTATGTGGACTCGACGTACCGATTTTCGGGCTTGGTTTCTCTGATTCGCCACCTTCTGAACAAACCGAAGCCGCAGGGCTGACTTGCAGCTCGCAACGTCCTCTTCCGCTCCGTGTTTTAATTAACGTCCTCTTCCGCTCCGTGTTTTAATTAAAGAGGCAACTCAGTTAGCAAGGTGAGCGCGCTGGGTTGTCCGGCGAAGCTTGTGTCGAGGAGCGTACTATTTGCATCTAAATCAACAGGCCTTAAGAGTAGAAGGATTAAGAAAGTCCTTTCGCTCTGGTGCCTCAGAATTGGTGCTCTTTGACAATCTTTCATTTGAGCTTGCACGCGGAGAGATGCTGGCGATCGTCGGAGCATCCGGAACCGGAAAAAGCACTCTGCTACATATACTTGGAGCGCTTGATAAGCCTTCTGCAGGTGAAATATACTGCGCCCACCTGCGCTTGAGTTCGCTTTCCGAGAACGCTGCTGCTGATTTTCGTAACCGCGAAGTCGGCTTCGTTTGGCAGTTTCACTATCTGCTGCCGGAATTCACCGCGCTTGAGAACGTCGCCATGCCATTGCTGATGCGGGGAGCTACGAAATCCGAGGCAGAGAAGGAAGCGACGCAATGGTTGGCAGAAGTTGGCTTGTCGGAACGGGCGCATCACCGCGCTGGGAAACTCTCCGGTGGCGAACAGCAGCGGGCGGCGCTGGCACGGGCGCTTATCACTCGGCCGAAGATTTTGCTGGCCGACGAGCCCACCGGTGATTTGGACAGCCGCACCGCCGATGCAGTATTTCAATTGATTTCTCGTCTGCACCGCGACTACCAGCTCTCCTCGCTCATTGCCACCCATAATTTTGGCTTTGCGCGTGGATGCCATCGCGTGTTGCGCCTGGAAAATGGCAGAATAGAAGAGGTAGAACCGGCAAGTTTGGCAGAATAAGAACCGGCAAGTTTGGCAGAATAAAAGGTCAAGGGAACCGAATTAAGTACGTTGCGAATCGCTTTAGCCCGAAGGAGGTATTGCGAGAATCGAGTGGTTCCTTTAGTAATAAGAATTCGTAGTAAAACATAGGTAGCCTCACGAAAAAGGAACTAAGAATATGAGTTGGGCTGGGGTGGTTGGGCGTAACTGGAAGTCCGGCGTCGGCCCGCAAGTCGGCCGTTCGATCTCCGGAGGAACCTAGGGGGACGGGCGATATGTTCGAGCGTTATACGGAAAAAGCAAGGCGCGTCATCTTCTTCGCGCGGTATGAAGCCAGCCAGTTCGGCTCTCCTTATATTGAGACCGAACATTTGCTGTTGGGATTGCTCCGTGAAGACAAGGCCCTGACCAATCGCTTTCTGCGTTCCCATGCGTCGGTCGAATCCATTCGCAAGCAGATCGAGGGACACACCACGATCCGCGAAAAGGTTTCTACCTCTGTTGATCTTCCCCTGAGCAACGAGTGCAAGCGCGTGCTTGCCTATGCCGCGGAAGAAGCCGAGCGGCTTTCGCACAAACACATTGGGACCGAGCATTTGCTTCTAGGTTTGCTCCGCGAAGAAAAATGCTTTGCTGCAGAGATTCTGCACGAGCGCGGACTACGGCTTTCGACGATCCGCGAAGAGCTTGCCCGCAGCAGCCAGGAAAAAGCGCAGCCGCAGCGGCAGCGCGAATCTTCCCTGCTCAGCGAATTTTCTCGCGACCTGACTCAGGCCGCGATGGATAGTCAGCTTGATCCGCTGGTCGGCCGCGAAAACGAACTGGAGCGCGTAGTGCAAATTCTCTGCCGTCGCACCAAAAATAATCCGGTACTGATCGGTGAACCCGGCGTTGGCAAGACCGCGATCGTGGAAGGGTTAGCGCAGCGCATTGCGGACGGGGAAGTCCCGTCATTTCTCGCGGACAAGCGAATTCTTGCATTGGATCTTTCATTGATTGTCGCCGGCACAAAATATCGCGGCCAGTTCGAAGAGCGGCTCAAGACCATCATGAAAGAACTGATGGAGTCGCAGAACTGCGTCATCTTTATTGATGAGCTGCACACATTAGTTGGCGCGGGATCAGCGGAAGGTTCGCTCGATGCCGCCAACATCCTGAAACCTGCCCTGTCTCGCGGTGAAATTCAGTGCATTGGCGCAACCACGCCTGGGGAATATCGCAAATCCATCGAAAAAGATCGTTCACTGGAACGGCGTTTCCAGGCTGTGAAAGTTCCACCTCCAACCGAGGTGGACGCCACGAAAATCCTTTTCGGAATCAAAGATCGTTACGAGAAGTTTCACGCGGTTACCTACACCGACGACTCCATCAACTTTGCGGTGTCACATTCGAACCGCTACATCCCGGATCGCTTCCTACCAGACAAAGCCATCGACCTAATTGACGAAGCCGGAGCGCGCGTAAAGTTGCGCCAAACTTCGCTGCCGGAAGAGATCACCGAAGTTCAGAAGCGGCTCAAGTTCATCGTCCACAGAATGGAAAACGCAGTCGCGAACCATGAGTTCGAGAAAGCGCGTTTCTATTCCGACGAAGAACGCAAAGAACGCGAGAACCTGCGGGTTCTTCGCGAGAAATATCATCTTGACGAATCGGCCACGGGCGTTGTGAACCGCGAAGACATTGAAGACGTCGTCTCGCGCTGGACCGGCGTGCCCGTCACCTCGATCAAAGAAGAAGAAACGCAGAAGCTGCTGCGCATTGAAGAAGAGCTGCACAGGCGCGTGATCTCGCAGGACAAATCCATCAGCGCTCTGGCTCGAGCCATTCGCCGCAGCCGCGCGGGACTGAAGAACCCGAACCGGCCTATCGGTTCGTTCCTGTTTCTTGGTCCCACAGGTGTCGGCAAGACTGAAGTTGCGCGCACCCTGGCACAGTTCATGTTCGGCAGCGAGAAGTCGCTCATCCGCTTCGATATGTCCGAATTCATGGAGAAGCACTCAGTGTCAAAGCTGATCGGCTCGCCCCCGGGATACGTTGGTTACGAAGAGGGCGGCCAGCTCACCGAGCGTGTAAAGCGCGCGCCGTACTCGGTCGTGCTGCTCGATGAAATCGAAAAGGCGCATCCAGATGTCTTTAACATTCTGTTGCAGGTATTCGAGGATGGCCAGCTGACTGACGGCCTCGGCAACACGGTTGATTTCAAGAACACGATCCTTATCATGACGTCGAACATCGGCGCCCGGCACTTGCAAAAACGCGAAGGTCTGGGCTTCCAATCAACGAAGGAAGACGCTATCTCCGACAAGGTCGAGGAACTGGT
>Ga0066706_10000359_pt1 | contig 13765 bp, 7 predicted proteins | sample GraSoiAngelo_155_FD_67274 | JGI IMG/M metagenome (GOLD analysis project Ga0066706, IMG submission 67274) | Grasslands soil microbial communities from the Angelo Coastal Reserve, California, USA - 14_1009_13_30cm | ecosystem: Environmental > Terrestrial > Soil > Grasslands | place: USA...
GCCCGGTAAAGGTCGCGGCTGTACGAATAGAAGGCTACTTTGTCCGCTCTTTCCAGAGAGCGAACAAAATCGGCGATGGCATCTTGCGCGAAGACGAAGCCCCGGTACATGTAATTGCTGACTAAGGTTGGGCACACTGTGCCGCTCATCAGGTCGAGGTCTCACTGCATGGGGTCCACGCACGATAGATTACGAGCTTCGCAACGTCATCGGTGATTCGCGATGCCTTCCATGTCTGGACCGTTTCTTGCTGGGCTCGAAGTTGCGCTGACCGCTGCATGCGGTCGACGCTGATGGACAGGCTGTCCTCGAGCGAGAAGTTCTTGCTGTGTTTCGCTAAGACGGGTGTGAAAATGCCAGTAACTGCCATTCGGGCGAAAAAAGCACTCGTTCACTGCGTAGGGATAGGTATCCGCCTGGGAACCTGGGTAAAATAGAGGGGTCCGGAATCGCTAGATCCCTATGGAATTTCTACCATTTGGTCCGGCGAAGCGGCCAGGGGCAGGGCGTTTGAGCGGATGCGTAACCTAAGCGAATCGGCCAAAGCTTTACGGGAGTTGCTGGCAGAGCGGATCCTCGTGCTTGACGGGGCGATGGGGACGATGCTGCAACAACGGAATCTGACTGCGCAGGATTTTGGCGGAGTGGCGCTCGAAGGCTGCAATGAGAACCTGGTTCGAACACGGCCGGACGTGGTTCTCGATATTCACCGGAGATACTTTGAAGCAGGATCGGACATCGTCGAGACCAACAGCTTCGGCGGGGCGCCGATTGTGCTCGCCGAATATGGACTCGCCGCGGACGCGCACCTCCTGAACAAACGCGCGGCGGAGCTTGCGCGACAAGCAGCGGATGAATTCACTACTCCCGGGAAGCCGCGGTTTGTGGCCGGTTCGATGGGGCCGACGACCAAAGCGATTACGGTTACTGGCGGGGTGACATTCGAAGAGTTGCGTGAGGCTTACTACGTGCAGGCCAAAGGGCTGGTGGAAGGCGGAATCGACCTGCTGCTGGTCGAGACCTGCCAAGACACACGGAACATCAAGGCCGCCATCCTTGCCATCCACAAACTCTCGAAAGAACTGGGCAGCCAAGTCCCGATCATCGTATCGGTCACCATCGAACCGATGGGCACCATGCTTGCCGGGCAGACGGTCGAGGCGATGTGGGCGTCGCTCCGCCATGCGAAGCCGCTAGCCTTTGGCATGAACTGTGCAACGGGGCCGGAGTTCATGACCGACCATATCCGTACACTGAGCCAGCTTACCGGCGAATTTGTGTCTTGCTATCCGAACGCGGGGCTGCCGGATGAAGAGGGAAAATACCTCGAAACGCCGACGACGCTCGCGGCCCAGCTTGAGAAATTCGCCGATCACGGCTGGCTGAATTTCATCGGCGGATGCTGCGGCACGACAGAAAAGCATATTCGGGCGATAGCCCAAATGGTGGAGGGTAAGAAGCCGCGCCAGCGCCCGGCCGACTCGCATCGGGCGGTGTACTCCGGGATTGAAGCCATTGAAGCGGAGGACAGCACGCGGCCGTTGCTCGTCGGCGAGCGCACCAACGTGATCGGCTCGCGGCTGTTCAAAAACTTGGTGGCGGAAGAAAAGTGGGAGGAAGCCAGCGAAATTGCGCGGCGGCAGGTGCGCGGCGGGGCGCAAGTCGTGGATGTATGCCTGCAGAGCACGGAGCGCGACGAGAAGAAAGATATCCCGCCGTTCTATGGAAAATTGATCCGCAAAGTAAAAGCGCCTTTGATGATCGATACGACCGACGCGACGGCGATTGAGCTGGCGCTGACCTATTGCCAGGGCAAATCCATCATCAATTCCATCAACCTCGAGGACGGCGAGGAAAAATTCGAACGCGTCGTGCCGATTGCTCATGAGTTCGGAGCGGCCGTAGTGGTCGGCTGCATCGATGAGGACAAGCTGCAGGCCCAAGCGTTTACGCGCGAGCGGAAGCTCGCGATTGCCGAGCGTTCCTACAAGCTGCTGACGGAAAAATACGGGCTCGGACCGGAGGACATCATTTTCGATCCCCTGGTCTTCCCTTGCGCCACCGGGGATGAAAACTATATCGGCGGAGCGGTCGAGACGGTGGAAGGCATCCGGCTGATCAAGCAGGCTTTGCCCGAAGTGCGCACGATTCTGGGCATTTCGAACGTTTCCTTTGGGCTGCCTGCGGGCGCTCGCGAGGTGGTGAATTCTGTTTTCCTGTACTACTCGACGAAGGCCGGGCTGGATCTGGCCATCGTCAACACGGAGAAGATCGAGCGGTTTGCGTCCATCCCCGCCGAAGAACGAGAACTCGCTGAAAACCTCTTGTTTTCGCATCCGCCGAAAGATGTTCCTGCAGATCATTCAAGCGTTCGGCTGCTCAGAGACGTCCCAGCAGATTGGCGGAAACAGACCAAGGAGCAGCGCGCGGCAGTCAATCAATACCATATCGCGCGGATCGCCGAGCATTTCCGGATCACTAAGAGAAAAGAAAAAGCTCGCGCCGCAGACCTCCCTCTCGACGAGCGCCTTGGTAATTACATCATCGAAGGAACGCGCGACGGGCTGATCGAAGATCTCGAACGCAAGCGTGCGGAAGGAGCGGCTCCACTCGACATCGTGAACGGCCCGTTGATGGCCGGAATGGCGGAAGTCGGGCGGCTCTTCAACGCGAATGAATTGATCGTGGCCGAAGTATTGCAGTCCGCCGAAGCGATGAAGGCGGCAGTGAGCCATCTCGAGCAGTTCATGGAAAAAGCAGACACCGCCAAGCGCGGAAAAGTGGTGCTGGCAACCGTGAAGGGTGACGTTCACGACATTGGTAAAAACCTCGTGGAGATCATTCTAAAAAACAACGGCTATGACGTCGTGAACCTTGGTATCAAGGTACCGCCCGAAGAGCTCATCAAGGCCTATCAGGTGCACAAGCCAGATGCCATCGGACTATCGGGGCTCCTGGTGAAGAGCGCGCAGCAGATGGTGACCACGGCCAGCGATTTGAAGGATGCAGGTATTGAGATTCCGATGCTAGTGGGAGGAGCGGCGCTCTCGGCAAAGTTCACCGAGACGAAGATCGCACCAAGTTATGGGAAAGCCGTGTGTTACGCAAAGGATGCCATGACCGGGCTTCGGCTGATGAATGAATTGATGGACCCGGCGACGCGTGAGACAGTGCTACGGAATCACACGGCAAGCGGAAATGGGGTGAGCGTCTCGACGATCGTGACAGTAAAGGAGGTACCGGCAGTGACTCGCTCGCCGCGCGTGCGTGGCGACCTGCCGATTCCGGATGTGGCAACGCTCGAACGCAAAGTAAGGCTGGTGCCGGATTTGCGTGAGGTGTGGAGCTACATTAACCCGTTCATGCTCTACGGGCGTCACATGGGGTTTCGAGGCGACTTCGAGAAACGTTTTGCGGAACGCGATCCGAAAGCCGTCGAACTATTCGAAAGCATGGAAGAAGTGAAGCGCGAGGCGGCGAAGTTCATGAAGGTGCGCGCGGTTTGGCAGTTCTTCGAAGCCGAGGCGGAGGGGGAAGCGCTGAATCTTTTCGCGCCAGGCGCAAAAGAAGCTTTGCACACGTTTCAGTTCGGCCGGCAGAGGATGAGAGATTTTCTCTGCCTGAGCGATTACGTGCTGCCTGCACGGGACGGAAAGCGCGATCATGTGGCGTTATTCGTCGTGACGGCGGGTGAAGGAATTCGCGAGCGTGCGGAAAAGGCTAAGAATGAGGGTTACTACTTCAAGTCGCATGGCTTGCAGGCGCTGGCGATTGAATCAGCAGAAGCCAGCGCGGAATGGCTGCACCGGCGTATTCGAGAAGACTGGGGATTCCCCGATCCGCCGGAGATGACCATGGCGCAGCGATTCACTTCGCGCTACCGTGGAAAGCGTTACAGCTTCGGCTATCCGGCGTGCCCGAATCTCGAGGATCAAGCAGGGATTTGGAGACTATTGAAGCCAGAAGAAATCGGCGTGCAACTGACCGACGGCTTCATGATGGACCCGGAAGCAAGCGTCAGTGCAGTTATATTTCAACACCCGGATTGCACGTATTTCTCCGTCGGGGATGCTCCAGAATCCTAGACCGGTAATGGAAGGTGCCGGCCCAGTTCCGATTCGCCCCGTTTTGGCGCGAGGAGGCTCCTGGCCCTGCATCTAGACGCAGCATGGCCCTGTAGACATCGAGAGTCGGACGACCCTCAACCCGGATGAACCGAAGAAGAGAATCGCCCTACTGGGAGCCCGGCCGCACCAGTCCTCCGGTCTGCGCAGAACGGATCGCCCGGAGTGTGCCAGACTTGGGAAATACAATGTGCCAAAAATCAACATGGGGGGCCACGAACGTGATGCCAACAAAGCAGTGGTCGCCCACTTTCCGCAGCGAGGTGACGTGACTGTCTACGGCCTCGGAAGTCAGGTCATTGATCAGGACAACGCGCTGGCCGGAACTCACCGGGGTATCCATGAGCAGAAGAGCGCCGTGGGCGCTCACCACGCAGGTGGAAGCCATTAGGTCGATTGTTTCGCTCTCGGGAAGGCCGCATCGAACCGTCAGAGGAATTTGCAGGGGAAGGCGCACTGTGCGCCGGCGTTCGGGATATCGGTCTCTTTGCACGAACGGCCTTAGGGGAGTCAACCTGGGGACTGCCCGGCAAACACGTTGAGGTTAATTCGTTAGAAAGAGTTGGTCCAATGGTGCATCGTTCTACAACCAAACACGCTTTCGCAACGCTTTGGGGTTTCTACTTCACAGTTCTGACATCTGCCAACGAACTATCCGGCCTTTGTTCTCAACTGCGATTGCTGCGACGTAGCCAGCAGGGACGCTGAGGGCTTGCAAGGTCCACCGTGCTAGCTCTGGTGGCTGAGCGTGCCTTAGCAACCTAGCCGGCTCACCAGGTTTCAATGAAACGTCAAAATCTCGCAGGGGCAGCGACAAACCTTCTCCCCGAGCTTTGATGTACGCCTCTTTTCTTGTCCAGCAGTTGAAAAATCCTTCCGGTTGGAGCTCAGCCGGAAGGGCACGAAGAGCCTTAACTTCGCTCTCTGAGAAAAACTTTTCCGCGATTTGCTCGTTCGCGAACCGCGGCCGAATCCTTTCGATATCTACACCGACGTTACTTCCTTTGGCTACTGCAAACAATGCCGCATCGTGTGAATGCGAAATGCTGAAGCGCACGTCATTCCTTCCGGGGGTCAGCGCCGGTTTTCCAAATTCGTTATAGCAAAACCTTAGCGCCGCCGCATCAACGCCTGTGTAGCATTGCAGAAGTATTCGGAGCAAACCACGAGCAGCGACGAACCGATCACGGTCTCTACGGAAATGAAGCTTCGCCGTCCTTCGTAGCTCATCTTCCGACAAGACCCCGCGGAGTGCCTCAAGCGGCCGCGCGAGGTGGTTCACCTTTGCGCACCAGACATGGACTTCGTTGTCTGGCGGGAGCCCAATGTTGTCAATCTGAAGATCCATGAACAGCCAAGTGGCAGTGGCGCGGCCCGGCTATACGCTCAATCCAGTTCTATCTGCGTTTCGACAATTCCGGGATGCAATAGATTAGCCAACCTTCGAATTCCAGCTCATCGAATTATGTGGACAATTTCACGTGATTTTGGGCCACGATGGCGAGAAAACACGCTAATCGTGGCCAGCCACTGCCCCCATCGTCAGCCAGCCCGAGCGGATCACTTCACTCACCGCCTGCACCTCTTCCTCACCCACGGGAGCGCGATGAAAGGGAACCTGCAATTCGGAAGTAGTGGCTTTTAACACTTCTTGATGAGCCCAAGGTAATGTGTGCATAGAATTTTGGTTCGGGAGAGTAGCATGTACACTAAAGGCGAATAGCGCGCGACCAACCGACCGATCGGGGGAGCCAGTGTTATTTGACGAAGATCAATCTGGCAGCCCGGAAAAAGTCTGTGAATCTCGCTTTTGCGAACGCCGCGAACGTCCGGATTTCGCGGATTATCCACAAAGAAGTCGTACCAGATAACAAAGCCGCCCGGCTTAAGGACTCGGAGCATCTCTATCGCAATTCGGTCCTTCATCTCAAGATCGAGAATCGAAGTAAAAACCGTGGATTGTAGAACGAGGTCGAAAGTTGCGTCTGGAAAATTCAGCGCCGTTGCGTTTCCGCATTCCAAACGCACACCTTCAGGACAAACTCTTCGCGCTTGCTCAATCCTGTCCGGCAGCAAGTCAACGCCAAAGACATTTTCCGGTTGCGCTCCCCACTGCATAAATGCCCTAAGCCAGTGACCCGTGCCACAGCCAATCTCCAGAATTCTTCTAGTCTCTAACGGGCCCACCTCCCGATGGGCGAGCATGCACAATAATTCGCTCTCTCGCTCCTGAACGTGAAGAACGTAGGAGGGATTGAAAAATGAGTAGGTGCCCTGGGTGCTTTTCCGCCGCTGAGCGTACGCTTCACGGATCCGATTCTCTTCAGAGAGCTGGATTTCGGTGACGTGGTTAATCGATGGCGCAGTAGGCAACAATGGCTGAATCTTTGCTTTCAGCATAATTAATTCCGCGGACAGCTGTCGCGTTGTTATTTCTCTTTTTCGAGGATTGAAAGTCCTGGTCGAATGGGTTTATTGCTTGGCCGCCGAAAAATGTAGATGAACCCCAAAAGCGTCCCAGCCCCATAGACAACATGGAAAAGCAAAGACGCGAACGGCTGAGCCAGGGCCACTCGATGATCTTCGGCCTTCTTTCCCAGCGAAAAGCAGAAACCTATCGCCAGATATGTGCCGATCACCGCGCTCAGAAGTACCAGTGCGATTCCACTTGCGAAGGAGGCCAACAGCAGCACGACGAGAAACATCAAAAACATTGCTGGCGCTAGATGGCGCAGGGACATCGATCGTCTGTTCTCACGCAAAGTAAAGAAGTGCCATCGGCTTGTTTTGAAAGCATATTTCAGAAAAGCCGGGAAAGTCTTAACGGGACAATGACGGGTCGTCAGTGCGGGCGTGAGATAAATCTTCCCGCCGGCGCTCCTGATCCGAGCATTAAGTTCGTTATCTTGATTTCGGACCAATTGCTCGTTGTACATACCCACTCTGTCAAAAATTGCCTTCCGAAAGGCTCCGAAAGGAACTGTGTCGACGAATCCCTCTTCACGACTTGTTCGGAACTTGGAGTTACCGACTCCGAATGGACTGCTCAAGATCGCTGCGACGAGCGTTGCGCCGAAGCTCCTGTCAGCGGGAACGGTCAGCCACGGTCCTCCAACATTGTCAGCGCCTGTTTTGAGCAAACACTTCACGCAGTTCGCCGTATAATCCGCAGGGTAGATATTGTGTCCGTCGGCTCGAATGATAACCTCTCCACGCGCGGCCCGGATTCCTATATTCATTGCCGTGGGAACGATGCCCGCAGGGTTGTCCAGGCAAAGAACCTGTGGATTCTTTTCACGAATCTCTTCAATGATTTCGCGCGTTCGATCTGATGAACGTCCGTCCACTACAATAATTTCGCATTCACCAGCCGGGTAGCTCTGGTCCACCAGTGATTGCAGGGACACACGGATGTATTCTTCCTCGTTCCTTACAGGCATGATGAAGGACACGGTCGTCATGAACTTAGTAGGTTGTTGCAGCAGCGTATATCATGAGAGATCGGGCCGGCACGAGCTAGCGGGCACTGAACTTCAGGGAATATCTCTGAACGTTTCTTGGCAAATTACTTCTTGGCGCTGACAAGTTGCCTGCTGCAGTTCGCTCACGATCAGATCCAGCAACAATCGTTGCATGCTGTGGATGAAAAAGTGATCCCCCGGAAGCATGCGCATGGAGAAGTATCCCGTTGTGTGAATGCGCCAGGCTTCGAGTGACTCCCGAGTGGTCAGCGGATCTCGCCATCCACCCAAGACTGAAATAGAACACGACAGGGGAGGCTCGTCGTTATAGACGTATGTTTCGGTCGCGGTAAAATCCGCCCGCAGCGACGGCAAGACCAATTCCATCAACTCCTGGTTTTCGAGGATCTCCTTAGGCATGCCGTTAAGGCGGCGCAACTCCCTGACGAACTCTTCTTGCGGCAAGTGGTGAATATGGCAGGGATCGGGGAGCTGAGGAGCGAAGCATCCTGAAACCAGCAGGTGAACGGGCATCGGGCCATGCAGCTTTCTAAGGGTTCGCACGGTTTCGTAGGCGATGAGCGCCCCCATGCTGTGTCCGAATATGGCAAACGGCTTATCGAGTAAAGGCATAAGAGCCTCCGTCAGCGCGGCGATCAGACCAGAGAGCTGGAAGAAGGCTGATTCCATCAATCGCTTACCCCGACCGGGAAGGTTTGCGGCCCAAACGTCGAAGGACGGAGGCAGAATATCAGGCCATTGTTGGAACGCCTGCGCCCCACCCCCAGCGTAGGGCACGCAGAACAAGCGCATGTTGGCATTCGGATTCGGTCGCAGGTTGTTAAACCACAAGTTCGTTGCAGTTTCGTTGGCCGTGGTCACCGTTCCAGTTGCCGTACTCATGAAGTTGCTCCTCGGTTCTCGATCGGATAGCACTATTCAGTTCGTCGTCAGCTACTGGTCTCCGGTCGGAATTCTTGCGAACTAATCCGCCGCCTGTGCACGTGAGGTGGCGTGGTTCTTGCTGAGGCAGGCCCTGAGTTCTTCGCCCATGGCCATGACGTGAGGATAATCGACCATCGACAGATGATTGCCAGGAATTGCGTGTACTTCGAGTCCCCCTCCCGCGACCTGACTCCAGGCCAGCCGTCGGTCTCGGTAAGCTCGCATAGGCGTGTCGCTGCACCAGAACAGGGTAACTTTCCCGGGATAATGCAGCGGGAGATAGCTATCTCCAGCTTGGGCATTGGCCTGCTTCACACGCTGGATGAACTGCTCAAGATTCGTCCCCTCGCCCCGGGATGTCTGAAACGTAAGACTCTTGCTCAAGCGCAAGCAAGCGCGAACTGATCTTCGAAGCAAGTTCTTAAAACGCGTAGCAAGATAAGCGAGTTTTTCCTTCGGAGATCGGAGCAGCACGTCGCCGAGGTAGTAGTCGACCAAGGCAGTTAGACCGTTAGATTGCACTCTTTCACGCATGTGTTTTGGCCTGCCTGGAAAGCCTGCGTCGATCAGCAGGAGGAACCCTACCTGCTGTCCGGTGGCGCGCAATTGCTGTGCCATTTCGAACGCCACCACTCCTCCAAGGCACACACCACCCAGATGATATGGACCTTCCGGCTGGATCGCGCGTATCTCTCGCAGGTAGTGCGCGGCCATGTCCTCGACGCGCGTGTGAGGCGATTCCCTTCCGTCTAGCCCAATGGGCTGTAAGCCGTAAAACGGCTGATCGAGCCCTACGTGTCTGGCAAGTTGCGCGTAGCTAACCAGGTTGGTGCCCAGTGAATGGACGCAGAAGAAAGGGGCGGCAGAACCCCAAGGCTGCAGAGCGACCAGCGAGGACCATGCCGCGGACCAGTCTTCCCTCCCGAGCACTTTGGCGAATTCCTTGATCGTAGGCGCCTTAAAGAGGATCGCTAAGGGAATGGTTTTGCCGAAAATCTTCTCCATCTCGGCGAACAAGCGCACGGCAAGAAGCGAATGTCCGCCCAACTCGAAGAAGTTATCCTGAAGTCTTATCGGCCGAATGCCCAATACTCGCTCCCAGATATTGGTGATTTGGAGTTCCAGACCATCCTTCGCGGCCGCCGGTCGGAGGTGCTCGATGGTCTCTGGTTGATGGGCTGCGGGAAGCGCCTTGCGGTCGACTTTTCCATTGGGGGTAAGTGGGAATTGGTCCAGTCGCACAAATCTGGACGGAATCATATAGCCCGGCAGTCTCGAGCTAAGGAAAGTACTCAATTCCGAAGAAACCGGTCTATGACCGGCCCGAGCGGCAACGTAAGCGATGAGACGTTTGTCGCCCGCGCCAAATTCCCTCACGACGACAACCGCTTGGCCCACGCTTTCCTGCTCTTCGAGCGCAGCCTCAATCTCACCAAGTTCAATGCGATGACCTCGGATCTTCACCTGATTGTCGCTCCGTCCCAAGTATTCGATGGTTCCGTCGGACCGGAACCGGGCCAGATCGCCTGTCCGGTACATCCGCGCGCCAGAGTCGGCGTCGAAAGGATTCGGCACGAAGCGTTCCGCCGTTAGCTCCGGACGGTTCAGATAGCCGAGCGCCAGGCCGGATCCGGCAATGTACAATTCGCCGGCCACGCCCTCAGGGACCAGGTTGCTGTCCAGGTCGAGAATATAGGTCTGCGTGTTGGCGATGGGGCGACCGATGGGCACGTAGGCTGAATCGGTGCGCTCAACTCTGTGCACCGTGGACCAGATGGTCGTCTCGGTCGGCCCATAGAGGTTCCACACCGATTCGCCCCGGGACAGCAATTCATTGGCAAGTTCAGCGGGAAGAGCTTCTCCGCCGCAAAGAATCCGGAGATGTCGGTCTCCTTTCCATCCCGAGTCAATTAACATTCGCCAAGTTGCTGGCGTTGCCTGCATCGCCGTAGCGCTGACACTCCTGAGCTGGTGCGACAATCGCGCAGGATCCAAGGTGACATCGCGCGTGGCAATCTCCACTCGGGCCCCGACGATCAACGGCAGGTACAATTCCAGTGCAGCGATGTCGAAGGAAAGCGTGGTTACAGCCAACATGACGTCGCGGGAGGTCATTCCCGGCTCGTGCCGCATGGACTCGAGGAAGTTCACGACACTTCGATGTTGAACCATGACTCCTTTTGGTCTCCCCGTTGACCCGGAGGTGTACAGCACATAAGCCAGATTCTGCGCCCTTACTCGAGGAAGGATTCCTTCGCGGCTCCGCGAGATTTCGCTCCAGTGACTGTCTATACAGACTACGGCAGCGTTACTCTGAGGAATGCTGCTGAGCAGCGTTTGTTCTGTGAGGATGATTTGGACGGAAGCGTCTTCGAGCATGAAGGCGATCCGGTCCTTAGGATAGTTGGGATCCACAGGAAGGTAAGCAGCACCAGCCTTTAGGATTCCAAACAAACCCACCATCATGTTGATAGAGCGCTCCACGCAGATAGCAACCAGCGAGCCGTTTTCTACGCCTCGTTCGCGAAGATAGTGAGCCAATTGATTCGCCCTTCGATCCAGGTCCGCGTACGATATTCGCTCGTTGTCACACGCCACGGCGACGGCCTGGGGCGTTTCCTGTGCCTGCATTTCAAACAGCTGATGAATGCTCTTGTCGGCTGAGAAGGGCCGGGAGGTATCGTTTCGTTCGAGTTGTTGCCGCTGCTCCGCTTCGGTCAACATAGCCACCTTGCAAACGCGGCTTTCAGGCGAGGCCACTAGACCCTGAAGCAACGTGAGGTAATGGTGCAAAAGTCTCCTGATGGTCTGGTCTTCGAACCGACTGCGCTCATACAGCAGTCGCAGAGAAAACTGCTTCCCCGGCATGACCATCAGGGTCAGCGGATAATTCGTGCGCTCAAAGGATCGGACGTCGCTGATCTGCAGATTCTGGCTCCACTCCCCAGAGCTGTCGACCGGATAGTTCTCGAAGATCAAAATACTATCGAATAGCCGCGTCCCCGCCGGCAATTCACTCCACTCTTGCACCTGTACCAGAGGAGTGTACTCATATTCGCGGAGTTCTACCTGCTCGGCCTGGAGTGCTTTGAGCCACGGACCAGGTAGATCGTCAGCGGCAATCCGCACCCGTACCGGCAGAGTATTGATAAAAAGGCCGATCATCGAATCCACATGCGGCAACACCGCAGGCCGGCCGGAAACCGTTGCACCGAACAAAACGTCGCGTTCTCCGCTATAACGACTGAGCAGCAGCCCCCATGCTGCTTCCGCCACGACGCCTAACGTCACTTGCTGCCGCCGGGCAAAGGCTTGCAGTTCCGCCGAAGCGGTCAGAGAGAGTTGCGCACTTTGCTCGCCATAATCTCTGTCGGTTGAAGCGCTAGCGGGTCGGTCAATTACCAGGGGAGTTGGCGCGGTGAAACCCTTCAGCGCCTCACCCCAGAAAACCTCTGCCCTCGACATATCTTGTTTCTGCAGCCACGCAATATAGTTGCGGTATGGCGGCGTGTATAGGATCGGGGCTTGGGTCCGTGCATATCTTTCCTGATAGCAAAGAAAGACCTGCTTCAGCACTAGCGGCACGGACCAGCCATCTAGAATAAGGTGACTCCATGCCCACACAAACTGATGTGTGCCACGACCCAGATCGATGAGCGTTAGCCGCAAAAGCGGCGCCTGGCTGAGATTAAATCCATTTCCTTTCTGTTCCTGAAAGTAAACGCGCAGCAGTTCCTCTTGCTCTGCCGGTGGCTCGGCGCTCCAGTCGAGGTGCTCAAACGGAACTTCCACGCGCTCATAAACGATCTGCAAAGGCTCTTTCGACTCTTGCCAGCTGAAGGCCGTGCGCAGGGTGCTATGGCGGCTGACCACCTCTTGCCACGCGTCCTGAAATAAGACCGGATCAAACTCGCCTGCAAGTTTGAAAGTCAACTGCATGAAATAGGTGCCCGATTGCGGGGCATACAAGGTGTGGAACAGCAATCCCTGCTGCATTGGGGAGAGTGGGTAAACATCTTCGACGAGCGGATTGTTTCCCATCAGCCTGTCCAATTGAGTTTGATCGAGTTTGATGAGGGGGAAATCGGAGGGGGTATGGCCTCCGGCCGACGTCGTTCGACAGTGCTCGATAAGCGTCCGCAGCGCCTGCAAATATTGTTCGGCGAGACGCTCAACGGTGCTGCGCGCATGAACGTTTGCACTATACGACCAAGTGATATGAAGTTGCCCAGCGCTTACGCCAGCGTTCACTTGAAGGAGGTAACGCCGAAGGTTTCTAGCATCCTGGCAGGGCCCCACTGCTTCCGTTCCGAGTGCAAAAAGGCTCGATTCCGACACTACATTGTCGAATTGTCCGAGGTAATTGAACTGAATTTGGGGCTGCGGACAACCCTCCAGCTCTTTCCTGAGTTCGGGCGACCCGAGATAGCGCAGCAGTCCATAGCTAATTCCTCGGTTCGGGATAGCCCGCAATTGTTCTTTAATGGACTTCAGCGCGGCCCCTGGCTCAGCACCGAACGGACACTGCAAACAGATCGGGAATATGCTTGTAAACCAGCCGATGGTGCGCGACACATCGAGACCAGGCAAGATGTCCTCGCGGCCATGACCCTCCAGATCCAAGGCAATCGTGTCTGACTCGCTCCAAGGACCTAGTGTTTCAGTCAAGGCGGTCAAGAGGAAGTCATTGATTTGCGTGTGATAAACCTCCGGGGCGTCGCGAAGCAATGCCTGAGTCTCCGCGGCGGTGAGCGAAACGGTGACGGCGTGAGCCGACCCTTCAGTATTCCGTCTGCCCTGTCGATCAATCGGCAGGGACCGCACCGCCGCCCACGGCAGCGTGGACCAATATTTGGCGTCGGCGGCCAGATCTGCGTTCGATTGGGCGTAGGCGTTTAGCTCGCTTGCCCAGTTGCTGAACGAAGTTGTCTTTGGCGGTAAATGGATCACTTCTCCGCAACTCGCTTGCTTATATGCGATTTGCAAATCGTTCAGTAGTATTCGCCACGACACGCCATCAATTGCCAGATGATGAGCCACGACAAGGAGCCGATCCCGCTCGAAACCGCCTGACTTCAGCAAAATGACTCTGAAGAGTGGACCCTCGGCAAGGTTCAAGCTGGATTGATATTGTGCGGCAACCTCCTCAATCGTCGTACCGAGTTCCTCTCGATCCGCGTTCGACAAATCTCTGGTAACGAACGGTGTCTCGACGTTTAAGCCGGCATTGAACTG
>Ga0066706_10000367_pt1 | contig 13670 bp, 11 predicted proteins | sample GraSoiAngelo_155_FD_67274 | JGI IMG/M metagenome (GOLD analysis project Ga0066706, IMG submission 67274) | Grasslands soil microbial communities from the Angelo Coastal Reserve, California, USA - 14_1009_13_30cm | ecosystem: Environmental > Terrestrial > Soil > Grasslands | place: USA...
ACGAGCAGCAACGCGACCGCGACGAGCACCACGGGGCTCACGGCCCCGAACGTACTGAACTCTCCCGAGTCGGTCTGGAAGAACGTGGCCCGCTGCGCGCCGAGCGTGACGGGCCGCCGGTCAATCGGCGGGAGTCGCCTCGCTACGACGGCGAGCTCGGCCCGGGCCTGAGCCAGCGAGACGCCCGGCGCGAGACGGCCGAGCGCTTCCCAGGGCCGCTGGGCCGCGTCGTGGACCCAATCGACGCCGGGACGGAGCGTGGGCTCGAGATCGAGCGGGATCCAGAGATCTGGCGCCGCTGCGGGCGCCCCCGTCCCTCCAAACGCGGGACCGGTTACGCCCAGGACGACGAGCGTGGTACCCCGAATGGTGAGGGTGCGTCCAACCACGTCCGACGCGCCCTGGAACCGCTGTCGCCACGCCTCGTCGCTCAACACCACACTCTGCGGGTCGCCCGGGCCGAAGGTCCGGCCCAACGCCGCCGTCACGCCAAGCGTGGTGAAGAACTCGGGGGACACGAAGCGGGCAGCCAAGATCTCCGGAGCGGTGGCGCCGGAACGCGCAGCCTCAAATGGCTCCGGGCCGGACGTGGCGATGAGGGACGTGAAGGCGCGCGTCCCCGTGCGAATCTCCGTGACATCGGCGTACGACAGTCGCACGCGGCCGGCGTCCCGGGTCGCGACAATCCTTAGCAGGCTCGCGGGGTCCCGCACGGCCAAGGGCTTGAGCGCGATCGACTCGTAGATCGTGAACGCCGCCGTGTTGATGCCGATGCCCAGCGCGAGCGTCGCAACAGCGGCGAGGGTGAACCCCGGCGCGCGCAACAGTTGACGACTCGTGAAGCGGAAGTCCTGCGCCAGGCCGGAGGGTAGCTGGAGGGTCATGGCCTGTCTTGGAAGGCATAGAACGTACCGATACCCCGAGTCCATGAGCTCCCGCTGCTGATCGCGTTACGAGGCTGCCCGTCGATTAGGAGTGTTCGCTTCCGGCACACGACGTCCCACATCCGGTCACAGGGAAGTTGTAGCCGGGCCTCGCAGCCGTGGCTGCCGTCACCACGATTCTCGAGCGTCAGGCGGCCGCCGTGCGCGTCGGCGCGACCGCAGCCGGCGCGGAGCTGAAGCAGCCCACGCTTGCGACCTTATCTGGCAGCACGACGTACAGAGTCAAGTCTTGGGTCTTGCAAGTGAGTCGCACTTCTACAGAGATAGGCAGGCGACAAGAGGTCACCGGAGCCGCTTCTTGTAGCTCTTGTACCCATCCGTTTCGTGTCCGCCCGTGGGACGAGCAATCCCACGACCGGTCATGCCGGGCCGCCTCAACTGCCGAACGTTCACGTAAGTGCTTGTCACCCCTCAGTCACTCGGTGGGCGACCGCTTGGCACGGTGCGTGCCAATTGTTCCGCGCGTGGACATTCTTCAGCGGCCCAGCCCGTCGATCGCTACGTTCCAAGTCGGGGCACTCGCGCTGGCTCTGCTGGCGTGTGGGCCGGAGCGCACGAGCAGCGTGGCGCCGAGCAATTGGTCCGAGTCGCCCGTGCTGTACGTCGGCATGTGCCCGGATCGCGTTCACGGGTGCCGTGCATGGGTGCCGTACCTTCGCACAGGCGACTTGCCGGGTCCGATCTGGTGGCTGGTCACGGCAGACGGGCGCGCGTGCGAAGTCGACGGGATGGTCGCCAATCGCGTCTGGCGCCCGGGCGATCGGTGGCTCTGCGAATGGCGCATGTCGCGTCCTTGAACGAGAGCGGTCTCTGGACCAAGGTCCGTGGAGCGATCAACGAGCACCCGCGCGCACGCGGCGTCAAGAGTTATGACCCGATAATCCTTGGCTTGGCTGTTGTGGCTCTCGCTGCCTGTGCGATCGTCGCGGCGTCCATTCCTACGCGGCGTGCTACCCGCGTGGATCCCATCGTGCGTTGGTAGGAATAAACCGTCCATGGTGATGCGGCGCAGGATTGTGAGAAGGAAGGAGCTACGCTCATGAATGCCTTTATGAAGCGGGGCAGCATCGAACAAACTAGGGAAGACTACCGTCACCAACGGGGACTTCCTCTCCTTGAATCCTTCCTGCGAGATCTTCGTTTCGCTTTCCGCATACTTCGTAAGAGCCCGGGCTTCACTGCCGTAGCCGTGCTCACGCTCGCCATCGGAATAGGCGCAAACACGGCAATCTTCAGCGTCGTCCATGCGTCGCTGTTGTCTCCCTTGCCCTATCCAAACCCGGACCAGCTCGTCATGGTGTGGTCCGACAAGGCCAACGGGCCTCGCAACCCGGTTTCTGTCGCGGACTACTTGGAGTGGAAGCGTCAAAACACGGTATTTCAGGATATGGTCGCCTGGACCGGAGGAACTTTCAGCCTTTCCGTTGAGGGCCACCCGGAAGCTGCCCAAGCCAGAGTCACAACACCGGGGTTTTTCACCATACAAGGAATTCCTCTAGCACTCGGGCGGGACTTTCTACCTGAAGAAGGTACGGTGGGCAACGAACACAGCGTGATCATGACCGACGGGCTTTGGCATAGGCGTTTCGGCGGCGATCCGAACATCATCGGCCAGCAAGTCCGGCTGAATGGTGAACCCTATAAGGCGGTAGGTGTGTTGGCTCCCGGCATGCCCGATCGTTTTGAATCACACCTCTTCGTCCCTCTTGCCTTTAAGCCCGAGCAGATCAATCACGATTTTCGTTGGTTGGTGGTTATGGGCCGGCTCAAACCCGGTGTGACATTACAACAAGCCAACGCCGACATGAACGCGGTGACTCGACGGATTGCCGAGGTTTATCCGCGTTCCAATGAAGGATGGGGCGCCAGCGTGGAGCGCCTGCAGAACGATTTCACCAGCCGCGACACGATCAAGGACCTCTGGCTTCTGATGGGCGCAGTAGGCTTCGTCTTGTTGATCGCCTGCGTGAACGTCGCCAACTTGCTTCTCGCTCGGGGCACCGCCCGTCACAAAGAAGTAGCGCTTCGGACTTCCCTCGGCGCAAGGCCATGGCAAGTGCTTTCCCAGCTCTTAACAGAAAGCCTCGCATTGGCTTTCATCGGGGGTGTCCTGGGAGTAGCGCTTGCTTCCGTAATGCTTAAGGTGATTCTGGCTATCCTCCCCCCGTTTTCGATACCGACCGAAGCAGATATCCGCGTCAACGTATCCGTGCTGGTTTTCACCTTGGCCGCTACCGGCCTTGCCGGCGTGCTCTGTGGCTGCGCTCCGGCCTGGCAAGGCTCGCATGTTAATCTGAATGACACGCTGAAAGAGGGCGGGCGCTCCTCTTCCGAGTCTGGCCGCCACGGACTGCGCAGAGGTTTGGTTGTGATGGAATTTGCTCTCGCGCTGACGCTTCTTGCCGGCGCGGGATTGCTGATTCACAGTTTCTGGAGGTTGACTCGCGTCGATCTCGGCTTTCGGCAGGATCACCTGTTGACATTCTCCTTGCCGGTACGCCATGGGCGCTTTGCGAATTCCGGACAGATCGCCGTGTTCTACCGTGAGTTGCTGGCGAAAATTGCAGCACTTCCGGGAATTGCATCCGCCTCCGTTTCCACAGGGATGCCCATTCTGGGTACGAGCTCCGGCGTGCCTTTCAGCATCCCCGGACAACCTTTCAAAGATCCGTCCTCGCGCCCCTCCGCCGGTTTCACGATGGTCACGCCGGCTTATTTCACGACGTTTGGAATTCAGATCACGCGAGGCCGCAGCTTCACGGAACAAGACGCGGCGGGAGGCTTGCCGGTCGCTATCGTCAATGAGACCTTCGCAAAAGAGTATCTCTCCCATGTCGATCCACTGGCGCAACGGGTCGTTGTCCAGCAATTAATTCCAGGAGCCACGCAGTTGGGTCCCGCCACTGAGTGGCAGATCGTTGGCGTCTATCGTGATGTTCACAACAACGGCGTGCACGGCAAGGACTTTCCCGAAATCAACGTTCCCTTTTGGCAGAGTCCGTGGCCCAACGCGGGCATTGCGGTTCGGACAGCCGGCGACCCCTCGAGCGTAGCCAACAGCATTGCCGCCATCGTTCAATCCATGGATTCCGACCTGCCTCTGGACCGGGTGAGGACCATGGATCAACTGGTAGACGAATCGCTGGCAGGCGATCGCTTTGCCACGGCCCTGCTTGCTTCGTTTGCCGTTATTGCCCTCATTCTGGCTGCCATAGGCATTTACGGGGTCATGTCGTTCTCCGTGGCGCGACAGACCCATGAAATCGGTTTGCGCATGGCTCTCGGCGCAGGTCCCGGCCAGGTTCTGTTTCTGGTGCTGCGAGAAGGGATGCTTCTTGCCCTGACAGGGCTTGCCTTGGGACTCGGCGGAGCCTACTTCGTAGGCCGGACCATGCAGTCGGTTTTGTACGGCGTCACGGCAATTGATCCTCTCGCGATTGGATGCGTTGCCGTCTTGCTCTTGGGAGCCGCGGTTGTTGCCTGCTACATCCCCGCGCGGCGAGCGACGCAAGTCGACCCGATGACCGCCTTGCGTTTGTGACTAAGGCCAACGAACGGGCACGAAATTGTCAGAAAAGGGAAGGAAAACGTCCTGAGATCGATGCGTGCTTGGTTTCAGCACCTCGTCGGCTAGCATCAAGCTGATGGATACACTACGCAACCACATAGCGCCTCCTCTGCCCGAAGCGCTGACCATGCGGATTCCGATATACGCGCTGCTTTGTATCGCGTTCATCGGTGTGGAGTATGGATGCAAGGCCTCTGCTAGCGCGATCGGCCAACGTTCATCCCGCGTGCAAGGCCGAGACCGCGATTCGTTAAGCGTGGTCCGCTACCTGGCTCAAATCAAGTGTAGTGCACGAATGATCGTGAAAGGAGATCGCGGCCGCTTCGCCATCGTGACGCAGGATTCACACACCTGCAAGCCTAGCGTACTGGTGTTGACGGTGACGCGTGACGCAGTGTCTCGAGTCGAAAACATGCGCAACGTGGATTGCTGCTACCCAAGGTCGGTCACTTGGGTCGGACTGCGAGGCGTACGAGGTCACGCCCTCGTCATAAGGTTTGATGACCCCGTCGAAGGCGAGCTAGGCATGTATCTGTACGGAGATACTGGGCAGGCAGGGCGATTGTCGAAGATCTATCAAGATGGTGCGGGTGCCTGCGCGCCCGCGGAGCTACGCACCGTTGATGGTGATCTTGCACTCGTCTCCTACCAAGAGAATCCGTCGGGAGAAGATTGCGAAAGCCTCTGTCACATAGTCATTGGGCGTCGGTTTGGGATGCCTCCGAGTTGGCTGCAGCTTGAGGTCTGGGACGGCAGACGCTGGACCGCGGCACCGTCCCACCTTCGGCGGTCGTTCTACTCACGCCTCGCCAGCACGTATGGTGCCATGGATACCTGGGTGAGGGAAGACTCTGCAGGCGTCCCGTGTCGAAGTGGCTACTGGCTGACGAACCTGGAAGTCTTTCGAAAGTGGGCGGAGCGAAGCGACTCGCTCGCCAGTGCTTCGTAACCGAGCAGCCGGTTCTTCACGCCCCTCCGTGTCGCGCTCGCGGGACTGTCGTGGGTGTCAATGCCGGTTGAAGGTTGCACACCTTCTGGAGTGGAGTGTGCAATTCCAATCGGCGATGACACCTCACGAGCGCCGCTTTTCGCCTCTCGGCCGCTCCACTGGCGGAGACTCCGCTCCTGTTTTAACCTCCGTTGCACTGTCTGAGGTAGGCTCGCCCGGCTCGCTCAGGCTACGGGTCGCAGGTTCGAGTCCTGCCTCGGGAGCTCCGTAGATTCCCCTGCCCCAACGAGTTCCAATCCGGGCTCCGCAGCGACACCCGGCTCCGGTACGGCCTGGGGACGGTTGGGATAATCCGATCCACACGAATCGGTCGGCATAAAGTACGTCTCCCCTCCGACGTTCCGGCTTCAGGCGGGGTAAACGGCGGCAGGTTCACAGCCTGGCCCGCAGGGTGTTGTTGTGCTACTTTTGAGCACATGCACAAGCCTCGCCATGCGCCGCGACTCCGCAAGTCGGACAGCCTGCTGGCGAGCCTCCTCAGCTCGCCCGCTTTAGCGCGCCTGGTCGCCCATTTCGTCCTCCACCCGGACCAGGCCCTGCACTTCCGGGCGCTCCAGCGACACACCGCCGTTCCGAACCGCTCCCTGCAAATGGCGCTGCCCCGACTCGAGGCCCTCGGCGTGGTGACGCGGCGGGCGGAAGGCCGTTACATCACCTTCCAGGCCAACACCGCGGCGCCGCTGTGGAGTGCCCTGCGACAGCTCGTCCGACACGTCGCCGATCCCACGGAACTGCTGCGCGACGCGCTGGCGGACGTGCCGGGCGTAGACGCCGCATTCGTCTACGGCTCGACCGCCCGCGGCGACGTCCGACCGGACAGCGATGTGGACCTCTTTGTAGTGGGCGCGCTGCCAGAAACGAGCTCCCTGGCCGCCCGAACGATGGAGGTCTCGGCGCTCCTTGAGCGCGAGGTCAACGTGTCGCGCTACTCGCGCACGGAACTGAAAGCACGTCGCCACGCGGCCAGTCCGTTCCTCGAGCGCGTCCTCGCGGGACCCAAGCGATGGGTGCTTGGGGACCCGCGGCGCCTGGCACGACTCGTCGCGTGACGTTCCCTCAACGGATCGAGCGACTGCTCGCGGAGCACCGCCTGGAGGCGGCACCGTTCGATGACCGGGAGATTGTCGGCCTGTGGACGCGGGCCTTGACGTCGTATCGCGATGCCGGCGTGGCGGGCCTAAGTGAGGAAGGAGCGTTCACGCGCGCCTACGACGCGGGACGGCAGGCGGCGACGACGCTGCTCGCCGCGGGCGGGCTCCGTGTGCGCGGGCAGGCGCATCACTACACGGTGTTCTACGCGCTAGCTGCGCTGGAGGACCCCGCTGTTTCTCAATTTGGCGTCGAGCTCGAGAGCGTGCGCCAGTCACGTCACATGGCGGTCTACGACGCGACGGCGGATTCGGCCGTCCTGCGATCAGATCGGGAGAAACTCGTGGGGATGTTGACTCGGCTGTTTCCCGCCGCGCATACGTGGCTGACGGCGAGACGGCCGAGTCTCGGGGGAAAGCTCAGGACACCGTGAGGCAGGTCCGGCGGACGGCCTAACCGGTCGCCGGTTCGAGTCCTGCCTCGGGAGCTGCTGGCTACTCCCTCGCGTCGTCAGACGAGGCCATCTCGTCACGCCTGTCAACCGTTTTCTCTTGATCACCGCGGATGATATCCTCGACCTGCGTCGACAATGTGTCGAGCGAGAACGGCTTGACGAGGAAGCGCTCCCTGTCGATGAACAGTGTCATGTCGTGCGCCTCCGGGCGGGCCTCCGAGCTGATGAGCACAAAGCGACCCGTGAGCTCGGGCCGGGCTTCGAGTGCTTTGCGCCAGAGCCACAGGCCACCGCGCTCCCGCCCCTGCAAATCGGTGATCACCACGTCGAATACCGCGCCTTGTTCGGCTCGAGTCCGGCTGTCTCGAATGGGTGAAGACGAAGCCTCACAGGGACTTCGCACGCTTCATCACGCCAGCGTGAGGACGAGCATTCGTTACGCGGGCAGGAACAGGAAGCTCACGACCGCCGTTTGCGCGGTGACGGTTTCGGTGACGGTTTCGGGGTCAACCTTTCTCCCGTCGGCTGCACGGCTGGCGGAAACCTCGCTCGTGTTTTAGCCTCAGATCCAGAGTCCGAGGCCAACGACCCCCCTCGGCGTGGACTTCAGTCATGAGGATCTGCCCGGACTACGCCCGGACGTGGTCCACCGTACCGGAGGGCCCAGCATGAAACCGTCCCGTCGGCGCGGGCGCTCAGGTCGTCAGAAAGTCCTCGTCATCGAAGACGACGCCGTCGCCCGCGCGGATCTGCAGGCTCGGTTGGCAGGCGGCGGCTACGTCGTCGCCCAGGCGGCCGACGCGGCTTCGGCCCTGACTGTCGTGAACCGCGAGCGCCCCGACCTCATCCTGCTCGACCTGGGACTCCCCGCCGGCGATGGCTATCTCGTCTTGGAGCGCCTGCGCAAGATCGAAGCGTTCGCCGCTATCCCCGTGCTCGTCATCACCGGCCGGACCGATGCGGAAACGCGCCAGCGCGTCGCAGCGCTGGGCGTAGCACCGTTGCTCACGAAACCCGTGGAAACGGAGGTGCTGCTCGCCGCGGTGCGCGCGGGCCTGGAGACGCAGCCGGAGTAGCCCAGTCCCATCATGTTGCACCGCACCCCTGATGATCACATATAGAGACATGACCGGGAATCCGGTGGCTCGCGCTGGCGAGAACGACGCGCGCGTGGAAGCCGAGATACGCGGTGCGGGGCTGGGGCAGCTGCTCCGGGGCGGCCCGCTCGCCGAGGCGTTGCACGTCGTGCTGGTCCTGGTCGTGGCGGCGCTGGTATGGAATTCCCTCCCCCTCGTGCGCACCATAGGCTGGGTCGGCGCGGTCACGGCCGCCGCCGCGCTGCGCACCTGGTGGCGCTTGGGCCTCGGCCGCCGCACGGCGTCGCCCGAGGAGGCGCTACGGGGGGTGCGTCTGACCGTGGCCGGCGTCGGGTTGGCGTGGGGGTTCGGCGCGGCCGCCGCGATCCCGGAGCTCCGTCTGGACCAAGCGGCGATGATCCTGGTCGTGCTCGCCGGCATCGTTGCCGGCGCGACCGGAACACTGGTCGGCGACCGGCGCAGCTTCCACTATCTCCTGCTCACCGTCCTCGTCCCCCTGCCCATCGGCTTGCTGTTGCAGGGACACTCCCGGCCACACCTGCTCGCGACGTTCATCGTCGTGCTGTTCGCCTGGGGAATGGACCGCGTGCACCGGCGCGCACACCGCACCTTCACCGAGCGGGTGCGCACCGCGGTGCTGCTGGAATCGTCCAAACGGGAGCTGGCCCGGCAACACGCCTACCTCGACGCCCTGATCGCGAGCACGCCCGTGGCGATCGCCGTCCTGGACGACCGGCGGTCGATCCGCAGCGTGAACCCGGCCTTCGAGGCGCTGTTCGGATACAGCGCCCTCGAGGCGGTCGGGGCCAGCATCGACGAGCTCATCGTCCCCGAATCGCTCCGCTCGGAATCGGGCGAGCTCGAGGCGCGCGCGCGGGGCGGGGAGATTGTGCGGGTGGAAGTAGCGCGCAGGCGCAACGACGGCCGCCCCATCCAGGTCCGCCTCTCGGCCGCCGCCGTCAAAGCCACCGCCGAAGGTGCGCTCGTGGCGCTGTACGAGGACATCAGCGACCGCAAGGCGGCCGAGCAGGCCATGCGCGCGGCGCGGGATCTGGCGGAGCGGGTGGCCCGGGCGCGCAGCGCGTTCCTCGCCAACATGAGTCACGAGATCCGCACGCCGATGAACGCCGTCCTGGGATTTGTGGAGCTGGTGCTCGACACGGAGCTCGCGCCGGAGCAACGGCGCGCCCTGGAGCTGGTGCGCTCGTCCTCCGAAGCGCTGCTCACCATTCTCAACGACATCCTCGACTACTCGAAGATCGAGGCGGAGCATCTGGAGCTGGAGTCGATCGCGTTCGACCTGCCCAAGGTCGTCCATGCCACGGCCACACTGCTGGCGGTGCGGGCGCGCGAGAAGCACCTCGAGCTCACAGTAGACGTGCCCCCCGACGTCCCGCACCTAGTGCGCGGCGACCCCACGCGCCTGCGCCAGGTCCTGATGAATCTCATCGGCAACGCCATCAAGTTCACCGAGGAGGGCGAGGTCGACGTCTCGGCCGCCGTGGTCGCCCACCACGGCGACCGCACGGCGGTGCGGTTCCGGGTGCGCGACACGGGGATCGGCATCTCGGATGAGCAGCTGGCGCACATCTTCGACGAGTTCACCCAGGCCGACGCGTCCATGACGCGGCGCTACGGCGGAACCGGCCTCGGCCTCGCGATTGCCCGGCGCCTGGTGGCGCTGATGGGGGGCGAGCTGACGGTCACGAGCCACGTCGGTCGCGGCAGCGAGTTCAGCTGCACGCTGCTCTTCCCGGTGGAGACACCCGCCGGCGGCGCGACTCCCAGGCGGACCGCGTCGCTGGGCGGCCGCCGGCTCCTGGTCGTGGACGACAACGAGACCAACCGGCGCATCCTGCGCGACATGCTGGGGGCCGAAGGCGTGGCGGTGCACGAAGCGCATCGCGCCGACGCCGGCCTCGCGGCGCTGCGCCGCGCCGCAACCGCGGGAACCCCGTTCGACCTCGCCATCCTCGACGCCCAGATGCCCGATCAGGACGGCTTCGAGCTCGCCACGGTCATCCGCGGGGACGCCCAGCTCGCGCCTACGCGGCTCCTGATCCTGACGTCCGCCGGGCAGCGCGGGGACGGCGAGCGCTGCCGCCAGCTCGGCATCCAGGCGTATCTCACCAAGCCGATCGCGCGGGCGGACCTGATCGAAGCGGTGGGCACCGTGCTCGCCGGGACGCCGTCGGCCGCCGGCGGGGTCGACCTCGTCACGCGACACTCGATCGCCGAATCACGCCACATGCTGCGCATCCTGCTCGCCGAAGACAACGTCGTGAACCAGCAGGTCGCGACCGCGATGCTCCTGAAGCGCGGGCATCACGTGGACGTGGTCGCCAACGGCCGCGAGGCGGTGGACGCCGTCGCCAGCGACCGCTATGACGTGGTGCTCATGGACATCCAGATGCCCGAGATGGACGGGTTCGAGGCGACGGCGCGGATTCGCGCCCTGCCGCAGGGCGGCACGCTCCCGATCATCGCCTTGACGGCGCACGCGTTGAGCGGCGAGCGCGAGCGCTGCCTGGAGCGCGGCATGACGGGCTATCTTGCGAAGCCGTTCAAGGCCCACGAGCTGTTCGCGGTGGTCGAAGGCCGCGGCCCCGACGGCGCCGAGCCGGGGCCTACGGCATCGCCTCCCGTAGATGTCGAGGCGTTCCGCCGCACCATGGAGGAAGCGGGCGCAGCGGAGGCCGTCGACGGGATTCTGGCGACCTTCGTCCAGACGCTGCCGCAGCGTCTCGACGCGTTGACCGCCGCGACGGGCGGGGATTCGGCCGAGCCGATTCAGCGGGCGGCGCATGCCTTCAAGTCCGCGGCTGCGACCATCGGCGCGCGCGCCCTGGCCACGTTGCTGGAGCAGATCGAAGCCGCGGCCCGCGATGGCGACGTGGCCGAGGCGCGTGACAAGCTGGAGAGTGTGCGCGCCGAGGCGTCCGCGGCGCTCGCATACCTTCAGACCACGGTGAAAGGCGGTCGGGATGGCTAACGCGATTCCGGTGCTGGTCGTGGACGACGACGCGGTATCGAGCTCCCAGCTGGGCGCGCTCGCCAAGGCCGCGGGCTACGAGGTGAAGACCGCCACCAACGGCCGCGAGGCGTGGGAGCTGCTGCAACTGGCGCGCATCCCGATCGTGATCTCCGACTGGTACATGCCGGAGATGGACGGCGTGGAGCTATGCCGCCGCATCCGCGCGCGCACCCGCGAGCCGTATGTCTACTTCATCCTGGTCACCGCCCGCGGGGGCAAGCAGCAGTATCTGGCCGGCATGGAGGCGGGGGCGGACGATTTCATCGCCAAGCCGTTCGATCCGGATGAGCTGCGCGCCCGGCTCAAGGTGGCGGAGCGGATCCTGGGTCTCCGCAAGGAGCTGGAGCAGCTCGAGGTGCTGCTCCCCATCTGCTCCTATTGCAAGCGCATTCGCAACGACAACGAAGAATGGCAGCCGCTGGAGCGCTACATCGAGAAACACTTCGAGCGGCTCGTCACGCACAGCATCTGTCCGGATTGCTACGCCAAGCACGTGCAGCCACAGCTCGACCGGCGGGAGGAGAGACCGTCCTGATGGGGGCGCCGCGCCTCAGCGCGGCTGCGGCGCGTCGCGGACGTCGCGCACCTTGCGGGCCAGCGACTCCGGGGAACCCGGCTTCGCGCCCACCTCCGGGAGGTAGATCTTGAAGCTGGTGCCCTGATCGGGCTCGGAGTACACCCAGATGAAGCCGCCGGCCTGGTTCACGATGCCGTACACGGTCGCGAGGCCCAAGCCGGTGCCTTTCCCCGGCTCCTTGGTCGTGAAGAACGGCTCGAAGATCCGGGCCTTGGTTGCCTCGTCCATGCCGCACCCGCTGTCGGTCACGGCGAGCATCGCGAAGCGGCGGACCGCCGCGGCCTCCTGGCCGCGGGCGTAGTCCGGGTCGTGCTCCACGTTGGCCGTCTCGACCGTGAGCCTGCCGCCCGTCGGCATCGCGTCGCGCGCGTTGACGGCCAGGTTCATGAGCACCTGCTCGAGCTGCCCCACGTCGGCCCGCACCGCCCCCAGGTCCGGGGCGAGCGTGGTCGTCAGCTCGATGTCCTCACCGATCACGCGGCGCAGGATCTTCTGGAGACCTTCGATCACCGTGTTCAGGCTCACCACCCGCGGCTCGACCACCTGCTGCCGGCTGAACGCGAGCAACTGCCGGGTGAGCGCCGCCGCGCCGTCCGCCGCCTTGCGGACCTGCTCGAGGTCGTCGCGCTTGGCATCGCCCGGCGCGAGGTCTTCCAGCAGGAGGTCCGAGTAGCTCGTGATCACGGTGAGCAGGTTGTTGAAGTCGTGCGCGATGCCTCCCGCCAGGCGTCCCACCGCTTCCATTTTTTGGGATTGCAGCACCTGCTGCTGGAGACGTCGCTGGTCGGTGACGTCGCGGACGAAGGTCTCGTAGTACTCGACCTGCCCCGCTCCATTCCGCACGGCGCGCACGCTGAGCTGCACCGTGAGCAAGCGGCCGTCCTGGCGCTTCCAGGTCGCCTCGACGTTGTCGTATTGGCGGTCGCTGTAGCTATCGCGGTCCACCAGTCGCTGCCGCTCGGCGGCGTCGGCGTACACGTCCCGACCCATGTCGAGGCTTAACACCTGCGCGGCGGTCTCGTATCCCAGCATCCGCACGACGGCGGCATTCACCGACAGAAACCGGCCGTCCGGACTCGAGCGGTAGATCCCGACGGGCGCGTGCTCGACCAGCGTCGCAAAGCTCGCCTCGGTCGCGCGCAGCGTGGCGCGTCCCTGCGCCTCGCGCAGCTCGCGCTCGATCGCGGGGAGCAGGCGCTTGAGCTGCCCTTTGGTGACATAGTCGTTGGCGCCCGCCTTCATCGCTGCCACGGCGAGCTCTTCCGTGATCGTGCCCGACACGCAGATGTAGGGGATGTCGAGGCCGCGCCCCCGCAGGATCGCCAGCGCGGCGGTGCCGCTGAAGTGCGGCATGCTGTAGTCGCCGATCACGAGGTCCCACGGGTGGCGATCGAGCGCGGCCTCGAGGGCGGCCGCCGCGTCCACTCGCTCGTGCGTCAGGTCGTACCCCGCACCCCGGAGCTCGCGCAGCATCAGGCGCGCGTCGTCCTCCGAGTCTTCGACCATCAGCACCCGCAAGGGTTTGCCCATAGGTACCAAAGTGGGGTTTCCAGATAGCCCGGGCGTGAGCGTCATCACCTCGCGCTGCCGCCGCGGTCACGTTCCACTGCTGAGGCGGCCACGCAACACTAAAAACCCATAGATTAGAGGCGCGCGTGGGGCAAGCTCGTGGGGAGCCGGACGGGCACCAGGTCGTTTTTGCGGCACGGAGGGTCAGAACGCGACACGCCGGGTGTGGGACGGCTGCGACTACAGGTTCGCGACGCCACCCTGTTTTCGGAAGGCCGAGCGACCCATTTTGGACGGGCGGCGCCCCGGTCATGACCGGGTGTGGGACGTGGCACGAGCGCCGCCTTTTTCTGAACCCTGCCGGAGCACGGTTGCGCATGAATCTCCCG
>Ga0066706_10000370_pt1 | contig 13658 bp, 12 predicted proteins | sample GraSoiAngelo_155_FD_67274 | JGI IMG/M metagenome (GOLD analysis project Ga0066706, IMG submission 67274) | Grasslands soil microbial communities from the Angelo Coastal Reserve, California, USA - 14_1009_13_30cm | ecosystem: Environmental > Terrestrial > Soil > Grasslands | place: USA...
CCCTTACTCTGGCCTCAACATCCTGCAGCACACCAGAACGGAGGAACGCCATGGCAGATCTCAAGGAACGGCCTTCAACGGAGCTCGCCGCCACGTTCGACGCGCATGTGAAGCATGAATTTGTGGACCAGGATGTTGACGCTACGATGCGGACGATGGTCGCTGAGCCCTACCTGCTCCATCTCCCGACCTTGACGGGCGGCGTCGGCGCGGCGGCAGTGCGGCGCTTCTACTCGCGCTATTTCATCGGGAAATGGCCGGCAGACACCAAGGTCGTGCCCGTCTCGCGCACGGTGGGACGCGACCAGGTCGTGGACGAGCTGATCGTGAGCTTCACGCACGACGTCCCGCTCGAGTTCGCGCTTCCCGGTATCAAGCCGACCGGCAAGCATGTGGAGCTTCCTCATGTCGTGGTGATGAAGTTCGAGAACGGCAAGATCGCCCACGAGCACATTTATTGGGACCAGGCGTCGCTTCTCGTGCAGGTCGGTCTCCTCGACCCCAAGATGCTTCCAGCCGTCGGGGTGGAGCAGGCACGAACCCTGCTCGATAAGTCGCAGCCCTTGAACACCCTGATGAAAACGGAACATTGAAACGCGAAGAAGTCCTGGAAGATTCATGTCTTGGCCTTCGGCTCATTGCTACTCCAACCGCCTGACATTTATACTGTCTGCTTGGTAAGTAGCAAAATACAAGGTGCAAAATCGTGTTCGTGGACCAGGTCAAAATATTCGTGAAAGCCGGAGGCGGCGGGAACGGCGTGCGGAGTTTTCGCCGCGAAAAGCATGTGCCCTACGGCGGGCCGGATGGCGGCGACGGCGGCAACGGCGGCGACGTGATCCTCAAAGCCTCGACGCGCCTGTCCACCCTGCTCGACCTGCAGTTCCAGCAGCACTATATCGCCAAGCCCGGCGGCAACGGCGCGGGCTCGAATTGCCATGGGCGGAATGCGTCGCCGGTCGTCATCCAGGTGCCGGTCGGCACAGTGGCCAAGGACACCGATACGGACGACCTCATCGCCGATCTCACCGAGGACGGCCAGGAGGCGATCGTCGCGCATGCGGGCCACGGCGGCCGCGGGAACGCGCGATTCGCCACATCTGTCAATCACGTCCCGACGAAATGCGAACCGGGCACACCGGGCGTAGAGCGCTGGCTCATGCTGGAACTCAAGCTGCTGGCGGATGTCGGGCTGGTTGGATTCCCGAATGCCGGCAAGTCCACCTTGATCAGCGTCATCTCGGCGGCACGCCCCAAAATCGCCGACTATCCATTTACGACGCTGGAGCCGAACCTTGGGGTGGTCGCCGTGGATCTCGACCATCACTTTGTGGTGGCCGATATTCCGGGACTGATCGAAGGGGCGCATGAAGGACGCGGGCTCGGCTTTCAATTCCTCCGGCATCTGGAGCGCACCTCGTACCTCCTGCACTTGATTGACATCTCCGAAGGTGCGGCCGAAGAACCCGTGAAGGCGTTGAAGACCTTGCGCGGCGAGTTGGAACAGTACAATCCGGTGCTCGCCGAGAAACCGTACGCGGTCGCAGCCACCAAGCTTGACGCCGCCGGCGAGCGTGGTGAAGCGTGGAAGAACCTCGAGGCCTACTGCCGCAAGCAGAGGCTCAACGTGTTCCCGATTTCCGCGGTGGCTCGGGAAGGCCTGCAGCCGTTGATCCGCCATCTTGGCGAGCAGGTCAAGAAGATGAAGGAAGCCGCACGGCATGAGCGCGAACATGCGGAGGCCGCCGAATAATGCGGCATCGGATTCTCAAAGAAGCGCGCCGCGTCGTGCTGAAAGTCGGCAGCAGCCTAGTTGCCTCCAAGGGGCTCGGTCTGCACACGGAGCGGCTCGAGCGCTTGGCGGCGGAGCTGGCCGAATTGAAAACGCAGAACAGGGACATCCTGATGGTGTCTTCGGGGGCGATCATCTCCGGCATCGAAAAGCTCGGCCTCAAGGAATATCCCAAGAGCCTGCCGATCAAGCAGGCCGCGGCCGCCGTGGGCCAAAGCCGGCTGATGTGGGCATATGAAAAAGCGTTCGAGAAGGAAGGCGTGAAGGTCGCGCAGGTGCTGCTGACGCGCGAGGACCTGACAAACCGCGCGCGGTTTCTCAACTCGCGGCACACGCTGACGGCCCTGCTGGGATTCGGCGTCGTGCCGATCATCAATGAGAATGACACGGTCGCCGTGGAAGAGATCCGCTTCGGCGATAATGACAGCCTCGCCGGGATGGTCGCGCATCTCGTGGATGCGGATCTGCTCGTGATCCTCTCGGATGTCGAAGGCCTGTACACCGAGGACCCGCGCAAGAATCCGAAGGCGACGCTCATCTCTGTGGTTGCCGAGGTGACCGACGAGATCGAGCGACGGGCCGGCGGGACCGCCAGCTTCGAGGGCACCGGCGGCATGCGGACGAAAGTGATGGCGGCGAAAACGGCGGCGAGCTATGGCGTCGCCACTGTGATCCTGAGCGGCGAGCGTACCGGTCAGTTGACGGCGTTGTTCGACGGCAAGGATGTCGGCACATTGTTCCTGCCGAAGGACCAGCAGCTCACGAGCCGCAAACACTGGATCGCCTACACGGTGAAGGCCAAAGGCCGGATCGCCTTGGATGCCGGCGCGGTGGACGCGCTCACGCGGCGCGGCAAGAGCCTGCTGCCTTCCGGCATTACAGCGGTGGACGGCGAATTCGAAGCCGGCGACAGTGTCGCCTGCACGGACGGTCAAGGGCGCGAGATCGCAAAGGGACTCGTAAACTATTCGTCGGCGGCGATCTCAAAGATCAAGGGGCTCAAGAGCGCAGACATTCAGCAGACCCTGGGGTATAAGGATTACGACGAGGTGATCCATCGCGACAATCTCGTGATCTTGTAGCCATGAATCTCACCGACTACGTCATCCAGAAGGCAAGCAAGGCGAAAACGGCCGCGCGCAAACTCGCCACCGTGCCGACGGCGGTAAAAAACGCGGCATTGTCGGCGATGGCCGATGCGCTCGAGCAGCGCGAAGCTGAACTGCTGGAAGCCAACACGCAAGATCTCGCCGCCGCCGACCGGCTCAGCGCCGCCGCCAAAGACCGGCTGACGCTGACTGCCAAGGGCATTCAAGAAATGGCGGCCGGGCTTCGCGACGTGGCCGCCCTTCCCGACCCGGTCGGCGAAGTCATCAAGAGCTGGAAACGCCCGAACGGCATGGAAGTCAAAAAGGTGCGCGTGCCGATCGGCGTCATCGGCATCATCTATGAATCACGCCCGAATGTGACCGCCGACGCCGCCTCACTGTGCCTGAAATCCGGAAATGCGGTGGTCCTCCGCGGCGGCTCCGAGGCCATCCAGTCGAACGCCGCCATCGTCCGCGTGTTGATAGAGGCCGGCGAGAAAGCCGGCATACCCGCGGGCGCCATCACATTCATTGACAATCCCGACCGCCGCGTTTCTTCGCTGCTGCTCAAGCAGGACCCGCTCATCGATGTGATCATTCCCCGAGGGGGCGAGGGCTTGATGCGCTTCGTCGCGAGCGAGTCCACCATTCCCGTCATCAAACACGATAAGGGTGTCTGCCACACCTATGTGGATGCGGATGCGGACTTGGCGATGGCGGCGGAGATCTGTTTCAACGCAAAGGTCCAGCGGCCGGGCACCTGCAACGCCATGGAGACATTGCTGGTGCATGAGAAGATCGCTGCCTCGTTCCTGCCGCCCCTGCTCGCACGCTATGGCAAGGCGGGGGTGGAAATCCGCGGTTGCCCGAAGACCGCCGCGCTTGCGCCGGGCGTCTCGCCTGCCGCCGAATCGGATTGGGGGACGGAATTTTTGGACCTGATCCTTGCCGTGAAGGTGGTGGCAAACCTTGATGAGGCGCTCGACCACATCGCCCGGTACGGCTCGCAACACTCCGAGGCGATCATCACGAAGAACGAGGCGCACGCCGCGCAGTTCCTCCAGGACGTAGACGCCGCCGCGGTCTTTGTGAATGCGTCTACGCGACTCCACGACGGGTACCAGTTCGGGCTCGGCACCGAAATCGGCATCAGCACCTCCCGCATCCACGCGCGCGGCGCCATGGGTTTGGAGGAACTGACCAGCACGAAGTATATCGTGCTGGGCACCGGACAGCTCCGGGAATGAAGGTCGGCTTCTATGGCGGCGCCTTCAATCCCATCCATCGTTGCCATCTTGTGGTTGCCGAAACCGTGCAGAGCCGGATCGGCCTCGATACGGTCTTGTTTATCCCTACCGGCGACCCTCCGCACAAACCGCCCGATGAATTCATCCCCGCCGCCCAACGCCTCGAGATGGTGCGGCTCGCAATCGCCGGCCATCCGTCGTTCGAGCTGTGCGACATCGAGACGCGACGAAGGAGCAAATCATACTCGATCGAGACGGTCCGCCAACTTCGCCGGAGCTATCCCGCCGGAACATCTCTGATCTTTATTATCGGGCTCGATGCCTTTCTGGATCTCCCGAGCTGGAAAGATCCCGAGGCGCTGCTCGCCGAATGCGACTTTGCGGTGGTCTCGCGACCCACCCATCGGTTCGCCTCCATCGCGTCGCTTTCCTTCCTCCATTCTGAGGACCTTCCGCTTTTACAACAGCTAGATGGACGGCAAAGAGACACAGAAAGTTTCCGGTTGCGCACCGGACGCACGCTCTGGGCGCTGTCCATTCCGCCTTGCGAGGTATCGTCACAAGACGTGCGAAAGCGGCTTAAGCATAAGGAAAGTATAGAAAATCTCTTGCCTCCATCAGTTGAATCTTATATAGTAAAAAATCATATTCTCGGAGGACGGTAACTATCATTCGTGAGGCGCGGGCAAAGGCGCGACGAGCCGCTCTGGCGGCTAGTGAAAAGAAAGCTTCCGACGTTGTCATCTTGGACGTGTCGCAGGTCTCTTGGATGAACGATTGCCTTGTGATGTGCACGGCTGAATCCGAACGGCAGGTGTTGGCCGTAAAGGATAGCGTGGAGAAGGCGATGGACGAAAAAGGCTATCACCTGCTCGGACTCGAAGGGGTACAGGTCGGCTCCTGGATTCTGATGGATTATGACGATGTGGTGGTGCATGTCTTCAAGACCGGCGTGCGGGAAGCGTATGGCTTGGACCGGCTGTGGAGCGACGCGAAGCGCGTGCTGCTCTCTCGCGCTCAATCCGCCGAGTCCGCCGCGCCCACACGGCCGCGTGTCACGAAGGAGCATTCACTCAAGCAGCGGGGATAGACGATGAAGTTCTTCTTCTGGTTGCTCACCGTCATTGTCGCCATCCTTGCGGGCATCTACTTCAGCGGGTTGAACCCCGATCCCATCAAGCTGCGGCTGTCACGCAATTACACGACCGAAATCATCCCGATCCATCTCCTGCTCGTGTGCATCGGCGCCGGCGCCATCGCCGTGCTCATGCTGCTGGGCGTACGCGAGGTCCGCGGAATCATTCTGAACTGGCGCAGCACCCGTCGGCGAAAGCGCGAGGAAAAGGTGCACGGCTACTATGTGGACGGCGCCCTGGCGTCACTGTCCCGCCGCACCGGGGAAGCCATCTCACTGCTCCAGAAGGTGCTGGCCCTCGAGCCGAACCATACCCGCGCGCTCATGTCGCTGGGGAATATCTTCCGCCGGGAGAAGCATTACACGGAGGCGATCCGGCTCCACCGCAAAGCTCGGCAATTGGAAGAAGGCAACCTCGAGGTCCTGCTGACGCTGGCGCGGGACTTGGAAGATGCGAAACGGTTCGAGGAGGCGCTCCAGACGCTGGAGGAGGTCCTCCGCATCGACGGCACGAATCCGACCGCCCTCTACCGCATCCGGGACATTCACATGCGCACCGAGAAATGGGCGGCCGCCCACGCGGTGCAGGAGAAGTTGCTGAAAGCCGGCCTGCCGGATCGTGAGCTGAGAATGGAGATTCAGAGGATGGCCGGCCTGAAATACGAGATCGGCCGCGAATACATGGAACGCGGGGAACGCGAGCATGCGCGGCGCTATTTCAAGGACGCGATCAAATTGGAGAAGACGTTCCTGCCGGCGAGAGTCGGATTTGGAGAGACACTGATCGGCGAAGGCAAGCTCCGCGAGGCCGCGGAGATGTGGGAGAAGTCATATCTCAAGACCGGCAATTCGATCTTTCTGTACCGTCTGGAAAACCTCTACCTCGAGATCGGCGAACCGGGCGAGATGATCCGCATCTACCAGCAGGCGCTGACCCGTCAGAGCCACGACGCACAGTTGAAGATGGCGCTGGGGAAGCTGTATTATCGGCTCGAGATGGTGGACGACGCCTTCGAATTGCTGTCGACTCTCGACAGCGTGCATGACCCGACCGGAGACGTCAGCAAGATCATGGCGAGTCTGTACATCCGGAAAGGGAACACGGAGGCGGCCCTCATGGAGGTCCTCGGCGACTCGCGGCCCGGTTTGCCGTTGCTGAATTGTGCAGCCTGCGATTATCACACCAGGGAGTGGAGCGGTCGTTGCCCGGCGTGCGGGCGTTGGAATACATTGGCGGTCATGGCTCCGCGGGCGGCCGGAGACCATTCACCGACAAAGGGCTCCGATCTGTCTCCGACCTCTTCGTACCCGGGTGTGCCCGCACCCTTCGAAATCGTCTAGCGGTTCCATCACTCTCGGTTCAGGATCAGCCCAACGTGGATTCTCAAACGCTTTCCAAGACCCGGACCAAACCGGTTGCGCTCATCATTCTTGATGGCTGGGGGGTCAACAACAACCCCAAAGCCAATGCGCTGGCGCTCGCCAAGCTTCCCTACTACACATCGCTGCTGAAGGACCACGCACACTGCCTGTTGTCGGCATCCGGGGAGGATACGGGCCTGCCCGACAATCAGATGGGCAATTCCGAGGTCGGGCACATGAACCTCGGAGCGGGCCGTATTGTCTATCAGGACCTGACCCGGATCAATCGTGCCATTCGCGATGGCTCATTCGCCGCCAACCCCGCGCTGAAAGATGTCATCCGGAAGACCCAGACCACGGGCGGACGACTGCATCTGCTCGGCTTGCTGTCGGACGGCGGCGTCCACAGCCACATTGCGCATCTCGAAGCCATTCTCGAAATGGTCAAGACGGAACAACGCCCGCCGGTCTTCGTTCACGCATTTCTCGATGGACGGGACACGCCGCCGCAGAGCGGCCTGGGGTACGTCAAGGCCGTCGAGGCGCGCATGCGCGCTCTTGGCGTGGGCACGTTCGCGACAATCATGGGCCGCTACTACGCGATGGACCGTGACAAGCGTTGGGATCGGGTCGCGAAAGCCTACGCCGCCATAGTGGACGGCGTCGGAGAACACCGGCGCTCCGCAGAAGAGGCCGTGATGAAAAGCTACGAGGCGAAGGTCACGGACGAATTCGTCCTACCGGCCGTCATTGTAGGACAGTACAGCAACCCAGTGGGGACCATCGAGGACGGCGACGGTGTCATTTTTTACAATTTCCGGGCGGACCGCGCCAGGGAACTCACTCGCGCCTTCACGGACGTGCAGTTCGATGCATTCGAGCGGAAATCCGTGCCGAAGCTGGCCGCCTTCGCCAGCATGACGTGTTACGATGACACCTTCTCACATCCGGTAGCCTTTGCGCCGATGCGCCTCACGCGCATTCTTCCGGAGCTCATCAGCGAGCTGGGGCTGAAACAGCTTCGTATCGCCGAGACGGAGAAATACGCTCATGTCACCTATTTCTTCAACGGCGGTGAGGAGCGCGAATATCCCGGCGAGGATCGGGTGCTGATCCCGTCCCCGCGGGACGTGGCCACCTACGACTTGAAGCCGCAAATGTCAGCAGCGGAAGTCGCCGATGAGGCCGCGCGCCGGATCGAATCCGGCCGGTACTCGTTGATCGTGCTGAACTTCGCAAACCCGGACATGGTCGGACACACCGGCATTTTACCGGCGGCGATCAAGGCCGCCGAGGTCATTGACGACTGCCTGAAGAAGGTGGTCACCGCGGTCCGGCGCATCGGCGGCGCGGTCGTGTTGACGGCCGACCACGGCAATCTGGAGCAGATGGTGGACTACGAGACCGGCGAGCCGCATACGGCCCATACGTTGAACCCTGTGCCGTGCATCATCGTGGACGATCGGCCGCATGCGCTCCGGACGTCAGGCGTCCTCGCAGACATTGCCCCCACGATTCTCAGCCTCATGGGACTTCCCAAGCCGCCGGAAATGACCGGCGTCTCTTTGATCAAGGAGTAACGCCAGCATGAACTACCGGACACTCAGTGAAAAATCGATCGCGGGCGAAGCGCTCTCCCGTCCCGAAGCTCGCGCGGTGCTGGCCACTCCCGACGAAGCGCTTCTCGCATTGCTGGATGCCGCATTTCAAGTGCGACGGAAGTTCTTCGGACGCAAGGTCCGGTTGCAGATGCTGCAAAACGCCAAGAGCGGCGCCTGCCAGGAAGATTGCGGCTACTGCTCCCAATCGGCGGTCTCCACGGCCGACATTTCTCAGTACGGGCTCCTGTCAAAAACCGAAATGGTCGCGGGCGCGAAGCAGGCCGCGGCATCCAAGGCCGTGCGCTACTGCATCGTGATCAGCGGGCGGGCACCCCTCGAACGCGAGATTACCACCATCAGCGAGGCAGTGCGTGACATTAAGCACGACGTGCCCGTCCAGGTGTGCTGCTCGCTGGGGCTCTTGACGGAAGAACACGCCGCCCGACTGAAGCAAGCCGGCGTGGATCGCATCAACCACAACCTGAACAGCTCAGAACGCTTTCATCCTGACATCGTCAGCACGCATACCTATGAGGACCGGCTCTCCACGATCCGGAACGCGCGGGCCGTCGGCCTTGAAATCTGTTCGGGCGGCATCGCGGGCATGGGGGAAACGGATGAGGACGTGATCGACCTGGCATTTGCGTTGCGCGACGTACGGCCGGATTCGATCCCGATGAATTTTCTTCATCCGGTCGACGGCACGCCGATGCAGGGCCGGAAACATCTGACGCCGCACAAATGCCTGAAGATCCTTTGCCTGTTCCGGTTCCTTCACCCAAAAACAGAACTGCGTGTCGCCGGCGGCCGCGAGTTCAACCTGCGCTCGATGCAGGCTCTGGCGCTCTACCCTGCCGACTCGCTCTTCGTCGGCGGATACCTCACCACGCCGGGGATGCCGGCGGCGGAAGCCTGGAAGATGATCGAAGACCTGGGCTTCGAGGTGGATGCCATCGGCGCGCCGGTCACAACTTAACCTTACGCGAGGCATGCCGTCGAGTCACCGAGGGTACCCGTTGCTCTTTGCGCGGGTCCTGTCGGCGCATCACCCGAACGTGCTCAGGCCCTTTCGCCTTCGAGGCCCCGCAGATCAGGCTGTAGTGCCCTCCGCTCCGCTCGGGTCCCATGCGGCGCCACCCGCACGATTGCAACGGGTCGTGTCGTTACGCTATCGCGGCCGTCGAAGATCCGGCTCCACGACCCTGCGCTCCGCCCGGGTCCCACTCGACGTCACCCGCGCCATTTCAACATCTGCTGAGAGTCTGCGGCGCGCACAATGTCCAATCATTTGGGAACGGGTGGCGCGTAGCTGGGCTCATTGCACCCAACCACCCCTCGCCGGCCAAGACTGGCTTTTGTCCCGTGGCCATCGCCCGCCGCCGCATTCGCGAAGCGGCCTGGGATAGCACGGCGGGATGCTGAGCTGACAGGACCCGTTCCCAGGATGATGCGAAAACTTGATTTAAGGAGCGGCGGCGCCTTTTTTAAGAGAGGGCGCAAGCAGCGCGCGGAATGCCTCGGAATCCTTCCTCTCCACGTCCGGCAACGCGTCGGCCTCGCGGTACACCCGTTCAGGGTCTGCGGCAATCGTCTCACACAGGCGGTGAACGGCGAGCACGGCGCTGGTCAATCGGTTATTGACGGCGCGCTGCAGGATCGGCCGCAGGACCTGCACCAACATCGCCACATAGGGGTTCTCGAGCTTCGAGTAGATGATGATCCGCGTCTCCACCAGCTCCCGCCCGTCAGGCGCCGCTTTCGGATGGTAGTTCAGCATGACGACGGCAGCGCCCGCAATCATCGGGAAAAGAGACGACCGCTGACTTCCCTTGATGTGATACACCCGCCTCTGTCCGTCCTGATATAGCACCGTGACCAGCCCTTCGCCTCCCTGTCCATCGTCTCCCTGGTAGGCGTCTGCGCCGACCTGGCTGATGCGTGTCGCCGCGAGTGAGAGCTGCCTGACCAATGTGGCCGTCAAGACCGGATGGTCGAGCAGAAAGTCATAGATGCTCTTCGGAATCGGCACGCTAGCCGGCGGATCGATGCGGTGCGTGGTATAGCCATTGACGACGGCCGCCATGCGGCAGACCGCTTCAGGCGCCATCTTGTCGACGGGAAACAGGACATCCGGCTGTTCGACCCGGATGGGGCAGGGAACGTCGGCGGCGGCCAGGTCGAACACGCAGACGACGACCGCCACGCCCAGCACATAGGCGATCCCCTTCGATCCCGGCGGTGACGTCGTGGCGATCTTCACTCGATGTCGAGCTAATCGCCGATCATCTGGATGATGAGCTCGCGCTTGCGGGCGCACGTATCGAAATCCACGACCACGACCTGCTGCCAAGTGCCGAGCAGCAGCGCACCATCCGCAAAAGGGATCGTGACAGAAGGGCCTTGGAGGTGTCCCCGAAGATGGCTGTGGCCGTTGGTCTCGCCGGCATTGCGCGTATTGTGCTGCCATTGAGGATCCGGCGGCACGAGCCGATCCCACATCACCTTCGTATCGGCGCGGATCCCCGGTTCATCCTCGATGATCATCACACTGGCAGTGGTGTGCCGAATGAAAATGGTAACGATGCCCGCATGCAGGCGAACGCCGCCGACCATCTCCTGGACACGCTTCGTGATATTTTCGATCTGCGTGTCGCCTTTCATATCGAGCTGCAACCGCGCGGTTTTGACGCTCATGACGCCCTCATATGTGCCACATCAACGTGCCGCATTCCGGAGATACCGGATCTCCGCCCTGGACAAGGACCGGCCTCGCGCTTGTTCGAGAAGACGATCGAACGCGCCTTCAGCCACCAATTCGCGGACGGCGCGCACGACCTCGTCACTCAAAATGCCTTCCAGGCGTAATTTTTCCAGATAGCCGAATGCATCGGAGAACACCTCCTTGCTGCGGGTATAGTAGTCGCGCCCACGGGTCCGATTGCTATAGGCTTCGAACTGCTCGCAGGCGACCAACACCTCGGCCAATTCTTGCACCCACGCAGGCGAACCCTGTAGTTTCTCAGGATAGTAGTAATACAACATCACCCGCTCCATCCACGAGGCCCACCTCACGCCCATGCGAGCAAGTTTCGGTTTCACCGACCGAAGGACCCGCGAGAGACGACGGGCGTACCCCAGACGCATTTCAACTTGTTCGTGTGTCCACCGATCGAACGGCACCCCGAGTGTGGCGAGTTCGGGACCGTGCCACGCCAAAAAGGCCTCGGTTTCTCGCCCGTATGTCGTCTGGGGATGCACGGCCCGCCATTCCCGCGGCCGGGTCGGTATGCCTTGCGTCCGGGCCCATGACCAGATCTTGCCGAAGAGCTTCTGATCGAGCCCCGCTCGTCCGAGATCGTGCAGCAGGCATGCGATCTGATAGGTCTTCACGCGCTCGTGCGGATGTCCGAGCCGCAGAGCCACCGCCGCGCACATTTTTGCCGTGCGAACGGCATGCGGCCGATCGTAGCCGCGGATGATTCTGCCGGGTTTTCGAGGGTCCGGACAATCATATAAACGCATCAGCCCCGACGCGAGCGCGCGCGGAACGATCAACGGAGCGCGATCGGATGTTCGCTTCATCACGAGATTTTACACCATCATTTATTGCGCACGTAATAGAGTTCCAAGGCGTCGCGGTAGCCCGCGACGCGCCCCTCTTCCCAGGCGTGCTCCAGCCGGCGCTTGAGACGTTCCACATCATGGTCACGCTTAGAATCGGCGGCATTCTGTCTGAGCAGGTTGAAGAGCGCAACGTGGATGATCTTGCTTCGACGAACTTCCATGTCTTCGCTGATCCAGGAGGCAAATGCGTCAGGGGCATGGTCCATCACGATCTGGGGCTTCCAGGCGTCATACCCGAGTTTTTCCTTGATGATCTTTCGGACCGTCTCAATCTCTTCTCGTAGTTTCTTGATATCGTTCAGCAAGTACCCGCGAATGTCGTCGTGCCCGGCCTCATAGAGCTTCTCGAGCATCTGGGCGACATAGATCTCCGGGTTGACAGGCTTCTCCTTGAACCCATACGTACCGTGTGACCCGAACCGCAGCCGGTCATATTCTTCCTTCGCCCCCGCATCGCCGACGACTCCATACGCTTCGCTGGCTTCCTTGAAACGGGCCTCCGCCTTCTTGTCCCCCGGGTGATGATCCGGGTGATTCTCCTTGGCGAGCTTCCGGAAGGCGGCCTTGATTGCCGCCGCCGTTGCGTCCTTCTCGACCTCGAGAACCTTGTAATAATCCTTCATGGCGAGGGCGACTATAACATATCTCGATCGGAACGAGAGCGGGTGGCGCCGCATGGGACCGGGCGGAGCGGAAGAGCCTACAGCCGAGTGGACGGGGCTGCGACGGCGATTCGACCCGTCGCACGTCCGGGTCATGCGCCGACAGGACCCGCTCTGGCATTGCGAAATCAACTCCTAAGCTTGTACGATGACCTCATGAGTGAATATACGAATCGGCTGGTGCACGAAACCAGCCCCTACCTCCAACAGCACGCGCACAACCCGGTGGACTGGTATCCCTGGGGCGAGGAAGCGCTGTCACGGGCAAAGGCGGCAAACAAACCAATCCTGTTGTCCATCGGTTACTCCGCGTGCCATTGGTGCCATGTCATGGAGCGGGAATCGTTCGAGAATACGGACATCGCCAAGGTCATGAACGACCACTTCATCAACATCAAAGTGGATCGTGAAGAGCGCCCGGATCTTGACGACATCTATCAAAAATCGGCGCAGGCGTTCATGCGCCGCGGCGGTGGATGGCCGCTGACGGTGTTTTTGACGCCGGCGCAGGAGCCGTTCTGGGGAGGCACCTACTTTCCCCCTGTGCCGCGTCATGGCTTGCCTGGCTTTACGGAGGTGTTGCTTGGAGTGGCCGACGCCTATCACAAGGAACAGGGGCAAGTGCAGGAGAACATCCAGCGGGTGAAAGCGGGACTGCGGCAGATCAGCTCCCCACGGCCTTCCGACGTCCCGCTGGCGATGGACCTTCTAGACGATGCGGTCCGGGACCTCAGCTCATTTTACGAGCCGGTCAACGGCGGGTTCGGAGATGCGCCGAAGTTCCCCACTTGTCCGCCGTTCCAGGTCCTGCTGCGCCAGTACCATCGCACCAAGGACCAGAAGACCCTCGACATGGTCCTTCACTCGTTGTGGAAGATGGCGTCGGGCGGCATGTACGACCATATCGGCGGAGGTTTTCACCGGTACTCCACCGACAGCCAGTGGCTGGTCCCCCACTTTGAAAAGATGCTGTACGACAACGCGCAGCTCGTGCGCTTATATCTCGATGGCTGGCGGCTTTCTCGCGAGCTACGATTCAAACACGTCGTTGAGGAAACGGTGGAATACGTGCGACGCGAGATGATCCATCCCGATGGCGGCATCTATACCGCGCAGGACGCCGACAGCGAAGGGCACGAAGGCAAGT
>Ga0066706_10000373_pt1 | contig 13642 bp, 12 predicted proteins | sample GraSoiAngelo_155_FD_67274 | JGI IMG/M metagenome (GOLD analysis project Ga0066706, IMG submission 67274) | Grasslands soil microbial communities from the Angelo Coastal Reserve, California, USA - 14_1009_13_30cm | ecosystem: Environmental > Terrestrial > Soil > Grasslands | place: USA...
TCCTCGGCGCCCTGGGACAGGGTGGATCTTCACAGCGGGATATCGCATCTGCGAGACCGCGCCTTCGGCGATGTCTACGATCGGTCCCAGCTCGTTCATTTGGGAAATACGGAGGTACGGGTTTTTGGACCAGAGGATCATCTCAAGCTCCTCTGCATCCACACATTGGGGCATGGCGCCTGGCGTCCCTTGTGGTTTTGCGATATAAGCGTGGCGCTGGAATCCAGGTCTCCCGATTTTGATTGGGAGTATTTCTTGAGCGGAGCTCCACGCCGTTCGGACTGGGCTGCCTGCGCCATAGGCCTTGCGCACCACCTCCTTGGTGCGGACATCGACGGCACTCCTCTTGTGAATCGCACCCGGCAACTGCCGAGATGGCTGGTACCCACCGCCCTGCGACAGTGGGAAGAAATCAAAACTCCTCATGGCCGCCGTACCCCAATGGCTGCCTATCTGAAGAGCCCAACTGGAATCCTGCAAGCGCTATTACTTCGCTGGCCGAACGGGATAGAGGCCACCGTTCGCGTCGGCGGGCCGTTCAACGAAATGCCCAGGCTCCCCTTCCAGGTCGGTGAGTGTGTGGCAAGAAGCGCGCGATTCATTGCCACCTTGCCCAAGTTGCTTAAGTGATTGCGGATTGCCGATTGCGGATTGACTTCCAATCCCCAATGCGAAATCGCAATCGACGGGATAACAGGATAACGGGATCAAGGGGATTGTTTCGACAGAATAACAGGATTTACAGGATTGTTTGGAAAGGAGAACAGGATTTACAGGATCGATGCCCTATGAGGTAGCGGATTGGAGATTGCTTTTTCCAATCCGCAATCCGCAATCCGCAATCAAATCACATGTAGTAATCGAAATCCTCTTCCCTCCGAACGCGGCGGCGCAGCCGGAATATGTGCGCGGGGAGATCCTGGGACTTCAGCTCTACATAATTTCTGGCGCCGTGCCACAGATACCGGACGTCACTCAGCGCGTCGTGCGCCTGGTAAGAGCCTTCGGGGCTGATACCGAAGTCCGCAAGAGGAATCTCGACCCATCCAGCCTGCGTGTGGTGCGGATCCAGATTGACCACCACGAGAACAATGTCGTTGCCGTCCTCGCTGTGCTTGCTGTAGCAGAGCATCTGCTCGTTGCCCACAGTATGGAAGCGCAAGTTCGCGTCGCTTTGCAGCGCCGGATTTTCCCGCCGGATCTGATTGACCCGCGTGATGACGTGCCTGAGGCTGTCCGGCCTGCCCGTGTCCCAAGACCGGATCTCGTATTTCTCGGAGTCCAGATACTCTTCGCTCCGGGATTCTCTGGCGCGGTTTTCGATGAGCTCGAAGGCCGGTCCATAAATCCCGTAACTGGCGCCCAGAGTGGCTGCCAGGATCAGTCGCGTTATGAAGGCCTGCCTGCCGCCGAACTGGAGGTGCTCTGTCAGTATGTCGGGAGTGTTCGGCCACAAGCTGGGCCGAAAGAACTCCCGCACTTCCGTTTGGGCAAGGTCCGTGAAGTATTCTGTGATCTCCGGCTTGGTGTTTCGCCAGGTGAAGTACGTGTAAGACTGCGTGAAGCCCAATTTCGCCAGCTGGTACATTACCTTGGGGCGCGTGAACGCCTCGGCGAGAAATATGACGTCCGGCCAGTCTCGCTGAATGTCCTGGATCAGCCACCCCCAGAAAGGCAGTGGCTTCGTGTGGGGATTGTCCACGCGGAAAATGCGCACGCCCTGCTCAATCCAGAAAAGCACGATGCTCTTCAGTTCGTCCCAGAGCTCCTTCCAGTGGTCCGTTTCGAAATCAAAGGGATAAATGTCCTGGTATTTCTTGGGCGGGTTTTCCGCGTACTGGATTGTCCCGTCCGGCCGGTGGCGAAACCATTCGGGATGCTCCTTGACGTAGGGATGGTCCGGGGAGCACTGGTAGGCAAGGTCGAGGGCGATCTCGAGCCCATTTTCTTTGGCCTTCCTCACGAGTTGCCGGAAGTCTTCCAAAGTGCCGAGCTGAGGATGGATCGCTTTGTGCCCGCCTTCTTCCGCGCCGATGGCCCAGGGGCTGCCGGGATCGCCGGGCCCGGCCACAACGGCATTGTTCTTCCCCTTGCGAAAGGACCGTCCTATAGGGTGAATCGGAGGAAGGTAGAGCACATCAAAGCCCATCGAAGCGACATAGGGAAGCCGCCGCTCGCAATTCTTGAGGGTGCCATGCCGGCCTGCTTCCGGAGCACAGGAACGAGGGAACATCTCGTACCAGGCGCTGAAACGCGCCCTTTCACGATCTACCCGGACCGTCAGCACCCTTTGGTACCGGGAAGCAAAGTGTTTCGCCGGATAGCGCTCCATCACGCCAGCCAGGTCCTCAGAGAGGGCGAGAGCGATCCGCCTCGTGACATCGCCGCTCTGACGCAGATCGCGGCCCCATTCTTTCAGACTTTGCGCGCCGGCGCCCGGCACTCGTTTGAGGTTTTCCTCGATCATGCCGGCTCCTATGAGCAGGTCGAGCTGAATGTCCTGGCCCGCGGCCGCCTTCTTCTGGAGATCGCGCCGCCAGGATTTGAAACGATCCACCCACGCTTCCAGACAGTACTCATATACCCCTGACTCCGAGACCGGGAATTGCCCTCGCCACCGGTCGTTCGCAAGCAATTCCATGGGAGACTCGATCCACGGTCCGGCGCCTTGTTTGCGGTAGAGCACGGCGGCCGAGACGGCATCATGACCGTCCGCAAAGATATCGGCCTCCACAATCACCTTTTCCCCGGCCGTCCTCTTCACGGGGTAGCGCCCGCACTCAATCTCAGGCTTCACATTCGTGATGACGACACGGCTTCTTCCTTCTTCCACTTCCATAGGAGTCATCCAGGGTTCATTTCACCACGCAAGGACACGGAGATACACGGAGCGGCGTTTCGGCCGCAACCACGAAGCGATTCTTTGCCACCCTTTTGCGCTCTTCGCGTCTTCGCGGTTAATTCTGGCTCAGTTTTACCGCGAAGGCGCTAGGTACGCAAAGGAATCGCGAAGGTCATTGGTAACGATAGGTAACGATCATGACTCGTTTGTGCCAGGGAGGTGTCATGTTAGAATCCCGGCAGTTGACTAAGGTACAACAGGCGGATCATGGAATTCAAAAGCATACCTCTTACCATTCCTGAAGGATGCAACATCATCGTCGGCCAGAGCCACTTCATCAAGACGGCGGAGGATCTTTATGAAGTCATGGCGACAAGCTGCCCTCAGGCCAGGTTCGGCGTGGCATTCTGCGAAGCGTCAGGCCCCTGCCTGGTCCGCGTGGAAGGCAACGACGCGGATCTCAAGAGAGCAGCCGCTGAAAATGCGCTGAATCTGGGAGCAGGACACGTTTTCGTAATTCTTCTGAAGGACGCCTTCCCCATCAATCTCCTGAACGCGTTAAAGTCCTGTCAGGAGGTGTGCCAGGTTTACTGCGCCACTGCGAATCCGCTGCAGGTCATTGTCACTCAAACCGAACAGGGCCGGGGGATCATGGGGGTCGTGGACGGTTTTCCGCCCAAAGGCATAGAGTCGGAGGAGGACGTGAACAGGCGCAGGGAGTTCCTCCGGAAGATCGGCTACAAGCGCTGAGGAAATACGGGGACAGTCACCTTTTTTAGCCCTGAGGATTTCTCCCAACGGACGCTCCAGGGCGAAAAAAGGTGACTGTCCCCGTATTTCTTCGTGGTGAAAGCAGTGGAGATGATCAGTATTGAAGAGGCTCTGGAGCTGGTTCTTGCCCACTTGCCCGCGAAGCGCATGGAAGAGATTGATTTTCAGTCTTCGCTGGGTCGTGTTCTGGCGGAACGTGTAATCGCGACCGCGAACATCCCGCCGTTTCACCGTTCAGCAATGGATGGTTTCGCTCTGCGCGCAGAGGATGTGGGAAACGCCCCCGTGCGCCTCAAGTGTGTGGGCGAGATTCGGGCCGGAGGCGGCCTCGTTCTGCGAATCGGCCCTGGGGAAGCTGCCGCCATCATGACCGGGGCCCCCGTACCGGAAGGGGCCGATGCCGTGCAGATTGTGGAGCTGACGGAGCGCTCCGGAGACGGCCAATATGTGGTCATTCAGAAGCCGGTAAGCCTCGGGGCAAACATCGCTCCCATGGGCTGTGAGGCGAGGGCGGGGGAGACCGTGCTGGAGGCCGGGCGCTGCGTCGGGCCGGCAGAGATCGCTGTCCTGGCCACATTCGGCGCCTCCCGGGTCAAAGTCTACGCGCGGCCGCGCGTGGCTCTGATCGCTACGGGAGACGAGTTGGTTGAAGTGGAAGACACGCCGCGTCCCGGCCAGATCCGCAACTCCAATGCCTATTCGCTCTCGGGTCAACTGCGTCTGATGGGCCTGGAACCCGAATACCTTGGCATCGCCCGGGACGAAAAGGGCGAATTGAGGCGTCTGATGCTGGACGGTCTCCAGCGGGACGTCTTGATCTTGACGGGCGGCGTGTCCATGGGGGAATACGATCTGGTTAAAGAAGTCTTCGAAGAGCTTGGCCTTCAAATCCTCTTTACCAGAGTCGCCATGAAACCCGGAAAGCCGACGGTCTTCGCGCGCAAGGGAGGGAAACTGGTCTTCGGTTTGCCCGGAAACCCCGTGTCCACGTTCGTCTCTTTTGAGAATTTTGTCCGCCCTGCACTCGGCAGGATTTGTGGATTCGCCCGCACGGAGCTCCCGCGCATAAAGGGAGATCTCCTGAGTGAAATGAAGCAGAAGCCGGGCCGGACGGCATTTCTGCCGGCGTGGGTGGAGTGGGAGGAAGACCACTGGAGCATAGAACCGCTCCCCTGGAAGGGCTCCGCGGATATCATCGGTTTCTCGCGAAGCAACGCTGCCGTCATTTTCCCGGGCAGCCGGGATTGCCTGCGCCGCGGCGAGATTGTCGAAGCCATGCTCCTTCCGGATTTCGTGCTCCGTTCTCGGGGATCAGCGTGAAAAGGGCAGACCTGGGATCTCTTCACAAATGACAAATCAAGGATGAGAGATCTCCTCAGGTACAATTTGTCATTTCTCATTATTTCTCATTTGTCATTTGTCATTCGCCTCGATTCGCGAGGAACTCCATGAGAAGCAAGCGGTCCCTGACGCACATTGACGGAAGCGGGCGCGCCACGATGGTGGACGTAACAGGAAAGGCGGTTACCTTTCGGCGCGCTGTCGCGGAGTCGTTTGTGAGGCTGTCGCCGGAGACGCTGGCGCTTATCGCCGCGGGACGATTGCCGAAGGGGAACGCGCTGGAAACCGCGCGGCTGGCCGGAATGTTTGCGGCCAAACGCACTCCCGACTTGATCCCCCTCTGCCATCCTCTCCTGCTGACTCATGTCGACGTCCAGGCCGAGCCCATGCGAACGGGTGTGCGCTTTGTCTCGAGCGTCACATGCTCCGGCCAGACCGGGGTCGAGATGGAGGCTCTGACGGCCGCCTCTGTTGCGGCGTTGACGCTCTACGACATGGTTAAAGCCGTAGAACGGGGAGCCTCGATCGAGGCCGTGCGTCTCCTGGAGAAGAGCGGCGGAAAGAGCGGCGACTATCGTTATTCTCCTAAGAAACGCTGATGGGTTTGGAGTTCAGGTTTGGAGTTCAGCCTTCAGGCTGCGCTGGCCCCGAGCAGGCTAAAACCTGTACTCCAAACAGTCGCTTTACGGGTTGTGACGACAGGGGTATACTGCCGTTCTATGATCAGGGTCTATACGCAGCCTGGCTGAGCCGGGTGTCATGAGGCGACAGAGTATCTGGCGCTCAAAGGTTGGGAGTTCGAAGAGATCAACATCCGGGCGACCCCTGGGGCGATTGACGAACTACGTGAATTAGGGGCTCTGGCTACCCCCGCTGTCCTCATAGGAGACAGGGTGGTGGTTGGTTTCAATCGCGAGGAAATCGACAGGGCTGTTGCGGCTTTAGACCGGTGATTCGCGGAGGTCCTCACCATGCCGATCTACGAGTACGTTTGCCATAAGTGCAGGCGCAAGATGAGCTTCCTTGTCCTTTCTTCCGCGGGCGCCTTTCGGCCCGAATGCAAGTTCTGCAAGAGCGCCGACCTGGAGCAGCTATTTTCCCGGTTCGCGACTCCAAGATCCGAAGAGAGCCGTTTGGAATCCATGGCGGATCCCTCCAGCTTTGCCGGTCTGGACGAGAATGACCCGGGAAGCGTCGCCCGCTGGGTCAAAAAGATGGGCAAGGAAATGGGCGAAGACTTCGGGGGAGATGTAGATCAACTCGCCGAAGAAGCCGCTCAGGAAGCCGCCGGCGGCGGGGTTGGTGAAGAGGAGACGCCCGGGACCGGCACCTCTGATGAGCTTTAGACATTTTGACGGATATTAACGAATGACAAATGACCAATGACAAATAACCAATGACAAATGAGAAATCGAAGAGGAATTTGTAGATTCATTCCTCCCGTACAATTTGTCATTTTTCATTTGCCATTGGTCATTTGTCATTTGCCGCCGCGCCGCGGCCTCCGTGGCGAGGTCTTGGGCTTGTGCAATGCACACTGACACAACTCAAGCTCCGCTGGATACGGTTGAGACGCTGGCGCTTCGCTATCCGGATATTCCGGTAGAAGCCATCTTCAAGGAGGACATTCTTCGGCGCGGCATGGCGTGGTCCCGAGGTGCGCTCGAGATCGCCGCCGGCTACAAACCCAAGGCCTACTTTATCTTTTCCTTCGATCTGGTTCCCATCGCCGAGATGCGCCAGGGCGAGAACACCAAAGCTCCAGAGGAAATACGCCTCGTTGGCGGGCCCTACGATTTCAAGCCGGTCATAGTCTCTGTCCGGTTGAATCCATCTTCTCCTTACCGTGTGGAGAAAGGCGATGAAGGTTCCCTGCTCATGAAGCTGGACGGGCAGGTTGTAGCCGCGGTTGAACTGCAGAAGGCGCCTTCCTACTATCACCACACGCTGGCTAACGGTAAACCCATCATGGATATCGCTCCCACCATAGAATGGGGATACTTGCTGTATTTGACCGTTTTCCGGCTGTGCCAATACTTCGGGGCCCAGGAGGAGTGCCAGTTCTGCGACATCAATGAAAACTACCGGCAGCAGCGGAAGGCGGGCAGGCCGTACACCTCGGTGAAGTCCGTGGAGGAAATCCTCGAAGCGCTGGAGATCATTGCGTCCACGGACAGCGAGAGCACAGCTTACACGGTCACCGGCGGAAGCATCACGTCAACGCTCGAAGGTAAGTCCGAGATCGACTTTTATGCGCGCTACCCCGAAGCCATCGAGAAAAGGTTTCCGGGACGCTGGATCGGAAAAGTGGTCATCCAGGCTCTGCCGAAGGACCAGGTCCAGCGGCTGCGCGACGCTGGGACAAAGATTTATCATCCCAATTATGAAGTCTGGGACAGGCGCCTCTTCGAAATCATCTGCGCCGGCAAAAACCGTTACATCGGCCGTGACGAGTGGATCCGGCGCATTTTGGACGCCGCTGACGTCTTTGGCCCCGGCAACGTGATTCCCAACTTTGTCGCCGGCATAGAAATGTCAAAACCTGCAGGATTTGCCACGGTGGACGAGGCGATTGCGTCCACGAGCGAAGGGTTGGATTTCTTCATGAGTCACGGAGTGTCTCCTCGGTTCACCACCTGGTGTCCTGAGCCCTTGAGTGTTCTCGGCAGAACACAGGCGGGCGCGCCGCTTGAATATCATGTTCGCCTGCTCCGGGCGTACCGCGACACCCGGGCCAGGTATGGTCTGAAGCCCCCGCAAGGATATGGACAGCCGGGGCTTGGGAATGGGGTCTTCTCCGTCTCTTCCTTCATGGACGTCCTGCCGCCAGCCGCAGCTGTGCAATAGAAGCAATGCCGGAAATGCCCGAAATCGAAACCATCGCGCGCAAGCTGCGCAAGGCCATCATCGGCAAGCGCATCCAGAAAGTCCATCTGTCGGGTTTGCCGTTGCGCAAGCCCGTGGCCGCGACCTTTGCGATCCAGGTCGAGGGCCGCAGCATCCGGAGAATTCACCGCCGCGGAAAATATCTGGTCCTGGAACTGGAACCGCTGTCCTATTGCTTGATTCACCTCGGAATGAGCGGAAGGATCGTCGTGGACCGTTCGGGAAGCCAGGTGGAAAAGCACACCCAAGCTGTCCTTTGCCTTTCCGATGCGACCGAATTACGTTACATGGATCATCGCCGGTTCGGGCTGCTTGCAACATATGAAGTGCGGCGAATCGGCCAGATACCGGAACTGGAACGCCTCGGAATAGATCCGTTAAGCGCTCGTTTCGGGCAGGACCGGTTGTGGTCCGAGATCCTCAAGAGCAGACAGGAGATAAAATCTCTTCTGCTGGATCAGCAGAAGATAGCGGGCCTGGGAAACATCTACGCTTGCGAGGCGCTGTATCGCGCGGGGATCCATCCCGCCCGCCGGTGCTACACTCTTACCAGAGATGAGACAGGAAAACTGACGAATGCGATCCGGAAAGTTGTCCGGGATGCCATCCGCCATCGAGGCACCAGTTTTTCTGACTTCATGGATTCGGACGGCCAGGCCGGCGAGAACCAGAATTATTTAAAGGTGTTTCAGAGAGAAGGACGCAAGTGCCGGCGATGCAAGACCGGGATTCAAAGAATCCGGCAGGGGAACAGGAGTTCCTTCTACTGTCCTCATTGCCAAACCAAGTGAAAGGATGAGGGGACAGTCACCGAAATTCCTGTGTGCCAGATCCTACAGTTGAGCGGGATTTCAGGAATTTCGGTGACTGTCCCCTCATCCTTCGTCATTAGGAGGATGGGCCATGGAGGAGGCGTACCGGAAATGCTCCCACTGCAGAGGAACGGGGATTTGCCACGTGTGCAAAGGGAGCGGCCGCCTGGCATTGCAAAAAGGAAAGCAGTGCATGTCCTGCTACCCGCACGGCAGCGGGAAGTGCCAGAACTGTCGCGGTCTCGGAGGGTTCGATGACGCGGGAAAACCCGCCGCCCCTCCCGAACCCGTGAGCCCTTAGCGATTCTTCGCGTCTTTGCGGCTTAGCGGTGAATATGGCTCTGTTTCTCACCACAAAGACGCAAAGGCGCGAAGAAGTCTCTATACCGTCTTCGTCACTTTGGTGAGGGTTCGCGGCCGGTCAGGGCTGAGTCCCTTGCGCTCGGCAAGCCTGGCGGCAAAAATCTGTCCCGGGATGATGTAAGGGATCGGTGAATAAAGCTCCGGGATACCTCTGGGCATCTCGATGCCGCACCGCGCCAGCCTCAAGATGCCTTTCTCGCTCGATATCGTAAGCGTGTCTGCACGGAGTGTCCGGAGTCTTTCCGCAAGGTCCCTGAGAAATGGAAACACTTTTCCTGGGGGAGCGAAGACGAAAACCGGAAAGTCCTTCTCCACCATCGCAATCGGACCGTGAAGGAAATCGGCCGACGAAAATCGCTCGGCGATCACGTAGCAGGTTTCCATCAGCTTGATCGCAAGCTCGTAGGCATTGGCATAGTTGAGCCCGCGCCCCACCACCACACAGTGGTTCATAAACCGATAGCGCTCCACCATGGCCTCGATCCGGGGCGACAGACCGAGGGAAGCCTGGGCAAAATCCGGGATCTGGTGAAGCCCTTCGAAATCGCCGCCGGCGAGCGCTTCGGCCAGCATGTAGAGAAGCATTAACTGGCACGTATAGGTTTTTGTCGCCGCGACACTCCTTTCCTTGCCGGCGCGGGTTACAAAGGTTTCGTCGGCGATCCCAGCCATTGCGGAATTCCCGTTGTTGGTTATCGCCAGGACCTGGGCCCCGCTTTCCTTGCAGCGCTCCAGGACCATGTTCACGTCCGCGCCCTCGCCGGACTGGCTGATACCCACAACCAGGCAGTTCTTGAGGTTCAGCTTGCGACGGTACAGCGTGTGCACGGACGGCGCCGCCAGGGAAACCGGAATGCCGGTGGTTATTTCCAGAAGATAGCGGGCAAACAGAGCGGCATTATCCGAAGTGCCGCGCGCCGCGAGGACGATGAGGGGCACGTCTCTCTTCCGGATCGCTCGGGCGACTCGAATCATCCGCTTCGCTTCGCTTCGAAGCGTTCGATCGAGCGCGTCCGGCTGCTGGGCGATTTCGCGGAGCATTATGGACATGGCACGCTGCCAAAGAGTAGATTATAGCCCATCAGTTTCCTCGTGATTTCGGAGTCTTTGCGGCTGCGGCGTTGCCACCGAAATGCGAAGACCCGAGGAATCACCACGGGAAAGGGAGGTGCTATGGACTATCTCATACAATCCCCGCCGGAGTTTCCGAACCCGCATGCCGAGCCTCCTCGACAGGTATTTCCTCCTGTGCCTGTGACATATGAGAAGCGTACCGCGAAGGTGGAGTACCGCGTTTTGGAGTGCCGGTCCCAGGAAGACGGCAAACTTGAAGAGCGACTGAATGAGCTCGGCGGCGAGGAATGGTGGCTTGCGGCGGCGGTGCCTCAGGAAAAGCAGGTGCTCCTTGTCTTTATGCGCCCGTCACGCCGCTGAACATTTGCAGTTTTCTTTTACCGCGAAGGCACAAAGGACGCGAAGAAACGCAAAGGATTCGCGGTAGGATCGTTCGGTAAGGGGGCATTATCGGTCGAGGTCGCCGGGAGCTTATAGACACAAGAGCCCGCGTCGAGCGGGCCGGGCTTGTAGGTTGCTACTTTCACAGCCGGGACAGGTCCCGCGCGGAGGAGTCTCTCGCGGAGCTGGCGGCCCTGGCGGAAGCGGCGGGAGCCGAGGTGATAGAGCGGTTCCTGCAGGAACGCAAGCAACCGGACCCGGCCCTGTTTGTGGGACGCGGCAAGGCCAGTGAGTTGCGGCTGCGTGTGGAGGACGCGGGTCTCGACCTGCTTGTTTTTGACGACGAATTATCCGCCGGTCAGCAGCGCAATCTCGAAGACGTGACAGGATGCAAAATCCTCGATCGAACGCAGCTGATCCTGGACATATTTGCCCGCCGCGCTCGGACGCGCGAAGGGAAGCTTCAAGTAGAACTCGCCCAGCTGAACTACCTTTTGCCCCGACTGTCCGGCAAAGGAACGATGCTTTCCCGACTGGGCGGAGGCATCGGCACGCGAGGCCCGGGCGAAACCAAGCTCGAGATGGACCGCCGCCGGATTCGTAATCGCATAGCGTTGCTGCGCAGGGACCTGGAGACGGTGCGCCTTCACAGACAGCTTCGCCGGGAAAAGCGAAAAGGCATTCCAATTCCGGTGGTGGCGCTCGTGGGCTATACGAATGCCGGCAAGTCCACGCTCTTTAACGCTCTCACAGATGCCGGCACGGTCTCGAGCGGCCAGCTCTTCTCCACGCTCGATCCCCTTTTGCGCCGCCTGACGCTGCCCAACCAGCTCGACATCATTCTTTCCGACACCGTCGGATTTGTTCGCAAACTGCCCCATAACATTGTGTTGGCGTTCCGGGCCACTCTCGAGGAAGTGCGCGAGGCCGATTTGCTGCTTCATGTTGTGGATTTCAGCAGCTCCGGGTGGCGGGACCAGATGTCGGCAGTGGAAGAGGTTTTGAAGGAATTGGGGGTCCAGAACAAGCCGCGAATCGATGTTTACAACAAGATCGATCTCTTGCCTGAGAGTGATCGAGACGGTGAGACTGACTTTGGTGGAAACGGCATCGCTCTCTCGGCATCTCAAGGAAGAGGTCTGGATAAGCTCCGCGATCGCCTCGGGAAAGAGCTGGATTCCTATTCTGTCCGCGTTGAGCTGAAGATACCTTATCAAGACGCGCGTCTGCTCTCCCGCCTTCACGACGAGGCCAGGATAACATCCGAGCGCTACGAGAACGACGGCATCCGGGTGGGCGCGGAACTGCCCCGTTCCACCGCGCATTTCCTTCGCCGCTACCTGGTGACCACCGAGTAAGACCTCAGACCTCAGACCTCAGACTTCAAATCTCAGAGCTCAGATTCTTAGGCTTCAGGTCTGAGGTCTGATCCCTGATGTCTGAGGTCTGAAACGGGTTCGGGCTGGCGGCTGCGGATGGAGCGGAGCACCGCGTCAATCACCCGCATCTGCAGAATGGCGTCATCCGGCCCATAACGCGGCGGCGTATCCTGAAGCACGCACTGAGAGAAGTGTTCGAATTCGTTCACGTATTGGTTTGCCCGAGGGAGCTTTTCTCTTTCCCCGTCCACCATGATCTCCGCTTCCTCTTCCGGCAGCCAGGCCTTTGGAATGAAGATCGTCCCTTTCTCTCCGACAATCTCCACACTCGTGCGATAGGGCAGATCAAAGCCGCAGTCAATGAGCGCGCGGCCTCGGGGAAAATCAAGCAGCCCGCTCATTCGCATATCGACGCCGTGTTCCGGGTCGATCTCGCCGAGAGCATAGGCGGTCGCGGGCTCCGCCGCGAAATAGAAACGCGATGCACTGATCGGATAGCAGCCGATGTCCATTACGCTTCCACCCGCCAGGGCCGGATTCAGCCGAACGTTCGGTTGGCGGGGAAGAGCAAAGCTGAAAGCCGCCCGTATGAGCCGGGCGGCACCGATTCCGCCGCTCTCAATTATCTGTCGCGCTCGCAAGTGCTGGGGGTGAAACCGCCACATGAAGCCTTCCATGAGTTTCACACCGGTGCGCCGCCCTGTCTCGGCAACCCGCTCCGCTTCGGCCGCATTTGAGGCAAAGGGCTTTTCGCACAGCGTGTGCTTGCCCTTTTCAGCAGCACGCATCATCCAGTAGCCGTGCAGGCCGTTGGGGAGAGGATTGTAGATCGCCTGTATTTCAGGATCGTCCAGCATCTCCTCGTAGCTTTGATACGCTCGCGGCAGGCTGAACTGGGACCTGAAGGATTCCGCCTTGTCCGGAGACCGGCTGGCGACGCCGACCAGCTCCACAGAGGGCGCCTCCAGCATTGCGGGAATCGTCCGTCTTCGAGCAAAACTCGCGCACCCCAACACGCCCCACCTAACTTTAGCCATGATTTGACAGGATAACAGCATCCGCCGGATCTTCCCACAATCCTGTAAATGAACTTAGGAGCTGCGCAAAAATAACTTTACATTTTTGAGGCCAAGGGTTCACCCTTTGAAATCCCTGGGAACCGTCTTAAGGACGCGGATGAACGCGGATCACGCGGATTTGAATCCGCGTGTATCCGCGCAGATCCGCGTCCCCTTTAGGTTTTGAGCCTTCTTTAAACATCCGAATGTGAGAGACGGATTGTCAGTTTGCTGGAATATGGCGAGGGAGCCTTATACCGCCGAGACGGCGAGGAACCGCGGAGGAACAAGACATCCGTGGTTTCAAAATATGGAGTGCGGCAGCTCGCTGCCGCCTTGACGGCGCGAACATGTTGGTATAGTTCCTCCTAAACTCGACCATTTGGGACGAACTATACCACAGCCGCAAACTGCCGCCCTATCCTCCAACCTGCCGATGCGCGCGGCTTCCAGCACCTACAGCTATCGAAACGCAGACAATTCAATTGGGATAGTTAGCCCAAATTATGCGAAGTTATTTTTGCGCGGCCCCTTAGTTTCGCTTCACTCGCCAACTTTAGGGGCTCGAGAAGCCGTAACGTGAAAATTCTTCGCGGCCTGGCAAGGATTTTCCGTCAAATGACCAATGAAAAATGACAAATGAAAAATGACAAATGGCAGTTCGTGGTCGGGACTTCTGACTTCTATTTGTCATTGGTCATTGGTCATTGGTCATTTGTCATTTGTCATTTGTCA
>Ga0066706_10000374_pt1 | contig 13639 bp, 16 predicted proteins | sample GraSoiAngelo_155_FD_67274 | JGI IMG/M metagenome (GOLD analysis project Ga0066706, IMG submission 67274) | Grasslands soil microbial communities from the Angelo Coastal Reserve, California, USA - 14_1009_13_30cm | ecosystem: Environmental > Terrestrial > Soil > Grasslands | place: USA...
CGCTCGAATCGCCTCATCCGACCGCAATCTGTGTACGTCGGGCCTCGGGGCCTGCACTGGCAACGTAGAGCCGGCTCTCAGCCGGCTCAAAGCGCCTAAGAGGCGTTCTACGCGCAACTTTGGCCCCGGCTCGCCGTATGCTTGAACTGGAGGCGGAGTCATGGTCACGCTCATGACGCTATTCGCATTCTTTTTCCTGGCGTTCTGTGCGCTGGCGGTGTTCATACTCGCGATTTTGGCGGTGAAAATGACATTCAAACTGATACTTCTGCCGATCAAACTCTTGTTTCTGCCGATCATTGCGATTGTGGTGCTCATCAAACTCGCGATACTGGTTGCGATTGGAGCCGTCATTGCCGCGATCTTGATTCCCATAGCGATTGTTTTGGCGATCCTGATCGGCCCATTTTTGCTGGTATCGTCGCTCACGTAAGATAGGTGCGTGCCGGCCCTCCGCGCGCTCATCATTGACGATGACGAACCGATTCGCATCATGCTGGCGGCCATCGTCCGTCAAGCGGGGTTCGTCGTTGAAACGGCGCGCGACGGTCGGGAAGCGATCGACAAGCTGCAAGACGACGGAACCTACAATTGCGTTCTGCTCGATCTGATGATGCCCCACGTCAATGGCTATGACGTGTTGCAGTACATCAGCCGGACGCAACCCGAGCTTCTGCGGCGCACCATTGTGGCCACGGCGGTGCCGGAGCGTGAAGTTGATCGAGATCTCAAGCACCCGGTCTTCAAGGTGCACTACAAGCCATTCGAGCTGCCGCGCCTAATTGCTGATCTTCGATTGTGCGCCGCGAGTTAGGTCATGCCGCAGACACCGCATGTTGAACGGCATTTCACGGCGAGCGACATCGTGCGGGATGTCGTCATCGGAATGTCCGACGGCCTAACAGTGCCGTTCGCGCTGGCTGCCGGCCTCTCCGGGGCGGTCCAGGAGGCGGGCATCATCGTCACTGCCGGACTGGCCGAAATCGCCGCCGGCTCGATTGCCATGGGACTCGGCGGCTATCTCGCTGCCAAGAGCGATGCCGAACACTATCGAGCCGAGGAACGGCGAGAGCAGCAGGAGATCCGCGAGATTCCGCGCGAGGAGATGAAAGAAGTGGCGGATATCTTCCGCCAGTACGGCGTCGCCGACGAGCACATCGCACCCGTCGTGGAAGCGATGACGCGGCAGCCGAAGCAGTGGGTCGACTTCATGATGCGTTTCGAGCTCGGCCTGGAGCGTCCCGATCCGAAGCGCGCCCGCACGAGCGCGGTAATGATCGCCAGCGCCTATGTCGTCGGCGGCTTGATTCCACTCGCGCCGTACATGCTGATTCGCACAGCGCACGTCGCGCTGATCATCTCGGTGATTGTGACACTCATCGCGCTGGCCGTCTTCGGTCTGATCAAAGGGCGATACACCGGCGCAAGACCGATGAAAAGCGCGCTGCAAACGACGATCACCGGCGGCCTCGCCGCGACAGCGGCGTTTCTAATCGCCAAAGCGATTACGTAATCGTTCGCCGTTCGCCGTTAGCCGTTGACCGTTCGCCGTCCCTGCCGCCCCCGGCCAACGGCCAACGGCCAACGGCCAACGGCGTACGGCCAACTCTATCGGCCGCCGTACTGCTTCGCGTAATAGTCGCGAAACTCTGCGCTGCGCTCCTTGATCGCGCGCCACCACGCTTCGTTCTCAACGTACCACTGCACAGTGCGCCGGAGGCCATCATCGAAATTCGTGCTGCCTTTGAAGCCGAGGCGCTCCAGCTTCGTCGTGTCGAGCGAGTAGCGGCGGTCGTGACCCTGGCGATCCCCAACAGGTTTGATCAGCGACTCCGGTTTCGCCAGCATCTGCAGAATCCTGCGTGTGATGTCGCGATTCTCCCGCTCGTTCCCTCCGCCGACGTTGTACACCTCCGAAGTCGCGCCACGCTCGATGAGAAAATCGATCGCCGCACAGTGATCCTCGACAAACAACCAGTCGCGCACATTGCGGCCGTCGCCGTAAAGCGGCAGCGGGAGATCGTCGATCGCGTTTGTGACAAACAGCGGAATCAGTTTCTCCGGATATTGCCACGGACCAAAATTGTTCGAGGCGCGCGTAATGATCACCGGCAACCCATATGTCTGCGCGTACGCATAAGCCATGCGGTCGCCGCCGGCTTTTGACGCCGAGTACGGATTGCGAGGATTGAGCATGTCCGTTTCTTTGAACGAGCCGCGCTCAATCGAGCCGTACACCTCGTCCGTCGAAATCTGTACGAATCGCTTCAGATTCGGCGCGTGCTTTCGCGCTTCTTCCAGGAGCACGAGCACACCGTGAACGTCAGTCTGAATGAACGAGCCGGCCTCCATGAGCGAGCGATCGACGTGAGTCTCCGCGGCAAAATTCACGACAACATCGATGCTGCCGGAATACGCCTCGGCGACGTCGGCGGGATTCGTGATGTCACCGTGAATGAAGCGGTAATTCTTTTTTCCTTCGTATTCCGCAAGATTTTCGCGGATGCCGGCGTACGTCAGCTTATCGAGATTGACGACGTGCGCATCGCTGCCGTACCTTCGAAAAAGGAAGCGAATGAAATTCGATCCGATGAAACCGGCGCCGCCAGTGACGAGGTAACGCATGCAGCCGCAGTTTACATACAATTCCCCGCGATGAAGTTATTGATCCTGGGCGCCACCGGCCCGACGGGCCGTCAGCTCGTCCGGCAGGCCCTCGAAGCCGGTCATGCCGTCGCCGCCCTCGTTCGCGATCGCGCGAAAGTGAGCGAGGCGATAGAAGTCATTCAAGGCGATGCTACGGATTCGGGCGTGGTCGCCGCTTCCGTGCGCGGATGCGATGCGGTCCTCAGCGCGCTGGGCACATCGAAGTCGTTCAAGGGCGGCATTATGACTCGCGCCGTCACGGTTCTTGTCCCGGCGATGGAGCAAGCGGGCGTGAAACGCTTGCTGCTGGTGTCTGCGTTTGGAGTCGGTGAATCGTTCAACGACGCAAGCGCGATCCAGAAGTTTTTCTTTCGAACAGTGCTGCGCAGCATCTATGGCGACAAGGCGACTGCGGATGCAATGATTGAGGCCTCTCCCCTGCAATGGACGATTGTGCGGCCCGTTGCGCTGGCGAATACCCGTCGCACCGGCAATTACCGCGTCGGCGAACACCTCAAGCTCAGTGGTTTTCCGCGGGTAAGCCGCGCCGACGTCGCCGATTTCATGATCCGCGAGCTGAACGAACAGCGTTGGGTTAGGAAGACAGTCGTCATCGCATGAGCGTCAAATATCAATCGCGCCATGTGAACCAGAACGGCGGATTGCGCACGACGCGTCCGCGTCCGTCCACGATCTCCAGTTGCATGTCGGTATGGCCATCAACGCATAACGGACGATCGATCGTTTTCGTGAAGCCGGGCCGCTGAACGGCCGGGTACCAGGGGTAAATTGCCTTCACATCAGGGCGATCGACAGAATCGGTGCGTACAACAACTCGCCCGTTCGCGAATCGGAGATTCACGGCTGAGACTCCGTTAGGCGCCAACGCCCAGCCACTGACCGTGAGCTTGCCATGAATTATGCCGAATGGACCGTGATCGACATTGGCAAAGGGAACGCCACAGTACGTCGGGCCGTCTTGGTCAATGAAAATGCGCACGTTCTGACTTGGTGTGCGCCCGGAGGAATCGGCAACTGCTGGAGCGCGTAACGAGATCGCTTCCGGCTCCACTCGATTGAGCGCGAAAACGTAATCGGCGCGTGCGCCGGCATCGAATTCGCGAACAAATGTGAGACGGCCGCTGTCGATCGATCGCCGCAACCATTGCCGAATTACACTGCTGCGCTGACGCAGGATGCCGGCATGAACGACAATCAGCGAACACCGCCGGCGCTCGAGAGCGCTAAGAAAATCATCGGAGAGCGGATCCGATTCGTACGTCGACGTGAGGTCTTCGTATGCCGCGGGTATGTAGCTGGAGACGCCGTTGATCAGCGGCTTGTGATGGACAGTGGAGCGCCAAAGGTACTCGTAAGCCACGCTCTGTGTCATCGGCAATTCGAGAACAGCGCCGCTCAACGGCACCGATCCGATCCAGTCGTACAGCGGCCGCGGCTGAAGTGGAACGAGATACCAGCGGATAGGAGCGATTCGCAGCTCGAACAGCAGCGCAAGGGCCGCAATAGACGTGATCGCGATCTGCGAGATTCTGCTGCGGTCTCGGAGCAACCGCTCCATTCCCGCGGCGGCGAGAAGTGCCAGGCCGACATAAGCGATCATCGACCACCTCGCCGGCATACGAATGCCACGGAACACGGCGAAGTGATGAAACAAAAACGAGCCGACGTAGCCGCGCAGACCACGAGCACCGACGGCGCCGACCACGATCCAAACGATCGCAATCACGCGAACATCTCGACGCCCACTCGCAAGGAGACCAACGAGCGCGAGTGCAATGGTGATGTAGCCGGGAAAGAGCGTCCTCTCGTGGGTATACGCGTCGACGGAGCTGAGATCACCGTAAAGCTTGTTTTGATAGTTCGGCTCGAGCCAGTCGGGCCATTGCGCGCTATTCGGAAGGACTTCATCCTCTGTACGCTGCATGCCTAGGCTACGGTACGGGAGGACGAAAGGCAGCAAGATGATGACCGCGGCCACTGTGGAGACCATTAGAAGAATCCAGAATCGCCACTCTCGTGCTCGGAAACTCAGTAGCGGAAGGACAATCGCGGTAATCGCAATTGTCGTCGAGCCGAACACAAGCCAATGAAGTGACGTGAGTCCGTTCATTACGAATACACCGCAGAATGCGAGAGAACGCAGCGCGGTCGGCTTGTCAGCAAGCAACAGAAGCGTAAGCAGAAGAAGCGGAAGCCACATCGCCCAGATGAAATGCAGATGGGGCAAGTGGTGAAATCGGAAGCCGACGAACGCGAACGCGATGCCACCGATCACCCCTGCGACAAACGATCGCGTCGCATAACGGCACAAGGCATACATCGACAGTCCGCAGCCGGCGAAGCCAAGCAAGACGCCAATGTTGTGGATCGTCAGAGGCGCGAGGCCGAAGAGATAGAACGGAAAAAGCGCAATCGCCAAACCGACCATGTGCTCGCTGAACGCGAGCGCGTCGCGCGTCGGATAAAAAATGTTCGCGTTGAAAAGATTTCCGTGGTGCAGAGCTGCATACCAGTCCCAATCCATTGCCCATGTAGTGAAAAATGGATCGGAGGGATCAGAGATGGCAGACCCGAGGTTCGCGGTGGCCGGCCACGTCATCACCACCGCAAGGAGAAGGAACAGAAGAGCGATTGCTGTTAATCGCCCGATCGCCACTCAGTCAATCGCCCAGAACCGCGTCAGATAATCGGCGAAGGTCAGCACGAACAGCATGCCAAGCCACACAAAAGAGGCGAGAATGACGACCCACGTTAGGCGAGTGGAATGGATCACATGCATGAAGAAAAGGATCACCAACACCGCTTTGGTTGTGGCAATGAACAGAGCGATTGGAGTATTTGCCCAGCCGAGATTGATCGTCGACGCGTACCAGGTCAGCAATGTCCCGGCTGCCAACGCGACAAACACGAAGAAATAAGTGGGGAGCGGCGTGACATCATGCGGCGCTTTGTGGATGTCAGCCATGTTGCACTCCGAAGTGCGGAATCAGATACAAGAACGGGAAGAGGAATATCCACACGATGTCGACGAAGTGCCAATAAAGGCCCATCACTTCGACTGGACTGTAGTACTCGGGGCCGAAGTGACTGCGCCACGCCCGCGAGATGATCCACACGAGAAGACCGACACCGATCACCATGTGCAGAGCGTGCAGCCCGGTCATTCCCCAATAGAAGACCATGAACAATTGCACTTTGGGCGCGAGCTCAGGATTCTCGTGCCATGTGAAATGCGATCCGGGAAAAAGTCCTTCGTGCCAGTGCGCGTTGTATTCATAGGCTTTGATTCCCAGAAATGTCGCACCGAAGAGCATTGTGGCGAATAGAAGGACCAGAGTGGCCTGCCGGCTGCCGAGCTGCGCGGTGCGCACTGCCAGGGCCATCGTCAATGAGCTTGTAATCAGCACGAGCGTGTTGATTCCGCCCGCGAGCGTGTTCTGTTGCTCGCCGGCCAGCGCCCACGCTTCCGGATAAATCGTCCGATAGATCCAGTACGCCATCAGAACGCCGCCAAAGAAAAGAATCTCGGTGGCCAGAAATACCCACATTCCGAGGGTCGAAGCCTCGTGCTGCTGACCGAGGTCCTCGAACTGATGCTGAAGGAACGGGTGATGGACGTGTTCGTCCGCGTGCACGGTCACGTCAGACATTTTGCGTCTCTCCCATCGCTTTCAGCATCGCCGGATAGTCGTAGGCTTCCCACGTGACGACCGGCGTTTCGTGAAAGTTATCCTTCGGCGGCGGCGACGATGTCGTCCACTCCAGTCCTACAGCGCCCCATGGATTGGTGCCCGCTTTGCGACCGAATCGAAGCGACCACAATAGATAAACGAGTGGCAGCATGTAACCGACGGCGAGGATCGACGCGCCTGCGGTCGACATTACATTGAGAACCTGAAATTCGGGTGCATACGCGTGATAGCGGCGCGGCATTCCGAGATAGCCAAGGATGAACTGCGGGAAGAAAGTGAGATTGAAGCCGACGAACACCAGCAACGCGCCGAGCCGCGCCCACCACTCTGGATACATCCGGCCGGTGATCTTCGGCCACCAATAGTGCAGCCCGGCAAAATAACCCATGACTGCGCCGCCGACCATAATGTAGTGGAAGTGCGCGACGACGAAGTATGTATCGGTGACATGTACGTCAAGGCCTAACGCCGCCAGAAACAATCCAGTGACGCCGCCCATTGTGAACAGACCAATGAAACCGAGGATATAGAGCATCGGTGTTTGCCAGGAGACGGAGCCTTTGTAGAGCGTTGCGGTCCAATTGAAGACTTTGATCGCTGACGGCACCGCAACGAAGTAGCTCAGGAACGAGAAAATCATTGCCGAGTAAACGGAAATGCCGGCGACGAACATGTGGTGCGCCCACACAAGAAATCCGAGGAAGGCAATGGCGAGCGAGGAGTAGGCGACAAATGTGTAGCCGAAGATCTTCTTACGTGTAAACGCCGCGACGACTTCGCTGGCCACTCCCATCGCCGGCAGAATCATGATGTAGACGGCCGGATGTGAATAGAACCAGAACATGTGCTGGAACAGCAGCGGATCGCCGCCTAACGCCGGATCGAAAATACCGACATGAATGAAGCGCTCAATCATCAGCATCACCAGCGTGATCGCCAGAATAGGCGTGGCCAGGAGCTGCACCAGGCTCGTGGCGTACATCGCCCAGACGAACAGCGGCAGCCGGTACCAGGTCAGGCCAGGCGCACGCATGCGGTGGATCGTCACAATGAAATTCAGACCGGTGAGGATCGATGAAAAGCCGACAATGAACGCGCCGAACGTCGTGCCGATGACATGTGTATTCGAGTACTGCGTGGAAAATGGCGTATAGAACGTCCAGCCAGTGTCGACGCCGCCGATGATGACGACGAGCAGGCCGGTGAACGCGCCGATCATGTACAAATACCAGCTCAACAGATTGATGCGCGGAAATGCGAGATCCTTCGCGCCGAGCTGGATCGGCAGAATGAAATTCCCCAGTACCGCCGGGATCGACGGGATGAGGAAAAAGAAAATCATGATGATGCCGTGAAGCGTAAAGAATTTGTTGTACGTGTCGCTGGTCAGCAGATCGCCTTCGGGCGTCAGCAGCTCCAGGCGCATCATCATCGCGAAGAAGCCGCCGAGGATGAACATGGCCGAGATGGAGACCATGTAGAGGATACCGATGCGCTTGTGGTCCTTCGTCAAAAGCCACGAGAGCGCGCCATAGTCGACGTTCAGGTAATTGCGAGTCTTCGCCGGCTCGAGGAATTGGACGTCGTGGTACGTGACTGAGGTCATGACTTCGGTTCCTTCGGCGGTGTTGTCGTACGCGGGCCCGCGAGCGATCGGACGTAGGCAAGGAGCTTCAGCAGATCATCCTCGTTTACCTGCCCCTGGAACGTAGGCATGATCGGGCCGAAACCCTTCACAATCTTTGCTTGTGGACTGAGAATCGATTCGCGAATGTAATTCTCATCCGCGACCACTGTGGCATTGTTCGCCAGAGTCACTGTGGAACCATACAGGCCGAGCAGCACCGGTCCCCGACCAGTTGCATCCTCGGTGTGACACGTATTGCAGGCATATTTCTGAAAGAGCGCCTGTCCTTGTGACGCCAGTGAGCCTTCAGAACCGCCGGCGAGCCATTTCTGATAATCGGTCGGCTGCATCACATCGACCCAGCCAATCATTCCTGAATGCAACGTTCCACAATATTCGGTGCAGAAGATGTGAAAGCGTCCGACCTTTGTCGCTTGAAACCACATGATGCGATACCGACTGGGCAGGACATCCGCTTTCACACGAAAAGAGGGGAAAAAAAGACTGTGAATCACATCTTCGGACGCCATCGTGATGCGAATCGGACGATTGACCGGAACGTGCAGCTCGTCGATCTCGCGCTGTCCGGTCGGATGCTGAAATTTCCACATCCACTGCTTGCCCGTCGCGTAGATGTCGAGCGCATTGTCCGGCACGCGCGCGAGCCTGAAATAGAGCCACGAGCCCCACACAAACGTGGCCATGAAGAAGATGAACGGCACGACGATCCATGTGGCTTCGAGAATCTTCGGCGCCTCCTCCTCCTGGGCCAGCTCGTTGTCAGGGCGGCGGCGATACATGATCGCCAGAACGAAAATCATGGTGAAGATCAGCACCGACACCGCGCCGCAGACGATGGTCAGCATGATGAAAAGCGCGTCCGTCTGCTTCGCGACGGTCGACGCCTGCTCGGGGAAGAGCGGGAAATCGGTCAGCATCATTTGTGTTGCTGCCGCTCCTTACGCAACATGATGACGATGAATCCGGCCAGGCTGAGAACAGTGGCCACGCCGCCGGCCCGAACGAAATTCATCGCCGTGCGGCTATACGTGCCGGTCGCCGGATCGTAGTGATAGCAGAGCAGGAGGAGCTGATCGACCGGCGTGCCGATTTTGTTCGCCGACGCTTCGACCAATGCCAGGCGAAGGTCGCGCGCTTTGTATTCGAATCCGTAAATGTAGCGCGACAAGCGACCGTCAGCTGTAGTAACCATTACTACAGTGGCGTGGGCAAACTGGTCTTGTTGCGGATCGTACGCGTAATGAAATCCCACCGCGTTCGTGAGCGCGTGGATCGCCGACTCATGCCCGGTAAGAAAGTGCCATCCGCCCGCCGCATTCAGACGGCCGTAGCGTTTGATGTAGGTGTCCTTTTTGGCCGTGGCCTGCTCGGGCATGTCGCGCGGATCGATACTCACGGTGATGACATCGAAATCCTTGCCGACATCGAGCTTCAGTTCTGTTAGACCGCTGCTGATGCCTTCCATGACCATCGGGCAAAGCATGGGGCAGCGGTAGTACATGAAATTGAGCAGCACCGGCTTGCCATGGTCGAAAAAGTCGCGCAGCCGGACGATCCTTCCGCTCTCGTCGCGGAACATCAGGTCGAGCGGTAGTTGCGCGTTGAGCTTCTGTCGAATGGACACTTCGCCCGGGAGTTTCGGCGGAGTAGCGGAGTTGATGGCTGAGAGAGGAGCGCTGAAGGCTAAGGCAGATGTCATTCCGAGCGTAGCGAGGAAACGGTGTGGGTGTGCGGCGCGATATCCACTATTTGCGAGCCGCCCGCCCACACCGCTCCCTCGCTCACGCTCGGGATGACAGTAGGTGTTCATCGCTGTGCTCCCGCACGTGGAACCGGCTCTCCAGCCGGTTCGCGCCGGCTAAGAGCCGGCGCCACATTAAGCCGCTGAACAGTCAACTGCTTGGCCACGTCGATCGGCAATCGCACAATGCCCTTTTGCCGGTCGACCCAGCCGGGAGTGTTGAGCGTCTGCTCTTCCGTCGCCCGCATCTCCTCCATGTCGACAGTGGGCGTGCTGACGTTCGGCGGCAGCATCGTGCCGCGCTGATCGCGATTGGGAAACGGCTGCAGCCGCGGCATCTGCGGAACGGAAGCGTTCGCCGGCCGGGCGATTTCCGTCAATGGCGGCGTCGTCGTTTGCCGCGCCATCTTGGCGAAATGGTTGAACATCAGCCATAAGACGAGATGCGTGAACGCCGCGAAGAGGATGAAAATCGCGGCGAACCACAAGAGCGCGCGAACATTGACGTCACTGCGCTCGTGCTGCGTTTCGGGATTGACCACGTCAGGCATTGACGCGCAATGCTCCTTCGCGAATCGCTTCTTCGACCCACGTCTCGTGAATGGGGATGATTGTTTGTCCCTTGAGTTGATCGATGAACGCCCACAGCCATACGCCGCCAATTCCGATCAGCGACGTCAGATTCCAGATCGAATAATGGAAATGCTCGGGATACCACGACGGTGTTATGAGCCAGTAAATCGCAACGTAGCGCATGATCAGAATGATCACCGTGACGACACCGATCGTCTCCGGCCGGTCTTTGATCGGCCGCATCAGCAGCATGAAGAAGGGCAGAAAGAAATGGAACAGGATGATGCAGATGGCGATGAACCCCCACACACCCAGGTCACGATACAAATAGTGCGGGATTTCTTCGTGCAGATTGGCGTACCAGATCAAAAGAAATTCGGAGAACGCCGTGTACGCATAAAACATCACGAAGGCCAGCAGGAGATTGCCCAGGTCGCGGAGATGGCTCGGTTTCAAAATCCCTCTCATCGCCTCGTGATTCGCCAGCCGCGAGAGAAAAAACGTGACGAAGGCAAGACCGGAGAGGCCGCAGCCGACGGTGAACGTAATGCCGTACATCGTCGAATTCCACCGCGGCTCGAGCGACATCATCCAATCGACAGACGCAAACGTCAGCGTCAGTACGATCATCGGCAGCCCTGACGCCGCCCACCTGTTGCGCGTGAGATTCGTGAACGGCGACCGATCCTTATAGAACTGCAGCGACAGCACGCGGATACGCCAGGCCCACAGAATCCACGCGCCGAAATAAACAATGGTGAAAATCCCGAAGCGCTTCCAATTGAGCCATGTGAGTTTTTGGCTGACGACAGGATCGTGTCGCGCGAACTCCGCGTTCATCCACGGATAAATCGCTTTCATGCCGATCGCGATCGGGATGAAAAAGATCGCCATCCAGATCATCGTCCGCGCGGCGGCCCCGAGCGGGCGGCGAATCATGAGGCCCCACTCACCGCTCGTTGTGTATTGCAGCATCAGGATCGCGAGGCATCCAGCAACAATCGCGAACCAGAAAAGGTAGCTCGGGAGATACGCGTGGAAAAATTCTTCGGGGTTGATGAACCAGCCAATTGCGCTCGCAGCGAGGCCGATGACGCCGGCGATCAGCGATGGCTTCTGCCATCGGCCAATGCCGGTCGATTCGGTCGTGCGCATGTCCGCGGTCAAGGGGTCCCTCCGAGCTTCGCGCGCATGTCCGGCGGAACGTCATTGATCGTCGCGTGCTGACTCAGTTGCAGCGCGCGAATGTAGGCGATGATTGCCCAGCGATCGGCGACAGGAACTTGCGGGGAATAGGACGGCATCGCGCCGAAGCCGTTGGTCATCACATCGAAGAAATGGCCGGTCTTCGCCGCGCGCAATGTGTCGGTGTGAAACGACGTCGGCCGCCGGTAGCCGCGCGCAGGAATCATTCCGTTGCCGTCGCCGACTCTGCCGTGACACTCCGAACAATAGATGTTGTACCGCTCCTGTCCTCGGTTCATCACATCGATGGTGATGGGAAATGGAAAACCGTCGCCGTCCTGTCCGTTGGTCTTTCCGGTGGCAAGAAATCCGGTGAGATAGACCTCCCCGCGCGCGACCGTGCCCGGAATTCGAGGCCGCGCGGACATGCCGTCAGCGAAGAAATCGCTCGGTTCTAACGGGTCATACTTTGGTTGCACCGCCATTCTTTGACGACAATCGACGAGCGCGAGGACCAGCGCGAGCGCAACGTAGCGCCGGCTCTTAGCCGGCGCCGAACCGGCTGGAGAGCCGGTTCTACGTCTCCTACCACGGGACATCAGTGATCTCCATCGGCTTCAGCGTCTCCAGAAAATCCCATGTCTTATCGAGATCGAACTTCGGATCGCGCTCGTGGATGACGAGGAAGAACTTGTCACGCGACGCCTGACTGAAGCGCGGCACATTGAACACCGGGTGATAAGGCATCGGCAGGCCATTGAGAGCCAGCATGCCGAGGACGGCGGCGAGTGCAGCGACGAGCACAGTGCATTCGAATGTGACCGGGATCCACGCCGGCCAACTGTTATAAGGTCGACCGCCGATGTTGAGCGGATAGCTGATTACGTTGGCGTACCAGCACATGAAGAACCCGCCTAACCCGCCAACGATCCCGCCACTGAGGACAATCAACGGCAGACGCGTCGAGTGCATACCGACCGCCTCGTGCAATCCGTGCACGGGAAACGGTGAGTACGCGTCCATCTCGGTGTAGCCGGCTTCTTGTGCCGCTTGCGCTGCACGCACAAGCTCCTCGGAGCCGGAGAACTCCGCCATGACGCCGTACGTGCCTACGATGACTTTGCCGATGGCCATCTATGCCTCTTGCGGCGCCGCCTCGTCCGCTTCGGAGAACTCGCTGCCGTGCGACTGGGGCACGAGCGTGCGCATCTCGAAGATTGAAATCATCGGCAGGAACCTGATGAACAGGAACAGCAGGAAGAAGAAGAAACCGATCGTACCGATGTACAGCGCCCAATCCCACCGCGTACCGTGATACATGCCCCACGATGACGGCAGGAAGTCGCGATGAAGGCTGGTAGGCACAATGACGAACCTCTCCAGCCACATACCGACATTCACAAACTGCGCGGTAATGAACAGCATCACCGGGTTCGTGCGGAAGCTCCTGATCCACATCATCTGCGGAGCCAGCCCATTACACAGAATGAGGACCCAGTACATCTTCCAGTACGGACCAAACATCCTGTTGACTTGTGTATAGCGCTCGAACACGTCGCCTGTGTAGAGGAGGCCAAAGAACGCCTCCATGAAATAAGCGTAGAAAACGATCATGCCCGTCGCGAGCATCACTTTGCCCATGTTTTCAAGATGCTTGATCGTAATGAAATCTTCGAGATTGAAAATCTTGCGGAAAGGAATCGAGAGCGTTAGAACCATTGCAAAGCCGGCGTACACGGCACCGGCGACGAAGTACGGCGGGAAAAACGTCGAGTGCCAACCGGGCAGATTAGACACAGCGAAATCGAAACTCACCACAGAGTGCACTGAGAGCACGAGAGGCGTGGAAAGACCTGCCAGAAGCAGATACGCCGTCTCATAGCGGTACCAGTGTTTCGCCGAACCGCGCCAACCCATCGCCAGCATGCCGTAGACCTTCCGGCCGACGAAGCTGTTAGACCGATCGCGAAGCGTGGCCAGGTCGGGAATCAATCCGGTGTACCAGAAGAGAAACGACACTGTCGCGTATGTGGAGACCGCAAACACGTCCCAAATCAACGGGCTCCGGAACTGCGGCCAGAGCGTCATCGTGTTCGGGTATGGGAACAGCCAGAAGTCGTACCACGGACGGCC
>Ga0066706_10000380_pt1 | contig 13541 bp, 11 predicted proteins | sample GraSoiAngelo_155_FD_67274 | JGI IMG/M metagenome (GOLD analysis project Ga0066706, IMG submission 67274) | Grasslands soil microbial communities from the Angelo Coastal Reserve, California, USA - 14_1009_13_30cm | ecosystem: Environmental > Terrestrial > Soil > Grasslands | place: USA...
TGGGAGGAAGGCACCTAGCGAAAATGTTTGGTTCCGCTCGGCGCACCTGGGTGCTGGGCGGAGGCGGCGCCAGAGGCGCGGCGCAAGTTGGGGTTCTGCAGGCGCTGTTCGAGGCCGGGGTCGAAGGGCCCGCGGGTATCGTCGGGACCAGCGTCGGGGCGCTCAACGGAGCCTCGATCGCCGCCTACCCTTCACTCGCCGGGACGATGATGCTGCGCGAGGTCTGGCTCTCGCGCCAGGCCGCGGCCGTCTTTCAGGCCCATCCCCTCGGCATCATCGTGTCGGGGCTTCGCCGCGACCAGCTCAGCGTGATGCCGCAGCAGAACGTGCGCCGGCTGATCGATCGAGCCATGGCGCTGAGCGGCGTGACAACTTTTGAGCAGCTTCGCGTCCCCCTCGCGGTCGTGGCGACCGACATGAACGCCGGCAAGCCTGCGGTGTTCCGGTCCGGCGAGCTCGCGCCGGCGCTGCTCGCTTCGACCGCCATCCCGGGAGTGTTTCCGTCGGTCCGGATCAACGACCGGGAGCACCTGGACGGCGGCGTGGTCGACAACACCCCGATGAACACAGCCGTGGACGATGGCGCGCGCGACATCCTCGCCATCAGCCTCATGGGCGGGGGCGAATACGAGCAGACGCCTAACAGCCTGCCCGAGCTGATCGCTCGAACCCTGCAGCTGTCGCTGCATCACCAGATGCTGAGCGACTACGAACGCCTTCGCCAGCGGGCCCGGATCGTCGTGCTGTGCCCGATCACCGCGCCCACGGCCAGCTGGGTCATGAAGAGGGAGCATCTCGAGGCTGTGATGGACTCGTCCCGTGCGGCCGCGGCGGACCTGCTCCGCAAGCGCGGCTCGAAGCTCTTCCGCCACTCGGGCATCCACTACATACCCCTGGGTTAGGATTCCTCCCAAGTCCCAGAAGGTATGAACCTGGCGCTTGGGGAACGGCCCACCCGGAGGCCGCTCCTTGCCGGCGTGGGAGATTCGAAGGAGGACCGCATGGCAACGTCTCTGTTCACGTCCGAGTCCGTCACGGAAGGCCATCCCGACAAGCTGGCCGACCAGATCTCAGACGCCATCCTCGACTCGATCCTGGCCAAGGATCCGCTCGCCCGGGTGGCATGCGAGGCCATCGTGACCACCGGCCTGGTCATGGTGGTGGGGGAGATCACAACCGATTGCTACGTCGACATCCCGCGCATCATCCGGCAGACGGTCCGCGAGGTCGGCTACACGCGCGCCAAGTACGGTTTTGACGCCGAGACCTGCGGCATCGTGGTCAGCATCGACGAGCAGTCGCCCGACATCGCGCAGGGGGTCGACGTCGGCGGCGCCGGCGACTCGGGGATGATGTTCGGCTTCGCGTGCGATGAGACGCCCGAGCTCATGCCTCTGCCGATAACGCTGGCACACCGGCTGGCCCGCAAGCTGGCCGAGGTCCGCCGCAACAAGACGCTCAGCTACCTGAGGCCCGACGGCAAGGTCCAGGTCACGATCCGCTACGCAGACGATGGCAAACCGACCGGCGTCGACAACATCGTGCTTTCCACGCAGCACCACGACGAGGTTGACGCGGACCAGCTGCGGTCCGATATCGCGGAGCATGTGATCGACGTGGTGATCCCCTCCGAGTTGCGCAACGGCTCCGTTCGATCGTTCATCAATCCGACGGGCAGGTTCGTCATCGGCGGCCCCGTGGCCGACGCGGGACTCACCGGCCGCAAGATCATGGTCGACACGTACGGCGGATACGCGCGCCACGGCGGCGGGTGCTTCTCTGGCAAGGATCCGACGAAAGTCGATCGCGCCGGGGCGTACGGCGCCCGATACGTGGCCAAGAACATCGTCGCGGCGGGGTTGGCTGCGAAATGCGAGGTGCAGCTCTCCTACGCGATCGGCGTGGTGAAGCCGGTGGCGGTTCGCATCGACACTTTCGGCACGGGCAAGGCGGATGAGGCCGCCATCGGCGCCGCGGTGACAAGGCTCTTCGACCTGAGCCCGCTCGGCATCATCAAGGAGCTGAACCTACGCCGCCCGCTGTTCCGACAGACCGCCGTCTACGGCCATTTCGGCCGCACGGACATCGATGCGCCTTGGGAGTCCACCACTCGGGCCAAGGAGCTGGCCGAAGAGGTCCGGTGACGGCTGAATCGACGGTTGCGGTGATCCCGGCCGGCGGGGCGGGCACGCGCCTTTGGCCGCGCTCGCGCAGGTCCCGGCCCAAGCACGTCCTCCCGCTCGGCGAACGGGGCCGCCCCCTTTTGCGCGCGACCTACGACCGCGCGAAGGCCGTCGCCGACGAGGTGTTCGTCCTCACCGAGACGCGGCAGCGGGACATCATCGCGGCCGTCCTGCCGGAGGTGGATTCGCAGCACCTCATCCTGGAGCCATCTGCTCGGGGCACCACCAACGCGTATGGCCTGGCCACGCTGACGCTCAGCGAACGCACGCCGGGCGCTGTCATGCTCGCGCTTCCGGCCGACCACGCGGTGCGGGGGAGCGCAGAGGTGTCAAGAGCAGTGCGCGTGGCGGTGAACGCCGCTCGGACGACGGACAACCTGGTGACCGTGGGACTCAAGCCCAAGTTTCCCTCCACGGGACTCGGCTACATCCATGCGCCGGGCCGTGCCTCGCGCGGGACGCTCCGCGTGCGGCGCTTTGTCGAGAAGCCCAACGCCGCGAGTGCGCGGCGCTTTGTGCGCGAAGGTGGTTACTACTGGAACCTGGCGTGGTTTTCGTGGCGGCTGGACACGTTCCTCGAAGAGCTCGCGCGCCACGCGCCACGCCATCTCGCGGGATTGCGCAAGGTCGTGGCGGCGCGCAATGCCGGCGATGAGGCGACGGCGGCGCAGCTCTATCAGCGACTGCCGGTCGAGGTCGTGGACCGCAGCGTGATGGAGAAGACGGATCGGCTGCGGCTGGTGCCGGCCACTTTCGACTGGGCTGACATCGGCAGCTGGGCAGAGCTCGGCGACCGCGTCCATGCCGACGCCCACGGGAACTCGGTCGAAGGTGAGGCGGTGCTCGTCGATACGACCGGCAGTCTGATCTTCGGCGACCGGCGACTCATCGCCGGCATCGGCCTCGAGGACATGATCATCGTGGACACCGAAGACGCACTGCTCGTGGTTCCGCGCTCTCGGGCGCAGGACGTGCGCAAGGTCGTCGACGCGCTCAAACGCGCCCGCAAGACCCGTTACCTTTAGGCCAATGCCCACCTCGATCAAGTTCGGAACCGATGGATGGCGAGGCATCGTCGCCGACGATTTCACGTTCGGCAACGTCCGCCGCGTCGCGCAGGCCACAGCCCAGTACATGAAGTCACGATCCAACGAGCCGCTGGCGATCGTGGGCTACGACTGCAGGTTCGCGTCCGAAGACTTCGCGCAGGCGGTGTCGGATGTGTTCGCGAGCAACGGCATCAAGACGCTCGTCTTCGACCGCCCGTCGCCGACCCAGGTGGCGTCGTGGACAGTGATCGACCGCAAGGCAACCGGCGCGGCGGTGATCACCGCGAGCCACAACCCGTATCAGTTCAACGGCTACAAGTACAAGACCGAGACCGGAAGCGCCGTGCCTTCGGAGGTGATCGCCGAGCTGGAGCGCAACATCGCGGGCCTCGACGACGTGCCCGCCCCGGAGCACAGCGTCGCGCATGGCCTCGTGTCTTCTTACGACCCTCGCCAGCCGTACTACGCGCAGATCGCCCGGATGGTCGACGTCGATGCGATCAAGGACGCCGGCCTGCGCATCGTCCACGAGTGCATGTATGGGTCCGGCTACGGCTACATCGCCGAGATGATCGGCGGTGGCCGAACGACGGTGACCGAGCTGCACAACCAGCGCAACCCGCTGTTTGGCGGGATGAATCCGGAACCGATCCCGCCCAACATCGACTCGACGATCTCATTCATGAAGGTCGGCGGCCAGGACCTGTGCATCTGCACGGACGGGGACGCGGACCGGGTGGGCATCATCGACGAGACTGGGCGGTTCATCAACCAGCTCCAGGTCTTCGCGCTCCTGATGCTCTACATGTTCGAGGCGCGGGGTATGCGCGGCCCTGTGATCAAGACGGTGAACATGACCGCGATGGTGGATAAGCTCGGTGCGGAGTTCGGCGAGCGCGTGTACGAGGTCCCGGTTGGTTTCAAGAACGTCGCGCCGAAGATGATGGAGACCAACGCCCTGCTGGGCGGCGAGGAGTCCGGCGGCTTCGCGGTGCGCGGCCACATCCCCGAGCGCGACGGCATCCTGATCGGCCTGCTTTTCGCGGACATGATGGTGAAGTCGGGCAAGACCATCTCTCAGCTCCTCGCCATCCTCGAGCAGCGCGTGGGGCCGCATGCGTACGCGCGGCACGACATTCATCTCGTGCGCGAGTCCTACGATGCCGACCGCAAGCGAATCCTCGAAACGTTGGAGAAGAACGAGCCGCAGGAGGTCGCAGGCGTGGCGGTGCAGCGCGTGCGCTCCGACGACGGGTTCAAGTTCTACCTGGCCGACGGGAGCTGGGTCCTGCTGCGGGCGAGCGGGACCGAACCCCTCATCCGCATCTACTCCGAGGCGGCCGACGGCGAGGGAGTCGAGGCGCGGCTTCGCGCCCTCGAGGACATCGTCGGGATTGGGCATCATTCGGCCCCTGCGCCAGCCCCTCCAGCGCTGCGGGCCACCTCCCCGTAAATGGAGAGGACCCCTGAGTTTGGGCGGGTCGAGGGCAACAAGGTCGAGAAACCCTGGGGCTACGAGCTCCGCTGGGCGATCACCGACCGCTACGCGGGCAAGATCCTTCACATCAAGCAAGGGGAGGCGCTCTCACTCCAGTACCACGAGCGGAAGGACGAGTACCAGTACGTGATGAGCGGCAGCATCGACATGGAGATCGGTGGGCCCGACGGCGAGCTTGCCAGGCGTCGCATGAAAGTAGGGGACACGCTGCACATCACGCCGGGGACACGCCACCGCCTCACGGCGGTCGAAGACACCGACATCTTCGAGGTCTCGACGCCGGAGATCGATGACGTTGTTCGCTTGGAAGACAGGTACGGTCGCGTTTAGAATTCCGGGGCGACTATGAAGCTGCCTCCAGTCCTGGCGGAGAAGGTCATGCCGGCCGCGTCCGCGGCCCGCTCCGAGCGAGATCGAAGCTTTCTGATCTTCGCCGCGGTCGTATTAATGGCAATCGCGCTGGGATTCAAATCCGAGCTCCTGGGCCCCGGCCAGGTCTGGGCTTTGGCGTTGGGCATGGTGGTGCTCGCGGCCCCCGCGCTGCTCGGCTACCTTCGGGGAACCGCAGAGTTTCCACGCATCGAGCACTACATCCCGGTGGCGCTCGGCGCGATCACGCTGGCAGGCCTCTCGCTATTGGTGCCCGAGCTCTGGAAGTACCTCGTCCTGACGGTGATCTTCGGCACCGGGTTCATCATCGCTGCGCGGCTTGATTACCTGAGGCTCCGAGAGGCGGAGAAGCGCGGGCATCTGATCCTTCAGGAAGGCATCCTGATTCTTGTCCTCTCGGGCGCCTTTCTCGTCGTGGTGACCCTTCCGTTCAACCCGATCCTCAGGTTGCTGTGGATCTTCACCATCACGTTCTTCGCGTCCTACCGGAGCTTCCGCATCAACGGCGTCGCGATCACACCTCGGCGCGCGTTCATCTTCGCCATCTTCGTGGGCCAGGTCGTCACCTTCCTGGCCTGGGCGATCACCGCGTTGTCGCTCTACCTCTACGTGGCGGAGGGCTGGTTCGCGGCGATGCTGCTGATCGCCTGGTATATCAACCGCGGCCTGGTCCGCCATACGGTGGAGGACAGCTTCACGAGAAACGTCGTCCTCGAGTACGGAGCGTTCGCGATCGTCCTGGTCTACATGTTCGTCGTGAGCTACCAGCCCAGCCGCTAGCCGAGTCCCTCAGCCGGATTCCGCACGTTTGGCGTCAGCGGTGCGCTTCAAGTCCAGTTATTCCGCAACGCTGGCGTCAGCGGTGCGGAATTCGCCGGTGGGGAAGACCGGCTACATGCCCAGGTAGGCTTTCTGCACAGCTTCGGAGGCGAGCAGGTCGTGACCCGTGCCCTCCTGGACGATCACACCCGTCTCCAGCACGTAGGCCCGATTCGCCACCTCCAGCGCCTTGTTGGCGTTCTGCTCCACGAGCAGGACGGTCGTGCCTTGGGAGTAGATCTCGCGCACGATGCTGAAGATCGTCTCGACAAGGATGGGTGCGAGACCGAGCGAAGGTTCATCCAGCATCAGCAGCTTCGGCCTCGCCATCAAAGACCGGCCCATCGCCAGCATCTGCTGCTCGCCGCCGGAGAGAGTGCCCGCGATCTGCGTTCGCCGCTCTTTCAGGCGGGGGAAAAGCGTGAACACGCGCTCGATGTCCGAGGCGATGCCCGGCCGGTCGTCGCGCGTGTAGGCGCCCATCAACAGGTTGTCACGGACGGTCATGCGCGGGAAGAGCCGCCGACCCTCGGGTGACTGGGAGATTCCCAGCTCGACGATGCTCGACGGCCCGGTGCGGGTGATGTCACGGCCGTCGAAACGGATGGAACCCGATTGAGGATGCATGAGGCCCGAGATGGTGCGCAGGGTCGTCGTCTTGCCCGCGCCGTTCGAACCGATGAGGGCGACAACCTCGCCCTTCTCGACCCGGATCGACATCCCGCGCAAAGCCTGGATCCGCCCGTAGAACGCGTCGATCGATTCGAGCTCCAGTAACGCCATCTAGGCCGACTTGCCCAGGTAGGCTTCGATGACCTTGACGTCCTTGCGGACCTCGTCGGGAGGGCCCTCGGCGATCTTCTCGCCGTGGTCCAGCACCACGATCCGCTCGGAGATGCCCATGACCACCTTCATGTCGTGCTCGATCAGGAAGACCGTGATGCCCCTGGTCAGGATCTTTTTCACGAGCGCCATGAGCTCGACCTTCTCCTGGGGCGTGAAGCCGGCCGCGGGCTCGTCGAGCAGGAGGAGCTTGGGGTCCGTCGCCAGGGCCCGAGCGATCTCGAGCCGTCGCTGTTGGCCGTAGGGAAGGTTGCGCGCGTAATGGTTTGCCTGCTTGGCGATACCGACGAAGCGCAGCAGCTCCATCGCCTCGTCCGTCACCTTCTCCTCTTCGCGCCGCTCCCGGGGCAGTTTGAAAAGCGAGTCCCACAGCTTGGCGTGCATTCGCACGTGGCGCCCGACGCGCACGTTGTCGAGGCACGTCATGTAGTCGAAGAGCCGGATGTTCTGGAACGTTCGCGCGATGCCCAATCGCGCCACCTGGTGAGGCTTCGAGCCGGTTATGTCGCGGCCGTCGAAAACTACGCGACCGGCTGTCGGCTGGAAAAGTCCGGTCACGTTGTTAAACAACGTGGTCTTGCCGGCCCCGTTGGGGCCGATCAGGGCGAAGACCTCGCCGCGCTTGATGTGCAGGCTCACGTTGTCGACCGCGACCAGTCCGCCAAAGCGCTTGGTGAGGTTGGTGAGATCGAGGATGTTCTCTGTGCTGCTCAGACTCGCACCCCCTCCTCGACCGCAGATCCTTCTTCCTGCACCGCCGCATGCTTGAGCTCCTGCTCTCGGATGCGGCTCGGGAACAAGCCTTGCGGGCGCAGCAGCATGATCAGGACGAGGATCAAGCCAAAGATCAGGAACTGGGAATACTGAACCTCGTTGTAGAGACCCGGATAGGTGCCGTTCGACGCCACGATCGATCCCAGGCCGAGCGTGTTGGCGAGTGAAACGGCATTGGACGCCAGCGACGGCAGCAACGTGTTCAGGATGAAATAGATGACCAGCGCCCCGACGATGACCCCGCTGATGTTGCCCATTCCGCCGAGTACGACCATGACGAGCACCGTGATCGAAACCACGAACAGGAAATCATCCGGGCTGACCAGGCCGAAGCTGGCGCCGTAGTAAGCGCCCGCGAAGCCGCTGAACGACGCTCCGATGGCGAACGCGAGAAGCTTCGTGGTCACGGTGTTGATACCCATCGCGGCCGCCGCCACCTCGTCTTCGCGAATCGCCATCCACGCCCGGCCCAGCCGCGAGCGGTAGAGGTTGGTGACCAGGATCACAGCGCCGAAGATGAGGATCACGATCAACACGTAGTAGGCGACCTGGTCGAAGCCGAAGCTGAAGCAGGGTATGAACTGCGTCTGGGCAAATGGATTGCGACAGACCGAGTCCTGTTGGATTGAGATGCTGTTGGCGCCGGCCCATGGTCCGGTTATCCAGGCCGGGAACCATGGCTTGTCGATGCCGCCAATGGCGTTGATCCCGCCGGTCCAGTCCGGCAGGTTGTAGGAGATCACCGGAACGATCTCCCCGAACCCCAGCGTGACGATGGCGAGGTAGTCACCGCGCAGCCGAAGGGTGGGGAATCCAAGCAGCGCGCCGAAGGTGGCCGCGACGATCATCCCAAGGATCAGCATCAGCCAGAACGGGAAGTGGAAGCTGTGGTGGAGAGGCGACGAGCCAAGCTGGGAGGACGCGAACAGCGCGTAGGTGTAGGCCCCGATGGCGAAGAACGCCGCGTAGCCGAGGTCGAGCAGGCCCGCAAACCCGACCACGACATTCAGGCCGATGGCCAGCAGGACCCAGGTCCCGGCGTGAGCGGCCTGGGCGATGTATGCGGTGCTTCCGCCCGTGATGAACAGGGTCGCCAATGGAAACACCAGCGCGCCGAGGATGAGGATTCCGTAGATCGCCTGGTCGCGATCGCGCATTCGTTCCCGCAGATGGAGGCGGGTCATCAGGGAGCGCCGTTTCACGGCCGTCGGTTCGCTCATTTCTCGGGAACCCGCATGCCGAGAAGGCCGGTCGGTCTGAACACCAGCACCCCGATCAGGATGCCGAAGATGACGACCTCGGTCCACTTCGAATTTATGTAGGAGTCGCTGTAGGCCGCGATGAGACCGATGAGGACGCCTCCGATGGCGGCGCCGGGGATGTTGCCGATGCCTCCGAAGACAGCCGACGTGAACGCCACCAGGCCCGTGCGGAAGCCGAGGTTGTAGAAAAGGTTGTTGAAGTAAAGACCCCAGATCATCCCGCCGGCGCCGGCCAGCAAGGCGCCGATGAAGAACGTGGCTGCAATCGTGCGATTGATGTCGATCCCCATCAGCTGCGCCGCGTCGCGGTCCTGCGCCGTAGCGCGCATCGCCTTGCCGAGCTTGGTGCGATTGATGAATATGGCGAGGAGTGTGACGAGGACGATCGCGGTGGCCATCACGAAGCCATCCTTGAAGGTGACGAACACGCCAGCGATGGTCGTCTGGTACCCAAGGCCGTGCGGGAGGATGTCGGGAAAGTGGACGGACGCTGGACCGTGCCACAAAAACATGATTCCCTCGAGCACGAACGACATTCCGATCGCCGTGATCAATGGCGCCAGCCGCGGCGCGTTGCGCAACGGACGGTAGGCGATGCGCTCGATCGTGATGTTGATGCCGCCCATGATCAACATCACAACCGGAAACACAAGCAAGATCGCGACCAGGTTTATGACCGAGAAGGACTCTTCATTGATGGCGAAGAAGCCGAGGATCGCGGCGCTGATGTATCCGCCCAACGTGAACACGTCGCCATGGGCGAAGTTGATCAGCTCGATAATTCCGTAGACCATTGTGTAGCCGAGGGCGACCAGCGCGTACATGGCACCGTCGGCAAGACCGAAGACAGTGATCTGGACGAAAGCGGTTGGGTTGATCACCGCCTGGGCAGCCAGAAGGATGACCGCCGCGGCGCAGATGATGTAGAAGAGAAAATCGATCAGGCTCATGCCGCCAAGAGCGAGGGACCGCAATCTCTGAAGGGCTGATACGCCGCTCTGCACAGTGCCCGCGTCCAGTGCTCCCCCTCCTTGAGCTAAAGAGCGAGGAGGCCCGGAATGGGCCTCCTCGTGGATGTTGGGCTAAAGACTACTTCTTGGCGAAGTCGAACTGCGTCTTCCAGACAAAGCACAACTTGGTCTGGGCCTTGCCGCAGACGCCCGTTGAGTTGGCTGGATCGGTGACGCTCTGAACCACGTAGATGGACACGATCTTGAGGTTGGTGTCGCCATTCTGGTCGAAGTCGTAGGTGCCGATCACGCCCACAAAGCCCTTGGTCTTGGCCATCTCGGCCCGGACCTGCTCGCGAGTCGGCGTGTTGCCGCCGGCATCGTTGATCGCACGACCGATTGCCGCCATCAGCGCGTTGGCTGCGTCGTACGCCTGCATGGTGTATCCGCCGAAGTCGTTGGCGCCGGGGAACGCCTTGCGGAACGCGTCGATCGTCGACTTGGCCCCCGGGATCTGCGTCGCGTCAGCGCCGGCCGAGGTGGCATTTATGTTGAGCTCGTTGCCCGACGCCTGGTCGATGCAGTCTGTGGTCTCAATGCCGTCACCGCCGCCGAACGGGACGTCCCATCCGAGGTCTTTCATCTGCTTGCGCGGGATGCAGATGTTCTGGTCGTCGGTGCCGCCAACGTAAACGCCCAGCGCGCCGGCGTTCTTGAAGGCCAGCAGGATCGACTTCCAGTCGCTGGTCGTGGCCTTCTGGTACTCAGAGTGCTTGGCTATCGTTCCGCCGAGCGTCTTGAACTCTGTTTCGAAGGCGCCCGAGATGCCGACGCCGAACACGGTGCTGTCGTCCAGGACGCCGACGTTGTGGACGTTCAGCGTCTTGTACATGTAGTCGGCCATCGCCGGGCCCTGGTAGTCGTCGGTCGTGACGACGCGCCAGTAGTTGTTCGCATTCCCAGATCGCAGGTCAGCCGCGTGATAGGTGCACGGCGCCTGCGGCGGGGCCACTTCCTTGGTCAGACAGGGGTTGGTATTCGACGGGCTGATCATCACGAAGTGCTGGGGCGAGGAGATCGGGATCTCGGCCTTGGCCACCGCCGAGTTGTACGGCCCGATCATGCCGAGGAACTTGGGGTCGCCGAGCATAGTCTGGACGTTCTCGACTCCGGCGTCGGCGGAGTAAGCGCCCTGCCGGCAGTCGTCAAAGCTCTGATACGAGAACGTGTAGCCGTTCAGGCCGCCCGCGGCGTTCTTCTGGTCGACCGCGAACTTGACGCCGTTTGCCGTCGACTGGCCGCCGGTGGTACATACCGGGAGGTCAGAGCCGATCTTGATCGTCCCCTTGTTCCCGCCCGTGCCGCCGCCGCCACCACCGCAGGCGAAAGCGACCATAAGCGCCATCGAGAGGACTACAAGTCCCCTAGCTCGAACCATAGGTTCCCCCTTGTGCTGGTTGGGAGGCAAATGCGCAAACCACACCTGACGCCTCCCATCACTTGCCGCCCTCTTCCCAACTCGCGTCGGGGCGAGAGTGCGCCGGCGGCGAGTGCGGCCACATGGGATGGCCGAACTACTACTCCGAGGCACACTATCGACTCGTAGGGCCCCCGAAGTCAAGTCACTCTTGAGTTCGGCCGCAGGCCACCCTCGTCAATAGGGAAGCCGGGCGCTGTAGTCGACCGAGTCGACCAGCTTCCACCGGGCCCGGGGATTGGCGCCGACCGCCTCGAAAATCGAGACGGTGCGGTTGGTCGTGTCCCCGGCCGCGTCGAAGCCCAGCGGCCCCGTTGCACCCGCCAGGCCAGAGGTCTGCGCCACCTCGCGGGTCACGTCCGCACGGGAGGGCAGCCGTCCGCCGGCGCCGTGAATGGCCCGATCGAGCGCGGCGTAGAGGACTGCGGTGGCGTCGTAGGCCAGGAGCGTGTACGGCCCATAAGCCATCGTGCTGCCGAAGGTCTGCTTGAAGTCGTGGATGGTGCTTGCGGCGCCCGGTCTGGAGTCGGCGTTGACAAACGGCACGCTGGCGAAGATGCCCGAGCTGTTCGCGCCGGCCGCGGCGACGCAGGCGGGATCCTCCGCTATGCCATCGCCACCCAGGAACGGGGTCGCCTCGCCAGCCGGAAAAAGAGGCCTCATCTCGGCCCGGATCTCGCAACCGCCGGGGCGCGTGTCCCCGCCGTAGTAGACGGCCTGCGCGCCGGCCGCTTTGGCGCTGCTCAGAAAGGTCGTGGCATCCCAATTCTTCGGAGCGAGGTCGAAACGCCCCACGATGCTGCCGCCGACGCTTGTGAATCGGGCCGCGAATGCATATGCCAGGCCCTGCCCATAAGCCTCGTGGTCTGAGATGACGGCGACGCGGAGGAGGTGGAGCTTGCCAAAGGCGTAATCGGCGGCAGCCGCACCCTGCAGGTCGTCCGTGGTCGTGAGCCGGAAAAAGTTGTTGGTGTGCGCCGGCCGCAGGTCCGCCGCCGACGGGAGTCCGGCCGCCTTGCAGCCGATCTCGGTCCGCGCCGGGTTGAGCAGCGCCGGCGTGAACACGTTCCGGGTCAGGCAGGGATTGCTGGTGGCGGGACTGACCATGGCGAGCCCCGCGCCGTTGGCGATCGGGATCTCGAGGCGGGCCACCGCCGCGTCGAAGGGTCCGATCATCGCGACAAGGTCGGGATCGTCGAGGAATCGGCGCACGTTCGCAGCGCCCCGGTTGGGATTCGGCACGCCGCCCAATGCATCGTCCGCCGTGTTCAGGCTGACGGTGAAGCCGTCGAGGGTCGGATGGGTCTGGACGAAAAAGCGCACGCCGTCCAGCGCCGGCACCGCCCCGCGGGCCTCGGCGCCGGTAAGAGGCAGGTCGACGCCGAGGTGGAGGGCCGGGCCAGGAGGCGCGGCCGGCGCACTCCCGGCGCAGGCCGCGGACAAGATCAGGACGGCCAGTGCGGCGAGTGACCCGAGTCTCCCCACGCGGGAGAGGATGACATTCGTTGCGCACCTACGACACTCCGTATACTCAGCATCCCCTCAAGCCCTTCAGCCGACCATAGGAGCGCGCCCCTTTGAAGACCGAGACCAGCGAACACCTGAAGCCCCGCTCCCAGTACGGAGACGATGCAGTGCAACTCGCCCTTGCCGGCAAATGGGATGAGGCGGTCAAGCTCAACAAATTCGTCATCGAAAACTTCGGGGCCGACGAAGAGACGCAGAACCGTCTGGGCAAAGCTCTTTCCGAGCTCGGCAAGCTGAAGGAGGCGAAAGCGTCGTACGAGGTGGCGCTGAAGCTCAATCCTATGAACTCCATCGCCAAGAAGAACGCTGCGCGCATCAACGCGCTGCTCCACCAGAAGGAGGGACTCAAAGTCGGTGGCACCAGGGTGGACCTCAACCTCTTCGTCGAGGAGATGGGGAAGACCGTGATCACCACCGTGGACTCAGCCCCGAAGGACGACATCTGCTCCAAGGTGGCGGCGGGCGACGTCGCCGAGCTGCGCGTCGAGGGTGACGGCATCGCGGCGGAGACATCGCGCGGCGTCCGGCTCGGTCTCCTGGAGGCGAAGCTTGCCCGCCGGCTGATCAAGTTCATGCGTGGGGGCAACCGCTACCAGGCCGGCGTGACCGCGTGCGACGGCAACACCGTGAAGCTGATCGTCCGCGAGACCTACCAGGATCCCCACTTCGCGGGCAAGCCGAGCTTTCCGATGCGGCGCAAGCGCGAGGTCGAGTTCCGTCCTTACACCAAGGAGAGCCTGCTCGCGCGCCAGGTCGAGGTTTTCGCCGA
>Ga0066706_10000386_pt1 | contig 13464 bp, 10 predicted proteins | sample GraSoiAngelo_155_FD_67274 | JGI IMG/M metagenome (GOLD analysis project Ga0066706, IMG submission 67274) | Grasslands soil microbial communities from the Angelo Coastal Reserve, California, USA - 14_1009_13_30cm | ecosystem: Environmental > Terrestrial > Soil > Grasslands | place: USA...
GAGAGGTGCATCGTGAGCCGCTCGCATAGCCGCCGCGTGTTGACGAACACCAGTGTGGTGCGGTGCTCGGCGATCAGCTGGGCGAGCCGCTCGTAGATCTCGTCCCAGACCTCGGCGGCCATCACCGCCTCGAGCGGCGACGACGGGATCTCGATGGCGAGGTCGAGCGCGCGGGCGTGACCCGCGTCGATGATCTCGGGGAGCGGGGAGCGGGTGGCGGGGAGCGGGCGGCACCCGACGAGAAACTGGGCGATCTCCTCAATCGGTTTCTGGGTGGCGGACAACCCGACCCGTTGCAAGCGGCGGCCCGCCAGCGCTTCGAGCCGCTCCAGAGACAAGCTGAGATGACTGCCGCGCTTGTCGCGTGCGACCGCGTGAATCTCGTCCACGATCACGGTGCGCACCGAGCGCAGCATTTCGCGCGCCCGTTCGGATGTGAGGATCAGGTACAGCGATTCCGGCGTGGTGACGAGGATGTGCGGAGGACGCTTTACCATCGCCTGGCGCTCCGCCGCCGGCGTGTCGCCGGTGCGCACCAGCGTGCGGATCCCCACCTCGGGCAGAGCCAGCTCTCGCAGCGTGCGGCCGATCTCGGCGAGCGGCTCGGAGAGGTTCTTCTGGACGTCGTTGGAGAGCGCTTTCAACGGGGAGACGTACACCACCTGGATCTCGTCGCGCAGCGTGCCGTCGAGTCCCTGCCGCACGAGGTCGTCGATCGCCGCGAGAAACGCCGCAAACGTTTTCCCCGAGCCGGTCGGGGCGGCGATCAGGACGTCCCGGCCCTCCTGGATCAGCGGCCAGGCGCGGCGCTGCGGCTCCGTCGGCTCGCGAAAGCGGGTCTCGAACCAGCGCTGAACGGCGGGATGAAAACCGGCGAGGGGCATGGATTCAATATGGCCGAAGAAAACCCGAAGAGCTAGACCGCCTGTTCGAGCTGCAATCCCCGCATCGCGGCGATGCGCTCGATCGTCTCCCCGATCTTGTTGTTGGGCGTCGAGGCGCCCGCCGTGACGCCGACGGTCACCGGCCCCTCAGGGAGCCACCCATCGCGGCGCTGCTCGGTCTTCGACCCCACCGGCTGGAAGCGGATCCCACCGGTCTCCGGGTCGATGCAGGTCGCGTCCTCGATGTGGTACGTCGGGGCGCTGGCCTGGCAGATGGCGGCGAGGTGTGTCGTGTTGCTCGAGTTGTACCCGCCGATCACCACCATCACGTCGAGCGGCTCGGCGATGAGCTTGAGGACGGCGTCCTGCCGGTCCTGGGTCGCCGAGCAGATGGTGTCGAAGGTGCGGAAGTGCTCCGCGAGCGCCTCCGCGCCGTAGCGCCGCGCCATGCTCTTGCCGACCTCGGCGGCGATGGCGAGCGATTCGTTGGAGAGCATCGTGGTCTGATTGGCGACGCCGACGCGCGTGAGGTCACGATCGGGGTCGAAGCCCTCCGCCATCTTGCCGGCGAACTGCTTGAGAAACGCAGCGCGGTCGCCACCGCCCTCGATATAGGCGCACACCAGCCGGGCCTCGGTCATGTCGCGGACGACGACGTATTTCCCGCCCGGGTACTTGTTCACCTGGCTCGCCGTCGCCTTGGTCTCTTCGTGGTACGCCTTGCCGTGGATCACGGCGGTGAATCCGTCCTTGGCGTAGGAGTCGACCCGTTTCCACACGTTGAGCACCGATCCGCACGTCGTGTCCACCAGCACGCAACCCACGCCCCGCAGCCGCTCGAAGTCGCGCACCGTGACGCCAAACGCCGGCAGAATCACGACGTCGTCGGCGCGGACGGCGGTGAAGTCGAACTCTCCCCCCTCGGGTCGATGCAGCGTCACCACGCCCATGGTGCGGAGCTTGTCGTTCACGTGGGGGTTGTGGATGATCTCGCCGACGAGGAAGAGCCGGCGATCGGGGAACTTGGTGTGAGTCTCGTAGGCGTACTCGACGGCGCGGTCCACGCCGTAGCAGAACCCGAATTCCCGCGCCAGCCGGAAGGTCACATCGCCGACGGTGAGGGCGTACCCCGCGCCGCGGATGGCGTCGACCACGCGGCTGTGGTAGTCGCTGACGAGGGCGCCTTCGATGGCGCCCTTGAGCCCGAATCCCTTGCGGAAGTAGGTCTGCTCCACGGGGTCAATCTAACGGGGCGGCCACCCCGGCGCGGACGGCGTCGAGCACCCGCTGCACGATCCACCCGTCGCGGAACGAGGCCGGCGTGCCCTCGGGCGCCGCGCCGCCGATGACGCGCACGAGGTCGCGCGCCAGTCGCACGAACGACCGGGCCCACATGTTGTTGACCGGCAGCGTCCCCATGAGGTCATCCGGAGCGCTCACATCCTCGAGCGGCGCGCCGCCCTTGCCGATCTCGAGCCGCGTCTCGCCGGTCGTGACCAGCGAGCCCTCGGTCCCCGTCACCTGGGCGAAATGCCCCGGGCCGTGGAACGCCACGCTCGACAGCGTGATGGTGGCGACCACACCGTTGGCCATCCGCAGCACGAAGCTCGCGAACTGGTCCGCGGTGACCGGGTGCGGTTTCCCCACCTCGTCCACCCGCTCCTTGTCGAAGGTGGCGGCGCTGCCCGCCACGGAGACGATCTCGCTCCCCGTCCAGAAGCGGCACAGGTCCACGAGGTGCGATCCCACCGCGCCGAGGATGCCGCCGCCGCGCGAGGCGTCGAGCCACCACGTCCATGGGGCCGCGGTCGTCTGCACGCGGCCGTCGCCGCGCAGGTACGGACGCAGGACCAGCTCCAGGTGCCGCACTTCGCCGATGGCGCCGGCGCGGATCAAGTCGCGCGCCTTGAGGCGGTTGGGCTCGTAGCGCAGCTCGTGATCGATCCAGGCGACCTGCTTCGGCCGTCTCCCGGCCGTCTCGACCATACTCCGCGCCTGCGCCGCGGTGAGGGCCGCCGGCTTCTCACACAGCACATGCTTCCCCGCCTCGAGCGCCGCGATCGCAAAGCGGGCGTGGGAGTCCGGGGTGGAGGAGACGATGACGAGGTCGACGTCGGGCGCGCGCGCCACCTGCTCGCCGTCACCGTACACGTGCGCGATGCCGAATTCCTTGGCGGTCGCCTCGGCGTTGGCGCGGCGACCGCTCGCCACCGCCGTTACTTCGACGCCGGGGACGAAACGCAATCCCGGCAGCTGCACGCGTCGCGCGAATCCGGAGCCGATGATGCCGACGCGAACGGTCATCGCGACGCGCCTCCGCATCCCATCGTTTCCGCCGCCAGCACGACCTGCTCGAACACCGCGTCGACGCTCGCGCGCCGGGCGCCGACGTACTCGAGCCCTGAGCCCTGAGCGCGCACCGTGAGATGTCCAGCTGCCGGCGTCACCGTCACTGCGCCGCTGTCGAGGACGATCCCGTGCGCGACGTCGCCTTGCATCCAGCGCACCACGGTGACCGCACCGCGAGGGATGGTGGAGTCCGCCCGGCCCAGCGGCTGATACGCGCCGGCGGTGAGGGAATCGGGGAACCGCAGCCACACGAGCAGTCCGCTGCCGCGCGCCGCCGCCTCGAGCACCAGGCCGTGGCCCGAGCCGCAACGGTGCGCCGTCGCGGCGGCCTCGAACCGCGCCGAGTCGATTCCCACGCGATGCACCTCGGCGCGCAGCCGGCCGCCCGGCTGTTGTGCCGCCCCACAGGCGACGCACATCGCGAGCAGCGCGAATACCCTCAGGGCGACGTGACTCCGAGCGCCGCGCGCGCCGCGTCGGGCGACAGCGTGTACGGCGCCAGCGCCCGCACCAGCTCGGGCGGCAGCGGCCGCGACTTGAGCCGCGGGCGGTCGACGCACACGAGCACCTGCCACCCGATGGCCGAGAGTTTCGGGCCGTCGTCGTGCAGGACGTCGAAATTGAGGGTCAGCGACTTGGTGCCCAAGCGCGCCACGTAGGTGGCGACGCGCAGCCGGTCGTCGAGCCGGGCCGGCCGGAAGAATTCGGCGTGCACCGCCTTGCGGGGCAGCCAGATGTCGAACTTGTCGAAGAACTCGCGGTGGGGGAGACCGGCGGCGCGGAACAGCTCCGTTTCGGCGATCTCGAAGAAACGGACGTAGGAACCGTAGAAGATGATGCCCGCGAAGTCCACGTCGGACCAGCGGACGTACTCCTCGACGACGTACGGGGCGGGCATGCCCCGTCAAGCTAGACGACTACTTCGAGGTGCGAAAGTCGCGCACGCCGTAGGCGCGCAGCCGCCGCCACAGCGTGGTGCGACTGATGCCCAGCCGGCGGGCGGCTTCGGCCAGCTTGCCGCGTGTCGCCTGCAAGGTGTCGAGAATCGCCTGGCGCTCACGATCGGCGAGAGTGCTGCCGCCGTTCGCCGCGGCGCCCGCGGGCAGGACCAGCGCCTCGCCGAGCTCCATCGCTCCGTGCCGCAGCCGGGCGGAACGGCCGCCGAGGGCGATGAACTTCTTGCGCGCGTCATCGGGCCGGCGGGCCAGCTCCTCGACCCCTTCCACGGCACTGCGGGCCGACTGATTGACGTACACCAACCGTCCGAACGGATCGAACACGATGATGCCGTCGGCGATCACATCCATCACAGCTTTGCCCATCGGATGGAAGTTGATGGCCGGCGGCACGTCACGGGGGGGTCGGGACTGGGTACGCGGACTCGTCATGGACATCCTCAGGTGAAATCGGGAGCGGCTGAGAATCTCATCTTGATAGACCCCGCCAGGCGGCGGAGGTCACTCACCGCCGTCCCCGGCGCCTCCCTCCCCGGGACAGCCGCACCCGCTCTTCGCGGCCCAGTCCCGTCAGCTGCCGACGCAGGTCCTCGAGGCTGTCCGCCCGGACCGCGGGGCGCTTGCCCCGCAGGACGGTGAACCGGAGTGGGCGGTCGAACGCGGGCAGATCCCCGGCCTGCAGGCGGCGGGCCTGTCCTTCCTTGAGTTGTAAGCGGGCGACCCCCGTTCCCTGTTCCACGTCGTATTCGACGGCGACCCGGTCGCCGTACAGATGGATCGAGGCGGGGAGGGCGTCCAGGCGCGCGCGGACTTCCGCCGGGATGGTGGTGTCCACATCGAGGGACAGTCGGGCACCAATGAAGTCATCCCAGGACCCGACACCCGCCAGCTGGCCGGCCAGGATCTGGGCGACGCGGTCTCCCGCCGCCGCGGCGAGCTCTCCGCCCGAGCGGCGCCAGTACTGCCCGAACCGGTCCAGTGCTTTGCGAACGCGGCCCTGGTCCGGGTGTGGGGTTTCCCCGGCAAGCAGCGCGGCCACAAGTGCCGTGCGCGCCGCCGGCGCGAGGTCGTCGGGCCAGCGGCCGCGCAACGGCTCCGTCTCGCGCTCCAGCACGAATCCGAAGTACTCGAGCCGGCGCACCACCATGAGTCCCTCGCGCCGGCGGTGGCGCTCGAAAACCGCTTCGGGCGGACTGCGGCGCGCGTAGCGGCGCGTGGCGCGCTCGGGGAGCTGCGTCCCCTCGATGCTGGCGCGCGGCACGCCGAAGCGATCCGCGAAGTAGCGCAGCGTCCCCGCCACGGCGCCCCAGCTTCCGCACACCGAGCCTTTGCTCACGCGGGCTTCGCGCCCGTCGGCGGTCTCCTCGTCGATGACGAGATCGAACGGCATGATGCGCGCGACCAGGTCGGCGAACTTGGACCGCGTCTCCTCGCGCGCGTAGGGGAGCTGCGCCGGGAGCGGCAGATCGAGCTGCCGATACACCGACGCCGTTCCCAGCGCCACGTCCTCGATCGCCTTGACGAGCACGCCGCGCCCTTCGGCCCAGTCGTCGATCGCGTCAGCGAACAGGTGCCGCGGCAACCCGTACACCTCGCCGAGGCGCCCGTGCTTATTGACGGCCTCGGCGAACACGTTGTACGCGGTGAGGTGATCGCTGCCGGGGACGATGAGTCCCTTGAGGTCGCGCTCCTCGCGCGTCATGCGGTGCAACGACTCGATGTTCGCCGCGACCGCGACGAACGGCACCAGCTCGACATCGGCGTGGACGAGCAGCTCTCCCCAGGGGCGCTCCACCGGCATCGCGTCGACGTCACGGCCGTACCGCGTGAGCCGGCCGTTTTCGATCAGCGCGCGCTGGGTGAGCAGCTGCATCACGTCCCGGTAGGCGTGGCGGTCGAGCGGCACGGGGAGATCGAGGTCCTGCGAGTCGACGCCCAGCGCCGCGCAGGTGATGGCCACGCGCTCGGCGTCCCCCGCGAGCTGGAACTCCGGCGGACCCGGCTTGAGCGCCGCGAACTCCAGGTCGCGATCGCTGAGGATGTAGACCTCGCCGTTCTCCACGCGGCCGTGCACGCGGCCGGCCATCTGCAGGATTTCGTTGGGGCCGAGGTAGAGTCGCGTGAGCACGTTGCGCCCGCGCGCGACGACGTTGGCGTAGCGCGCGTCGTAGATCACCACCGTATCGAGCCCCCGGATGTTCAGCGCCGACTGCCCCGCCGCCGTCATGGCGAGCAGGAACGGGCGGCGCACGGCCCCATCGAGGTACGGCCGGATCACGCGGATCGGCTCGCCGCCGTGATAGAACGCCGTGGCGAGCCGCTGCCAGCGGCTGCCCACGTCCTGCGCCAACTGCTCCACCTCGGCGCGGGTGGGCACGAACACCGCCACGCCCCGCCGCTCCTTCATCACCCGCTGCATGAAGCGTTCGTCGAGGAATTCGTGCGGCCGCAGCGGCATGACCTTCACGCGGGCGGCGCGCGCGGGATCGAACGCCCGCGTCTCCAGCACTTCGGCGGCGTTCAGGTACTCGGCGTAGAACGTCGGGTCCACCGTCGCCGACAGCCAGATGAAGCGGCACCCCGCGCGCTTGCCCAGCGCGAGGCACAGCTCGAGCTCGGCGGAAGTCTGGTGGATTTCGTCGACCACCAGCGTGTCTTGTTTGGTGATCAGGCCATCCTCGAACCAGCGCCGCGCGATGCCGGTCGTCACGATGACGACGTTCCAGGTGGGCGTTTCCGGTGTGGCCTCGCGCTCGCGGTTCACCACGCCGACCCGCAGTGGCGCCTGCAGGATGGTTTCGGCGATGGGGCGGATGGCGAGGGTCTTGCCCGTTCCCGTCGCCGCGACGATCCCGAACCCCCGCTGCGACGCCGCGAGCCGGCGCAGGTCGTCGCCGTGCTCGCGCTCCATGAGCGTGTCGAGGTGCAACCCCAGCGCCAGCTCGATGGTTTCGCAGGCCGCGCGGGTGGGGGCGATGACGATGACGCGACCGGTAGGCGGCTCGGCGGCGCGGAAGGCCTGGGGATCCGGGGGGAGGAAGTGATCTCGGGTCAGCCGCACGGCTGCAATATAGAACGCCCGAAGCATAGATTGGCGCCCATGACCAAGCGTTGGTATGCGCTGCTCGCGGCGCTTCCCGTCGCCGCGCTCTCGGCCCAGAAGTTCCAGGAGACGCCGCAGAACCTCACGCCGCAGCAGATGGAAGCCCGGCTGCACTACCAGACGGGACAGGTGAAGCTGCGGGGCGGGCTCGCGACGCTGGAGCTGCCCGCGGAGTTCCGGTACCTCGATCCCCGCGAGACCGATCTCGTCATTCGCGCCTGGGGCAATCCGCCCAACAATGAAACGCTGGGGATGATCGTCCCCGCCGGCACCAGCGTGTTCCACGCAGAGTCGTGGGCGGTGGTGATCACCTACGACGAGGACGGGTTCGTCAAGGACGACGACGCCGCGACGGTCAACTACGACGACCTGCTCGGCAAGATGCAGCGCGCGCTCCGGGGGGAGAACGACGCGCGGCGGCGGCAAGGGTATCCGGCGATCGAGCTCGTCGGATGGGCCGAGCCCCCGCGCTACGACTCCGCGGCGCACAAACTGTACTGGGCGAAGGATCTCCGCTTCGGCACCGAAGCGGTTCACACCCTCAACTACAACATCCGCGTGTTGGGCCGCCGCGGCGTGTTGGTGCTCAACGCCGTCGCCTCCATGGACCAGCTCGCCGCCGTGCGGCGCGATATGACCAAGGTGATCGCGTTCGTGGATTTCGCCGAAGGCAACCGCTACGCCGACTTCGTGCCCGGGACCGACAAGGTGGCCGAGTACGGCATCGCGGCGTTGATCGCGGGATCGATCGCCGCGAAGGCCGGCTTCTTCAAGCTGCTGCTGGCCGGAATCCTCGCCCTGAAGAAGCTCATCGTGGTGGCGCTGGTCGCGATCGGGGCGTTCTTCAGGCGGCTCTTCGGCAAGAAGAAGGAAGCGCCGGCACCGGGCTCACCCGCCTAGAAGAAGAAGGCGGGAGATCCGCGTGCGATCTCCCGCCTGCCAACCGTACCGCTGCTCCGACCTAGGGCGTCAGAAGCGGCACCGGTGATCCCAGCACGCGTTGTACCGGTGGTACGGCCGGTAGTACAAGCGGCGTCGCACGAAGACTCGCGGCGCGGGTTCCACGATGACGTATGCAGGCCGGCGATACCCGAAGTACGGTCGATACGGCCGGCCCACGAACACGTATCCCGCTAGGTACGGACGCCGCACGCCGAATCCCACCGACACGCTGACTCGCGTCTGCGCCGCAGCGGCGCCGGCGCCGAGCAGCGCCAAGAGTGCCAACATCACCACAGTGCGTTTCATAGAGTCAGTCACCTCCCGCGCTTCCTTATAGGAAGACCTGTGCCACGGAGGGTTGGTAACTAAGTGGCGCTGCGGTGGTGACTTAGAGAAACCGTGGTGAGGAGACGGCGTCCTCCGCCGGGGACATCCCGCTCTGCACTCGGGACAGGCTAGTCCCCCAAGGAGATGCCGAGGTCGCGGGCGGTCGCGATCGAATCGCTGTCCAGCGGCACGCGTTTGGGCGCGGCCAGGGCCTCGTCGAGCGGGACGGCGACGATCGTGGGCGGGTCGAGCGCGACCATGTGACCGAACTTCCCTTCGGCGATGAGTCGCACCGCCGCGGCGCCGAAACGCAGACCGAGCAGACGATCGAACGTGGTGGGGCTGCCGCCGCGCTGCAGGTGCCCCAGCACCAGCGTCCGTGTTTCCTTGCCGGTTTTCGCTTCGATGGCGCGCCCGACGCGGTCGCCGACGCCGCCGAGGCGGCGGCGCTCGTTGTCCAGGTACACCTCCTCACCGCCCTTGGCCACCGCGCCTTCGGCCACGACCACCATGCTGAAGTGGCGGCCCTCGGCCTCACGCTGGCGGATCTTCTCGCACACGCGGTCGATGTCGTAGGGGATCTCGGGGATGAGGATCACGTCCGCGGAGCCGGCGAGGCCGGCGGAGAGGGCGATGAAGCCGGCGTGCCGGCCCATCACCTCGACCACCATCACGCGCTCGTGGCTCTCCGCGGTGGAGTGCAGCTTGTCGATCGCCTCGGTGGCGGTCTGGACCGCAGTGTCGAAGCCGAAGGTGGCGACGGTGCCGCCGACGTCGTTGTCGATCGTCTTGGGGACGCCGACGAGCGGGACGCCCTTGTCGAGGAGGTGCCGCGCGATGCGCAGCGAGCCGTCGCCGCCGATGGCGATGAGCGCGCCGATGCCGTGGGCGCGGAACGCGCGCACCAGCTCCTCGGAGCGGTCGTGCTCGATCCAGGTGCCGTCGGGGCGTTGCTCGCGCCAGTGAAATGGATCGCCGCGGTTGGTGGTGCCGAGGATGGTGCCGCCGAGATGGGTGATGCCGCGCACTTCGGCGGGGCCGAGCGGCACGAGGCGCTCCTGGCCGAGCAGCCCGTCGTACCCGCGCCGGATGCCGATGCATTCCCAGCCGCGGTGGACCGCCGCGAGCACGGCCCCGCGAATGACGGCGTTGAGCCCCGGCGCGTCCCCGCCGCCGGTCGAGATGGCGATCTTCACGTCAGCGCGCGGCGGATTCCTTGATCAGACGAACGACTTCGCCCGGTGCGGCGTGCCGACCGGCGGTTTTCTTGGAGAACACCCGTTTGCCGTCCACTTCGACGTCGAAGACGCCGCCCGAGGATTCGATGAACTTGATCTCCGCGTGCGGATAGGCGCCGCGGATCTCGGCCGCCAGACCGGTGGCCCGGGGTTCGTAGTTTCAAACGACGCAGTATTCGATGGTTACGCGCATGTCGTAAACGATAGCGGCGCTTGACACGACGCGCCACACGCCCGAGCTTGCGCCGCAGCCCGATGAGCCCCCGCCTGGCTCGTTCTCCCGCCCTGCTGGTGCGCGGCGTCATCGCCGTCGGCGCGCTCGGGGCGGTTGCGGCAGCGGTCGCGGGATACGGCTCGGGCCGCTTCCCGATCGATGCCGGCTTCGCCTGGAGCGCCCTGCTGCTCGTCGTCGCCGGCGCCGTCACGCGACGCTACGGCATCGCCCTCCCCGGCAACGGCTTCACCTCCTACGTGCTCGGCATTTCCGCCTACGCGATCCTCGACCGCGGGTGGCCATTCGCGGCGATCGTCGCGCCGTTCGCGATGGCGGTCGGCGACAAATTCCTGCGCCGCCAGCCGCTCGTCACGGCGCTCAGCAACGCCGCGCACCTGACCGTGGGGTCCGCGTTCGTCGGGTGGCTGTACGGGCGGCTCGGCGGCGTGACCGGTCTCGCCGCGCTTTCCGGCGGAAACCTCGTGCCCCTGGTCGCCATGCTGGTGCTGCTGCCCGTGGTGATCAACGGCTCGTTCTACCTGGAGCTGGCGCTGGGCCGCACGCTGGCGTGGGTGGACGCCAGGCTCACCGCGCGGTGGGAGACGATCGTCTACCTCGCCTCGGCCGCGCTGGCGCTCGGCTGGTTCGGCATCGCGCAGGCCGACCTTCCCACCGGTGCGCTGGCGACGCTGGCAGTCCTGCTCGCGGGCACGTCGCTGGGCAGCGTCTACGTCCTGCGCATGGGCGTGCGCGCCGACGAGCTCGACCTGGTGCAGCGCCTGTCTCAGGCGCTCGCGGCCGACATCAGCATCACCCGGAGCTTTCCCCGGCTGCAAGAGCTGACACGGCGCCTCGTGCCGTGGGAACAGATGGGCTTCGCGCGCTACGACCCGAAGCGCCGCGAGATGGAGCTGCTCGTGGACACGGGCACCGCGGGCCCCGGCGGCGGGACGCTGCGCTTCGACGCGGATGCGGGCCTCACCGGGGAAGCGTTGCGGGCGCGGCGGCCGGTCGTCGCCCATCGACTGGAGCAGGGCCAGGTCGTGCTCCCCAGTGGGGAGAAGCCGGGGTCGGAAGTGCTGGTGCCGCTCTATCACGCCGGCCAGATCGTCGGGCTGTGGAGCGTCCGCCACTCGGACCCGGAGCTGTATCGCGAATCGGACGGCGAGATCCTCAACCTCCTCGCGCCGCAGCTTGCGCTGATGCTCGCGCTCGAGGGCGCGGTGCTTCCCGTGGTGGGGGCGTCGGAGCAGGTCGCGCAGTATGTCCAGAGCCTGACGGCGACGTCGGAGGAGATCCACGCCTCGAGCCAGGAGGTCGCGGCGTCGGCGCAGCGGGCGAGCACCGGGGCGTCGAAGGCGGCCCACCTGGTGACCACCGTCTCGCGAGAGGCGGCCGAGTTCAAACGCGGGGCCGACCAGGCCGCGACCGCCGGTGACGAAACCCGCGAGGCCGGCGCGCAGATGGAGCACACCGCCGACCGCGTCCGCACCGCGACCCAGGCCGCCTTCCGCCGCCTCACCGAGCTCGGCGGCACCACCGAGGAAAGCGCCGGCGAGGTGCGGCGCCTCCGGGACGTCGCCGCTCAGGTCGAGAAGTTCTCGGAGACGATCGGCTTCATCGCCAACCAGACGAACCTCCTCGCCCTGAACGCCACGATCGAAGCCGCCCGGGCGGGCGTGCACGGCCGCGGCTTCGCGGTCGTCGCCGACGAGGTCCACAAGCTCGCCGAAGAGAGCGGCCGTGAAGCGCGCAACGTGGGGAAGGCGGTGCAGGACACCCGCCGCGCGCTCGACCGCGCCGCGCAGCTGCTCGAGCACGTCCGCACCGACCTGGGCGACATGGTGCAAACGTCCGGGACGTGGGTACAAGACCTGGACCGGATCAGCGAAGCGGCGGCGGGCACGGCGCGGGCCGGCAAGCGGGTCGCCGACGTCGCGCGCGCCAACGCCGAGTTGGCGGGGCGCATGCTGCAGACGCTCGAGCAGGCGCGGGACGGCGCGTCCACGTCGAGCCGCGAAGCCGAAGCCGTGGCGGCCTCCTCCTCCGAACAACTCCGAGCCATTGAAGATCTCGCGCGAGGTGCGACCGAACTCTCCAGCTTGGCCGACCGCCTGTCTCAGGCCGTCCGCTTTGTGCGTGGCGAGAACGGCCGTCACTAGCGCCGCCCTCGCCGCCCTCGCGCTGTCCTGCGGCGGGACCAACGAGCCCGCCCCCTCCGTCCCGCGCGTCGATTTCATCGACGGCGCCATCGAGCCGATCCTCCACGCGGGCCAGGCCGTCGTCATTGAAGGTTTCGGCTTCGGGGACGCGCCCGGCACGGTGACGTTCCCCCGCGCCGGCGGCGGCCAAGTCGGCGCGACGGTGACGGACAGCACCTGGAGCGACCAGAGCATCCGCACCGTCGTCCCCGACAGCGCGGCGAGCGGCACCGTGACCGTGACCTCGCCGCGGGGCCTGCGCCTCCCGGCGACGGCGCACGTTCTCCCCGTCATCCCGTTCGACCCGACGACGCTGGTCTGGACGCAGCAGGCTGAGCCGTTCCCGCGCTCGCCCGTCGGTGTGGCGCTCGCGGCCGCGACCATCCCCACGAGTGGTCTCACCATCACCATCTTCGCGGCGGGCGGGGCGGAGCCTGTCGGCGGCGACTCCGCCTTCATTACTGACAGCGCGGTGTTCAGTGCCGCCGTGCAGCCGGGCGGCGGCGGCGGCGCCTGGGTGCGCCAGCCGGACCTCCCCGTGCCGCGCGCCTTCGCGGCCGCCGCCGTCGCCAACCGCTACAACTCCCGGTTCGCGGGCAGCGCGTTGTATCTCATCGGGGGCATCGGACCGAGCGGGCGCGCCCAGTCGGGCGTGTACGGCGCCGCCATCAACGGAGGCTCGGTCGTCGCCCTCTTCGAGGCGCTGCAGTCGCTCCCGGCCCCGGTGGCCGGGGCGATCGCGGTGGTGCGCCGCGGCCGCATCTACGTCTTCGGGGGCGCCGACTCGCTCGGCCACCCACAACGCAACGTCTACGTCGGCCGCATCGCGGCGGACGGGCAGATCGACGGCTGGTACGCGGAGCCCCAGCTCGCGGCGCCGCGCGCGTACGGCGGCGGGGTGGTGCTCGACAGCCGGGCGGCCGTTTTCGGCGGTGTCCAGGACAGCGCCCCGCCCGGGGGAGGGCTCGACAGCATGCCCGCGCGCCTCGCCACCGCGGACACCGCGGCGGTGAGCATCGTGTCGGGGTTTCTCACCGGGGTCTGGGCGACCGCCACCCCCGCTCTGCCGGACGGCCGCTCCCAGTTCGCGACGCTGGATCTGGGCGATCTCGTGATGCTGGTCGGAGGCCGGTACGCGGGCGATACCGCCGGGACGGCCGAGACCCTCGCCGCGGCGGTCGGGGGTGATTCGCTGGCACCGTTCGCGACCGTGTCCGGCGTCACGGCGATCTCGGCCAATGGGGGGCCTA